>Ga0209040_10001428_pt1 | contig 18890 bp, 20 predicted proteins | sample BogFormECP12_OM3_FD_188240 | JGI IMG/M metagenome (GOLD analysis project Ga0209040, IMG submission 188240) | Bog forest soil microbial communities from Calvert Island, British Columbia, Canada - ECP12_OM3 (SPAdes) (version 2) | ecosystem: Environmental > Aquatic > Freshwater > Wetlands > Bog ...
CCTTTCGCAGGCCGCCCAGAGCCAGTCGAGCGAGCCGTCGGTCCACCAGCTCTGCTGATGCGGCTGGTTGAACGTGAAGCGAAAGCCGAGCATGCCGGGGCGCTGCCGCCAGTTCTTGACGATGTTCTCGCGATCCGGGCTTTGCAGGTCGAAATGCCCGAGGATGCAGAATTTGTCCGGGTGCCGGCGGACCGCCGCGACCGCCAGCTCGTTGACCTTCTCGCCGAGCGTGCTGGGCGGATGGACCACCGCCGCGTCGACGCCGGCCTCGGCCATCTCGTTCAGCGCGTCATCCATCGAGTAGGTCGGGATCTGCCGGTGCTGGGGCGACATCCTGGCGTCTTCCCAGATGTGGATTTGGGAATCGACGATCGGCATCGTTTTCTCCTCCGGTTGAGTTTTCTTGCCGCCCTTTAGACGGGCGTACGCGGAACCGCCGGCTCAGGCCGCCGCGGCGGCCGGCGGCGCCTTCTCGAGCGCCGCCTGTGCGGTTGCGGCGATCGCTTGGAAAGCCGCGGGCTCGCGGATCGCGATGTCGGACAGCACCTTGCGGTCGAGATCGAGCCCGGCCAGCTTGATGCCGTGCATGAACTGCGAGTAGGTCAGCCCGTGCTGCCGGGCGCCGGCGTTGATCCGCTGGATCCACAAGGCGCGAAAATCGCGCTTGCGGTTGCGCCGGTCGCGATAGGCGTAGCGCAACGCCTTCTCGACCTTTTCCATCGCGACGCGGTAGGCGGTGCCGCCGCGGCCGCGATAGCCCTTGGCGAGCTCGAGGACCTTCTTGTGACGAGCGTGGGTGGTAACCCCGCGTTTGACGCGTGCCAAGGCTCAGCCCCTCATGTAAGGCATATAAGTCAAAACGAGGTTGGCGTCGCCCTTCTCCAGGGTCTTAGTGCCGCGCGCCTTGCGCTTGGCTTGCTTGTCTTTGTTGATCAAAAGGTGGCGCTTGTGGGAGTGGGCCACTTTGACCTTGCCGGTCGCGGTGCGGCCAAAGCGCTTCTTTGCGCCGCTCTTCGTCTTGAGCTTGGGCATCTCGATATCCGTCTCAGGCCTGCGGCGCCGACGCACGCGGCCCGCCGCTTATTCGAGCGGCGCTATATAGCGATGCCACGCGACCAGCGCAAGCGCGGCACCTCGCCTCTCTTCTCAACTGCTGCCCAGAGAGTAAATGATTGTCGGAGCGAGCGGCGGAGGAGAACTGCGATGCACCGCGCCGGACGGTTCGTCCATGCCGTGCTGTTGACGAGCGGTGTGGTGTCGGCCTTAGCGGGTTCGACGACAACCGAAGCGGCCGTGGATTCCCCTCCCGCCGGCCTCATCCCTACGACAGTCGTGCTGCGCGGCTCCCTTTCTTCCGCTGCGGAAGCTTCCGAGATTTCCGGCGGCGGCGCTCCGACAGTGTTGCGCGGCTCACCGCCGTCAGCTGCGCAACCGCATGCCATTCCTTATGCCTGCCCTCCAGACCTCGACTATGATCCTGTATATGGCTGTGTGTTGCCGGGCTACGCGTACGCCCCTGATTACGGATACTGGCCCGATTATGGATTCGGCGGGGGCGACACCGGCCGCTGGCGCCGCGGCCTTGCCCACGGCATCGGGCGAGGACCGGCGTTTCGCTTCGGTCGGCGTACCGGCGGCGGCTTTGGTCACGGCTTCGCCCACGGCGCCGCATTCAGTCGCCGATAGCCATCTGGGGTCGATGGGAGCGGGATTTTTTTAGCGCGAAGGCAGCCTCGCCGAGATTGTTCGGCACTGGTGAGGATCGCAGATCGCGATTTCGGGTTCCACTGTAGATTCCTGGGCCAGCGCCAGCCAGTCGTTTCCTCCGTAAGGCATAACGGCTCCTCTATAGCGGGATGGCGCGGCTCACGCCCGAGCGGCCCGCGATGATCCCGCCGACGATTCCCAGTGAATAACGCGGGATGCCGGAGGGGATGGCGGTGGGGTCGCCGTACAATGTCGCCCAGCTCTACCGGAAACTGGCCGAAAGCGTCCGCGACGGCAAACCCGTCAGCCGTGGATTCGATGCCGCCGTCACTCGTCATCGCCGGCTTGACGCAATGGCGCGGGCCTCGGACACGGGGATAAAGCAAATCTTTCAGGAGGTTTGATTAAAGCGGCTTTTGGCGAAAGTCTTGCTGGTTATCGTAACCAGCGCGGCGACCGAGACCGACCCGCCTGACCTATTTAGGCATCCACACGACATCCTCATCGACGGCATACAACTGGCACTGCTGGTGCGAACGCTCTGCGCACCGGGCGATCGCCAACGAAACCGCATCAAATGTGCCGGCGTTCCAGGCCCAATACTTCCCGTCGGGAGATATTGCAAAGGCCCGAGGCAAGCCGCCGTTCAGAAAGCGCCGATATTCCTCGAGCCCACGATCAACCGACAAAGGCACCTTGCCGCTGTCAGTTATCGAGGCAAAGCCCGACGCTCTTGGTCTGATAGGGATTGCCGCTCTCAACTCCGCCTGATCGGCGCTGTGCACGATCTCCAACGATGTGACGACGCCGAGATCGAGCGCCGTCTTATCAATCCGCTCGCAAGCAAAGACGGACCCCGCAGCCTCTTCTCCCTGACACATGAAGGTAGATGTGCCACCGTGCTTGACCAGACCCGGATGAAAGAAATGGATCATTCCCCGACTGTACGGAATATTGATCCAGCGCTCGACAAGTAGCGGGTCGGCTTTGCCATCGCTGTATTTGATGATCCAGTCGCCCAGACCATATTGACGGACGGTGTAGGAATCCAGGCGCCCTTTCGCATCATAATGGCCATGGAAGCCGACATTGGTGTATTCCGCCGGATAATCGTCGGTGAAGTAACGAGTGCTGCCGCCGAGAAGCATCCGGGAGCACGAGGAGTAGCAATAGCCCGAAACCGCCGTGCGCAAGCTGCGCTCTCGAAGCAGTTCCCCCACCCGGTAGCCCGACGGCGCGTTTCCTCCCAGAGAGTTGCGCAGGATCACGGTGTCGATGCCCGGCGACCTCGCGAGAACTTCTCGCAGCTTCCCCGGCTCGTCGCCGACCACCGGCCCGCTGAGAATGATCTGGTTGCCGATAATCTCCAGCTCCATCGCGAGCCCTCTCATCGGCAGGAACCCCAGGATCACGATCAAGGTCAGGAGAGAGGTAGCCAAGGCAATCGTCCGAGCAAACGGAAAGAGATTTCGACGGGAAACCGATCAGACATCTCCGAGCCGGTAGACCCGCCGGGCAGTGCCGGCGAACAGGTCACGCTTCTCGTCGGGCGAGGCCGATGCGGCGGCTCCACAGCATGGCGTAGCCCGCTCGCACCTTCCCGACCGGGAAGTAGCTCTCGAAGGTGCAGCGGTTGGCGACGAACGGCTCGGTGCAGGCCTCCATGTAGGGGCACCAATACCCCGCCAGGCGCATTTCTGCGGGCCCTTGGGCGCGGTACATCGAGCGGCACTCGAGGAACACCGTTGCGACGATGTTGTGCCCGGTGTTGATGTCGGCGAGGAGTTCGTCGAGCAGATACGGTGATCCGGACGATACCAGAAATGATGGTGGGTATCGATGATCAGCAGCTCGGAATCGAGGACCAGTTCCTGCGGCTGCCTGGCGAGCCAAGTTTCGTTCGGCGCCTGGAGGGTACGCCCGAACGCCATCGGTTGATTGGTCGACGTAATGCGTATCCCCCGGTGTGACCGAGCTTCACCACCTTATCACGGTCGCAGGACGAGACCCTCCTGGGCGACGATGGTGCCGGGCCGGGCAGCCGCCGCTTCGGCGGCGACCTGGTCCATGAAATCGTCGTCGTGGCCGGGATCGTGGTGGAAGATGACGAGTGTCTTCACATCGGCCGCATTAGCGAGACGCACTCCCTCCTGCCATGTCGAATGGCCCCAATGCTTGTGGGCCGGGAATTCGGCGTCGGTATAGGAGGCGTCGTAGATCATCACCTCGGCACCCTTGATCAGTGCGAGGACATTGGGGTCGCGTTCGCCGGGCTGATGTTCGGTATCGGTGATATAGGCCACGACCTTTCCGGCATACTCGATCCGATAACCGGTGGCGCCGTTTGGGTGGTTGAGCGGCCCCGTGCAAAGGCGGATCCCCGGGTGCGGCGTCAACACATCACCCGCGGCGAAATCAGTGTACTCCATCTTGGCGGTAAAGATACCCATCGGGATCGGGAACAGCGGCGCGATCATCATGTTGTTGAGCACCTCTTCGATGCCCTTGTTGCCGTTCAGATGCCCGGCCCAGATCCGCATGCTGCTTTGCGCGTCGTAGCACGGCGCGAAAAACGGCAATCCGCAGATATGGTCGAAATGGGTATGGCTGTAGAAGAGATCGAGCTCGGCCGGCCGGCCGGAGGCTACCAGCTCGTTGCCTAGCAAGCGGAGTCCGGTGCCGCCGTCGAAGACCATTAGGTGGTCCCCGCACCGGATCTCCACGCAAGAAGTGTTGCCGCCGTAACGTACGGTGTCCGGCCCCGGGCAGGCTATGCTGCCGCGCACGCCCCAAAACCGCACTGTGCAATCGGGATGGACCAAGGTCCAACCTCGTCCTGCTAATCCCCCGGGTCGCATATATCGTCGAGAAGGACACAAAGCGCTAGACGAGTCGTAGAGGTTGCGACGCTTTTCTAAAACTTTTTTAGCGGTATTGCTCTAAACCCATCATTAACCGGCCTTGCGCTATCTGATGGGCCCCGTTCACCCACTGAGGGAATTCGCGATGTCGGAGGCCGATTACGAAGCAGCGGTTGCCGCCTTTTTGAGCAGGAGAGGGGTCACGCGCTGCCCGACCGTGTGTGTTGTTCCAACCCAAGCCACGGTGGCCGAGGCAGACCGGTTGGCCTACCGCGACTACATCACGGCAAAGGAAACGGCGCGGCTGGAAAAGCTGAAATCCGCCCAGATGGTCCATTTCCAATCGCATCCTCCCATCTAACATGCGGCGGCCCGCTGCACCGGAGCGGGCGAGACAAGCGCGGGAGAAATCATGATGGATGCGGCCGAGGTTTCGGTCCGCTGCTGCATCGCCGGCGGGGGGCCCGCCGGTATGATGCTCGGCTTTCTGCTTGCCCGAGCCGGGATCCCGGTTCTGGTTCTCGAAAAGCATGCCGATTTCCTGCGCGATTTCCGGGGGGATACGATCCACCCCTCTACGCTCGAACTGATGTACGAGCTCGGGCTGCTCGACGAGTTCCTACGCCGTCCGCATCAGGAATTCAGAACGCTCGGGGCGCAGATCGGAGATGAGTTTGTCGAAGTAGCGGACTTCACGCATTTGCCGACCCATTGCCGGTTTGTGGCGTTGATGCCGCAATGGGATTTCCTCGACTTCCTCGCCGAGCATGCCAGGCGATTTCCGGCCTTCCAGCTGAAGATGGAGGCCGAGGCCCGCGATCTCACAGTCGAGGGGGAACGCGTAACTGGCTTGCTCGCGACGACCCCTGACGGGGACCTCAGGGTCAAGGCCGATCTTGTCGTCGCGGCCGACGGGCGCCATTCCACGTTGCGCGAACGGGCCGGTCTCGATGTCCTCGATATCGGTGCGCCGATGGACGTGTTGTGGATGCGGCTGTCGCGCCGGTCGGAGGACCCGGGGCAGACCCTTGGGCGGATCGACACCGGCCGCATCCTTGTGATGCTCAACCGCGGAGATTATTGGCAATGCGCGTTCGTGATACCGAAGGGGGGGATCGACGAAATCCGCGCCCGCGGTTTGCCGGCCTTGCGTGAGGCGGTCGCCGGGCTCGCTCCTCACCTGCGCGACCGGGTCGACGAGTTGGGGGATTGGTCGGACATCAAGCTGTTGAGCGTATCGGTGGATCGCCTGCGTATGTGGCACCGCCCCGGGCTGTTGTGCATCGGCGACGCCGCTCATGCGATGTCGCCGATCGGCGGCGTCGGAATCAATCTCGCGATCCAGGACGCGGTCGCGGCCGCAAATATCCTCAGCCCGCGTCTTCTCCAAGGTTCGGTTGCGCAGCGCGACCTCGACGCTGTGCAGCGCCGCCGCGAGTTTCCGACACGCGCGACGCAGCGACTCCAGGTGGTCCTGCAGAATCGGGTGATCGGACGCGTGCTGGCGAGCACCGCAAAAATGTCGCCGCCGTTGGCGGTGCGGCTTTTGGGTAGGGTGCCGTTTTTGCGGCGGATTCCCGCCCGCCTGATCGGACTCGGCTTTCGCCCCGAGCATGTAAGTGCTCCCGCCGCGGGTTGAGGGCGCGCTCTCTTACCGTCCCTTGTATCGCGGCCGGCGCCGTTCCTTGAAGGCGCGCACGCCTTCGGCGGCGTCCTCGCTTTGACGCACTGCGGCGAGCTCGGCGGCGAAGCGAGCCGCGAGCTCGGAAGGGCCTTTCGGCAAGATATGGCCGGTCACGAAGCGCTTCATGGTCGCGAGCGCCAATGGGGCGAGATCGACGATCTTGTGCGCCATCGCGATCGCCTGGTCGAGCTCGGTTCCGTCGGGCACGATGCGGTTGGCGAGACCGGCCTCGTAAGCGCGCCGGGCCGTGATCGGCTCGCCGAGCAGCATCAGCTCCATCGCTATCTTGTGCGGGATGCGCGCCGCGAGGCCGGCGATCATGCCGCCGGTGATGCCGACTTTGGCTTCGGGGTAGGAAAATTTCGCGCTCTCGGCGGCGACGAGAAGGTCGCACATCATTGCCATCACCAAACCGCCGCCGATGCACCAGCCTGCGACCACCGCGATGACCGGCTTTTCGGTCACGATGCCGACTGTCGGCACGCATCGCCAGAGCTCGGGCAAATCGGTTACATCGGCTCCCGACGAAAAGGCCCGGCCGCCGGTGCCGGTCAGGATCGCGACCCGCTGGTCGGAGCGGTCGAATTCTGCGAAGGCCGATTGCAAGTCGACTGCTACTTGCTTGTTGATCGCGTTTAGTTTCTCCGGCCGGTTGATCGCGACGATTGTGACCGAGCCGCGCTGTTCAACGGTGACGACGCTCATGACTTTATCCGACCCCCGATGATACCCGCCGAGCTATTAACCAGAAGCATGTACCAATCTCACGCGATTTCTGCTATTTCCGGCTGACGAGCAGGCACGTGCTCGCCGCCGCTGCTTGAATAATCGCTTTGTCGGTTGAGGACGGCGAAGTATGGGTTTGTATCTGGGCCGGCGCCTATTTCGTTTGAATATGGGAAGCCTGCGGACCGCCGCCCCTCACCATCGGAGGTATTTGTTTATCCTCTTGGCGGTCACGCTGGGGATGTATTTTTGGCTCCCAAAACACGGTGATATCGATTGGCCGGATGCGTCGCGCCACGCGTTGAACGGCGCCTTCGTCCTCGATTTTTTCGAGCAGCTGCCTTGGCGCCACCCGATCGATTTTGCCTATGATTATTATCGCCAATGGCCGGCGTTGACGATCCTGTTCTACCCGCCGTTATTTTATGGGGTGTTGGCGGCAGTCTATGCGGTGTTTGGCGTCTCCGAAGCATCGGCTTTGCTGACCGAGCTCGCTTTTCTGCTGGTTCTCGCCTGGGGGGCGTTTCGCTTGTCGCGCCATTGGCTCGACCCGCCCCCCGCGCTGGCCGTGGCGCTGCTGTTGATCGGGGCGCCGGAATTGGCCTTTTGGGGCCGCCAGATCATGCTCGACGTGCCGGCCTATGCCTTCATCGTTTGGGCCGCGGAATTCCTTGTGCGCCATTTGGAGAGCGGGCAGAAAGGGGCCCTTTTTGCGGCGGTGGTCTGCACGGTGGCGGCGGCCTATACCAAATACAATGCCATATTCTTTGTCGCGCCAATCGCCATTTCTCTCGCATATGCGCATGGCTGGCGCGTTTTTCGTGAAGCTGCAGTGCTGCAAGCGGCGGGGCTCGGCGGCGTGTTGCTGCTGCCGCTGGTCGGCATCTTCTTTGTCTTCGGCAGCTATAATCTCGATCAGGCGGCGGCGCTTCCGGCCGCCGAGGCGTCCCGCTGGAACATCGTGGGGCTGACCTATTACACCCGCATAATGCCATCGGTACTCTCCTGGCCCACCGTGGTGCTCGCCTGCCTCTACGTGCTCGCTTTGCCGTTTGCACCGACATTTCGGCTCGCGCGCGCAGATGCCGTCTTCCTTGGAAGTTGGCTGCTCGTCGGCTATGCATTCTACTCGCTGATCGCCGTCAAAGAGCCGCGGCACATCCTGTTCATCACCTACCCACTGGCGCTCGCAGCAGTTCTGGCGATCGACAGAGCTCTTGCCAGTTTCAGTTTTTGCCATGTGGTCTCCCCGATATTTGCGGCAGGGGTATTGGCGGTGACATTGGCAACAGGCACGGTCCCCGCTGTTGCGGGTATGCGGCAGGCAGCGGAAGCGGTGGCGCAGCTGGCGCCGCCGGAGACCAATGTCGGCTTTTGGGGATCGCGCGACGGCACTTTTGTCTATGCGATGCGCGCCTATTCCGGGCGCCGGGACCTCGGGGTCGTGCGGCTCGACAAAATCTTGCTCGCCGATGTTGCGGTCTATGTCGAGCACGGGTTCAAGGAAAACGTCATCAAGCCCGACGAGCTGACCGATACACTTCGTAACCTGCACGTCCAGTACGTCGTCTTTCAAACCCGCTATCACGATGATCTCGCTTCGGTCAAAGCGTTGGCCGAGGCGCTAGGCTCGGACAAGTTCTCCGAAATAGAGCGGATCCCGATGACCGCCAATTACGGCAAGGGCTATATGGCCGACTTGGTCATCTATCGGCTAAAGGCCGAGGTCCCGCGCGGGCGGGTCGCACCCTCGATGCAGATCAAGCTTCTCGGCCGGTCGCTTTGACGACGGGGCCGGTCGTGGAGAGGCACATGGACAATGTCACAATTCTCGGCGCGCAACCGAAAAGCGCCGCTTCTCCGATCGTTCCGACGGTATTGAGCATTATCATCCCGACACTGAACGAGCGCGAGAACATCGAACCATTGCTGGCTCTGGTGACGGCAGCTTTGCCGGATACCGAATGGGAGGCGATTTTTGTCGATGACGACTCGCTCGACGGCACGCCCGAGCACGTCCGAGCCCTCGCGCGGCGTAATCCGCGCGTACGCTGCCTGCAACGGATCGGCCGGCGCGGTCTTGCGACCGCTTGTACGGAAGGCGTGCTCGCTTCCGCCTCGCCTTACATTGCCGTCATGGACGCGGATCTGCAGCATGACGAGCGGCTGCTGCCGCAAATGTTGGAGGCTCTCGACAGCGGCTCGGCTGATCTGGTGGTCGGCAGCCGCTATGTCGCCGGCGGCGGTGTTGGCGCTTGGAGCAGTGGCCGCGTCCGGATCAGCGGGTTCGCGACGTGGCTCGCGCGCTTCATCTGCAAGGCTGATATCGCCGATCCGCTGAGCGGCTTCTTCATGTGCCGCCGCGAGGTATTCGAAGCCGCGCTGCGCCGTATGTCCGGGCAGGGTTTTAAGGTCCTGCTTGATCTCCTCGCCTCGTCGCCGGAGCCGCCGAGGGTCACAGAACTTCCTTATAGCTTCCGCGAACGGCAGCACGGCGAAAGCAAGCTCGATACAATGATCGCGTGGGAATACGGAATGCTGCTCGCCGATAAGCTGGTCGGCCGGTTTGTTCCGGTGCGCTTTGCGCTGTTCGGTCTGATCGGCGGGTTGGGCCTCGTTGTACATCTGGCTACCCTGTGGCTCGCTCTCAACTCGTTGGGCATCGAGTTCGCCGCAGCGCAGGCCATTGCCACAATGGTGGCGATGACCTCGAATTTCGTGTTGAACAATCAGTTCACCTATCGCGACCAGCGGCTGCACGGGCTCGGGCTGCTGCGCGGTCTCGTCATCTTCTATCTGATCTGTGGGGTTGGTGCGGTCGCCAATGTCGGCGTCGCCTCCTACGCATTCACCTCGAGCCATACCTGGTGGCTGGCCGGTGTGGCGGGAGCAGTTGTCGGCTCGGTCTGGAATTTCGCGATGTCCTCCGTCTTCACGTGGCGTCGCCGCTAGTGCTTAGAAGCATTCGGATGATTCAGTTTGACGTTCCCTCTTCGTCCTCCCGGCGAAGGCCGGGACCCATCTCTGCCATAGGCACCGGCCTTCGCCGGTGTGACAAAGTTTTTGATGTGAGTATTGGTCTGCCGTCGCCAAGTGAATCTACTGAATGGGTATGAACACTGGGCGCCGTCATTCCGCTAATGGCGGATGGCACCTGTCAGGCTATATTTGTGAAGGCGCGGCGTGGAGAAACAGCATGCATCTCTTCAAGCAGCCGGCGGTCAGGGATCATCGAGCGGCCGCTGGTCAGATCCCGGTAATCGATTACTGCCCTTATTTCGCCGGCGAGTCGGGAGCGCTCCAACGCGTGGCCGCCGAGATCGCTTATGCCTGTCAAAACATCGGCTTCTTTTATGCCTGGAACCAGGGCGTTCCGGACGAGCTGATCGACCGGGCCATTGCCGCTTCGCGCCGGTTCCACTCCCTGCCGCTCGAGCAAAAGCTCGCCGTGAAGCCGAATGAAAACAATATCGGCTATCTGCCGATCAATTCGTCCGTTCAGGGGGCCTCGACCGTGCAGGAGGCGACAAGGCCCAACCAGAACGAAAGCTTTTTTGTCAGCCACGACCGAGGGCCGGAGCACCCCGAAGTCGTCGCCGGCAAGCCGTTGCGTGGCCGCAATCAGTGGCCGTCGACACTCCCCAACATCCGCACCGATATGATGGCGTATTTCGAGGCGCTCGGGGCCATGTGCGACCGCATGCTGCCGCCCTTTGCCGTGGCGCTCGGGCTGCCCGCCGATTTCTTTGCGCCGTTCTTCGCCGACGAGGCACACGCGGTCGTCCGCTTTCTGCACTACCCGCCGCCGGAGACCATCGAAGACAACACCTTTGGCCAGGCGCCGCACACCGACAACAGCTTTATGACCGCCTTGGCGCGGACCGATGTGCCAGGGCTCGCCGTCAGGCTGCCCTCCGGCGAATGGTTCGCTCCGCCACTCATCCCGCGGACGTTTCTGATCAATCTCTCGGGAACATCATGCGACGGTGGTCGAATGACCGGTTTTTGTCGACAGCGCATGGCGTTCTCAACGAATCGGGGACGGACCGGTATTCGATCGCCTACTTCCACAGCCCCAACCCGAACGCGGTGATCGAGTGCGTTTCCACCTGCGTCACGGCGGAAGAGCCGCCCCGTTACCCGCCGTCCGTCTATCGCGATTTGGTGCTAGAATTCTATAGGGCCAATTATTTCCATCAAAAGGGGCATCGCTCCGTAGCCGCCGCGCAAGCAGCCGCTTAGCCGAAAGGGAGGAAGGGACGTGTTCGACCTCGATCGCTTCATCGCCGAGTGCCGGGCGGCAGCCAGCCTCGACGCGACTCACAAATCTGTCCGTGAAATTGTCGCACGTGCCGTTTCCGAGCCCACCGCAGTCATAGCGGGGCTGGGCGCCCCTGCGCGCGCCGAGGTGCAAAAGCTTTATAATTCGCCGGAGTTGACCATTCTCAACGTGATCTGGGGTGCCGGTATGACGATCATGCCGCACAATCATCTAATGTGGGCTGTCATCGGCATCTACACGGGCCGTGAGGACAACATCTTCTGGCGGCGCGTGTCGGGACAGGGCCGCATCGAAGCCGCCGGCGCGAAGTCGCTGGGGGAACGGGATGTCGAGCCGCTCGGGCGCGATATCATTCATACGGTAACCAACCCGCTGCCGCGATTGACCGGCGCCATCCACGTCTATGGCGGCGACTTCTTTGCCGCCGCCCGCAGCGAATGGGATCCGGAGACCCTACTCGAACAGCCGTTCGACATGGAGAAAAACTTGCTATTGTTCGAACTGGCAAACACGCGTCACGCATCCGCTTGAATACCATCCGGCGCCACTCCGTCGCTATTGGTGTAGCGAAAGGATAATTGCCGGCTTTTTACTAGATTGCTGCGGAAATGGCCGGTCAGCCTTCTTGACAGAACGGAGAGTGGCGAGTAAACGCCATTGTCCCGGGCTATATTGAATTCGTATCCCCTCGGCCGGAGCGCAAAAATTCGACGGGTTAGGGGTCGCCATGGACATTTCGATTGTCATTCCGGTGCACAACGAGGTGGAAGCTCTTCCGGAATTATACCGGCAGCTAAGGGATACTTTAGACCGGCTCGCGAACTCGACGGAAATTTGCTTTACCGATGACGGCTCGAGAGACGGTTCCGGCGCTGTGCTCGACGAGCTAGCGCATTCGGATGCACGCGTGCAGGTCCTCCACCTCCGGCGCAATTACGGCCAGACAGCCGCGATCATGGCGGGTTTCCAGCACTGCACGGGGAACGTGATCATTCCGATGGATGCTGACGGTCAAAACGATCCAGCCGATATTCCTCGCCTGCTGGACAAACTTTCCGAGGGTTTCGACGTCGTTTCGGGTTGGCGGATCGACCGGGACGACAGATTTTCGCGGCGGCTACCCTCGGCAGTGGCGAACTGGTTGATCTCATCCGTGCTCGGGGTGCCTCTCCACGATTACGGGTGTACGCTCAAGGCCTACCGGCGCGAGGTGATCGAAGATGTGCGTCTTTACGGCGAGATGCACCGCTTCATCCCGATCTACGCTGCGTGGGAGGGGGCGCGCGTCACCGAGTTGCCTGTCACCCACCACCCCCGCCTCCACGGCAAGTCGAAATACGGGCTTGGCCGAATTTCCCGAGTTTTTCTCGATCTTGTGATTCTTTATTTTATCGACCGCGCGTTCGACCGGCCAATGCAGTTCTTTGGGAAACTTGGTCTGGCATTTTGGGGACTGGCGTTAATGGCGTTGGGGTGGGCGGTGGTGCTGAAGCTGGGTTATGGGGTCTCCTTGATCCAGACACCGCTGCCGCTGCTCGCCGCCACGATCGGGCTTTCCGGAGTGCTGTTCATCCTGCTCGGCATCATCGCCGAGGTTCTGACCCGGATTTACTTCGAGACTCGCGGCAAACCGCCTTACAAGGTGGAGCGGGTGACGCAACATTCCGTTCTCGTCCGACCGACGGTGCTGGCGAGGCGGTGGTAGTCCGATGTGTGGCATTGCCGGCTTCACAAATCCAGGCGCCGATGCGCGGAGCATCCTTGCCGGAATGAATGTCGCGTTGGGCCACCGCGGACCCGACGGCAACGGCATCTTTGTCGACCGAGGCATTGCGCTGGGTCACACGCGGCTGGCTATCATTGACGTCACGGGGGGCGCGCAGCCGCGCGTCGACGAACCCTCGGGTGACGTCCTCGTCTTCAACGGAGAGATTTACGGGTACCAGGCGCTGGCGGCTGAGCTGAGGAGCCTCGCCACACCGTTGCGCGACCGTTCCGATACTGAAGTCCTTTTCCACCTCCTTCGTCGCGAAGGCGTGCGGCGCGCCGCCGAGCGGATCGATGGGATGTTCGCCTTTGCCTATCGCGATGGGGCCACCGGCACCCTTTGCCTCGTCCGTGATCGGTTCGGCGAAAAGCCGCTCTACTACGGAATTGTGGGCGAAGACATCGTCTTCGCGTCGGAGGTTCCGGCCCTGCAATATCATCCTGCGTATGCGGCAGCGGCACTCGACCGGGACGCAGCCTACCGGTTTCTACTCTACGAATATCTTCCCGGAACCGTATCGGGGTGGCAAGGTATAGCCAAACTCGAACCCGGGTGCATCCTTACTGCCAACCACGGCGACATCCAGATCGATCGCTACTGGCGCCCTCCGGTGCAGTCGGTCGGCCGCGCCGCTGAGCGCGAGGGAGAGGCGATCGACCGGCTGGACGAGCTGCTCTCGGCCTCGGTTCGTGATCGTGTCATCGCCGATGTGCCGGTCGGGGTCTTTCTGTCGGGCGGTCTCGATTCCGGCCTGATCACGGCATTGGCGGCGAAAGCCTCGCCCGATCTCACCGCCTTTAGCGTCCGGGTCGGCCGAGACAGCTTCGATGAAACCGCTCACGCGGTCGAGGTAGCTCGACACGTCGGGGTGCGGCATGAGGTGGTGCAGCTGGACGACGCGGATCTACTGACCGCATTCGATGCCGTGACGGACAAACTCGGTGAGCCGCTCGCGGATTCGTCACTGCTGCCCACCTATCTCGTTTGCCGGGCGGCGCGCGGCAAGATGACGGTCGCACTCGGCGGCGACGGGGCGGATGAGCTCTTTCTCGGCTACCCGAATTTCGCTGTCCAGCGCTTCGCTCGAGCGATGCGACTGATCCCATCCGCGGCGACCCGACCGGTCGAACGCGCGATCAAAGCGCTGCCCGGCAGTGACACCTATATGAACCGCCGCTTTCTCACAGCTCAATTGGCGCAGGGTTTTGGTGCCGCGCCGGCCCGCCAGTCTGTTCTGTGGATGGCGCCCTTTGGCCCGAACCGCATGGCGGCGCTGTGGCTCGGTTCGGCAATGCCCGAGGAGGCGGTTCTCGATAGCGTGTTCGCCGAGATCGACAGCCGTGCCGCGGAAGCCGGCAATGTCGGCTCGGTCGAGCGCTTGGCCTATCAGTTCCTGACCACCTACCTGCCCGAGGATATTCTGACCAAAACCGACCGCGCCTCGATGTTCAACAGCCTCGAGGTGCGCGCTCCCTTTCTCAGCCGTGCTTTAGCCGAATACGCGTGCAGTTTGCCGACCCGGTTGAAGCTGCGAGGAAGCGAGAAGAAATACATTTTAAAGCGGCTTGCCTGCCGCTATCTGCCGGAGCGGATCGCTTACCGTAAAAAACACGGCTTTGCCGTGCCGATCGGGAGCCTGATCCGGACGCTGTTCTGGCCGCAATGCCGAGACGTGCTGATGTCGACCAGCAACCCCGTGGCAGGGTGGTACCGTCGCGCGGCAATCGAGCAGCTGCTGAACGAACACGCCGCGGGCCGGATCGATCACGGCAAGAAACTTTGGGCACTTTACATCCTGTTCTGCGTTGCCGGGCGTCGGACAGGGCGGCATTCCGCAGCGCAGCCGGCCGCCTTGGCCGCCTCTTGATCTCGGTCGCGATCCATCGGACGAGCGGTTGCAATGGTGACGGACGAGGCCCGATCAAAGCGCACCCGGCGCAGCTGCCTCGCCTGCGACCGGACAACGGAACATGTCTTCCTCTGGCGGAAGAACAGCAGCCAGGTTTTCCGCTGCACGGAATGCGGTCTGGGCAGCGCTACAAAGGGCAGTTTCGACCCGAAGACGCATTACACCGCGGATTTTTTCAACGGTAACACAGACGGCGGGTACCCTGATTACATAAGCAGTGAGGAGGTGTTAAGAGCCGAGTTCCGCACCGTAGTGGATCGCATTCGGCGGACTACTCCGTCGGGAACCCTGATCGAAGTCGGTGCCGCATACGGGTTCTTTCTACTTGAAGCAAAAGCTCATTACCAAGTTCATGGTGTCGAGATCGCCGATGAGGCGGCAGAGTTCGCAAGGGCGCGGGGCCTCGATGTTCGGACCGGTGGTCTTACCCGCCCGCTATTGGAAGAGATCGGGCCGATCGATGTCGCCGTCATGCTCGACGTCATCGAACATCTGGAGTGCCCGAGGGCTGCGCTCGCGCTGTGCAGCGAATTCCTCAGACTTGGTGGGCTGATAATACTATCCACGCCAGACTTTGGCTCCGCCTTGGCCAGAATTACCGCAAAAGGTTGGCGCAATATGACGCCGCCGCAACACTTATGGTATTTTACGCGCGACAGTATCACTAGAATGGCAACGGCAGTCGGGCTTGAAGTTTACCAGATAAACCATCCCTGGAAACGCGTCCCGATATCGCTGATAGTGCAACTGATCAGCCGCTACACGGGTCTCGAATTGCCGCGGTCGGCGCTTTCATCGTTGAGCAAGATAGGATTGCCCGTCAATCTTTTCGACGCGATGTGCGTCGTGCTGCGCAAACCTCGATCTGGTCGTTCGACAGCAACCGGTAATCTCACGCCCGGCAATGCCCCGACTAATGCCCCGACTGGTTTTGTCAAAGTCGGTTACGTCTCCGAGTTGGATGGCGCGGATCAGTTCTCTCGCTGGGTCGGCAGTCACGATATTCTTGTGTTTCGTCGCAAGGGTGTGATCCGGGCCTTCAGCAATGTTTGTCCTCATTTTGGCGGACCGGTTGGCTACCACGAATTGACCGACGGGAAGTTCACTTGCCTCTGGCATAATCTGCAATACGACGCCGACACCGGGCAGTGCCTGTCCATTGCCAAATTCAAGCTGCGTGAATATCAATTGATGATCAAGAACACCGAAATTTTTGCGAAGCTCGTTGAGGAGTCGTAATTTCTAAATGACAGAGCTATACTCTAAATTCTCGGAAGAAGTTGCGTTCCCGAGGGGTATGATCATTTGGAATTACTTCGACCATGAGCATGTGGTCGGCACCCATTTCGAACATTACCACAAGATCCGGATTCTCGCCGAGCAGGATAATTGGTGTTTCTCGCAGAGAAGCGCCGCTCTGCCGTCCATCCCGATCAAGATGTGGGCCACGCAATTCTCCTACCTGAAATCGGACAAGTGGATGAGATCGTTCCATTTCGGCCCGTTCGGGCTGTTGCTGGAACAGGATTTTCACTTCGAAGACGTGGGACAGCAGGGTTGCCGCGTAACCGTCGAGAGCCGCGTAAAGGTGCCGCGCATTTTGCTATGGTTGCAGCCGTTCTTTCACAATCTGATGCGCCGCTGGTTCTACTCCGTCTGGGCGGAGGACACCGAAATGCGCGAAAGGCGGCTCAAGGTATGGCGGTTGGGATTTCGCGATTTTGTGGGTCTAAATTATATAAATAGTAAAACAGCCGGCCCGGATCGACCGGATACGGAGCGGTTGTATCCGATAGAGTTACCGGTCCCGAAGATTACTGAAATCACGCGCAGTGGCGTCAGCCGCCCGTTTCGCACCAGCAAAAAGCTGGGTTACGGACTCCCCGAGCTGCCCGAGTAGTTGAGCCGCCGGCACCCCTCACTGCAGACGGCGCAAGCCGAAATCGGCGAGACAACCCTCGATCGGGCGGTTCTTGTTCGCACTCTTTGCCCGGTCTTCGCAGGCGGCGACGACTGCCGCAAACTCGTTTTTCGAAGGCGGTTGTCCGGCTGCCGTCTGCCATTCGCGCAATTCGGAGGAAGCGCTCGCGGGTGTCACGGCATCAGCCGTGACGCAAGCGACGAGGCCAAGGAGAACAAAGAACGCCACCCCCCGCATCTGCAACACCCCGGTTAAATCTTCGACAACTTTCCCCAGCCCAACCGTACCCGGTGAGGCCCGGCTCCGCCACCCTTTTCAGATTTCTTACAGCCGATCAGGCTTACTCGACTTCGGTGAACCCGAGCTGGTCGGCGAGCCCGTAGCCTTCGGCCAATGTGCGCAGTTTGTACCAGGTGGCATCCTCGATCTCGATGCCGTTATTGCGGCGGTCCTCTTCGCGCATGTGCTCGATTTCGCCCGGATAGTAAACGCCGCTGCTGCCTTCGGCCGGTTTCGTCGCCTTCAAATACTGCGCAAACTCGCCGATGTCCTTTTTGAACTGGGCGAGCGGGCGGAAGGCATCGACTTTGAATACCGCCATGAAGCAGCCGTCATTGTGGCGGCCGGTCGGCTCGACCCCAAAGCCGAGCCCGGTCAACAAACCGCACAGGATTTCGACCATGACCGACAGGCCATAGCCCTTGTAGCCTTCGCTGCCGCCGACCGGGAGGAGGGCGCCGCCCTGGCGGAGCTGGCTCGGGTCGGTGGTCGGCCGGCCGTCGTGGTCGATGATCCATCCCGGTGGGACTGGCGTGCCGCGGGCGACCGACAGCGCGATCTTGCCGGCCGCGGCCGCCGAAGTCGCCATGTCGAGGTAGAGCGGCCCCTCGAGATCGGAGGGCATCGCGATCGAGATCGGGTTGGTGCCGAGCCGCGCCTCGCGCCCGCCAAACGGCGCCACCGCCTTTGGCGAACGCCCCGAATCGGCGGTGATCAGCCCAATCATGCCCGCCTTCGCCGCCATTAGGGTATAGCTGGCGAGCCGGCCGATATGGCCTTGGCGAAACACTGTGGCGGCTGCGACGTTCGACTTTTCGGCCTTTTCGATGGTGAGGCGCATGGCCCGCTCGTTGACCACATAGCCAAAGCCCCAATGTCCGTCGACGACCGTGGTGGTGGGTGATTCCTGGACGATCTTCCAGGGTGCGCCGGGCACGATATGACCGACCTTGATCCGCTCGATATAGGTCGGGATTTGGATCACACCGTGCGAATCGTGGCCGGCGAGGTTGGCGTTGACCACGTGCCTCACGACGATTTCCGCCTCTTCCGGCGGCGTCCCCGCCGCCACGAAAAGCGCCCGCCCGATCTCGGTCAGACGCTCTGCCGGGATTTTCGGCATCTTTTCCTCCCTCCTAATGGCCCGCGCCAAAGCTGGCGGGGTCGACCGTAATTCCATAAAAGCGCTGCGGGTTGTCGAAGAAGATCTTTCGCTTCAGCCCGTCCGCGATGTCGGTGCGATCCGCCAGGGTCGAAACCGCGTCGGGAAACTGCCCGTCCCAATGCGGGTAATCCGAAGCGAACAGGATGTTGTCCGCCGGGAAGAATTCGGGCACGTAGCGCAAGGTCTTCTCTTCCGGCTCGCAGGACACGAAAACCCGGCCGCAGGTCATGTATTCCGACGGCTTCGCCTTCAGGAGCGGCGCGTCGAATGTCCGGAATTCGTATTCCTCGTCCATGTGCTCCATCCAGAACGGGACCCAGCCGATCCCGGCCTCGAGAAAAGCGACGCGCAGATCGTGAAATTTCTCCAATAGACCGCTGTAAATGACCGCCGTGCAGGCGATCAGCTGCTCCGGCGCGTGCGACAAAGTATGGATCTGCAGGAAATTCTCGAAATGGCACAGCGGGTCGAGCGTGTCGCTGCCCGAGGCGTGGAACGCCACCGGTACGCCCTGCCGCGCGCATTCCTCGTAGAACGGCCAGAAATCGCGGTGCGCTATATGGCGGCTGCGGTCGTAAGTGTTGACCA
>Ga0209040_10001429_pt1 | contig 18890 bp, 16 predicted proteins | sample BogFormECP12_OM3_FD_188240 | JGI IMG/M metagenome (GOLD analysis project Ga0209040, IMG submission 188240) | Bog forest soil microbial communities from Calvert Island, British Columbia, Canada - ECP12_OM3 (SPAdes) (version 2) | ecosystem: Environmental > Aquatic > Freshwater > Wetlands > Bog ...
AGGAGACAGCGGATGGCAGACCGAATCCATGTGGTGCCCGACAACTTGCGTCAAGCCGCCGGCCACCACCAAGAGACGTCCGAGTATCTGCGGACCCTGCCGTCGTCGCACCAGGCGATCCAAGCGAGCCTGGACTCGTTGGGTCCGATCTTCGGCGAGCTGCGGGAGGCCGGGCGCGTACTCCTCGAGCAACGGCGGGTGTGCTACGAGCAACAGGCCGACAGCCACTCGCAAATGGCCGAGAACCTGACGAAATCGGCGAGCATGTTCGAAGAGCAGGAAGCACAGGCCGTCCAGAGAATCCGGCGTGTTTCCGACGACAGTCAATGACTGAGGCCGATCCTGCGTTCGACACCGTGCACCCAAGCGGGCACATCCTCGTTCGCTCCTGCCGCGGGGGGTACATGCACAGCGTCACGCTGAGCGAAGCGGCGATGGACACCGACTCGGAAACGTTGGCGCAGGCCATCTTGCTGACCGCCGACGTCTCGTATCTCAAGGCGGTGATGGAAGTCCGCGGCGAGATCGTCGCGGCCGGATATACCCCGTCCGCCGAAGTCCCGACCGCGCATGATCTCGACATGGCGATCGAAAAGCTGGTGGCGCATGACCTTCACCGCCGCGACGGCACGGAGGCGTGACGGGCTCGTGGCCTAGTGGATCCAGGTCTGGACGGCGTCGCGATCCGGCGCGATATCGGTGGGCGGCTCGACAGGATTGGCGCCGAACAACTCTCGCGCCCGACCGAGCAGCGCGCGCACTTCGTTCAGCTGCTGTTGCAGCCCGGAATCAGCCACACGCTTAAGCTACCCAGGCCAAGTTATTCGCACAATTCACCACTAAGTACGAAAACTTAAGCCGGCCAAACAGTGAAGTTGCCGATCCGAAGATGACGGTAGGCTTGGCCGGTGGCGATCTTCGGTCGGAATACGGCGCGGCAGCGCCTCCGGAGAGCTACCCAAGAATCTCTCAAGATTCCGGCTTTCAGCTCTCCGGTGGACTGCACCCCGTGGGTGACGGGTGGGCTTTGGCCCGCCGAGCTGTCAACCGTTACGGCCGACACCGCCCCGCTTGTCAAATATCTGAAGGCCGACTTGCAAAAGATTGTCAATTCGGCAAACGAAGAACTCATGGGCATTAGGCGAGCGGGATTGGCAGATCCGATGCGGCAGGCCGAAGAAGCGCGAGTGATCAATGGTGCTCGTGCCTTCGCCGTTCGCCGAGTCGAGTCGACAGTTCGTCATCTCCGTAACATGACGCCGAAATTGCCGGCGGAAGACCGGCCGGTACAGCCGGTAAATGGCACGGCTGACGCCGAAAAGACACGGCGATTCAAAATCGTTCCTGCCGCGCCACCGGAAACGACCGAACCCCCTGACAGCCCCGCGCCGCCGCGGCCGGAGTATTCGGATTCCGACCACCGTGAGGCGGCGGTAGTCGACCTGCACCCGGTCGAACCGGTCGCCCCGGCAGAGCAACCGGCGCCGGCTGTCGAATTCGACTTCGACGAACCGGAGGAGTTAGCGCCGTCGCCCCCCATCGATCCGGACGACACCGACGTGCTCGAGGAGATTGCGACGGTGCTGCAGGAGATTGCGCCTCTGGCAGAGGCGCCGCTCGACCACGCGCGCCGGCCACCCGCGCCCGCTCACCGCACGGAGGTCCCGGTCGAAGAATCGCCGCCGCCCCCGGCCGCTCGCCAACCGGAGCCTCCGGTGCCTCCGGTCGACGACGCCCCGACCGCGCAGCAGCCCGCGCCGGCGGTCGAGTCCGAGTCGGAGCGCGAATGGCTGGAACGGCTGCTGAAGTTCGTTGCCCGTCAGGAACCCGGGTTGCGCTGGGCGGTCGGCACCCGTGAGGACGGGACCACGTTGTTGGTGACGGACCTCGCGCACGGCTGGATACCGCCGGGAATTACGCTGCCCGCCGAGGTCCGGCTGCTGCCACCGGAGCGGCGCACGGGCACCGCCGTGGCACTACTCGGACACACCCCGACGTTGGCGACCTACGCCCCTAGCGATCCGTTGGGCTGGGCAGCCGACTACGACGTCAGCGACACCTCGTCGCAGCCTCGTGAGCTACCGGCGGTCGACGACTTGGGCTGGTTGCTGAGCGAGGCCACCCACTGGCGCGATGGTTTGCCGCGGATGGTTCACACGTTGGCCAAGGCGGGTGCCGCGGGTACGGGCGTCATCGACGCCGAAATCGACATCTTGCGGGTATACCTCGACACTTCGCGCTACCAGCTTTTCGCTCAGTACCCGGACATCGACAGCGCGTTGCTGCTCAATTGCCTGCTGTTAGCCGCCACCGAAGGTATTGCCACCGGCAACCTGCTGGACGCGAACTACCACTTCGCCTGGTTCCAAGTGCTCAGTACGCCACCGGCCAGCGGCTGGAAGGCCGGCCCGTAGGGCATGGCGCCCACGCGTGCAGAGAATGAATTGACGCTGGTCGGAGGGGTCGAGATACTGTCATGATGCCGGGGTCGGGCAGTCGCGCGCAGCTAAGCGACAAGGATCTCGTCGAATCGGTTCTGCGTGAATTGAGCGAGGCCGCCGATAAGTGGGAAGCGCTCGTTGGGCAGGCCGAGACGATCACCTACAGCGTCGATCTCGGCGATATTCGGGTGGTCGTCGATGCGGACGGCCGGCTGGTCGAACTGACGTTGCATCCGACCGTCGTGTCCGGATACACCCATGGCGAGCTGGCCGAGCGGTTGAACCTCGCGATCGCGGCGCTGCGGGAAGAGGTCGAAACCGAGAACGAGGCACGCTACGGCGGGGCCCTGCAATGACGTGGGATCCGTTGTCGCGCAAGGCACTTGAGCTGCTGGCTCGCGGGTACAGCCTGTACGGCGGCGAGCATTTCGACGCCGGGAGCGCCGACGCGCCAGGCCAACTCCGGCAGCGCGCCGACCGACTCGCCGGCGGCAACGGGGACGGGATGGGCGCGGCGGCGCCGGCCCAGCTGCGGATGGCCGCCGGTTTGCGCCGCACCGCCGGCGCTGACAGCGAGCTGGCCGCGGCGCTGGCGGAGGCGGTTACCGAGCACGCGACGGGCCGGCAAGGCTCACAGCGGGTTCTCGACGATGCGCGCAGTGACTCGATGCCGGCTGTCGATACCCCGCTGGGACGGCAGGAAGCGTTGCGGCGCATGGCGGCTCGCCTGCACCGGCAGCGGCGCTATCTCCATCGATCGCATCGAAGCGCACACCTGCTCTCGCGGCGGTTCAGGCGACTGGCCCACCTGCACCGGCGGATTGGCCACGGGTCGCCGGTAGGCGCGCTTCCGCTGAGCGCCGTTAGGTACGAAAAGGCGTTCGCAGCAGGCCATGTCAGGCAGCGAATCGCCGCCGCGCTGGATCACCTGGGTATCACCGATCCGGTGGCACGCCGCAACTGGATCCGCGGATACGAGACGCTAATAGCCAGGGAATCGGGCGGGCGACCGTCGGTGGTCGCGCCCGACCCGGCGACGTTATCCGGTGCCCTGCAGTCCGACGGCCGCGGCCTGGGTTTCGCCCGTGGTATCGCTCAGACGATTCCCGCTACCTTTGCCCGCTACCACCAGCCGGGTACGTCGACCAACATCTACGATCCGGTGGCCAATATCTGCGCTTCGATGAATTACGTGATCCATCGTTACGGCGTCAGCCGTACTGGCGAGAATCTCGCCGCGATGGTGCAGCAGGCGGATGCACATCGACCGCCGAAAGGATACTGACCGTGCCACTCAATCTGTCGAACCGCGACCAGAACTCCGGACATCTGTTCTACAACCGAAGGTTGAAGTCCGCGATCACCCGGTTTTCGGTTCGGATGAAGCACGACGACCGCAAACAGCAAGCGGCGGTAGTACTCTCGTGCGTTTTCGTGCTCATCGGCATTGGCTGGATGGCGCTGCTCCATGTCATGAAGCCCGCCGGGCTGGTTGGGCAGTCGTCAATCATCGGAAACCGCGATACCGGCGCGGTGTACGCGAAGATCAACGGCCGGCTGTACCCCGCGCTGAACCTGACGTCCGCGCGGCTGGCCGTTGGCAGCGCGGGCGCGGTGACCTGGGTCAAGGCGGCCGAGATCGCCAAGTATCCGACCGGTCCGATGATCGGTATTCCCGGTGTGCCCGACAGTCTCACCGTCACAGCGAATTCCGTTTCCGCGTGGTCGGTGTGCGACACCGCGCCCACCCGGGGCACCGGGGCACCGCCGCTGGTGACATCGATCGCCGGAGAGCTTTCGACGGCGGGGCGGGCGGCTCCGATGGGGCCTTCGCAGGCCGTGTTGGTCACTCACAAAGACGCGATCTATGTGATCTGGGGTGGGCAGCGGTCGCAGATCGACCCCACCGATCGATCGGTCACCTTCAACCTGGGTCTCGATCCCGGGGTGACGTATCCGATCGAGATTTCCAACGCCCTCTTCGACGCGATGCCGGCAACCGAACCGCTTGTGGTCCCGGCTATCCCGGACATCGGCACACCGTCGAAGTGGCTGCCGGGCTCGACCGTCGGCAGTGTGCTGGAGACCCAGGACGCCAACGGAGCCGTCACCGGCTTCTACGCGCTGCTGCCCGACGGCGTGCAGAAAATCACCAGCTTCGTCGCCGACCTGCTGCGCACCGCACTCGCCCAAGGCTCTGCCACCCCGACCTTGGTGTCGCCCGACAAGCTGATCCACATTCCCGTCGTCGAGGTGCTCAACGTCGGCTACTATCCGTCGGCCAAGCTGAATTTCATTGACACATCCGCGGATCCGGTGACCTGCGTCGCGTGGCAGAAGCAGTCCACCGACCCGCAGGCGACGATCAGCATCGTCAACGGGCGGGGTCTGCCGGTGCCGATCAGCATGGATCCGCGCCTGGTCCGCCTGGTCCGCGATGACCGCAATCCCGAGTCGGTGGAAGCCGACCAGGCATTGGTGCTGCCGGGAGCGGCGAACTTCGTCGCGACGACGAGTGGTGTCGCCACGTCGGACAGCCGCGAAAGCCTGTATTGGCTTTCGCCGCAGGGTGTTCGATACGGGGTGGAGTGGAATCAGCGCACCCTGGAAGCTCTTGGGCTGAACCCGGGCAGCGCCGTGCAAGCACCCTGGCCGATCGTCCGCACCTTCGCGGCCGGACCGGCAATCAGCCGCGAGAGCGCCCTGTTGGCGCACGACACCATCACCGGCGGCGGCGCCGTTGCGCCGATCCCCGAAGCTAACCAACAGCTGGGAGGCTAGGCATGTCCAAACTCGGATTCGTTCGGGGAGCGCGTAAGCCGGCGCCGACGGTTCCACCGGTGCGAGTGGCGGTTGCGCCGCCACTGGCCCTGCCGGAGCGCGAACCACGCAACATCCTGTTGATGATTGCGCTGCCGGCGCTGTTGGTCGGGATCATCGGCACCTTGGTCGTGATGTACACCTCGGGGGTTCGGTCGCTGCAGTCGGGCTTCTTCCCGATGATGGGCCTGGCCGGGTTCGGCGCGTTGATGTTCAGTGGTCGCTTCGGACGAGGACGGCGGATCTCGTGGGGCGAGCAGGAGAAGCAACGGCGCATCTATCTGCGCCAGCTCGACGAGGATCGCGACGAAGTCCAGCGCGCCGCGCAGGACCAGCGCCGCAGTCAGCTGTTCGTGCACGGGGATCCGCAGAAACTCGACACCGTTATCGGTGGGCCACGGATGTGGGAGCGCCGCCCGGGCGACCCGGATTTCCTCGACGTCCGCCTCGGGATCGGGATTCAGCAGACCAGCGACTCGGCGGTGTCGCTGCAGTGGCCGGAAGTCCCGATCGGCGAGGAACTGGAACCGGTCACCGGCGGGGCGCTGCGGGATTTCATTCTCGAGCAAAGCAAAATCCGCGGAATCGGCAAGGTGCTGAGCCTGCGGTCCAAGCCCGGCTTCAGCTTCATCGGCGGCAATCCCGACGACCTGCACAACCTGGCGCGGTCGATCCTGTGCTCGCTGGCGGTCTATCACAGCCCCAATGACCTCAAGCTGATGGTGGTCACCCGTCATCCCGAGCTGTGGTCGTGGCTGGTGTGGCTGCCGCACAACCAGCATGACGAGATGTTCGATGCCTGCGGCCTGCGCCGGTTGGTGTTCGCCACCCCGGTCGAGCTGGAGGAAGCGCTCGACGCGGAACTACACCGCAAGGGCCGGGGGCCATGGACACCGCCGGTCGGCACCAGCCCGACATCGATGCCGTCGCCGATGGAGTCGTCCGGGTTGGCCGGCCCGCACTGGGTGATCGTCGACGACGCCGTCGGGACCCCGGAGCAGTGGGAGGGCGTGACCGGACAGAAGGGGATGGCCGGTATCACGGTGCTGCGGTTGGCAAGCCGACCCGGTGTCGGGGTCGGGTTTGCCGATGACGAACAGCGTTTCGAGTTGCGAGAAGGCCGGCTTTATCACCGCGATGCGTTCTACGCGGTCGCCGACATGCTCGCCGAGAGCACCGCCAACCGATATGCGCGAGCGTTGGCGCGCTGGTCGCCGATGAGCGCGGGGGAATTGTCCGAAACCGACAGCCAGGCCGGTGAATTGTTGCGGGCGTTGGGGATTAACGATCCCCGCCAGCTCGACGTCGATCGGCTGTGGGCCGAGAGTCGTGGCCGCGGTGACGCGAAGTGGGCGATGGTGCCCGTCGGGGTGAAACCCGGCGGCGAATTGCAGTACGTCATATTCCGCGCGAAAGACTTCGGCGGCTTCGGTTTTCACTCCGTGGTGGTCGGCACATCGGGGTCGGGCAAGTCGGAGTTCTTCCTGTCGTTGTGCAATGGGATCGCGCTGACACACTCGCCGGAAACCTTCATCGTGATCTTCGTCGACATGAAGTTCGAATCGGCCGCCCAGGACCTGGAGGGTTTGCCCCACGTTGCGGGCTCGCTGTCCAACCTCGGCAAGGACGATCGGCATCTCGCCGAAAGAATGCGCAAAGCGATTAACGGCGAAATCGCCAGGCGGTACCGGCTTTTCAAGGAAGCCGGCGCGCGTGACGCCAACGAGTACGAGGAGATGCGGCTGGCCGGCCGAGACCTGGAACCGGTTCCCATTCTGCTGGTCATCATCGACGAGTACCTGGAACTGTTCCACCACCACCAGGAGTGGATACAGCTGGTCATCCACATCGGTCAGGAAGGCCGCGGCTGCAACGTCTTCTTCACCCTGGGCGGCCAGCGATTGGACCTGTCGTCGCTGAGCAAGGCTAAGAGCAACATCGCGTTCCGGGTGGCGTTGCGGGCGGAGACCGCCGAGGATTCCCGCGACGTCATAGGTAGCGATGCAGCGCTGCACCTGCCGTCGAAGGAGAACGGGTACGCGCTGCTCAAGGTCGGCCCGCGTGACTTGGAACCCTTCCGGTGCTTCTACCTGTCGGCGCCGTTCGTGCTGCCCAAGAAGGTCGCCAATGTCGACCGGACGATCGACGTGAGCTTCTCCCGGCCGCGCCCCTTGACCTGGGAGTACCAGCCGCTGAGCGTCGAGGACACCGCGGCCCTGGCCGTTGCCGATCAACCCGAGGAGCCCGACGAGTTCCTGTTCCACAGCGACGGCTTCAAGAAGAAGAAGATCCTCGACGTGATCCGCGACTCGCTAGTTTCACATCCCGCTCGGCTGCCTCATCAAATCTGGCTTCCCCCACTGGAAATCAGTGAGCCGGCCGACGCTTTGGTCGCGCACTGGCGCGGCAAGCCCTGGCATGTCGACTATGGGCAGAACCCGGGTCTGATCTTTCCGGTCGGGATCGTAGACATTCCCGAAGACCACCTGCAACAGGTGCATGCCATCGACGCCGAGATGGATAACGTCATGGTGGTGGCCACCGCCCAGCGCGGCAAGTCCACCACGCTGATGACGTTGATGACCTCGGCAGCGTTGATGTACGGCCCGGAGCGGGTGACCTTCTTCTGCATCGGGGCAGCGCTCTACCCGGTGGAAGAGGTGCCGCACGTCGCCGGGGTGGTGAGCCTTAACGACAGCGAGGGCGTCTCGCGGACCATCGCGACGCTGGAGGGACTGATCCGTTCCCGGGAGGCGGCGTTCAAGCACTACCAAATAGACATCTCCGAGTTCCGCGAACGGCGCTTCGGGTCGGCCGGCGGCGGGGGAACGGATCCGGAAGACAAGTTCGGCGACGTCTTTCTCGTCATCGATAACTACGGCGACCTCTATGAGAAGGACCCGGGCATGGGGGATCGCGCGATCGCGATCGCTCGGCAGGGCCTGTCCTACGGTGTGCACGTCATGTCGAGTTCCAACGGCTGGTTCGTCGGCCAGAAGCAAGGGCTGCTCACGGTGTCGAACGCCCGGATTCAGCTTCGGCTCAGCAATCCCGACGAATCGCAGATGGGCACGGGGATGGAACAGCGCAGAGCCGCGCGAAACACGCTGGACCGTCCCGGGTTTGGGCTCACCAGGGACGGACACGAGGTGTTGATCGGGGTACCCGAGATCACCGGGACCAAGGGTGAACGGGTCGGGACACGCGGGGTTGGTGCGCTGATCGCCCAAGTCACCGGGACCGACAAGGTAGAACGACTGTCACGGCTGCCGGAACGGGTGCCGTTGAGCCAGGTCATCGCCGGTTTCGCCGACACGGCCCAGGCGGCCGACCCGCTGAACATCCCGTTCGCCATCGGCGAGAGCGCGCTGCAGCCGGTGGCCCTACCGGCCCGCGCGTTGCCCAACATGCTTGTGATGGGCCGCCAATTGTGTGGCAAGACGACCACCATGGCAGCGATCGGCCAGGCGATCATGAACAGGTTCAGCCCGGAGCAGGCACAGATCACCATCATCGACCCCAAGACGACGCTCATCGGGAAGATCCAGGGGCCACATGTGCGTGCCTACGCCTACACCGCCGACGACATCGACGCCGTGTTCGGCGAGTTGGCGGCCGCGCTGCAGGACCGGCTCCCACCGTCGGGTCTGACTCAGGAAGAACTGCTCAACCTGAAAACGTGGGAGGGCGCCCGCCACTTCGTCCTGATCGACGATGAACACGAACTTCGACCCCACAATCAGACGTTGAAGCCGGCGGCCACCGCCCCGCTGTGGGGCCTGATCGAACGCAGCCGCGAGATTGGCCTACACGTGATTGTTTCGCGCCTGCCGGGTAACTGGGCTTCCCAGGCGGTGATGAACCCGTTGCTGCAGAAATTGACCGGGTCCCGTTCGCCGTCGTTGTTCATGGACAACGACCCAGCCGCTGTCAAGGTGCACGGCAGGATTAGTGCTCAGCAATTGCCACCTGGACGTGGCCTCCTGGTCACGACTGACGGGCAGATTGAAGGAGTGCTGGTGGGAACGCCGGAGGGGGCGAGATAGCTGGTCACGGTGCTTTGCGGCAACTTGTGCACACGGGCCGCGCGAAGACGTTTTAAACTCGGAGCACATCGCGGAGTTGATCCGTGGAGACAACCTTGGGAGACACGATGACGATGTTCCTACACAACCCCGCCGCAGCGAGTCTGTCGGCGGTCACGGAGATGGCCATCAGCGGCGAGATGGAGGCGAGTACCGCGGCCGGATCGGCGGCCCTCACCGCGACGACGCCGATGGTGCCAACGTCAGACGACGCAGCCTTTACTGCGGCCCTGAACTCTGCGGGCGCCGGCTATGTCGCCGCGTCGCAGGCCCATGTTGCGCAGCGGACCGGCTACGCGGGCGCGCAAAACCTCGCCTCGCTCAGCAATGTCATCCAAGAACTGATGAGCGCCACGAACGTCAACAACCTCATCTGATAAGGCAACATGCCCGACCCACTATGGTTCGGCCCACCCGAGAGTGTCGCGGCGCTTCTTGAGGCCAGCAACCCGGCGACAATCATCGCCAACATCGCGGCATGGCTGGCCGAATCGATTCAGCACGAACTGTCCATGGGTATGTCGGTGGCCAACATCGGCGCGACCCTTGAGCAGTGGATCGGCGTGGGCGGCGCCGCGTATGGGGCGAAGGGAAGCGAGCTCAACTTTCTCGGGCTGGAGCCGCTGGCCGTCCACTGCCTGAAGCACATGGCGATCGGCCAGGCCGCCGTGGAGGCCAACACGGTCGCCAGGTCCGCGGTGATACCCGCGGCCGTCTGCCAGGGCAACCGTGATGAAACGGCCGCGCTGTACGCCAGCAATATCTGCGGGTGCAATACCCCGGCGATCGCCGCGAACGAAGAAATGTACTGGGGCAACTTCACCCCACAGAACACGACTGCCGGCGTGACGTATGCGGGCGTACTGAACACGCTGATGGGCTCGATCGTGTCAACGCCACCGCCGGTAACCCCAGCGGGTTTTTCACCGGCCGCCCCGGTAGAGGCCGCCGCACAGTCGGCGGCAGACACCGGTATGCAGGCATCTTCTGGACTCGGCGATGCGGCGGGCCAGGCGGCAGCACCGGCCTCCAGCGCGACCGATGGGCTGCAGTCGTTTATGGGGTCGGCGCAAGGTCTGCTGTCGGGTGCCACCCAACCGTTGCAGAGCCTTGCCAGCGGCCCGACACAGGCGTTGTCCAGCGGCACCCAGAGCATCTCCGGCTTGATGCAACCCTTGATGAGCGGCTTCTCGTCGATGGGATCAGCGCCGAACGCCGCCGCCGCGGAGACCGCCGCGGCGGAGCTGGCCGGACCGTTAGGGGGAGCCGGCGGTGGAGCGGCCGGCAGCCTCGGCAGCGGCGCAGGCGCCGTCGCGACCGGATATCCGGGCGCAGGGTTGACCAGCTTTACCCGCCCCGCCAGCACCTTCGAACCAGATGGCGGGCGGCCGACGGGGCTTAGGCCGAGCGGTGTGCTCAACGCGGCCGATCTCCGGGGCCCGACCACGGCCGCGACGGGTGGCGGCGCGATGCCCATGTCGCCGGCGACGGCCGGGATGCTGGGTCGAGAACACGGCGGCTCGGACAAAGAAAAGGTGACGCACGCGCGCATCGTCGTCGATCGTGACAGGCAGGAGGTCTAGTTGACCGCCGGGGGCGCTTCGCTGCGGCCGCAGCCAAATCCGCAGGTCAGTGGCCGATACGCGGCGGTTATCCGAGCCGACAAAAGGCGAAGTGACAGCTACCGCAAAGCCACTACACTTTGATCCAATGCTCCCGATCCGCGGGGCCAGTCCACATCAATAAGGGAGATACAAATGGCAACGCCGAAAACACTTGTATCGGTGGAACCGGTAGATGCAATGATCCAGAAGGCCCAGAATCTGCTGGCCGAAGCGCAATCGCTGGGCCAGCAATACGTGGCGCATTCTCACGACATTATCGGTACCGGATGGGGCGGCGATGCCGCCATGACATCGTCCATGGTGTCGGAGCAGGTTAATGCCGACCTTGTCCGCATGGTCACGTCAACCAACGAACTGCTCGACCAACTGAACAAGTTCAAGGCGAATGCCATGGCTCAGGAAGAGAGTGCGCGCCACGCGCTGCAATCGGTGCATCCGGGTGGCGGTGTCGGCCCGTCGCCGGCGTGACCAACACGGTTTTAGCGCTTCTGAATCCCACAAACACTTTCAACACGCATAGTTTTCAACAGACATAAGGAGCAAAGATGTCAGAGATGTTGTATGACCACGGGGCCGGCGACGCTTTGGGGCAATTCTTCAAGGCGCAGGCGCAGGCGCTCCACGAGCACGCAGATGAAATGATGCAATCCGGCAACGCGCTGGTGGCCGAATATCTTCTTGGCGCCGCCGGTGAGGCTTTCCACAACACCCTTCAGATCCACACCAACACGGCGAAACACATCGCCGACACCATCACACAGCACAGCGGCGCCGTGCTCACCTCGTTTCACGACATGCACAGCACCGATGTTGCTGGCGCCCAATCCATGGGCTTATAGGGTCTCTCAGCTAGTCGGCGGCGGGGCGCACGCGCGATCGTGCGCCCCCTGCTTTGGCTTGGAGGACAACCGTGCTAACCACCACCATTGACGGGCTGTGGGTCCTGCAGATCCTCACCGGTATCGAGGTGCTGGCCCCGGAGCTCGGCTTACGGCCTATTTTGCCCAGCGTCGAAACAAAGCACATGGCTCTTACGCATCCCATCGCGGCCGAGCTGCGAGATGTCGGCGTGATCGACGAGACCGGGGCGGTTGACGACGTCGTGCGGGAATGGCTAACCGTGCTTGCCCGCCGCGACGTCGCCCTCTTGATCCACTTGTCGACGCCGAGCGACGTCGACATACCCACCAGAGCATTGCTCGCGCGGTTCGCCCAATGGTGGGTCGTTCTCGAACGGTCGGAGGACATCGTCCGGATCAGCGGAGCCGGTACCTCCAACACCGAGTCTGCCGCGAGTGGCATCGTCAACGCCCAGATCGAGCGGCTATGCGGCAAGCAAGACCCGGCGCCGCTGCAGCCGGTGACGGTGGACATCGACCAGGTAATGGCGGGGGTGAACGGCCGCGACGTGTTGCGGGAGAACCTGCTTCGCGAGCGACTCGACGGCGATCAGCTCCAGATTCTGATGATGGCCGCCGATATGCATCGTTCGGCGCGCGCCTTTATCGTTGCGATCCAATCCGGGGTGGACTCCGGTCAGCCCACCCGCAAGCACTTCGAGCAGAGCGTGGTCACCATCGCTGACACTCCGGAAGGGCGTCTGATCGGCGAGCACTACGTGTCGGACGGGAAGCGATGGATGATCATCGCGCCCGGCACCAGCAGCAGCATCGCGACCGCGGTGAACAAGATGATGCGCCGCCTTCCCGCCAATGAAGAATGGCATTCTTACCGAAAGGTTGTGTAAGCAGGGGGTATGGCGCGCATGTTAGCATCGGCATCGTGACAAATCCGTGGAATGCGGCACCGAATTCACCCGAGCAAGGTCGGCAAACGCCGCGACAACCGGCGGGTTCGCGTGCTCAGCACCCGGACTCTGTTTCGGAAACATTGCGCATCTCCGATATGGTCGCGCCGCGCAAAATTCCGCCCGGATCGGGCTGGCGCAAGTTCATGTATGGTGCGTCATTTCAGACCATCAATCTCGGTGAATCTCCGGCCGAACGGCATTACCGCGAATTGCAGGGGCGGATACGCCGGCACATCCGCAAGCAGTATGTCGTCGGGGTGGTTTCCGGTAAGGGCGGCGTTGGCAAGACCACGATGACGGCGTGCATCGGCGCGGTCTTCCGGGAGTGCCGGCCGGAGAACGTGGTCGCCATCGACGCCGCGCCCGGCTTCGGAACACTCGCCGGGCGGATCGACGAGTCGCCACCGGGCGATTATGCCGCCGTCTTGAACGACACCGACGTCCAGGGCTACGCCGACATCCGGGAACACCTGGGGCAGAACAGCTTAGGGCTCGATGTGCTGGCGGGTAATCGGGCGTCCGACCAACCCCGCCCGCTGGTGCCGTCGATGTTCGCCGGTGTGCTGTCGCGGCTGCGCCGCACCCACAACGTGATCGTGGTGGACACCTCCGACGACCTTGAACACCCGGTGATGAAGGCCGTGTTCGACGCGTGCGACACGCTGGTGTTCGTGTCGGGGCTTACCGCCGACACCTCGCTGCCGGTCACCCGGTCAATCGATTTGCTGCGGTCGATGGGTTATCACGAATTAGTGTCTCGCAGCATGGTCGTTCTGAATGACAGTCGCAATAAATACGACGCCGACGCGCGAGCCTATCTTACCGAGCGTTTCAGCCAATCGGGAGCGACGGTCGAATTCATGCCTTTCGACCCGCATTTGGCCAAAGGCGGGATCATCGATACACAACACGAATTGCAGAAGAAAACACGGCTACGGCTATTTGAGATCACTGCGGCGTTGGCGGACAAATATGTCCCCGACGCTGACAGGCCACGGTAATGGCCAAGGTTGCATTTCCGGCGCGATGCGCAGTTGCGGTGGTATGTGGCGAACACCTTCTCTCGCAGGTATACCCGGCGTCGGTACCGGTTGAGGTCTTCGTCGACAACATTGTCGAGTTGCTCAACGACGAACTCAAACGCCGGGGTTTGATCGGGCTGGAATCCGGAATCGGCTACGAACTGCACAAAGCCAACGGAGTGCGGCTGGATGTGACCAAAACCCTCGACGAACTAGGCGTCGAGGACGGAGCCACGCTGGTGCTGGTGCCGGCGGTGGAGGGTGACTCCTTCGAGCCGCAATACGAGTCGTTATCCACCGGCCTTGCCCGGATCGGTAAGAAACTATTCGAACCCGTCACGTCCGAGACCGCGGCGCACACCTCGCTGGCCATTTTGGCGATGATCTCGGCGTCGGTGCTGGGATTAGCTCTGCGGAACCGCACCGCCAGCGACTCGCTAATCCCCAGCATTGTGACGGGCGTTCTCGGCCTGCTTGCGATAGGAAGCGCGGGCCTGGTGGCGCGGTGGTGGCCGCAACGCGCCGACCTGCTGGGCGGGTTCGCCTGGATTGCCATGCCGCTGCTTGCGGTGAGCCTGGGCGCGGGCGCTCCGGGCAACCTCGGCGCAGCCCATTTGTTCATCGCGGCGCTCGCGGCCGGGATGCTCACCTGCGGGATAGCGGTGATGACCGGTCGGCACATCAACGTCGCGGCGACGATCGTGACGCTGTGCGCTCTGGGCGGGGTGGTCGCCATTGCCCGCATGTGGCGGCCGGTTCCGGCCCAGTGGCTGGGCATGTGCACCCTGGTCGTTCTGCTGTTCTTGCTGACCCTGGCGCCCACGATCGCGCTCTGGTCCGCCCGGATCCGGCCGCCGTACTTCGGGTCGGTCACCGGCCGCGACCTTTTCCGGCGCAGCGCCGGACTACCGGTCGACGCGGTGTCGCCGGTGGACGAGGCCGCCGAGGAGGAACTGAGCCCGGACACCACGCCGCGCGGGACGCAGGTCGCGGCCAGCGCGGTACGCGCGAACAACGTACTGACCGGGATCTGCGTGGCCGCCGCGCTGACGCTGCCCGCCGCGGTCTGGGCCACGCTGATGCCCGGTCATCACCGAAGCGGCGCGGCCTTGGTGCTCTCCGGTTTGTTCGTGCTGATCTTCCTCAGCCGCGGACGGGCGTTCGCCGACAAGCGGCAGGCCATTGCGCTGGTGCTGGGGGCCGCCGCCGCGGTCTGCGTGGGCGTCATCAAATACGTTCTGCACGAGCCGGCGGCATCGTCCGGTTCGGTGCTGTGGGCAGCGCTGGTATTGGCCGGATTCGGCGGCGGCGGTCTGGTGGCGGCGCTGTTGGTCCCGATCACCAGGTTCACCCCGTTGGTGCGGATGATCGCCGAATGGCTGGAGATCGTGGCGATCATCGCGGCACTGCCGCTGGCCGCGTGGATCGGCGGGTTGTTCACCTGGGTGCGCATGCGATGAAGTGTGCCTCGGTGCCGCGGCGGATCTCCGCCCTGATGCTTGCCGGCATGCTGGTCGGCTTATCGACCGGTCTTCCTGCGGCCCAAGCAATTCCACGGCCAACCGTCGACCCCGGCCGGGTCCCTGCAGACGGCAAGCCGGGCCCCGATCAGCCGATGCGGCAAAGCAACATCTGCGCCAGAACCATCACGGTCGCCGATCCGAACGTGGCGGTTCCCGCGCCGGGCTTCCTGATGCTCAACATCGGGAAGGCCTGGCAGTACTCGACCGGCAACGGAGTGGCTGTCGCCGTCATCGACACCGGGGTCAACCCCAGCCACCGGCTACCGGTGGTTCCCGGTGGCGACTACATCATGGGCGGCGACGGACTGATGGACTGCGATGCGCACGGCACCATCGTGGCGTCGCTGATCGCCGCCGCACCCCAGGGTGCTCCGATGCCTCCCCCGATGCCGCCCGTCCCGGCCTTCCCGCCGCCGGCGGCACCGCCCGCCACCGACGCGGCACCACCGCCGCCGGGCGGACCACCGCCGCCGGTAGCGCCGCCCCCGCCGCCGTCGCCGGTGACGGTCACCGAGACCAAACCGGCTCCGCCGCCGCCACCGCCGCCGCCGCCGCCCGACGAACCGTCGAATGGGCCCGGGGATGCGGTCGCCGGCCAGCCGGACGACCCCGAGGTGCCGCCACCTCTGCCCGGAGCGCCCGACGGGGTCGGCGGAGTGGCGCCGCACGCGACGATCATTTCCATCCGTCAGTCCTCGCGCGCCTACGAGCCGGAGCATCCGGGTGGCGGCGACATGGACGCCCGGAAGAAAGCCGGCACCGTCGCCACGTTGGCCAGCGCGATCGTGCATGCGGCCAACATGGGTGTCAAGGTGATCAACATCAGCGTCACCGCGTGCGTATCGGCGGCGGACCCGTTGGACCAGACCGCTATCGGTGCGGCGGTCTGGTACGCCGCGACGGTGAAGGACGCGGTGGTCGTCGCCGCAGCCGGTAACGAGGGCGAAGACGAGTGTGCCCAGAATCCCGGCTTCGACCCGTTGGACACCACTGACCCGCGTGACTGGCATCAAGTCAGGACGGTGTCGTCGCCGTCGTGGTTCTCGGATTACGTGCTGTCGGTGGGCGCCGTCGACAACACCGGCGCTCCGATCAGCAAGAGCCTGTCCGGCCCGTGGGTGGCCGCTGCGGCGCCCGGCGTCGGAATCATGGGCTTGTCGCCGCAGACCGGGGGACCGGTGAACGCCTATCCGCCGATCCGGCCGGGTGAAAAGAACATGCCGTTCTGGGGGACGAGCTTTTCGGCGGCCTACGTGAGCGGTGTGGCCGCGCTGGTGCGCGCCAAGTATCCGGGGTTATCCGCCCATCAGGTCATCAACCGGATTCTGCAGACCGCGCATAACCCGCCGCGTGGGGTGGACAACCAGGTCGGCTACGGCGTGGTGGATCCGGTCGCCGCGTTGACGTTCAATGTGCCGCCCGGGGATCGCCTGGCGCCCGGCGCCCAGAGCCGGCTGATCGTGCCAGCCGCGCCGCCGCCGCCACCGGATCACCGTGCCCGCAACGTGGCAATTGTGTTCGCCGGTCTGGTCATTGCTGCGGTGGTGATCGCGTCGCTTGTTGCACGGGCTAGGCGAGAGCGATGACGGCCACGACACGGCTGGCGGTCATCGTCGGCGTCCTTGCCACCGGCCTGGTCGGCTGGGCGTTGGCCGGATATCCCGGCGCCGCAGTGGGTTTGCTGCTCGCGGTGGCGGCCGGTGTGATCCCCTGGCGCGGTCAGCCGGCCTGGTCGTGGCTGAACTTGTTGCGCCAGCGTGGTCGGGCGATCACCTTGACCGAACCCATCACGGTGGCCAACGACCGCGCGGGCGGTGGTGTCCGATTCCAGGACGGCGTGGCGGTGGTGGCCGTGCAACTGCTCGGCAAGGCACATCGGCCGACCCTGTTCACCGGTTCGACGGCGACCTACACCGAAAACACCGTCGACGTCGCCGATCTGTTGCCGCTGCTGCGCCAGAGCCTGGGTCTGGCGATCCAATCGCTCAGCGTGGTCAGCGTCGGCGCCCGGCGGCGTAGCAGCGGCGACTACCCACGGGTCTACGACACGTTGATCGGCACCCCACCGTATGCCGGCCAGCGGGAGACATGGCTGATCGTGCGGATCGCGTCGCTCGCCAATGCCGAAGCGCTGCAATGGCGTACCTCGGCCGGAACCGCGACGCTTGCCGCGGCCCAGCGGATCAGTGCGGCCTTGCGTCAGCGGGGCCTTCGCGCCAAGGTCGCCACCGCCATCGACATCGTGGAGTTGGAGCGCCGGCTCGGTTCGTCCGCGCTGGGCGCGCGTCACCAGCGGTGGCGCACGGTGCGAGGCGAGGGCGGTTGGCTGACGACGTATTGGTATCGGCCCAGCGACATCACCGCGGAGAACTTAGAACACGCGTGGGCGCTGCGGGCCGACGGGATCATCCAGAACATCACGGTGTTCGGCGACGGCAGCATGATGGCAACGGTGACCGTGCGCTCGGCACAGCCGCCGACAGCGCCGCCGAGCGTGATGCTGAAGACGCTGTCGGGCGAGCAGGCCCGCGCGATCGCGGCCAACCTCTGCGGGCCCATGCCGGCACTGCACGGTCTGCGTCGCGGCATGCTGGCGCAACCCCTGATCATCCCGATCGGGCCCTCCGGTGTGCTGCTGGGCAAGGTCGACGCCGGCAACCGGCTGACGCTGCCGCTCGACGACCCGGGCGAGTTCAGTCGGGTACACATCGCCGCGCAGGACGCCCTGGCCAAACGAATCGTGGTGCGGCTGGCCGGTGCCGGCGAGCGGATCACCGTGCACACCCGCGACCTGCAGCGGTGGGCCAGCGTGCGAATGCCCGACATTGCGGTCAGTGATGAGGCCAGGCCGATGACGGGGACCACGGTCAGCGTGGTCGACGGCACGGTCACTCCCGCGCCGCGGCCGAACACCCTGATCTCGATCGGGGAGCCGGGAACGCCGTACCGGGGATCGGCCGACGTGCTCATCACGCAGATCGGCCCGGCGACCGTCGACGTGACGGCGGCTGGACAACTCCATACGGTTGAGGTCGAGTTGTTCCGGGCCGAGAATCGTTACATATCGTCAGAGCCGACGACCCCGAGGACAACCGAGCTCGAATCGGTGGACTAAATGACGCGCCGGCGACGATGCGGAGCCGGAGCGATGTGGGGGCACCTCCCGCTTGCGGGGGAGAGGAGCGGCGCGCATGACTAGCGCCAGTACGACGGCCGCCGCACGCAAGCGGTTCGATCAGGCGATGGCGTTGTTCGACAACGACCAGGCGGGCGCCCAGGCGCGGTTCCGCGAGGCCACCGAAATCGACCCGTCGATGGCCGACGCGTGGCTGGGCCGGATCGCCGCCGGCGACGAGGAGTTGTCGACTCTGCAGCAGCTGTACGCGTATGGGGCGCGGCTGCACCGGGAGACCAACCGGCTCGGTGTCCGGCTGTCGGCGTCGATCAAAGCAGGGCCGTATCTGGCGATCTCGGTGACCGAGTCATCGCACGCGGGGTTGGCGTTGGCCAGCGCGTTGGTCGATGACGGGCAATACGAGAAAGCCGAATCGGTGCTGAAAGATT
>Ga0209040_10001430_pt1 | contig 18884 bp, 15 predicted proteins | sample BogFormECP12_OM3_FD_188240 | JGI IMG/M metagenome (GOLD analysis project Ga0209040, IMG submission 188240) | Bog forest soil microbial communities from Calvert Island, British Columbia, Canada - ECP12_OM3 (SPAdes) (version 2) | ecosystem: Environmental > Aquatic > Freshwater > Wetlands > Bog ...
TCGATGCGGCTTTGGGCAGAGGAGCGGCGGAGCGGCACGATCGAGCTGTTTCTGACATTGCCGATCCGCATGACCGAGGCTGTGGCCGGAAAATTCCTCGCCGCGTGGTGCTTCGCGGGGATCGCGCTGATCCTGACCTTCCCGTTCTGGATCACGGTCAATTTTTTGGGGCACCCGGATAACGGCGTGATCCTCGCCAGCTATATCGCCAGCTGGCTGATGGCGGGAGCCTTCTTGGCGGTCGGCGCCTGTGTTTCGGCGATGACCAAGAACCAGGTCATCGCGTTTGTCGTAACCGCTGCGCTGGTCTTCGTGTTTACTGTGGCCGGCTCGCCGATCGTCCTCGGGATATTTCAGGGTTGGGCGCCGGAATGGCTGATCCACGGGATCGCGCAGGCGAGCTTCCTCGGCCATTTCAGCGCCATCACGCGAGGCGTCATCGATCTGCGTGACCTCGTTTATTTCCTGTCGATCATGGTCGCTTTCCTCGCCGCCAACGCGATCCTGATAGACCTCGAAAAGGCCGAGTGAGAGCGACAATGGCACCAGTTCGTCATTCCCGCGCAAGAGCGTGTGAAGGAATCCCCGCGCCACTCATCGAATCTCATCCCCGGCGAAAGCCGGGGCCCATCGTTCCGTCGCACGAGCCTGCCATCGTTGGTAAGCCATGCGGTTGCTTGAGAAGTTCGAGGCAACAGGGCGATGGGTCCCGGCTTTCGCCGGGACGACAATGGGTATTTTGCGCATCCGAGCCTCGATCCCGATTTCTTCAAACGCTCGCAAGCGGGAATCCAGGACCCCAGTTCTCACCCATCGCCCTGGACTCCCGCTTTCGCGGGGGCCGCGAGGAGGGCAGCATGTAATGGCTGTTCCCGATCGCCTTCGCGGCTTTTTCGCCTCGCGGCGCGCGGTTGCCGCCGGCGCGCTGGTCTGCATCGCGCTGATGCTGATCTCGGTCAACATCATCGCCGCGCGGCTTTTCGCATGGCGGCTCGACCTCACCGGTGAGCACCTCTATACGCTGTCCCGCGGCACCTTGCGGACGCTCGCCAGGATCGACGAGCCGATCACGTTGCGGTTCTACTATTCGACTCGCCTCGCCGACGAAGTCCCATCCTATGGGGTCTATGCGCAGCGCGTGCGCGAACTGCTCGACCAGTATGTCGCGGCGGCACACGGCAAGATCCGCCTCGAAGTCTACAACCCGCTGCCGTTCTCCGATCTTGAGGACCGCGCGGTCGCATTCGGATTGCAGGGTGTGCCGCTCGATGTCGCTGGCGAGCAGGTCTATTTCGGCCTCGCCGCGACCAACTCGACCGACGATCAGCAAGTCATCGCGTTCTTCCAGCCCGACCGCGAGCGCTTCCTCGAATACGATCTGACCAAGCTCGTCCACGGCCTGGCGTTTCCGAAGAAGACAGTGGTCGGCTTGATCAGCACCTTGCCGCTCGAAGGCGACATGGTGGCGATGATGCGCGGCCGTCCGGCCGAGCCGATGGCCATCATGGAGCAATTGCAGCAGCTCGACACGGTCAAGCCGCTCGCCGCCAACATCGATGCGATCCCGCCCGATGTCGACGTGCTGATGCTCGTGCACCCGCAAAACCTGCCGGACAAGACGCTGTTCGCGATCGACCAGTTTGTCTTGAAAGGCGGCAAGGCGCTCGTTTTTGTCGATCCGCTTTCCGAATTGCAGGCCTCGCATCCGAGCCAGCTCAACCCTCCCGGTTCGCCGACCGCCAGCAATCTCGAACGGCTGTTCAAATCCTGGGGCTTCGAGGTGCCGGCGAACACCGTCGCAGGCGATCGCCGCGACGCGCAACGGGTCGGTGTGCCGGGCTCGCGCGGTGCAACGCGGCCGCTCGACTACATCGCCTGGCTCAATCTGAAGGCCGACAACCTCAACCGCACCGACATGATCACAGCCGATCTGAGCCACGTCATGATGGCGTCCTCGGGGATCATCGAGCCGATCGAGGGGGCCAAGACGACGATCGAGCCCTTGATTACAACATCACCCGACTCGATGAAGATCCCGGCCGAAAAGCTGACCGGGATGCCCGATGTCGCGGGCCTTCTCGCCGAGTTCAAACCGGACGACACGCGCTACATTCTGGCCGCGCACGTTACCGGCACTGTGGAGAGCGCTTTTCCCGACGGCCCCCCGAAGCCGCCTGAGCCCGCCAAGCCGGAGGCCAAGGAGGGCGAGACGGCGCCACCGTCACCGGAGGCAGCAGCTTCCGCAGCCGAGTCGCTGAAGCGATCGGCCCAGCCGATCAACATCGTCGTGGTCGCCGATACCGATATGCTCGACGACAGGTTTTGGCTGCAGAAGCAGGAGTTTTTCGGCCAGCGGATGCTCGTCCCGACCGCCAACAACAGCGATTTTGTCGCCAATGCGATCGAGGTGCTTGCCGGCGGCGACGATCTGGTCGGCCTGCGCAGTCGCGGCACCTCGGCGCGCCCGTTCGAGGTCGTCGCGCGGATCCAGAGAGAGGCACAAGCGCGTTACAGCACAGAGGAGCGCGCCTTGCAGGCCAAGCTCAAGGACACGCAGGCCAAGCTTGCGAGCCTCACCGGCAAGGACCAGGCGAACGCGCCGGCAAGCCTGTCAGCGGAGCAGACAAAGGCGATAGAGGAATTTCGCGCCGACATGGTGCAAACCCGCCGCCAGCTGCGCGACGTCCAGGGCGCGCTGCGCAGCGACATCGGACGGCTGAAGTCCGGGCTCGAATTTCTCGACATCGCGCTGATCCCGATCATCGTCGCTGCGGCCGCCATTATCCTCGGCGCGCTGCGGCTGCGCCGCCGCAGCCGGCGCATTACGGAGGCGTGAATTGGCACTGCAGACACGCTCTCTGATTCTCCTCACCTCTGCGACATTGGTCCTTGTCGCGCTCGCGATTGTCGTGCTCGCCTCCGGCGATCGCGGCATCAGCCGCGCGGCGCGGAGTGAGCCAGCCTTTCCGGCGCTCGCTGCGAAGCTCGGCGACGTCGCGTCGGTCACGGTGTCGCGCAACGGCACGACGATGACCTTGATTCGCGACGGGGACAGCTGGCTCGTCGCCGAGAAGGGAAATTACCGGGCGAACGCCGCCAAGATCAGCCAGATCGTCCGGGCGATGGCGGATCTGACACTGGTCGAGCCGAAAACGCAGAAACCCGATCTCTACTCACGGCTGGAGGTCGAGGACCCCGGCAACGGAAAATCTTCCTTGGTCGCGATCAAGGACAAATCGGGCCGGGCCGTCGCCGAGGCGATCGTCGGCAAACGGCGCTACGACCGGCTCGGCGCCGGCAATGATGGGGTCTATCTGCGCAAACCGGGGGAGGCGCAGGCCTGGCTCGCGCGCGGCTCGCTCGATCCGTCGGGCGACCCTGCGAGCTGGCTCGACCGCCACATCATCGACATCTCCGAGAAGAAGATCGCCCAGGTCACCCTGACCCAGGCGGACGGCAGCAAGCTCGTCATCAGCCGCGCGGCGCCCGATGCGAGCTTTGCCGTCGCGGACGCACCGGCCGACACGAAATTCAAGAGCGAGAGCACGACCAGCGGCCCCGCCGCGGCGCTCGAGACCCTAGACCTCGACGACGTCAAGCCGGCCGGAGAGCTGCCGGTCCCCGACAAGGACGTGTCAACGGCATCCTTCACGACCTTCGACGGGCTGACGGTCGATCTACGGCTCATGGAGCGCGATAAGAGCAATTGGATCGCGATTTCCGCGTCCGGCTCCGGCCCAGGCGAGGCCGAGGCGAAAAAGATCGACGACAAGGTCGCGCACTGGACCTATGGCATCCCTGGCTACAAAGCGAACCTGCTGAAGACCAAGCTCGCCGACCTCATCGAGCCGGCCAAAGGATCCTGACCGGGCCGTTAGTACACGCCGCCGAGTTTGCGGTGATCCCAACTGGTGACCTTCTCCGGGACTATCTTCAGCACCACGCGCTTTGACGCGCTGTCGACAGATCCGCTCGGCCGCTCGGCCGGGGCGCCGCGCGCCTCGGCCATTGCGGCGAAGACCTTCCGCACCGCCTCTCCCCCCTCGATGAGCTCGCATTGGCCGCGGATCATGACGCCGCGCAGCTCGGCGTAGCTGTTTCCGGTTTCCACCATCAATGCGACCTTGGGATCGCGCCGAATGTTCAGCACCTTCTGGGCCTTGCTGTACGAAGTCATGTAGAAGGCGCCGTCCTTGGCCAGGAAATTCATCGCCACGACATGGGGGAACCCGTCCTGGCCGATCGTCGCCAGCGCGCCTTTCCGGTGGTCGCGCAGGAAGGCGGCTTGTTCTTCGGGGCTCAGTTGGATGTGTCGGCGCCGGTTCATCGCCATTCCTATCCGATATGCTGGACGAGGAATTGATCTAACCGCTCGGGCGAGCGTTCCGCAACGCTTCCGCCCGCCCCCGGAAATTCCTAAGATCGAACGACGCGCGGTTTCGCGCAGCAACCGGGAGATCTGCAATGATCGAAGTCTGGACTTGGCCGACCCCGAATGGCCACAAGGTGCACATTGCCCTCGAAGAGCTCGGACTGTCCCATAAGGTAATCCCGGTCAACATCGGTACCGGCGAGCAGTTCAAGCCGGAGTTTCTGGCGATCAACCCCAATCACCGCATCCCAGCGATCGTCGACCCGGAGGGACCGGGCGGCAAGCCGCTGAGGCTGTTCGAATCGGGCGCGATCCTGATCTATCTCGCCGAGAAGACCGGCGGCAAGCTGATCCCGAGGGACCCCGCGACCCGCTACATCTGCCTCGAATGGCTGATGTTCCAGATGGGCGGCGTCGGGCCGATGTTCGGGCAATGGAACCATTTCGCGGCCTATGCCGTCCAAAAGCTGCCCTATGCGATCGAGCGTTATACCAACGAGGTCAAACGGCTGCACCGTGTGCTCGATCATCGCCTCGCCGAGGCTCCGTACCTTGCCGGCGACGAATACAGCATCGCCGACATCGCGACTTTCCCGTGGGTGCGCAATCCCGACCGGCGTGGCATCGATCTGGCCGAGTATCCCTCGGTCAAGCGCTGGCATGACGCGATCGCCGCGCGTCCAGCGGTGCAGCGCGGCGTCGCGGTGCTGGCCGACCGCCAGCGGCAGGGCACGATCAGCGACACCGAGCGCGAGAATTTGTTCGGCAAGACCCAGTTTGCCGCGCGCTGAGCCTCGCGTTTTTCACGCCGCCGGCTGCTGACGGCTGAGGTAAAGCGCGCGCAGGCTGTCGCGCGGGCCGAACAGGACCGAAGCGAAGTAGGCGAGCCCGGCGACGAGCACGATCGACGGCCCGGAGGGGAGATCGAGGTGATACGATAACAGGAGGCCGAGGAACCCCGAGGCAAGGGCCAGGGCGCTGCTCACGGCGCTCAGCGCCCACAGCTCGCGCACCCAGAAACGCGCCGCTGCGGCGGGCAGCATCATCAGCCCGACGGCCATCAATGTGCCGAGCGCCTGGAAGGCGGCAACAAGGTTCACAACGACAAGCGCGAGGAACACGGTATGGACGAGCCCGCCGAGCCCGCCGACCGTGCGGAGAAAGCCGGGATCGAAGCATTCGACGACGAGCGGGCGATACAAGACGGCAAGCGACAGCAGGCTCAAGGTAGCGATGGCGCCGATCAGTATCAGCGTTGCATCGTCGATCGCCAGGATCGAGCCGAACAGCAGGTGCAGTAGGTCGACATTGCTGCCGTGCGTCGATACCAGCAGCACGCCGAGCGCCAGCGAGATCAGGTAGAAGGCGGCAAAGCTCGCATCCTCGCGCAACGGCGTCAGTCGGGTCACCAGCCCGGACAGCAGCGCCACCGTGAGGCCCGCGCCGACCCCGCCGAGGCTCATCGCCGGCAATGACAAGCCGCCAAAAATGAACCCGAGCGCGGCGCCCGGCAGAACCGCATGGGACAGCGCGTCACCCATCAGGCTCATCCGGCGGATCACCAGAAAGGTGCCGATCGGCCCGCAGCCGAGCGCCAATGCGAGGCAACCGACGAGGGCGCGCCGCATGAACCCGAACTCGGCAAACGGGCCGAGCGCCAGATCGTACAATGTCACCTGACGGGCCGCCTCCTGCCCTTGCCCTCCCGCTAGGCGGGTCCCTCGCTCTCCCCGCTCGCCGGGAGAGGGTTGGGGCAGGCGGAAAACCCGGCCCGCCGCGGCCCCGGGCCGGGCCGGTGATGCGCGGCTTCGCCCGACCAAGCCTCGGACATATGGCGCGCCCGCCGCAGATTTTGCGGCATCAGGACTTCCCGCGTCGGTCCCCAAGCGACGCACTCGCGGGCGAGCAGCAGGGTCTGGGGGAAGTAGGCACGAACCTGATCGAGATCGTGCAGCACAGCGGCGACGGTTCGGCCTTGACGATGCCAGCTCACGATCAAGCGCAGGAGATCCTCGCTGGTGCGCCAATCGACCGCTGCCAAGGGTTCATCGAGCAAAATCAGCTCGGCGTCCTGCACGATCAATCGGGCGAAAAGGACACGCTGGAACTGACCGGCGGAAAGGGTGTCGATGGGTCGCCGCTCGAACCCTTCGAGGCCGACCGCGGCAAGAGCCCGGTGCGCTCGCCCGCGCAGCTCCCGGGTCGCCGCGCGCGCCCATCCGATCCGACGCCAATGGCCGAGCATCACCGTCTGGTTTACGGAAATCGGAAAGCGCCTTTCGATTTCGGCGTGCTGGGGCAGATAGGCGATTCCGCCGTTCAGACCGGCGGGTCGGATCCGACCGCCGGCGGGCCGCAGCAAACCGACCATGCCCTTCATCAGCGTGCTTTTCCCCGATCCGTTGGGACCGACGATCGCGGTCAGCGAACCGCGGGCGAACGCCCCGCTCAGGTGATGGACTGCCGGATGGCCGTCATAGGCTAAGGTGACGTCATGGAGGACGACTGCGCTGTCGGGCGAGCCGCTCATGACAAGGCCCAGTAGATCGCGAGCCAGAGCAAGCCCGCTGCGAACCCGGCCCTCGCGAGCCGCTCGGTTACGCTCTGCTCGAGCAGGTCACGTTCGAAAAGACCGCGGACACGGCCGAGCACTACCCGCTCGGGCGCGCTCACCGCTCTGCCGAGCGGCAGGCGGGGCAAAGTCCCCGCGCCTCGATGACCTGCCGTTCGACGGCATAGCCCCGCCCCTCGCCGAGCCGGCGCAGGCTCCGCACGATATCTTCGTCGCGGAGCTCTTCGGTGGCGCCGCAATCGTCGCAGATCATGAACTGGCTTTCGTGGGGATGCTCGATATCCCCGCAGGCGATGAACGCGCTCGAAGTCTCGACCTTGTGGATCAGCTTGTGCGCGAGCAGGAATTCGAGCGCCCGGTAGACGGTCGGCGGCCCGAGCTTTCCGCGGCCGCGTTGCAGCTCGGCGAGCAGCGCGTATGCCCCGGTCGGCTGATCTGATGCGAGGATCAGCTCGAGGACGCGTCGGCGGACCGGTGTCAGGCGCGCGCCGCGCATCGTGCAGATCAATTGCGCTCGCGAGAGCGCGCTTTCGATTTGCCGAGGCGTCACGGCAGGCCTTTTGGAGCCAAAGCTAGGTCGAGCAGGACGTTATAGCGTAACGCTCAGGAATGCCCAATACCTTCGGCATGGCTGGCGACGAAAGCCGTCGCGCTAATCCGCAGCAGCAGCGCGGCGGCGCGGTTTGGCTCGGCCGGTGGCGAAGCGGTCGAGCAGGCGCACGGCGACCCGCGGGCTGACGAAATGCGAGACATCGCCGCCCAACGCACCGATCTCCTTGACGAAACGCGACGAGATGAACTGGAAGCGGTCGGAGGCCATCAGAAAGAGGGTCTCGATCTCCGGGTTCAGCCGGGCGTTCATGCCGGCCATCTGGAATTCATATTCGAAATCCGAGACCGCGCGCAGCCCACGGATGATGACCTTAGCGCCGACCGATTGCGCGAAGTTCATCAGCAGCTTATCGAAGGCGCGCACTTCGATGCGTTCGGCGTCACCGTTCTCGAGATGCGCGACCTCGTCGCGGACGATTTCGACCCGCTCGTCGGTGGCGAAGAGCGGGCCCTTACCGTCATTGCGGGCAACCCCAATGACCAGCCGGTCGACGATCCGGGCCGCCCGGCGGATGATGTCGGTGTGCCCGTTGGTGATCGGGTCGAACGTGCCGGGATAAATCCCGATGCGCGGCTCGGTCATGTATCCCCCTCATTGGCTTGTTGATTATCCGGCGCGTCTTCGGGCTCTTCGGCGGCGCCGTTCTCGTCGGATTCCTCCGGAAGCCGCGCCACCGAGACAACCCGTTCGCCCTCGCCGACCTTGAAGATCACCACGCCCTGGCTGCGCCGACGCGCGATGCGGATATCGTGCACCGGGCAGCGGATCACCATCCCGCCGTCGGTCACGAGCATGATCTGGTCGTTGTGCCCGACCGGGAAGACCGCGATGATCGCATCGCTGCGGCGGCTCAGGTCCATATTGTCGATCCCCTGCCCGCCGCGCCCGGTGATCCGGTAGTCATAAGCCGAGCTCCTGACCCCGTAGCCCTTTTCGGTGACGCTCAGCACGAACTCCTCGCGCTGCGCCAGGTCGGCATAGATCTCCTCGGAGATCGCGCCTTCTTCGCCGCCGTTTTCGCCGTTGGCTTCGTCAGCTTCGAGCGGCGTCGAGGCCGGAGCATCGCTCTCCTCGCCCATCTGCCGCCGCCGCTTTGCAGCCAGGCTCAGATAGGCGTTGCGCACATCGGGAGCGACCCCCTCGTGACGCAGGATCGACATCGAGATCACCTTGTCGTCGCCGAGGAGCCGGATGCCGCGGACGCCGACTGAGCTGCGGCCTGAGAAGACGCGCACATCGCCCACCGGAAAGCGGATCGACTTGCCGTTGCGGGTGGCGAGCAGCACGTCGTTGGCATCGGTGCAGGTCGCGACGGCGATCAGCCGGTCGTCGGCGTCCTCGCCCTCGAACTTCATCGCGATTTTGCCGTTGGCGCGGACATCGCCAAAGTCGGAGAGAGCGTTGCGCCGGACATAGCCGTTCGATGTGGCGAATATGACAGTGAGATCGCCCCAGCTCTCCTCGTCCTCGGGCAGTGGCATGACTGTCGAGATCGTCTCGCCGGGCGCGAGGTTCGGCAACAAATTGACCATCGGCCGGCCGCGCGCTTGCGGGGTGCCGAGCGGCAGGCGATAAACCTTGAGCTTGTAGACCCGGCCCGATGAGGTAAAGAACAGAACCGGGGCGAGGGTCGAGGCGACAAAGACCTCGCTGAGGAAGTCCTCCTCGCGGATCGCCATGCCGGCGCGGCCACGGCCGCCGCGGCGCTGCGACCGATAGGTCGAAAGCGGCACCCGCTTGATGTAGCCGGCGTGGCTGACGGTCACGACCATCGCCTCGCGCTGGATGAGCGCCTCGATATCGGCTTCGAACTCGACATCCTCGATCGCGGTGCGCCGCGGCGTCGCGAACCGCTCCTTGATATCGAGCAGCTCGCTGCGCAACACCTCGAAAAGCCGCACGCGCGAGCGCAGGATCTCGAGATAACCGGCGATCTCGGTGATGAGCCCGCGCAGTTCCTCGGCAATCTTTTCACGCTCCAGCCCGGTCAGCCGCTGCAGGCGCAAATCGAGAATCGCGCGCGCCTGTTCTTCGGACAGGCGATAGGTGCCGTCCTCGGCGACCCCCCGGCCGGGTTCGCCGACGAGCGCCACCAGCGGAGCAACGTCGGCCGCCGGCCAAGCGCGGCCGACGAGACCAGCCCTTGCAGTGGCCGGATCGGGCGCGTTGCGGATCAGCGCGATGATCTCGTCGAGATTGGCGACGGCGACCGAGAGGCCGAGCAGGACATGCGCCCGCTCCCGCGCCTTGCCGAGCAGGTGGCTCGTCCGCCGGGTAATCACCTCCTCGCGGAAGGCGATGAACGCGGCGATGATGTCGCGCAGGGTCAACAGCTCGGGCCGCCCGCCGTTCAGCGCGAGCATATTGACGCCAAAGCTCGTCTGCAGCGCCGTGTGGCGGTAGAGCTGGTTGAGGACGATATCGGGCTCGGCGTCGCGCTTCAATTCGACGACGACGCGCAGCCCTTCGCGATCGCTCTCATCGCGCAGATCCGAGATGCCCTCGATCAATTTCTCGCGCACGGTCTCGGCGATGCGCTCGACCAGCTTCGCTTTGTTGACCTGATAGGGCAGCTCGGTGAAGACGATCGCCTCGCGGTCCTTGCGGATTTCCTCGACATGGGTCTTGCCACGCATGACGACGGCGCCGCGCCCGGTGCGGTAGGCCGCATTGGTGCCGGCGCGACCCATGATGATCCCGCCGGTCGGGAAATCGGGTGCCGGGACATATTGCATCAGCTCGTCGATCGTGATCGCCGGATTGTCGAGATAGGCGCAGCAGGCGTCGATCACCTCGCCGAGATTGTGCGGCGGGATGTTGGTTGCCATGCCGACCGCAATGCCGCTGCCGCCGTTGACAAGCAGGTTCGGGAAGCCGGCCGGGAGGACTTTCGGTTCGCGCTCGGTGTCGTCGTAATTCGGCTGGAACTCGACCGTGTCCTTGTCGAGATCGTCGAGCAAGGTGTCGGCGACTCGGGCTAGGCGGGCCTCGGTATACCGGTAAGCCGCCGGCGGGTCGCCGTCCATCGAGCCGAAATTGCCTTGGCCGTCGATCAGCGGCAGGCGCATCGCGAAATCCTGCGCCATCCGCACCATCGCGTCGTAGATCGCGAGCTCGCCGTGCGGGTGGTATTTGCCGATCACGTCGCCGACGATGCGTGCCGATTTGCGGTAGGCGCGGTTCCACTCGTTGCCGTTCACCTTCATCGAATAGAGGATGCGGCGGTGGACCGGTTTGAGCCCGTCGCGGACATCGGGCAATGCGCGCGCCACGATCACGCTCATCGCGTAATCGAGGTAGGAGCGCTTCATCTCCTCCTCGATCGTGACGGGTGTGATGTCGCGGGCAGAGGGGGGTGCGGAGCTGACAGCCAAAGGCGTTCTATGCGGTGGCTAAGGACGAAACAGCGACCGCCTCGGCGGTGCAGCCGCTGACATTCATATAGTCATCCGCTTGAAAGATTACTGCATTTCGCAGGTGCGAAACAAACGGTCGATTGTCGGAGCGAGGATCAGACCGGCGGACCGACGATGGCGCGATAGATTGCCAGAATCAACACCGCTCCGACGATTGCGCCGATAAAACCGGTGCGTTGGCCCGGTCCGTACCAGCCGATCTGCTGACCGAGCCAACTCGCGAAGATCGCGCCGACGATGCCGAGGAGCGTGGTAACGATGATCCCGCCGGGTCCGGCGATGAAGAGCTTGGCGATCGCGCCGGCGAGAAACCCGATGATGATGACCCACAGCCAATGCATCCCACCCTCCTTAGTTTTCAGCCTTGAACAAGCGATAGAGCGGTGGGCTCCGCCGGTGCGATTTCGCGAGGCAGAGCCGCCATCGCCTGTTCGGCGAGCCGCGTTACGGCGGCATAATCGGTTTTGCCGGTGCCGAGAAGGGGCATGTGATCGATTTCGATCACTTCGCGCGGCACGGCTATCTCCGGCATTCCGAGCCAGTGCGCCGCCTCGAGCAGCCGATTGCGGTCGAAATCGTGCGTCTCGGTCACCAGGATCAGCTTCTCACCCCGGCGCGGGTCAGGCAGTGCGATGACCGCGTGCCGGGTTTCCGGAACCGCCGCCTCGGCGATCCGCTCCGCAGCGGCCAGCGCCACCATCTCGCCGCCGAGCTTGGCAAAGCGCTTAGCGCGGCCAACGATCGTAGCAAACCCATCCTCATCGATGGTGATGATGTCGCCGGTGTCGTACCAGCCACCGGGTGGCTCCTCGATGTCGCCGCCACGCAGATAACCGGCCATTACGTTTGGGCCGCGGACGATGAGGCGGCCGCCTTCGGCGACCCCAGGTACCGGCTCGAGCCGATGCTCGACCAGCGGCAGAAACCGCCCGACTGTTCCGGCGCGATAATGCATGGGCGTATTGACCGCGATCACCGGCGAGCACTCGGTCACACCGTAGCCTTCGAGGATGCGCTTGCCAAACCGCTCGGACCATAATTTGCGGGTCTCCTCGCGCACCGGCTCGGCGCCGGCGAACACATAGCGCAGGGCGTAAAAATCATAGGGGCTGGCGCGGCGCGCATAGCCGGCGAGAAAAGTGTCGGTGCCGAACAGGATCGTCGCCCCGGTCGCATAGGCGATTTCCGGCACGATGCCGTAGTGCAGCGGCGACGGGTAGAGGAAGACCCGAACCCCGGACAGCAGCGGCAGGAGGAACCCGCCGGTCAATCCGAAGCTGTGAAACATCGGCAGGGCATTGAGAGCGAGATCGGCAGGGCTGAAATCGACCCGCGCGGCGATCTGCCGTCGATTGGCCAGCAGATTGGCGTGGCTCAACGCCACGGCTTTGGGCGTCCCTTCCGAGCCGGAAGTGAACAGCACCGCCGCAGGCCGGCCGGCCGAAACTCCGAGCTGCCGATGCAGCGGCCCGGCGAAACGCCGCCCGAAAACGCCATACCCGACAGCGCCATAGAGCTTGTCGGCGACGCCGAGTTTCGCTCGTACATCCTCGAGCCACACCAGCTCGACTTCGCCCGCCAGGCGCTCGGCGATGGGTACGAGCTTGGCGAGCTCGACGAAGCGCCGCGAGGTGACGACGCGACGCACCCCGGCGGTCCGACACGCCGACAGCACACCGTCGATGCCGGAAGTATGATTGAGCATGGCCGGCACCCGCCCGGTCGCCTGCAACGCGAGGAACGCAAGCGCCGCGCCGACGGAGTTTGGCAGCATCAACCCGACCCGCTCGCCGGGCTCGGTTCCGCGTGCGAGGGGGCGCCCGAGCAACAGACTTGCCCTGATTGCGCGATCGTAGGTCAGCGGCGGGGTCGCGGGATCTTCGAGCATGCGATGGCTGCCGCCATGCGCCGCCCGCGCCTCGAGCAGCGCGGCGAACAGGGTCGGTGGGTCGGGGCGGCGTGCCATCATCTCGGACATGATGTCGTAAAGGGCGGCACCGGCGTGCTGGCGCCGCACCCGCCCGCGCAGCTCGGCAGGAACGGCGAGCCGGCGCGGCGGGAGGATCGTGATCGTCACCTTCGGGAACCAGCGCCGGCGCAGGCGCCCGGCGAGCCGCGAGAACGGGGTGAACTCGACCCCGTCGAGCCGAACCGGCAACACCACAGCGTCGGCCTTGTCGGCAATCAATGCCGGCCCGTCATAGATTTTCATCAAGGCGCCGCCGGTGACGTTCAGACGGCCCTCGGGGAAGATCACGCAGCGACCGCCCACTCTGAGCGACTTGATCAGCGATTTCGCGGCCATCGGCCGGGACGGCTCCATCGGAAAGACATCGACCGCGGCGAGAAACGGGCGGACCCACCAGCGCTGCATCTGCGCCGGATCGATCGCGAATACCGACCAGCCCGGCAAAAAGGCGGCGACCAGCGGCGCGTCGAGAAAGGATACGTGATTGGGGACGATGATCACCCGATCACCGGCGGCTGCGAAATTATCGACCCCCTTGACCTCCACTCGGTAGACGAGGCGGAACAGAAACCGGGCCAGCATCCGCAGGACGTCTTGCGGCAACAGCTTGCAGATCCACACTGTCACGAGCGCGTTGGCGACACCGAGGATCAAAAACAGCGCGGGGGTGTCGAGCCCAGCCGCAATCAGCCCGGCGGTGACGAGCGCCGCGCCGGCCATGAACGCCGCGTTGACGATGTTGTTGGCGGCGATAATGCGCGCCCGCGCCGATGGCTCGCTGCGGTTCTGGATGATCGCGTAGAGCGGCACGACAAAGAAGCCGCCCGATACCGCAAGCCCCAAAAGGTCCGCAAGTACCCGCAGCCCCTCGGCTCGCGACAGGAAATCGGCGATGCCGACGAGACCCGCCTGTGGCGGCGCAGCGCCACCGCTGGCGAGCCCCAGGTCGAGTGAGAACAATGTCATGCCCAGCGCCGCGAGCGGCACATAGCGGGCGCTGACCTCGCCATGCATCAGACGGCCGCACAATGAAGAGCCGACCCCTACCCCAATCGAAAAGGCCGCAAGGAATAGGATCACGACGTCGCTGTCGGCGCCGAGCGTGGCCTTGACAAAGGACGGCAGCTGCGACAATGAGACCGCGCCGACCAGCCAGAACCACGAGGCGCCGAGGATGGAGAGCCGCACGTCGCGCCGTCGCCATGCCTGGCGCAGGATCCCGGTGGTCGCCGCAACCAGGTTTGAGCTGATGCGCAGATCGGGCGCGGGCGCCGGAGCCGCCGGGAGGCGCAGGCTCGCGGCAACACCCAGGACGGCGCAGCACAGCAGCAAGATGCCGCAGGCGGCCGGCCCCCAGGCAGTTGCGACGGCGAGGCCGCCGGCGATCGTGCCGAACAGGATCGACAGGAAGGTGCCCGCCTCCATCAATGCATTGCCGTCGACGAGCTCGCCCGTTTCCAGATGTTGAGGGAGCAATGAGTATTTCACCGGGCTCGACAATGCCGCCTGGGTCCCGAGCACGAACAGCAGAGCCAGCGAGAGCACGAGATTGCCGGTCAGCAAGGCCGCTGCTGCGCCGAACACCGCAACGAGCTCGGCAGCTTTGAGGATCTGCAGCAAGCGCGAGCGTTCGAAACGGTCCGCCAGCTCACCTGCGGTCGCCGAGAACACGAAGAACGGCACGATCAGCGCGCCCCCGGCGAGCGCCGCCACCACACCCGGGTCAAACGCGGCGGCAGCGGCACCGTAGGTGATCAGCATCACGAAGGCGCTCTTGAACAGATTGTCGTTAAAAGCGCCGAGAGCCTGGGTCAGAAACAGCGGCAGAAACCGCCTCGCCCGCAGCAATTCGATCTGCTTGTTCATCGATCGGTTCCTGCTCCGCAATCACGATATGAGTGAATGTTCATTCAACATATGAGGTCTGCTTGTTACGTGCAAGCAATTTTTGACGGCCCAGGCAATTATCGTGTCAGATTTGAAATAACGCGATGCGGCAAAGGTTTAGCACCTGCGTTGCCTCGTCGGCGCAACGAGGCAGCCGACGTCTGTCGGGGCGGATCAGCCCCACACGTCGCGGGCGGTCTCGACGACGAGGCGCAGCTTGGCGATTTGTTCGGCCTGGGTCAGCGCGTTGCCGTCGACAGTCGACGAAAACCCGCATTGCGGACTGAGACAGAGCTGTTCCAGAGGCACGTATTTTGCCGCCTCGTCGATCCGGCGTTTCAGATCGTCCTTGCTTTCGAGCGCCGCGCGCTTGCTGGTGACGAGGCCCAGCACCACCCGCTTTTGGCCCCTCGGCACAAAGCGCAACGGCGCGAAGCCGCCCGAACGGGCGTCGTCATATTCGAGAAAGAAGCCGTCGACCGCGAGCTCGCCGAACAGCGCCTCGGCGACATGGTCGTAGCCGCCCTCGGCCATCCACGAGGATCGGAAATTGCCGCGGCACATATGCGTGCACACGGTCATCCCGGCCGGCCGGCCGGCGAGCGCGGCGTTGATCACCTTGATGTTCGTCAGATGCTGCTTGTCGCCGTCGCCGCCGATGCTCGTGACATAGGCACGCTGCGCGGGGTCGTTCAAATAGGCCAGGCTGGTGTCGTCGAGCTGCAGATAGGTGCAGCCGAGCCGATGCAGCCGCTCGATCTCTTCCGAATAGACCGCGGCGATATCGTGCCAGAAGGCTTCCATATCGGGATAGACGCTCGCGTCGATTGCGGCGCGGCCGCCCCGGTAGTGTACCATGCTCGGCGACGGGATCGTCAGCTTCGGGGTGGCCTTGGCGACCGATTTCAGAAAGGCGAAATCCTCACCGAAAATCGTCTTTTCGAGCCTTAGCTTTCCACTGACCCGATGTGCGGTCGGGGCGAACTCGACGGTGCCGCTCTCGTTGCGGAACTGGATCGTCAGCCTCTGCTCGGCCTGGGTCACCCCGCCGATCTGGTAGATGAAATCCATGTGCCAGGAACCGCGGCGGAACTCCCCGTCGGTCACCCCTTGGAGGCCGATCTCCTCCTGCATCCGCACGACATCGCGGATCGCCTCGTCCTCGACACGGTGCAACTCCTCCGCCGAGATGCGCCCTGCCTGATGCTCGGCCCTTGCCCGCAGCAATTCCGGCGGGCGCAGCAAGCTGCCGACATGGTCGGCGCGAAACGGGGTGGCCATCGTGTTGCTCTCAGAACCGTATATGGCGGTAAAACCTTAAACTTTGTCGGTAAGTGGCAGATATAGATGGCATTTCGACACCGTGTCATCCGTAAAGAACGTTCCGCCGCGGGGATATGACGCCGCCTGACCTCGTCCCGTCGCGCGGGTGTCCTGCCCCTAGGCGGACCATCGCCTTGCGCTCCAGACACTGCATCTCACCTCGCCGGCCTGATGTTCTGGTTGAGCCGAAAAAGATTGGTGGGATCGTATTTGTTCTTCAGCGCGACGAGCCGTTGATATTTTTCGGGGCCATATGCGGCCTTGACCCGTTCGGCTCCTTCATCGGCCTCCGGGCCCAGATAGTTAACGTACACGCCGCCGGTCGAGTATGGCTGCATGGCTTCCCAGAACTCGCGCGCCCACCCGATGCAGGCCTCTGCCGCGCTCGGGTCAGTGCATTGACCAATGCTCATGAAACTGTACTGCAGGTTCCGGTGATTGAACGCAGTTTCCTCGCGATCGATACGGCTCACCGCGCCACCCAACTGATGTTCGATCAGGCCGTGGCACATCGGCGACGGCCGGGCGGCGCAATAGCTGACGATGATGTCTATGACCTCGTCGCTGATCTCCGCGATGAAGCTGGATTTCCAATAGTTCTGGAGCCCCTTCGGATAAAAATCGTCGACCAACTTCTGTGCCGCCGTGTAGGGCATTGGGCCGATCCCGTCCATCAGCAGCGGGCTGAGTGTTCTGAGGGGCCTCAAGATGCGCTCGCCCACTTCGCTCGGCCCGGTGTAGCAGACGACCATCCCGACCACGGGGGTCCCGTCGGGCATCGTAATCAGAACAATGTCGGAGGCCAGTTCGTCGGGAGCCTCGGCGGTAAGGTCGCGGAAGAGGCGGAGCGCCTCTTTTGCCTTTTCCAGTGGGTAAGCCACTATGCCCCCCAGCACAGGGCCGACCGCATGAAGCCTATACTCCAGCGAGGTGACGACACCAAAATTGCCGCCGCCGCCACGCAGGCCCCAAAACAGGTCTGCGTGCTGCGTCGCGCTGACGGTCAGGAAATTGCCGTCCGCCGTGACCAGGTCGGCGGAGATCAGGTTGTCGATGACCAACCCGTACCGACGGGCCAAATGACCCCAACCGCCCCCGAGCGTCAGCCCGGCTACGCCCGTCGTTGAAATCTGGCCTCCCGTCGTGGCCAGGCCGAAGGCCTGGGTTGCGCGGTCGAACTCTCCCCAGGTGACACCGGGTTCGGCACGCGCCTGGCGGCGCGCGGGATCGACACGTATGCTTCTCATGAGGGACAGGTCGATCATGAGGCCGCCGTCGCAGACCGCGTTGCCGGCGACGTTGTGACCGCCGCCGCGCACCGCCACCAAAAGCGCGTGCGTGCGTGCGTGCGAAGTTGACGGAATTGATCACGTCGACAACCCCGCGACAGCACGCGATTAGTGCCGGCCGACGGTCGATCATGCCGTTCCAGATCTTGCGAGCGTCGTCGTAGCCGGCCTCGCCAGGGCGTTGCAGGGTACCCTGCAACGACGCCTTGAAATCCTCGATGGTGGTTTCCTTGAGAACGGAATTTGTCGGGTCGGCTCCCCGAGTGCTGACCGCCTGCTGATCGGCCATGACGCGTCTCCCTCTATGCTCTTTATCGATGCGGGGTAAACCCAATCGGTCGAATAATGCGATGGGATCCGCCGCTCCGCGCTATTTTACGACGAGTCAGAACGGGATGTCGTCGTCGAGGTCGTTGACGGGGGTGCGGGCGCGGGCTGGGGCGGTGGGGCCGGAGGCGCGCGGCTCGTCGCCGAAACCGCCGCCGGCAAAGCCTTCGTCGTAGCCGCCTTCGATCGGCGGGCCGCCGGTGCCGCGAGCGCTGTCGAGCATCGTCAGCTCGCCGCGAAACCGCTGCAGCACAACTTCGGTCGTGTAGCGCTCCTGACCGCTGTTGTCGGTCCATTTGCGGGTTTGCAAAGCGCCCTCGATATAAACTTTTGCGCCTTTCTTCAGGTATTTCTCCGCGACCTCGGCGAGGCGCTCGTTGAAGATCACGACGCGGTGCCATTCGGTGCGCTCCTTGCGCTCGCCCGACATTTTGTCGCGCCAGTTCTCGGAGGTGGCGACCGCCAGATTGGCGATGCGCATGCCGTCCTGGGTCGAACGGATCTCGGGGTCGCGGCCGAGGTTGCCGACCAAGATTACCTTGTTGACGCTACCAGCCATCGGAGCACCGCCCTGTCGTGGTCATCGGAAGGGTACATCTTATCAAGCTCTGCAGATGTTCCTACTTTATTCTTCATGGATAACTATCTCTCCCCCGTTTACGATCCGATCGGCGACATCGAGCCGGGCGCTCCGGCGGCGCCGAGTTCCGCCGCAGCCGAGGACCTCGCTCTTTTCGACGCCTATTCACGGGCCGTGATCGGCGCGGTTGACCGGGTCGGCCCGGCAGTCCTTCACCTGCAGGTCACCGGAGCGAGCGAGCGCGTCAACGGCGCCGGCTCCGGTGTCGTCTTCACCCCCGACGCCTATGTGCTGACCAACAGCCACGTCGTCAGCGGCTCCCGCAGGATCCAGGCTACCTTTCCGGACGGGCGCAGCCTCGGGGCGGTTCTGGTCGGCGACGACCCGGACACCGATCTCGCCGTGCTGCGGCTCGAGGGCGACGCGCCGGCTTTCGCGCGTCTCGGCGATTCGCGTCGCTTGCGGGTCGGTCAACTGGTCGTCGCGATCGGCAACCCATTTGGCTTTCAGTGCACGGTTACGGCCGGCGTGGTCAG
>Ga0209040_10001431_pt1 | contig 18884 bp, 14 predicted proteins | sample BogFormECP12_OM3_FD_188240 | JGI IMG/M metagenome (GOLD analysis project Ga0209040, IMG submission 188240) | Bog forest soil microbial communities from Calvert Island, British Columbia, Canada - ECP12_OM3 (SPAdes) (version 2) | ecosystem: Environmental > Aquatic > Freshwater > Wetlands > Bog ...
CAAGATGTTGACGAGCTTGGCCGAGTTGGTCATCAGGCGGGTCCAGCCGTTGGCCTCGGCCATCTCGCGCGCGTAGCCCTGGTAAAAGCAGATCCCTTGAGCGACGACCGCACCGGCGGCCTCGATGCGGCTGGTCAGGCCCATCCGGTCCGCGGCGTGCTTGATCTCGGGCGAGGTCGCGACGATCACCGTCGTGTCGCGATGCACGTGGCGCCCGTCCAGGGCGTCCGCGACCGCCGCAATCTCGAACAGCGATAGCTGTGGTGCGGCGAAGACGACGACGTCGAGCTTGTCGCCTGGTGCCGCGTAGCGCGCGAGAAAGGCCGCGAGGTCGGCTCGGCTGATCGAGACCGAAGCGGGCGGAGGGCGATCGAACGCCGCTTCCTCGGCGGTGATGCCGGGCATATGGAAGAGCGCCACCGAGCCGAAGCTCGCCAATGCGGCGCCGAAATGCTTCAGCGCGTCCGAACCCGGAACCGCCGCCAGCCCCTCGATAACCGGGACCTGCCAATAGGAGCCGCAGGACTCGCCGATGACGCCGCCGAGCGCGCCCCATTCGCAGAGGTCGCGCAGACGTGAGGTGACCCGGAACCGCCGCGTAGCGCGGCGACTGGTGTCGAGGTGATAGCCGTAGCGCGGGGTCCGGCCGGTCAGTGCCGCGGCCAGCGCCGAGGGTCCACCTTCGAAATTGCTGCGGGCGCCGAGCACGCTGTTGGCATAGATGACCGAGCCAGTGTCGCCCCAGGCGACGTGCTCGCCGCGTAGCGGCGCCATCACAGTCTGATAGTTGATGCAGGTGTCGGTCATCAGCACGCCGAAGGCGGAGAGTGCGGCGATCGCCCGCGTCTCGAGGGCTGCCATCGCGGCACTTTGGCCGAGCCGCCGATAAACCGTGAAATCGATCCCGCGCGGATCGGTGATGGCCGGCACCCGAACCCGCCTCTCGAGCTCGGGCACCGAAGCGAGCCTCTCGAGAAAGCGGATCCCGGCCTCGCCCAAGGACTCGGTATCGGCCATGATGTGCGCCTGCGACACCGGAACGAAATCGGCGGCGTCGAAGAACTCGCCGACGGCGATCTGGTGGGCGATGGCCCAGCGCCTCGGCTCGCCGACCTCGCCCGCCAGTATCGCGTTTTCTTCATCCGTCAGCTGCATCAACGAATCCTTTATCCGATTGGGCTATCGGTTGGGCATGCCATTGCTCTACCTCGGCTGCGCCGCCCTGCTGATCGCCGCGGTCATTCTTCGCCTGCCGGCGAGAATGCGGGCGGGGCTCTTCACCGTGATAATCCTTGCGGCGCTCGCCGGCGGGCAAAGCCCGCAGGTCTGGCGCGTGGCGACTGTAATCGTCGCCTCGGCCGATTAGCCCAACGCGGCTTCGATCGCGATCCTGCGGGCGAGAAGATCCTCGATCTCGGGCTCGTCGAAACCGGCCTCACGCAGGATCTCGCGAGAGTGCTCGCCGAGCCGCGGCGCCGGACGCCGCAGCGCGCAATCGGCCTCGCCGAACCGGACCGGCGGCCGAACCATCCGGATCGATCCCTCCGAGGGATGCTCGGTCAGCGAAAAGAAATCGACGGCGGCGAGGTGCGCGTCGGCCGGCAATTCGGCGAGGCGATTGACCGGCCCGCACGGAATATCGGCGGCCTTCAGCTTGTCGAGCCAATACGCGGTCGGCGCGTCGCGCACGGAGTCGGCGATCAGCGCGTAGAGCTCGGCGACGTGGCGGCTGCGCGTCTCTGCATCGGCGAGGCGCGGATCCTCGGCGAGTTCGGGGCGACGGGCGAGGCGGAAGAAATCCCGCCAGTGCCGGTCGGTGTAAGGGAGGATGCAGATATATCCGTCCGCGGTCTGATACGGACGCCGGTCGGGGGCGAGCATCCGGGCATAGCCGGGCGGCCCGATCGGCGGCTCGAAGGTCAGCCCGCCCATGTGCTCGGCCATGACGAAGGCGGTCATCGTCTCCAGCATCGGCACCTCGACCCTCTGGCCTCGGCCGGTGCGGGCGCGCTGCAGCAGCGCCGCCATCACCGCGTAGACCATGGTCAGCCCGACCGTCTTGTCGCCGATCAGGGTCGGGACGAACCTCGCCTCGCTGCCCGTTGCCATCTCGAGCGCGACGAGCCCGCAGCCGCCCTGAATGATATCGTCGAAGGCCGGCCGACCGGCGAGCGGGCCGTCCTCTCCGTAGCCCTGCGCCGAGCAATAGACGAGCCGCGGGTTGACCCGGCACAGCCGCTCCCAGGCGAAGCCGAGCCGCGCCATCGCCTGCGGTCGCATGTTGTGCATCATGACGTCGCTCTGGGCCACGAGTGCCAGGAGCACCGCCGCTGCTTCGGGCTGTTTCAGATCGAGCGCCAGCGAGCGCTTGTTGCGATTGAGATTGAGAAAGACGTGGCCCATCTCGCGGTGCCGAGCCGGACCGGCATAGCGCATGATGTCGCCTTCCGGCGATTCGATCTTGATCACCTCGGCGCCGAGATCGCCGAGGATCTGGGTCGCCAGAGGCCCGAGAACGACCGTCGTCAGATCGAGCACCTTGATCCCGGCGAGCGGCCCCGATTTAGCAGCACTCACCGCGATTTCCGGCTCTTGCATTGCCCGCTCCCGCGCTTTACCCCGTTCTCGCCCAGATCCGAAGGAGGGAAGGCGATGCCGGTGACGATGTACCACAACCCGCGCTGCAACACCTCGCGCAGAACCTTGGCACTGTTGCGCGAGAAGGGGGTCGAGCCGACGATTATCGAATATTTAAAAACGCCCTATACGGCGGCACAGCTGAGGCGGCTCCTGGGCCAGCTCAATATCCCGGCGAAAAAGCTCGTGCGGAAGAAGGAATCCGCCGCCGCCGGCATCGACCCCGAGGCTCTACCGGAAGACGCGCTGATCGAGGCGATGGCGAAGAACCCGATCATCGTCGAGCGGCCGATCGTAGTCTCGGGACAGAAGGCCGCACTCGGCCGCCCGCCCGAAGCGGTGCTCGCAGTGCTGTAGCCCGTCTTACGGGCGGGGAGTCTGCGCCGAATACTCGGCAGCACAGAACGTGCCGCCCTGATAGCGCTCGGCAATCGGGTCCGCCGCTTGGCCCGTTTCGGCGGCGAGGACCGTTGCGGCATAGGACTCCGAATCATCCAGCGGCCGATAGCCGAGCCGCTCTGCGTTGGAATTGTCGTACCACGAGCGCCGGTTGTTGGAGACGCCGTAGACGATTTCGTAGCGGATGTCCGGATGCTCGAGGCCGATGCGCACGAGCTGGGCGTAGTCGCGTGCGCTGACCCAGATCGACAGTCGGCGTTTATCGATCGGGTTCGGCCCGAAATTGCCGATGCGGGTACACAGGAAACCGATCCCGTGCTTGTCGGCATAGAGGCTGGCGAGGGCCTCAGCAAAAGCTTTGCTGACGCCGTAGCGGCTATCCGGGCGCGGCACCACCCGGTGGTCGATCCTCACCTCGCGCGGGTAAAAACCGACCGCGTGATTGCTGGTGGCCACGATGATGCGCTTGACTTGAGCTCGGCGCGCCGCCTCGAACAGGTTGTAGGTGCCGATGATGTTGGATTGAAGGATCACCTCCCATTCGTTCTCGCCCGAAATGCCACCCAAATGGATGATGCCGTCGACCCCGGCGACCATTTGCTCGACCGCCGCCATGTCGGAGAGCTCGGTGCGATCGACCTCCTCGCCGGGGCGCGCCGCCCCGAGCGGCACCCGATCAGAGACCCGCAAAATCGGGTAGACTCCTTGCAGGCTCGCGCGCAGCGACCGGCCAATGCCCCCTCCCGCACCCGTGATCAGCACCCGATACATCCGTTCCTCCTTCGCGCTCGCTATCGTCGCGACACGCCTGCGGGCGTGCCCCAGCGGTCGAACGACAGTACCCGAGGCATGCCATGCCGAGGGAAGCCGCTTCAAACGCCTCTTCGGGTCATTCACCCTTTGTCAAGCGAGGTGTCTGATGATGGCACTCTTTTCGCTGATGATCCCGATCCAAGGCTTGGCCGACCCCGATAAACCACCGACCTGCCCCGCTCGTGCGACGGGCTTCGGCAGCGCTCGGATATCGAACACTAGGTTACGGCGTCAGGAATATAGTGAACAACGGGAGCCGACAAAACGACATCTACATTGCACGGCGAGCGCCTTGGTGCTATAGCGCGGCTTTGTTGAGGAGTTGCTAGAAACCGGATGATCGGGGCCGCGGGTTTGCACTGGCCATTTGCTGACGGTTAATATTCGTCGGAGCTTGGGAACGCCGGACAGGAGCGCAGAATGCATCGCCCGTATTTTCGCGCTACAGTGGTGGCCATCGCCCTCTTCGTCGCCGGGTGCGGAGGCGGGCAAACGCTACCGCCGGCACCGCCGGCATCATCGTTGCCGACCGCTGAGTACCGTATCGGTCCCGGCGACAGCGTGAACATCTTTGTCTGGCGCAACCCCGAGTTGTCGATAACCGTGCCGGTGCGGCCCGACGGTCGCCTTTCGATTCCACTGGTCGAGGATGTCGTGGCGATCGGCAAGACACCGACCGCCCTCGCTCGCGAGTACGAACAACTGCTCGGCAAGTATATCAAGGAACCTCTCGTTACGATCATCGTGACAGGCTTCGGCGGCCCCATTCCCGACCAGATCCGCATCATCGGCGAAGCCGCGCAACCCCGCGCGCTTCCGTATCGTGCGGACATGACGGTGCTCGATGCGATGATCGCGGTCGGCGGTCTCACCAGGTACGCGGCGGGGAACGGCACCGTGCTCATCCGGACTGCTCAGGGCGAGCAGAATACCTATTCGGTCCATCTCAGCAGCCTGATCAGAGATGGTGACATCGACAGCAATGTCGCTCTCCGTCCGGGCGATATTTTGATCATTCCGCAGCGGCTATTCTAGAAATGTCGTACCTTGCCGTTGCAGATTACCGTTGCAAGGCTGATTGATCGAACCCAGAGCGTTCACCGGGGGATCACTGTGCCCGATCAACACCATTGGAGCCGGTCATGAGGTCGATACAGTCACAAGCTATGCCGTTCGTGCAAGCGCTGTGGCGGCACCGATGGCTTGCCGTGGGTACCGCCTGGCTAGTCTGTACCGCCGGATGGATCGGCGCCGCCTTTGTCCCAACGAAATATGAATCGTCGGCGCGGGTCTACCTCAATGCTGATCCGCTCCTGACCCCGCTCCTGCGCGGACTGGCGGCCGATACCGACCCCAGCCGCCATCTTGACTTTATGCAGCGCACTTTGCTCAGCCGACCAAATCTGGAACAGCTGCTTCGCCTTACCGATCTCGATACCGCAATCCGCACCCCGGGAGAAAAGGAGGCGCTGTTCAAGCGTTTAGCTACCGATATCGAGGTCAGACCGATTACCTTGAACCTGTTGACCCTCTCCTACCGTGACAGCGATCCGGTGATGGCGAAGAATATCGTTCAGGCTTTGCTGACGATCTTCGCCGAGAAGATGGCCGGCAGCAGCCGAGCCGAGATGGACAGCGCGCAACGTTTCTTGGAAGGAGAGATCGCCTCGTATCGAGATCAATTGCGTGCGGCCGAGAAGCGGCGGGCGGAGTTGGCCGAAAAGTACCCGGATATAGTTCCGAACCGGGGCCCGGACGCGACACAGGGCGACGACAACGGAAATCGGCTCGAGCAAGCGCGTGGTGCGGTGGCCAGCCTTAAACTCGAAGTTGGGGATGCGGTCACAAGGCGGGATGCCATCCAAAAAGAGCTCGCTTCGGTGCCGTCGACGCTGACTGTCGATCACGGTCTGCAGGTGGTTGTCACCGGTGCCCAGCTCTCACCAGTTGACGAGCGGCTTCAGGAGATTCGCCGAAATCTCGACGGCTTGCTGTTGAAATACACCGAGAACCATCCGGATGTGAAAGCCGCCCGACAGGCGATCGCGCAGCTCGAGACGGAAGCGGGAAGGGCATCGGGCGGGGCCGCGGGACGAGCTGGCAACGCTGCAAACAAGGGACAGATCGCCAACGGTGCCTACGACCAAATCAAGGTCAAGCTGGTGGACGCTGAGGCCACTGTCGCCGCCGCGCAGCGACGTCTCGCCGAGGCCGAGAGCGCGCAGGTGAAGATCGAAAAGATCGCGCAGTCAGCACCGGGTGTGCTGGTGCAAGCTCAAGATCTTAACCGCGACTACGGCGTGCTGAAGAAAAATTACGAAGAACTCGTGGCGCGTCGTGAGGCAACCTCGATAGCCAACGCCGCCGACACCAAGACCGAAAAGATCCAATTTCGCATCGTCGATCCGCCTCAGGTGCCAACTGTTCCGGCCGCGCCGAATCGGCCGTTACTCGTGACGGTGGTGCTCGCTCTTGGTATTGGCGCCGGCGTGGCCGCACCGCTCTTGGTGATGCAACTCGACCGCTCGTTCGCGACGCTCGGTCAGTTGCGCAACCTCGGGATCCCGATCTTGGGAAGCGTGTCGCGGATTTCCATTGGCGCAGCCCAGCGCCGTGCTGCGCTCCAGATGGTCGGGGTAACCGCGAGCGCCTTGGTTCTGGTCGCTGTGTACGGAACGTTACTCATGCTGAGCATCGGCCTCCGTTCGGTAGGCGTCTCGTAAATGGCCGAATCGATCGGATTGATCGAACGCGCCGCCGCGCTTCTGCGCCAACGAGAGGCAACCGAGCCCGAACCACTGCCGCCCGCTAGAGACGCTGATGCGGGCCATGCCGGTCCGGAATTGGTCCTTGATCGCGGCCGTCTCGCCGGTTACGGGATTACCATGCCCTCGTTTGGGCGATCGCGAACCGTCGAGGAGTTCCGCCTCGTAAAGCGGAACCTGATGACCCAATGGTCGCAAGGTAATTTGATTGCAGATCAGCGATCAGGTCGCTTTATCATGGTGACGAGCGCTCGGCCAGGCGAAGGCAAGACATTCATCTCGCTCAACCTTGCTCTTGCTTTCGCCTCGGAGAGAGATGTCAAAGCGCTGCTCGTCGATGTCGATACGCAACACTCGAGCCTGCAGGCCATCCTCGGGATCCCGGGGGAGGAGGGTATCGTCGACGTGCTGGCGGGAAATCGCGAATTGTCCGAGGTGCTGATCCAGACGAATGTCCCAAATCTGATGGTACTCCCGTCCGGCCGGGGCGGCCCGCACGTCCCGGAGCTGTTTTCAAGCAATCAAATGGCGATCCTGATGGCCGAAATGACGCGGCGTTTTGCCGATCGCTACATCATTATCGACACTCCGCCCTGTATGGCGAGCAGTGACGCTGCTGCGCTTGCGCCGTTAGTCGGACAGATCGTTTTTATCGTCGAGGCGCATCACACGCAGCAGGTGGAAATCGAAGCCAGTCTAAGTATGCTCAGCGCCTGCCCTCGGATCAGTCTTCTCCTTAACAAGAGCGATACGCTGGCGGGCGAACATTTCGGATCCTACGAGTATTATTATCATTCCCAAGATCGTGAGAGTGATGCGCTGCGCCCGGATAAACCAGCGTAGATCTCCCCCGGGGAGCGCATTTCGGCAATGGCACTTGGGTCTGACGCTTTTGCTTCTCTTCCTGGCCCACGCGATCCTGGTGATGCCGGCAGCGGCACAAGAAGCTCCGGCCGCTGGCGCGGGTGGAGCCGTGGCTCCCGCCGCCCCCGCCGCCGGTGGGCCCCAAGCGCAGCCGGCCCTGCCGGGAGTGGGGCCCGATATCCTGCCGCCGCCGCCGGGCGGGGGGTTCGGTTTTCCAAACCCGTTGATCCCGCCGAACGCCGTGAACAACGCGGGGACGCCGCTGGTGCCGGCGGCGCCTGCTAATCCGCTCGGGCTCGCGCCGCTCGGCAACGGTGTCGTTCCATTACAGCAGTTCGATTCAAACGCGCCTGCTATTCTGATCGGACCCCGCGCGTCGGTAAGCGAGACGCTGACGGACAACGTGAACTATGCGCATTCCCCTCGGGACGCCGCCGCTTACACCAACCTCGCGCCGGGGTTATCGATCTCAGCCGACACACCGAGACTGCAGGCCGTGCTCAGCGGTAATCTGAACGCCTATATCTACACGCCCAGCTCCAGTACGTCCACCTCCAATCTCGACCAGGTTTTCGGTTCTCTTTACGCGAACGGATTTGGAACGATTGTGCCTGACGCGCTCTTTGTCAATCTTCAGAGCCTCGTAACACAGACGACGCCATTACCCGGCTCCGGCTTTCAGAATCTGTCACAGCTGCCGACAAACCAGCAAACGCAGGTGTATTCCAATAATATCTCGCCGTTTTTGCGGAAATCGTTCGACGGTCTGGTCGACAGCGAGCTGCGGTATACCTTTAGTTCTACCAATTTTGGGGGAAATACCACGGTTGCGACGTCGCCTACGGTTGCGACGTCGCCCATAGTTGGAATGTCGCCAATATCGGCAACCCCAACCAGCGTTTCTTCTGGAATTTTAAACGAGGGGACTTTCACCGCCGCTACCGGTCAAGATTTTGAGCGTACACTTTCCCGGCTGACGCTCGACGCATCAAATTTCAACTCTTCCTCGACGTCACGCTATCAGCAGGCCAGCGCATTCGACGATCTCCAATATCGGATTACACCGCAAGCCGCTGCACTGGCGAGGGTCGGATATCAGAGCATCCAGTACCCATTCTCCCCAGCGGCAACGTTCGTCGGCCCGACTTGGCTGATCGGGGGGCAAATCGGAAGCTACGGGCCGGATCAAGGATATTTTTCGCTGGAGTACGGTCGGCAAGAGGGCATCTATGGCTTCACCGGGTCGGCCCGGTACAACATCACGCCCACCATGCTCCTGACGGCCAGCCTGATCCAGGGGCTCAGTTCGGCGACACAATCTATCCAAAGCACTTTGGCGACCTCGACGTTGGACACCTACGGCGCGATCGTCGACGAGTATTCGGGACTGCCGGCCGCGTTCTACAGCCCGGGGTTGGGTCTGACCAATAACGTTTACAAGCAGCACTTGTTTGACGTTGGAGTCACTGAAACAATCGGACCGAACCACTATTCGCTCTACGGCTTAGTCGCCAACCAGCAGTCGCTGACGCCCCCGGTAACCGCTCCCACCAAGAGTTACGGAATAAATTTGAATTATTCACGCGATATTAGGCCCGACCTCAATGGCTATGCCTCGCTTGGCTACTTCAATTCGTCAAACGTGATCACAACAACGGGCGGGACGCCGATCGGTAGCCAGAACAACATAACCGCATCCCTCGCTGTCAACTATCTCCTCAGCCAAAATCTAACCGGTTCGATTCTCTATAATTTTTCGTACCAGACCAACGGTGCTGGTGTCACTGGGCGAAATTCGGGTATCCTGGTCAATTGGTTGACTTTCCAATTGAGCAAGACGTTCTGAGACGACGATGTACGCCGAATTCTACGGACTCGCCGCTCAGCCGTTCCAGCTCACCCCGGACGCGCGGTTTTTTTTCGAGAGCACAGTGCATCGGCAGGCGATGGCCTATCTGGTTTACGGACTTCACCACGCCGAGGGTTTCATCATAATTACCGGCGAAGTCGGCGCCGGCAAGACGATCCTGGTCGAAAATCTGCTATCGACGATTGACAGAAACAGTTTCGTTACGGCAACGATCGTGACGACCCAGCTCGCCGGAGACGACCTCCTTCATATGGTCGCTGCCGGTTTCGGCATTGCCAAAGAGGGGCTCGCCAAGGGATCGCTGCTGCAGCGCATCAACGAGTTCGCACTGGCTCAGCATCGTGCGGGCAGGCGCGTACTTCTTATCGTCGACGAAGCGCAAAACTTATCCTTTGAGGCTCTCGAAGAACTGCGCATGCTGTCTAACATCGTGTTTGACCGGACGATGGCGTTACAGAGCTTTCTGCTCGGGCAGCCGCAGTTTCGCGTGACCCTTGGTAGCCCGCGGCTCGAGCAGCTGCGGCAACGGGTGACGGCGGCGTATCATCTGGGCCCCCTGAGCGAAGCCGAGAGCAGAGCATATGTCGAGCATCGGCTGCGCCGGGCCGATTGGAAAGACGATCCGCATTTCACCGAGGATTGCTTCCCATTGATCCACCGGCATACTGCCGGTGTTCCCCGACAGATCAATACCCTCTGCTCGAGGCTCCTCCTCTTCGGTTTCCTCGAGGAGCTGCACACGCTGACGGCAAACGCTGTAGAAAAGGTCGCCAATGACTTACGCGAGGAAATCGCCCTGGTCGCGGCGCCGTCGGCCGTCGCCACCTCCCCTACCCTGCCCAATAACCAAGGCGAGGCCCTTTTGCAAATTACCCAACGCCTCGGGGTGCTGGAAGACAGTGTCCACAAGCACGGGCGTGTAATCAAGCGCGCGATCGAGATCGCTGCGAGCTATTTTCAGGGTGAACGGCCGTGAGCACGGCGACCAGACCGCTTCGGCGCGAGGCCACCGAAGCCAGCACAGACGAACGCTCCACCCCCTCGGCGGATTCGTATCGAGCGACGCGTATGCGCTCGGGCGTAGCGAATGCAATGACGATCGACGTCGAGGATTACTTTCACGTCGAAGCTTTCGCTTCCACGATCGATCGCAAGAACTGGGACTACCTGCCGCGACGGGTGGAGCGCAACACAGAGCGCATCCTCGATATTTTTGCCGATTCCGAGGCGCAGGCGACCTTCTTCGTACTGGGTTGGGTCGCCCAACGGTACCCGGCGTTGGCGCGACGTATCGTTGCGGAAGGGCACGAGTTGGCAAGTCACGGGTACGACCATGTGCGGGTCGACTGCCAGTCGCCAGAAGCCTTTCGCGCCGATGTTCGCCGAAGCAAACGTGTTCTTGAGGATGCCAGTGGTGTGCCCGTCCGCGGTTATCGGGCTCCGACCTTCTCGATCAGCCGCAATAGCACCTGGGCTCACGCCATCCTATTGGATGAGGGTTATCATTATAGCTCCAGCGTCTATCCGGTCAAACATGATCTCTACGGGACCCCCGGGGCGCCTCGCACCGCCTTCGCGCCGGTTCCGGGGTTGGTAGAGGTGCCCCTCACGACGGTTCGCGTTCTTGGGGTCGATGTGCCAGCCTCCGGGGGCGGCTATTTCCGCCTCTTTCCTTTCCCGCTGACCCGGTGGCTGCTGGGAAAAGCGAATCGAGCCAACCGGGCGCCCGCCGTCTTCTATATGCATCCTTGGGAAATCGATCCAGACCAGCCCCGGCAGCATCGGGCCCCTCTCCTTTCGCGGTGTCGCCATTACCTCAACCTGGATCTGACCGAGGTCCGGTTGCGGCGTCTGCTTGACAATTTCAGCTGGGCCCGCATGGATCGGCTCTTCCTCGGCGATGCGTCACGACCGTATCCGGTGATCACCGCATGGATGGATCGCAAGTCACAGTCGCGGTGAGACCATTCCGAGTCGGCGATGAACACCGATGGGACGAGTTCGTCCTTGCCCACGCCAGCGGGACATTTTTTCATCTTTCCGGCTGGAAGCGGGTGATCGAGCGCGCATTCGGTCACCGCACCTATTATCTGATTGCTGAACGCGGCCAGACCGTGACCGGGGTGCTGCCACTGACCCACGTCAAATCATTGCTTTTCGGGTCATCTCTTATATCGAACGCATTCAGCGTGCACGGCGGGCCGATCGCTGAGGACGCCAAAAGCCTGCGCAAGCTCGAAGCTGAAGCCCTGCGACTGATGGACGCCATTGCGGTTCCCGTGCTCGAGTTACGCAATTTCTCCGCAAGCCGCGCTGATTGGCCGAGCAGGAAAGATCTTTACGCCTCATTCCGGCGGTCGCTTGATCCCGCTGTTGAACACAATATGAAATCGATTCCGCGCAAACAGCGCGCTATGATACGCAAGGGTATGCTCAACAAATTAAAGTCGGAGATCGACGACAGCATCGAACGGTTGTATCGCATCTACGCCGAAAGCGTCCATAACCTTGGGACACCGGTATTCTCGAAATCCTATTTTGGCATCCTTCGTGAAGAATTTCCAACATGCTCGGATATTATCACCATTACATGCGATGGACAAGCTGTGGCGTCAGTGCTGAATTTCTATTTCCGGGACGAGGTTCTGCCATTTTATGGAGGTGGAGTGCGGGCAGCGCGGACACTCGCTGCAAACGATTTCATGTACTGGGAGGTGATGCGCCGAGCGTGTGAGCGAGGCTACCGCACCTTTGATTTTGGACGTAGCAAGATTGGCACTGGGTCATACGCGTTCAAACGCAACTGGGGGTTCCAGCCGACGCCGCTCGTCTATCAATTCTGCTTGTCGCCGGGAACCGCGATACCCGATTTGAACCCCCTTAACCCCAAGCTCAGGATGCTGATCGCGGTCTGGAAGCGATTGCCGCGGGCTGTCGTAACCCGGCTTGGACCCGCGATCGTCAGAGGCATCGGTTGACAAGAGAGAACGGCTCCGCATTTTACAGCGGGTTTCCTACCCGCGCAACAAAGACGAGTCGAGCTGCACATCGCGCTCCTTCTACCGACTGCCGCCGTGCGATCGAATTCATCGATGATTGCGAGCACGCTAAGTCCATTTTATAGCTGGATGAGATCTGTGACAGTCTATCCTTCTACTCCCAGCGGGCAGCCTATAGTCAGTTCGTCGATTGCGCCCGGATGGCGACCGGCGTTGATCCTGCTCGGAATCGCGAGCCTCGCTTTTGGCATCGTATTCCGGCAAGAAATAACCGGCGCGGTGCGAGTATGGATCGACTCGACCGCCTATAACCACTGCTTTCTAGTCCTGCCTCTCGCCGGGTTCCTGCTTTGGGAAAGGCGAGCAGTGATCGCATCGGTTTCGCCGCGCCCGGTACTGTGGCCGTTGCTGATGCTGCCGCTCCTATCGGCGGTCTGGCTCCTCTCTGCGGTTCTCGACATTCAGGAGGGACGCCAGCTCGTTACAGTAGCGATGTTCGAGGTCGTTCTTCTCGTTACGCTCGGACCGTACGCTTTTTGGCTGCTGCTGGCGCCGCTTCTGTTTCTATTTTTTCTCGTGCCGAGCGGGGCGTTTCTCGTCCCCTCTTTGCAGACGATTACCGCCGACATCACTGTCTTCGGGTTGCGCGCGCTCCACATCCCCGTCTTCTCGGACGGATACATGATCGAAATACCGGAGGGCCCTTTCGAGATCGCCGAGGCCTGCGCCGGCTTGCGTTTTTTGATCGCCTCAAGTGTTTTCGGGTGTTTCTTTGCCGTCGTGATGTATCGGAGTTTTCTGTGGCGCACATGGTTTATAGCGATGTCGCTAGTCGTCCCGATAGCCGCTAACGGATTGCGTGCTCTGGGCATTATCGTTTTGGCTCACCTCGAAGGCAGTGCGACGGCGGTCGAAGCCGATCACATCCTCTACGGATGGCTATTCTTTACTCTGGTGATCATGATCCTAATCGGGATCGGAACGGCGTTCGCGGAGAAGGCTGGCCCGGACTTCCCGATCCGGTCGGCGACGATACGCAGACCCTCTCCCTGGCGGTTCGCCTTTGTCGTCGTGACTGCTGTCCTACTCGCCCTGGCCGGTCCGGCCTACGCGTATCGGCTGGACAGCCTGTTCCCCGCTGCCCCGCTGCCTCGGGTCGATAGCCCGCAGGTCGCTCCATCATGGCATGCTTTAACCGGTGCACTCCCGAGCTGGCGCCCCCTGGTGCACGGCGCCGATCGTGAATTTATCCAGGGCTTTGAGCAGTCGGGCTCCGACATTGTCGTCCGTTACGTCGCGCTCTACCGATTGCGCGCAATAGGTAACATGCTGACCACGACCGAAAACCGTCTCGCAGACGACCAAGAGTGGCGCATCGCCCAACGCAGTGAGGTCGAGGTCCCTTTGAGCGGAGAAAATATTACGGTGACGAGCGCCGAGGTCGTCAGCGGACGTCATCGTCGGCTCGTCTGGTCGTTCCATATCGTTGATGGGCGAATCACGGCCAGCCTTTTCGAGACCAAGTTGCTGCAAGCCCGCGCGGTGCTGCTTCGGCGAGCGCCAGTAGCGGCGCTCGTGGCGATCTCCGCGAGCATGGATGACCCTGGCGATCCTGCTGAAGGACAACTGACCCGTTTTTTGGCGGCAAGCCAATCGTTGCCCGGGTATGTCGAATCTCTTGGCGCAAAGGCCGAACACGGCGTCTGAGCGTCACCATTACGTAAAGGCCAGCCCACCGCAGAGCTCCAGCTTCCTAGCCACCCCCAGCGCGCGATTATGTGTTCGGGTTTACTGTGTAATGCAGCGTACTGCGTTGCGGGAGCTCCATCGTTCCGCGAGTGCTTTGACCTCGAAGGGCGTTGCGGCCCGGCCGCCGACCTCTCCGGCGAAAAACTCGAGATACTGCTCTATCCGTCGCAAAAAGGCGCGGAGATCCGCCGCGTTCTGCACATAAGGCGTGTTGCCAGGCACGAGCGAAGAGCTGTGATAGCTGAAGTTGAAGACCCGCTGGCCCTCGCGCAGCAGCGCATGCGTCAGGCGGCGCTGCTCTTCAAACGAGACGCCTTCCGGCGTCAACGTGATCCGTTCGACGAAGCGGAGCCGGGCGAGGATCCCCGGCACATGCAGCGCCTTCAGGCGTTCATTCATCGTTAGCACATACGCCAGGCTCCCGGTATGCGCGAGCAGCCCCGTAAAGCCGATCGAGAGAGGTATTTCGAGCAAAGCCGGGCTCTTGCCGAACCAATAGGGTCGGGCACCGCAATGCGAGAAGTCGGGACCAAATTGGTGCGTGAGATCAGTTCCAGGAACGACGCTCAGATCGATCTCATAGCCAAGTTCGGTAAGGATCCGCTCCGTTGCGCGGCCGACCCCGTATCGGCCGGCCTTGTAAATCCGGGGCCGCACGCCGACGTTCTCTTGGATAATCCGACTGAGCTGTACCAGCTTTTCGCGCTCGAGTTCGAACGGCAAGTTACCGGGGTAGGAGTTCTCGTCCGTCTTCGGCTCAAAAAAGGGCGGATTGTCCCAGGGTTGCAAGTGTGCGCCGATTTCACAAGCGCCCGAGCGATGCAACTCACGGATAATCTCGTAGGCTTCCGGTGTACTGCTCACCGGATAGTCGAGGACATAAGTTGGTCGGACCTCGTATCGCTCGAAGATACGTTGCACCTGCACCTGGGATTTGACGGAGGTCACACCCATCGCCCGACGCGGCTGCTGCCGCACCCAGTCGAATTCGGCTTCGGTATCGACCACCACGACGACCATCGGCGGCTGTTCGGCCGGCCAGTCGATCATCCTCCATGTGTTAGGGTCGAGCATGCCTTAAGAACGTTCAACGGTTTGCCTGTTCACCGAGGAGCCTAGACGCCCCGATAGGCCATATAATAGCGAGAAACTTTTTTCGCGATGTAGATCTTTTCGCGAACTTGTCACGAGATACGTAAAGGGTCACATTACTCCGCAACCCGCTCAGGGTAAACTTTCTCTCACTCGTGCCCCTATACGGCTTTCGAAGGAACGATTCCTCCCTGACAGCGACAATGATGGCAGCCTTCGCCACAGCGGGCAGCAACGCTCCCTCCCTGTTGTCTCCGCACGTTCTCCACGTCTTCCCGAGTTTCGGGGTCGGCGGCGTGCCACTTCGCATGGTTCGCGTGATCAATCATTTTGGCAAGCGCTTCCGTCACACCGTAATCGCTCTCGACAACGATTTCGAAGCTGCGGGCAGCTTCGCGGGCGATCTCGACCTAGTGTTATCGCCATCGGGAGAGGTAAAAAGGGGGGCGCTTCGTAGCGTGCTCGACAGCGCTCGCGCATTGCGGAGGCTCCGGCCCGATCTTCTGATCACCTATAACTGGGGGGCAATCGAATGGGCGATGGCCAATCGGCTATGGTCTATTTCTCGCCACATCCACATCGAGGCCGGGTTCAGCCAGCGTGAGGTAGATTCGCAGATCCCCCGTCGGGTGCTCTTCCGCCGCTGGGCGCTCGCCCGATGCGCCCTGGTGGTAGTTCCGTCGCGCGTGCTCGAAGATTTAGCTCGCCGCGTATGGCGCTTGCCCTTGGAACGTGTGAGGTACGTTCCGAACGGTATCGATATCACGCGTTTTTCCTCACCTGCCCGCGATGTCATGCCCGGCTTTGTTCGCCGACCTGGCGAACTCGTCATCGGGACGGTAGCGCCATTGCGTCCCGAGAAGAATGTCGGGCGCCTGCTCCGGGTCTTCGCGACCCTCGATTCTACGGTCATTGCGAGACTGGTGGTCGCAGGTGAAGGGATCGAGCGGCGCGCGCTCGAGCGGCTGGCGGCGGAGCTCGGCATCGCCGACCGCGTCATTTTCACCGGCCAAGTGGCCCCCGAAGCGGTCCTTGGCACGTTTGACATATTCGCCTTGTCGTCCGATACAGAGCAGATGCCAAACGCGCTGCTCGAGGCGATGGCGGCGAGCCGCGCGGTTGCAGCGGTGAATGTCGGAGATGTGAAGAATATCGTGTGCGAGGACAATCGCGCCTTTATCGTTGCGCGCGATGATGGCCCGGCGTTTGCCTCGGCGATCACTCAGCTGCTTCACGATCCGAAAAAACGCCGTGCACTCGGATGCAAGAATCGCGAACGAGTCGCCACCGCGTTCTCGCAGGAACGAATGTTCGCGGCGTATTCGGAAATCTTGGCCGCAGGGGGAGGGCACTGAGGCAAGACGCGCTTGCGAATGCGTGCATTTGTCCGCAGTGCCTGACGGTGTCCTTGCGATGGGTGCTCACGCGGGGTTCGAGCAGGTCGCGGATCGGACGCAGACGGGGCGGATCCCGAGCTCGCAGTCCTCGCTTCAGCAGACCGCAGGTCGAACCCACTTCGCTTTCGCAATTCCTTATCCCGGGCCATGAGAGATGTGCGGCATAACAGGCATCTTTGACTATCGCGGGCAGGCCGAAATCGATCGAACCCTGGTGCGACGCATGACCGATATCCTCGGTCACCGCGGACCAGATGGCGACGGCTTCTATTTCGCGCCGGGGCTCGGGCTCGGCCACCGTCGGCTGGCGATCGTCGATCTCGCGACCGGTGATCAACCGCTGTTCAACGAGGATGGGACGGTCTGCGTCGTTTATAATGGCGAGATCTACAATTTCCAGCCGCTGATGGCTGAACTCGCGGCTCTGGGCCACATTTTTCGCACGCGCTGCGATACCGAGGTGATTGTCCACGCCTGGGAGGAATGGGGCGTGGGGTGTCTGGATCGGTTCAACGGGATGTTCGCCTTCGCGCTGTGGGATGCGACGCGCGAGATGCTGTTCCTCGCGCGTGACCGGCTCGGCGAAAAGCCGCTCTATTACAGCTTTTTGCCTGACGGACGGCTGCTCTTCGCCTCAGAGCTGAAATCGCTGCTGCTGAGCCCGCGGCTTGATCGAAAGCTCGACCCTCAGGCGATCGAGGAGTTCTTCGCCTTCGGCTATGTGCCGGACCCGCGTTCGATCTACCGCAGTGTGCGCAAGCTCGCACCCGCACATTATCTTCTCGTCCGGCGCAGCGAACCGCCGTCCGAACCGCGCGCCTACTGGGACCTTCGGTTTCTTGACGGCGCGCCCGTGCGTCCGGAGGAGATCGAGGAAGAACTGATCGCCCGCCTGCGCGAGTCGGTTCGGATGCGGATGATCGCCGACGTTCCGCTCGGCGCGTTCCTCTCTGGCGGTGTCGATTCGAGTGGCGTGGTGGCGATGATGGCCGGGCTGAAGGCCGAGCCGGTCAGCACCTTCTCGATCTCTTTCGGAGCGAGAGGATGGGACGAATCCGCCTTTGCCTTGGAGATTGCTCAGCGCTATGGCACCGATCATCACGTCAGAGCCGTCGATCCAAATTCTTTCGATCTCGTCGACCGCTTGGCGACGATCTACGACGAGCCGTTTGGCGACAGCTCGGCGATACCGACCTTCAAAGTCTGCGCCACCGCACGCGAGAGCGTCACCGTCGCCTTGTCCGGCGATGGCGGGGACGAGGTTTTCGCCGGCTACCGGCGCTATCGCTGGCATTGTTTTGAGGAGCGCGTGCGCCGCCTGTTACCAGCAACGCTGCGTCGTCCGTTTTTTGGGCTGCTCGGCACCGCTTATCCGAAGCTCGACTGGGCGCCGCGCGCGCTCCGCGCGAAGGCGACCCTGCAAGAGCTGGCGCGCGATACGGTCGATGCCTATTTCTCATCCGTCTCTATTTGCAGTAACGATTTTCGCCGCCGGTTGTTCAGCCGGGGCCTGAAAGGTGAGCTGCAAGGCTACAATGCCGCCGCCGTGTTGCGGTCGCACATGATCCAGTGCAACAGCGAGGATCCGCTGTCGCAGGTCCAATACGCCGATTTCAAGACTTACCTTCCGGGCGACATCCTCACCAAAGTCGACCGCGCAAGCATGGCAAACTCGCTCGAGGTGCGCGTTCCTTTGCTCGACCATACCCTGGTCGAGTGGGCGGCGCGGCTTCCGTCCTGTCTCAAGCTGCATGGTCGCGAAGGCAAGTATGTCTTCAAGGCCGCGCTCGAGCCGCATGTCCGCAAGAACATCCTATACCGCCCCAAGCAGGGCTTTGCCGTGCCGCTCGCCGCCTGGTTTCGCGGCCCGCTGCGCCAGCGCCTGCGCGATACCCTCGGCGGTCCTGTGCTGCGAGACTCCGGTTTCTTCGACATGGCGACGGTCGGGATGCTGCTCGATCAACATCAAGCGGGCGAGAGCGACCACAGCGCAGCGCTGTGGTCGCTCTCGATGATCGAGTCGTTTCTGCGTCAGGTCCACGGCTGTGGCGCTCCCGCTGACATGGGCGCCCAACCGGTGGAAAACCTCGTCTGATACTGTGTCTGTACCGGCCTGACGCAACCGAGCGACAACAAACCTCGCGCCCGCCACTAGCGAAGCGCGCGTCGCAAGAGTATGCTCTCTGTCGTCGTCCCCGTAGCTCAGTAGGATAGAGCAACAGTTTCCTAAACTGTGGGTCGCAGGTTCGAGTCCTGTCGGGGACGCCAATTATATCAAGCAGTTAGGTGAAAAGTTAAG
>Ga0209040_10001433_pt1 | contig 18857 bp, 15 predicted proteins | sample BogFormECP12_OM3_FD_188240 | JGI IMG/M metagenome (GOLD analysis project Ga0209040, IMG submission 188240) | Bog forest soil microbial communities from Calvert Island, British Columbia, Canada - ECP12_OM3 (SPAdes) (version 2) | ecosystem: Environmental > Aquatic > Freshwater > Wetlands > Bog ...
GAAATCTTCAACGAAGAATCAATAACTTACAGCTGCACCTCTGTCCGTAACTTGTTGATTCTGCGTGCAACAAAATCTATTCCCGACAGACTCCTAGTACCACCGATTCAGCGTCACCGGTCAACACCTTCAACCTGAGCAGGAGAATGCCAGCTTCCCCTCCGTTTACGGCCAATGCTCGAACAGCACCAATCCTTGCGGCAGGTTCACGGTCGACCAGCAACTGCATGACCTGAGTCAGCGCGTCGGGATGGCGCGTTCGAACCAGCCCTTGCGCACTCACCGCCCGCAGCTTCGCTGCTTCGTCGACCGGCGGACCGAACGACGCTTCCATCTGAACATGCTTGAGCCCCGTCAAATAGGGCGCAGGCTCGTCGTAGTTCAATTCATACAGCCCGCTCACAATTTCGGTTATAGCGGCGCAGCGTTTGTCGAGCCGTGGCGCGTCGGCCATGATCTTGTTGAACGCCACGACCATATCGGGAATGAGCGCCTTGATCTGCAATTCCCGGACGACGCTGGCGGCCTTAGCGACAACCAAGTTGCTGCGATTCCGTAGGAATTCGCGAACTTCTTGTACTATGGTTTCCGACGCGTCCGCACGGCGCAATTCGCCCAGCCTATCCAGTGAACGTTCTATCGGATCGATCTTCGCCATCTCAGATATCTTCCGCGCGGTTTGGAACCACGATTTGGGTCCTTCGTCTACGCTACACTCAAACCTTATACCCTTCGTAATTCGCCCCGACTTCCTGTCTGCCTCCGCGCGCACCACTGCTGCCCTTACCATTGGATCGTTCATCGCCGTCACCGGTCCCGTCACCCCCTCCCGTGTTCCCCGGCACACTCCAATGTCCCGCAGTTGCTCCTCACCGCGCGCATTTCGTATCATGCGGACGGCATGACCAAAGCCTCCAGCCGCCCTCCTAACCTGCGCGAGAAATCGCAAATCATGTCCGCCTCGGAAATTGACCGCACCATTGTCCGCCTCGCCCACGAGATCGTGGAGAAGAACAACGGCGCCGACAATCTCGGGCTCATCGGCATCATGCGTCGTGGCGTCCCGCTGGCGCAGCGCCTGGCCAAGATACTTGGCCGCATTGAAAAGTCTGAAGTGCCGGTCGGCACGCTTGATATCACGCTTTACCGCGACGACCTCTCCACCATCGGCCACCGGCCCGAGGTGCGCAAGAGCACGATGGAGTTCGACATCCAGGACAAGAACATCATCCTGGTGGACGACGTGCTCTACACCGGCCGCACCACGCGCGCCGCGCTTGATGCGCTGTTCGATCATGGCCGCCCGCGCCGCGTTCAACTGCTCGTGCTCATTGACCGCGGCCATCGCGAGCTCCCGATCGAAGCCGGATTTGTCGGCCGCAAGGTGCATACCACCGACCGCGAGATTATCGAAGTGAAACTCCAGGAAACCGACGGCGCCGAGAAAGTTCTGATGGTCGAGCGCGTCGCCGAGGGGCAATGAAGCCGCGCCTGCGTTGTCTTCTGGGAACCGACCAACTTACTGTCACCGAAATTGATGCCCTCCTGACGCTCGCGCGGCGCATGGATCCCAATCGCCCGCCACAACTCTTGCGCGGAAAGCGCGTCGTATTGTTGTTCTACGAGCCCTCCACCCGCACCCGTACGTCGTTCGAGTTTGCCGCCAAAGCTCTCGGAGCCGCCACTACGCTCATCACCGCTACCTCTTCCAGTATCGAGAAAGGCGAGTCGCTCATCGACACCGGATGGACCGTCACATCGCTCGGCGCCGACGCCATCGTGATGCGCCATCCCAATAGCGGCGCGCCCTACTTGCTTTCGCGATACATCCCGGTGCCCGTGATCAACGCCGGCGACGGATTGCATCAGCATCCCTCACAGGCGCTGCTCGACGCCCTCACCATCACCAACCACAAGAAGCGGCTCAAGGGACTGCGCGTCGTCATTGTCGGCGACGTCTTCCACAGCCGCGTCGCCCGCTCTAACGCAATTCTGCTTTCCAAGTTCGGAGCCGAGGTCATCTTCTGCGGACCACCCGACCTCGTCCCCGACGTTTCTGCCACCATCGCTCCCGGCGTTGTCGCCTGCCACGATCTCGACGCAGCCCTGCAGGGCGCTGACGTCGTGATGTCGCTTCGCATCCAGAAAGAGCGCCTCGCCGGCAAGCAGATCAGCCTCGAAGACTACATCGCGAAATTCCAGGTGACGCCACAGCGCATGAAACTGGCCCGGCCCAGCGCCATCGTCATGCATCCCGGACCCATCGTGCGCGGCCTCGAACTCGCCAACGAAGTGGCTGATGGCCCGCAGTCCTGCATGCACGAACAGGTCGCCAATGGAGTCAAGACGCGCATGGCGATCCTGGCAACCGTATTAAAGGCGGCACGATGAGTACCAACAAGAACCAGAAAGACGACACGTTACTCATCGCCGGTGGCCGCGTTATCGATCCCGCCAGCGGACTCGACCAGGAACTGGATATCCTGCTGCGCGACGGCCGCGTCGCCGAACTGGCTGCACCCGGCCTCCTGAATGCCCGCGGCCGCGACACCCTCAATGCCAAGGGCTGCATCGTGGCTCCCGGATTCGTCGATCTGCACGTGCATCTGCGCGAGCCCGGCCAGTCGCACAAAGAGACCATCGCCACCGGCACCGCCGCCGCTGCCGCCGGAGGCTTCACCGCCGTCTGCGCCATGCCCAACACCAGCCCGGTGAACGATTCCCCCGAGATCACTCGCTGGATGCAGGCTCCCGAGCGCAATGCGCTGGTGCGGCTCTTTCCCATCGCCGCTGCTACGGTTGGTAGTCAGGGAGAAAAGCTCACTGATTTCGCAGCACTGATGAAAGCCGGAGCCGTTGCCGTCAGCGATGACGGCAAGCCCATTCTCGATGACAAGTTGATGCGCGACGCCCTGCGTGCCGGTGCGCAGCTCAATCTACCCGTGGTGCAGCATGCCGAGGACTCGCGTCTCACCGCCGGATGCTCCATGAACCAGGGGCCAACTTCGTTTCGACTGGGTTTGCGCGGCATGCCCAACGCCGCCGAGTCTGACATTGTCAGACGTGACATCGCGCTGGCCCACGCCGACAAAGCGCACATCCATGTCGCCCACATTTCCACCGCCGAAGCCATGGACGCGGTCCGCCAGGCGAAGAAAGCCGGCATCCGCGCCACCGCCGAGGTCACGCCGCATCACTTCACCCTGATCGACGAAAACATCGGCGAGTTCGACACCCATTACAAGATGAACCCGCCGTTGCGCTCCGCGGCCGACCGCGACGCCATGATCGCGGGCATCGCCGACGGCACCATCGACGCCATCGCCACCGATCACGCTCCCCATGCCTTTCACGAAAAGCAGGTCGAGTTCGAGCGCGCCGCCTTCGGCATCATCGGACTGGAAACCGCGCTGCCCATCGCTCTCACCGTTCTGCACCGGCACTTCAAGCTGCCGCTGTGGCGCATCGTCGAATTGCTGTCGTCCAATCCGGCGCGCATCTTCTCGCTCGAAGGATTGGGCACGCTCTCGCCCGGAGCCCACGCCGACGTCACTATCTTCGATCCCGCGAAAAAGTGGACGTACGACGCGTCGCAGTCGAAATCCAAATCCCGCAACACACCCTACGACGGCTGGAGCTTCACCGGCCGCGTCGTCGCAACCATCGTCGCCGGCAAGATTGTTTACCAAGGCTGAGCTGAGTTACTCCATTTTTCTGCTGTCATCCTGAGCGAGGACCGGGAGAAATGATCCCGGTCCGAGTCGAAGGACCCCTTTACCGGCAAGATCCTTCCCACCCGTCATCCTGCGCGTAGTCAAAGGACCTGCTTTTTTCCGATTTGCCATCACGAACCCATCGTAGCGGACGAGGAATTGCTTTTCGCGCTCCGACGATGAGGACGGTTCGGTCGCTCCCGACAACGCACTTGCTGTACGGCAGCAGCCCGGAATCCGCTATTGCCGCGCTCGGTAACCGAATTGATCATGGCCAGTAATCGTTCGGATACCAATCTCGCGTGGGTTGCGAGTCCGAATTTGGTTACTGATTCAGGCCGGCTCACGTAACTACTTGCGAATGTGCGGGAAAGAAAGAACGTGTCGCGCGCTACGCCTGCAACTGCGATATGGCGTGAGAATTGCTCTTTCACATAGCTGTAGCGACGAACCCAATGCAGCGAGATCGCTGAAGGGATTAGGAAGCTGACAGATTCAGTTTGGGTTCATTCGCACAACAAGAAGTTAGAGAGGAGAATCAAATGAACTCACGTACGGTTCACATGGTTGGACTGGCCAGGAGCGGAGCTCTAGCCATCTCGTTGAGCATAGTCATGGTCGCAATCACCGCGCCGGCTGCCTTTGCCAATGGCGGTTCCTGGTCTCTCGACTCCACTGCGTCCGAGGCCCAGTTGTTTCAAGGTTCCGCAGCGAATCCGCATGCATTGAACACTGGTATGGCTCGCGTGACCGGGAAAGTGAAGCTGGATACAAACGATCTGGACAAGTCGGTTTTCGATCTTAGAATCTATCCGGCGGACGAGGACTGGGCGAACGCCCTCAGTCTTGAGGGTAACTTGCCGGCCGGCTACGTTCCTGACGCGACCGATCACACCCTGCTGACGTTCAAGTCCAAGCACATTGTGAGAACCGCGGGCGGCGAGTTAGAAGTCGTCGGAGACCTGACACTCACGCGTGTGGAACGCAGCGCCACGATTGACCCAAGTGAAGCCTATGCCGGTCCAGCGTACAGCGATCCTGTCATTCACTCTGAAACTCGCGAAGCCACCTTCGTCATCCCGAGCGTCGATGGAGCGCTTGCGCCGCGATCCTTGACTCCTGCAGCGGTAGAGAACAAAGAGGCGCTACAGGTGTCGGCGTCAGCCCACATGAGTTACGAGGATTTTCCGGAACTGTTCAGCGCGTTGACAGAAACTAATTGGCCGCTTGCTGTGGAGTATGGGAACTGTCAAACCCCGTCCACCATAAGTGAGGACTACAGCGGTGCCCTCTGCACTGGACCATCGATCGCAGCGACTCGCGACGCCACTCCGATCGGGCGTAAGCAGACCACAATTGTTCTGCACCTGAAGCTGCTTTACGCAGGTTCGGAACCGTCAGTAGCAATGCTTTCGGCGAACGGAACAACTCGATAACCGCTAGCGTAAGAGGCTGGTGCCCCACATTTGCCAACAGCTGGCAACTGTGGGCCACCAGCGAAGTCTGACCCGCGAGTCGAATAACCGATTTTGCGTGTACGGTGGTTAGGTTGAATGGCCGAGGACATATCTAACCATCGTTCATGTCTGGCCGGCCGGTGGCGACGCCGCTTACTCGGTGCGCAGGGCTTCCATGGGCTCGATACTGGCTGCCCGTCGTGCTGGTATGAATCCCGCCAACGCCGCCGCCAGCGACAACACGATGATCGCAATCGCGATGCTCAACGGGTCATAGGAGCGCACTCCATACAACTGGTCGGTCATGTAGTGGCCGCCAATCAACGCGATGGGAATTCCCAGCGCCAAACCCAGTCCGACCTGCAGGAACGCACCGCGCAGCACCATGCGCACCACGTTGCCGCGGTCCGCACCCAGGGCCATGCGCAATCCAATTTCGCTGGTCCGGCGCGCCACTGCATAGGACGTGATGCCATAAAGTCCAACCGACGCCAGCACCAGCGCCAGCAGTCCAAACAGCATAGTCAGGCGGGCGATCAGCCGCTCTTGATTGAAATTGTCACTCACCTGATAGTCGAGCGAATGCAGGTCGATCACCGTCAGGTTGGGATCGATGTCCGCCAACGTGCGCCGCACCATCGTTTCCACATTCTGCGGTGGTTCCTTGAAATGCAGTGTGATCGAGTCGATGTAGAGTGAACGTCCCTCCGCCATGATTTCGTTCGACTCCGTCACCTTCAACTGTTGGTTCAGGGGACGAAAATACATCGCACGGAATTCACGGTTCGGGTTGTTGTACTTGGCATCCGCCACGATGCCTACGATCTCGAAGGCGCCCGCGTACTTGTGATCAAAGACGCCGAAGTGGTGGCCGATCGGGTCTTCCTTGGGAAAGAACTTCTTGACGAAGGCCTGGTTCACCACGGCAACCATCTGCGAGGTCGCGGTGTCGGCATCGGTAATACCACGCCCGCGAATCACGGGTTGCCCGATGGTTTCAAAAAACTTCGGGCTGATCCGGTCCCATGATGATCCATTGTGCTCGTTCGGCCCGGGTGCAGGCCGTCCTTCGATCTGGACGCCCTCGCCCCAGTTATTTCCTTCCAGCGTGCTGTAGAGCGCCAGGCCCACGCTCTGCACTCCGGGTAGTGCCCCAAATTGTTGCTCCAAGGTTTGATAGAGCGCAGGCAGCTTCTCAGGTGTGTACCCAGCGCCGGCCGGATCGAGATGCAGCACATAGCGATTCGCCGTCTGAAGGCCGAAATTCTGATGCTCCAGGTTCCGCAGGCTCTTGGTCAACAACCCTGCGCTGATCAGCAATACCAGGGACAACGCAGCCTGAAACACGATCAGCGACTTCTGGGGAAGAGATCCACGGTCGCGGGTCGAGCGGTTCACTCCACGCAGCGCCTCTGCCGGATCGGAATGCGAAGTGATCCAAGCTGGCACAATTCCGAACACGATTCCAGTAACGAGTGAAAGCAGGAACGCAAAACCCAGCACCGGAAGTGACGGGCTGGTATCGATCGGCAGATTGGGTGCGTCGGGAAAGGCCAGCGCCAGAATCGTCCGCGTCCCGGCATACGCCACCGCCAGTCCCGCAAGTCCTCCAAGGCATCCCAGCAACACGCTCTCAGTCAGCATCTGCCGGATCAATCGACTGCGCGCCGCACCCAGCGCCATCCGTATCGACGTTTCTGCCTTGCGGGTCGCGCCCCGCGCCAGCAGAAGGTTGGCCACGTTCGCACAGGCTACCAGCAGCACCAGCGCCGAGATCGTCATCAGCAGGTAGAGCCCCTTGTGAGTCTCCTGCTGCAGGTTCTGGATGCCCGCCCCGCCGGGCGTGATCACCACGTGCTGCTTCGGGATCACGGTCGAGCCGCCATTGCGGGTATATTCCTGGTGATTGCCTAGCCACACCCGCAAGGTGGTGGACATTTTCGCCTGCAGTGATCCTACGTTTACGCCGGGCTTTACCCTACCAATTGCGTAGAGCCAGTTGCTGTCTGGCACATGCAGCAGAGAGGTCTCTCGTTCAACCACCGGTTCGCTGGACAGAGGAATCCACAACGCGGGTGGATTTTCGCGGATCCGGTCACCAAAAAATCCTGGCGGCGCAACACCCACGACGGTCATCGGCTGCCTCTGTATGTACAGCGTCGAACCCACGATGGAAGGATCGCCACCGTAATCCGAGCGCCACGCCTGATAGCTCATCACGACGGCGGGAGCCGCGCCCGCCACGTCGTCCGCAGGCATCAACATGCGACCAGCAAATGGCCCGATTCCAAAGGTCGAAAAGTAATTGCCGGATACATACTCGCTGTATAGGGCCTTGGCGGGCTCCGAGCCTCGCCGCACGGTTATCCTGCCGCTGCCAGATTCCATCGCCGCCAGTTGCTCAAACTCCGGCGTCGTGTCCCGGAAATGGCGGTACAACTCATACGAGAACAGATCGAAGTCCCCATCCTCGTCGAGGAACCCTCCATTCACGCAGCAGTCGTCCTTGTCGCCCACGCGGTAAAGCGTTTTGGGATCGACCACTGGCAGCGACTTCATCAGGACTGCATGTACCAGCGTGAAGATGGCAGTGTTGGCGCCAATTCCCAACGCAATGGTGAGAATGACGGTGAGTGCAAACCCAGGTGACTTGCGGAATTGCCGAAATGCGACACGGATATCGTGCATGCAGAACTCCACTCCAGGATTCGTTATAGGCAGTTACGTTGCCACAGCCCAGAAGGTTCAACTCAGACATTCCATTAAGGTTGTCTCGACATCCTGCTGAGGAGCGCCGTCCATCTCAGCGACTGAGTGCCCAAATCTGGACACTCGCGAACGTTGTCGATCTTGTAGCTTCCGCTGCTGTCGGTCTCGGCGAAGAGCGGGCGGGCCGACAACAAAGTATCCAGACATCTCAGGATGGACGTTGCAGAGTAGCGATATCACGCCAGGTTAATCGAATTTGAAGGAACGTTTCTCGCCTTGTGGCCAGGTTCCGAGATTGTGACCGAGTTTCTTATTACCGCTGATGGATGGCCAGAACAGGTTGTGCTGGACCGAGCCCCTATTCTGGCCGCCAGCGAATAGCCACTCATTTCTCCTACTGGCGCGGAGGCTCAAGCACAAGGCGCACCGTACGATCGGAGGCATCGCGATATGCAGATTGCAACCTGTTCCCGCCAATACCGGCAGCGACGGTTGGGGCGTGAACGTCAACTGGGACGCCGCAAGGGCCGCAGGCATTCTCGTGATCATGGTGGTTCTTAGCCGCCAGCGGCAGGCACTTCATCACGACCGTGCCCAGAAAAAGAAAAAGGACAGTCGGGAAGAACGCAAATTCCACCAGAGACACTGGCTGAGGATTCTCTCGATCACCAGCAAGGGGTAAGTGGCTGTTGAGCGAAACTTCACTCGGCGGTACCGACCCTCCCGAAGTGATGGAGGCGGTCGCGTTCGCGGTCGCCGACGCCTGTGGCGGGTGGAGTGTCAGGTAGAGATACACGTCCGCCACTTCGTCCTCGCTCAAATAGCCAAAGACCGACATCCTGCCACGGCACAGCGCCGGGGGAGCGCCCATCAGCACTGGCGCGCCTTGGGTGACTTTGCGCACGAACTCGGACAGGTTGGTGCGCGTGGTTAGCGTGCTCAGCGGAGGAATTGCCCCTTCCAACAGTTGCTCCGGGGAGGGGTTCGGTCCGGCCGCAGCGTGGCAGATATGACAGGTTGACTTGGCTATGTGCTCGCCCACACGGACTCGCGATTCTTTCAGCGTTACTTGCTCCCCTTCTGCTCCCGAAATGCCGGCAAGCTGTTTCAGGTAGGCCATGAGCGCGCGGATCTCGGGCTCGCTCAAGTGGGGGAACGGCGGCATGTCCTGGCCGCCCTGGTGGAGTCGTTGCAAAAGGGCCGTTCTGGATTGATTCGCCATCTCCGCAGCGTTGGAAGGGCTGACGTCCATGCCGACGTTTTTCATTCGCTCCATGACAAGCGCAACCGAAGTGGCGCGTACCGGATTGATGACGGAGTTGATTTCCGGAGGAGCGCCGAGGCCGGATTCGCCGTGACATCCCTGGCAATTCAGGCGGTACAGGTCAGTGCCGTGGAGGGTTACAGTCCGCGGAGCGAGAAGCAGCGAAGGTCCCGATTCTCCGCGAGGGGTTTGGTCGCCGGGCACGCCCGGAGGCGGCCCCAGGCGGCCCGTCTTGCCCATGCTGGTTTCGTTAAAGTTCCTGGCGAGATGATTGAGCCAACTTTCGCCTTCGACGTCCGTCACCGAAAGGACTTGTGCGGGCAGCAAGCATCCCGCCAGGAACACCCCCGCCATCAGAAAGCGCAGTAGTCTGTGCATCGCTGTCCTCCACCGCATACTCGATTCGCAGGCGATGTCATGAACCTACGACTGCGCATCGGCGGAGTTGTCAGCGATTGGTCACGGTGTTGTCAAAGTTATGACAGCATCTTCCGCGAATCGACTTTGTCGAGGATTTGTCGTATCAGACAAGCATTGCCAAGTTGCTAGAGGCGCGGCAGTCGTGGACAGATGCCGCAGGTTTGCGCACAAAGGCCTGGCACGCGCCCGGGGCACGTTTGCGTCCTACCTCGTGATTGCTCTTCAGCTCTCTTCGCCGGGGCGCATCTTGCCGCTTCGCAGATAACGGTTGTGCCAGCTCAGCGATTCCGTTAGCAGGTGTGGGGTATGTTTGCCGTACGACAGCCGCTCGGACCGGTTGAGATAGTCGAGCAACAGAGGTTTGTAGTCCGGACTGGAACACTTCTCGATAATGAGGTGCGCCCGCTGACGCGGTGAGAGGCCGCGCAGGTCGGCCAGACCGTGCTCGGTGACAATCACCTGTACGTCATGCTCGGTGTGGTCCACATGCGACACCATGGGAACGATCGTCGAGATGGTTCCTTTCTGTGCGGTCGAAGGGGCCATGAAGATCGAGAGATATCCGTTGCGGGCGAAGTCACCCGAACCACCAATGCCGTTCTGAATGCGCGACCCCATGACGTGCGTCGAGTTGACGTTGCCGTAAATGTCGGCCTCGATCATGCCGTTCATGGCGATCACGCCGAGACGGCGAATGATCTCGGGATGGTTGGAGATCTCCTGCGGCCGCAGAACGATGCGGTCACGGTAGTTGGCCATATCGGCATTCACTTCGGTCAGCATCGCAGGGCTGAGCGAGAATGCCGTAGCCGATGCGCAGGTTACCTTGCCTGACTTCAGCAAACGAATCATGCCATCTTGAATGACCTCGGTGTAGGAAGTCAGCCCTTCGAACTGGCCTTCCTCGAGTCCAAAGAGAACTGCGTTAGCAATGTTGCCGACGCCGGACTGTAGCGGGAGAAGATTCGTAGGCATGCGGCCCTTCTGCACTTCCCAAGCCAGAAACTCCAGAATGTGGCCGGCGATTTGCTTCGATGCAAGATCGGGCGCCTTGAATGCGCTATTGCGGTCGGGAGAATCGGTGAGCACGATAGCCACGACCTTCTCCGCCGGAACTTCGAGGTATGGCGTGCCGATCCGCTGGCCGGGACTCACGAGTGGAATGGGCCCGCGATTCGGCGGCGGCTGCAGACCGTAGTAGATGTCATGCATGCCCTCCAAGGCCGCCGGCTGCCAGGAGTTGACCTCGAGGATCACGCGCTCCGCTTGGTCGATCCAGGTCTTGTTGTTGCCGATCGAGGAACTCGGCACCAGCCGTCCGTCCTCCAGTACAGCGGTGACTTCGATCAGCGCGACATCAAGCTTGCCGAGGAATCCATACTCAACGAACTGGGCGACATGGCTAAGGTGAATGTCCATATAGTCCATTTCGCCCGCGTTGATGCGCTTGCGGGTTTCCGGATCGGACTGATAGGGAAGGCGCAGATGGATGCCTCCCGCCATGGCGAGCGCGCCATCGAGCTCAGGGCCAGTGGACGCGCCTGTAAAGACGCTGACCTGAAACTTCTGCCCACGGAAGTTCGCATCAGCGATGCGGCGTGCCAGCTCAATCGGCACTACCTTGGGATAACCGGAACCGGTGAACCCGCTCATGCCGACCTGGTCGCCGGAGTGAATGAGAGCAGCAGCTTCGTCGGCGCTCATGATCCTCTGCGCCAGATTGGAATTCAAAACCCGCGTGGTGGTTGGGGAAACGCTAGAAGCCATGTAGGAAGCCCTTCAACAAAGAATGATGGTTAACTGTAACCGGCGCCAGTTTTGACCGTCTGTGAGCTTGGTCACGGATGGAGGAAAATCGTTGGACTGCCGCAAAAACTGGCGGGAACTTTGTGGTTCTCGCAACTCCACTAAAAGCAAAACCCAAAGAATCAGCGAGTTGGGCGGTCGTGCCTTGGGGATTCCGCACCTGCACGACTGGCACGCAGCAGAGGTGAAATGATTCTAGTGTAATTGAGTCATTAATTAGTCACATATGTAGTGCACCAGGGCCGGTGAAGAAAGACAACAGCATATCCTTGGACTTGGACGCGGGAGATGGCCGCATCCTCGCTCAGGATTACGAACGAGTCAAAGAGCCCAAAAGCGGGCGTTGACCTGATGGGGCCGATCCGATATTATTGAATGGTTTGCCTGTACTACTCGTGTCCTTTCAGGACACGCCAGCGGCCCGGGGCGCTTGGTCCCGCGAAGGTCTCCTTCCTGGTGCTGGGCAAGTGCGAGTGCATAAACAAGTTAGCGTCCAGAGGTAGGGGCGCGAAGTTGCGTTGTCTGGGGCCTCAGGTCCCCATAATTGCCAACAGAGGGCAATTGTGGGCCACCCGAGGTAAAAGCGCAACGGAATGAACTTCAGGAGATTGCCATGTACGCGGTGATCCGCGCCGGGGGAAAGCAGTATCGCGTCGCACCCGGAGACGTAATTGAGATCGAGAAGCTGCCGCAGTCCAGCGGCGAAGACGTGCAGTTTGACGACGTGCTGGCGGTGAGCGCCTCTGAGGGCGAGATTGCCAAGCCGGCGGCGGCGTTTGTGACCGGCCAGGTGGTGGAGCAGGGCCGTGGCGACAAGGTGCTGGTGTTCCACTTCAAGCGCAAGAAGCAGTACAAGAAGCTGCAGGGACATCGCCAGGACTACACCGCGGTGAAGATCACCGGCATCAGCGTGGATGGACAGGCGCTCAAGGCGTAATGCTGCTCTGTCAGTTCATGGTGTTGGTGTTGTCGGCGGTGCGCGAGAGGTTACGGTCGATATGCACCTTCCGCTCAGGCAGCGAAGCAGATTTAGGGTAGGCCCTCGCGGACTAGAGTCCGCTTGGTATCAACAAATGGACGACTGGGACGCTGGCCTGAAGGCCAGCTCTACCAAGGAAATCTAGATATGGCACATAAAAAAGGTTTAGGCAGTTCGAGAAACGGCCGCGATTCGAATGCGCAGCGGCTCGGCATCAAGGCGTTCGGTGGCCAGTTTGTGTCGGGCGGCACCATCATCGTGCGGCAGCGCGGAACACCTCTTAAGGCGGGCGTCAACGTGGGGCGCGGCAAAGACGACACGCTGTTTGCCAAGGTGACGGGCGTGATCCAGTTCAAGGACCGCGGCCAGTTGGGCAAGTTCGTGTCGGTGGTTCCGCCGCAAGCAGCGAGCAACTAGCAATTAGCGATAAGCGATTAAGACCGAGCTGGGATCGCTCGTCTTAGGTTGCCGCGAGAATTCGCTAGAAGCGCAATTTCAGGCCTCGCCGATGCGGGGCCTTTTTCGTTGAGGCGGGCGGTTTTGTCGATGATGGAAAAAAGACGAAAAGCAGGTCCCTCGACTCGCGCCGCGACCGCACCAAACAAGGGCGCGGGCAAAGCCATTCGCGGCGCTCCCTCGGGATGACGGTATTGTCGAGATAACCACCAGCCAGTTGCCAGTGACTAGTTGCGAGTTTCCATGTTCGTTGATGAAGCCAAAATTCGGGTGAAGGCGGGCGACGGCGGAAACGGCTGCATGGCCTTTCGGCGGGAGAAGTTCGTCCCGCGCGGCGGACCTTCGGGCGGCGATGGCGGCCGCGGCGGCGACGTCATCATGGAATCCAGCGAGCGGCACAATACGCTGGTGCACTTCCGCTTCAATCCGGAGTACAAGGCGGAGCGCGGGCGCCATGGCGAGGGCTCGAACTGCACTGGCCGCGAAGGCGACGATGTGATGCTGAAGGTTCCCGTGGGAACGATCGTTTATGACGAACTGACAGGCGAGATTGTGCACGATTTCTCCGGGCGGGATGAACGCGTCGTCATCGCACACGGCGGGCGCGGCGGACGCGGCAACGCGCGCTTTGCGACTTCCACGCACCAGGCCCCGCGCGAGCATGAGTTGGGATTTCCGGGAGAAGAGCGGACGCTGCGGCTGGAGTTGAAGCTGCTGGCGGATGTCGGGCTGGTGGGGTATCCGAATGCAGGCAAGAGCACGCTGATCTCGCGCATTTCGGCGGCGCGTCCCAAGATTGCGGACTATCCGTTTACCACGCTGCAGCCAAATCTTGGCGTCGTGGTGGTGGGGGATGCTCCGAACGAGTTCAGCTTTGTGGTAGCCGACATTCCGGGACTGATTGAAGGCGCCAGCGAAGGCGCGGGACTGGGTACGCAGTTTCTACGGCACATCGAACGAACAAGGCTGCTGGCGCACCTGGTGGATGTTTCGGATGCGAGTGGGCGGCCCGATCCGGCGAAAGACTACGAACTCATAACGAAGGAACTTGCGAGCTTCGGCGCGGGGCTCGATAGCAAGCCGACCATCGTGGTGGCGTCGAAGATCGATGCGGTGAACAAAGACAAACTCGCCAAGCTTAAACGATACTGCAAGCGCAAGAAGCTTGATCTCTACGCGATTTCGGCGGTTACGGGCGAAGGCATTGACGACCTGAAGTGGGCGATGGCGAAGCGAGTGGAAGCGGTGCGCGAGGCGAAAGCGACTCCGGATGTGCGAGTTGAATTGTCGGGCGAGGAATAGGCGGTCGGGAAAGCAGATTCCTCGCGGGCTAAAGCCCGCTCGGAATGACCATAGTAAAGGGCTTGCACGGCACGGCTGAAGCCGTGCCCCTTCAAAACCGATTCCTGACACAGTTTTGTGCATGTGAGTGCTAGACCGCGTGTTTGGCCGAAAGAAGCGCTTTGGCGAGTGCATGAATCCTGACTTGCTTCCGGTGCGCCGAACACGGAAACTGTATCTACGTATTGAATGAATATCGCATTGTTTGGCGGCACCTTCGATCCCATCCATCGCGGGCACTTGAATGTGGCCCGCGCGGCCGTTGAGCGATACAAGCTGAAAGAAGTCTGGTTTGTTCCGGCCGATATTCCTCCGCACAAGCAGACGTCGCCCGTCACCGTGTATTACCACCGCTACGCCATGGTGACGCTCGCGCTTGTGGGCGAAAGGCGGTTCGTATCATCGTTGCTGGAAGCGCCGGACTGTGAGACGAGCAGCCAGCAACGCCGACCGAGTTACTCGATCGAAACCGTGCGCAAGGTGAAGGCGATGCTGGGTGCGCAAGACCGACTGTATTTCCTAATCGGAATCGACGCCTTCCGCGAAATTGCGTTGTGGTACAAAGCCGAGGAATTACTGGGCGAGTGTGACTTCATCGTGGCGGCGCGTCCGGGGCATACGCTCGCCGATGTCGTAGTTTCTTTGCCGAAGGCGCTGCGCCCGAAGGATGATGACGCTCCGAGATTGCGCAAACAGTCTGAAGGCAGATTGCTGAAAATACCAGGCGTCCGTTTGCATTTGTTGCCCGAGACGCATGAAGATGTTTCGGCCACGCAGATCCGCGCGTGCATAAAACGTGGGGCGGGACTGAAGAAGCTCGTGCCTGACGCGGTCGCGGAATACATTCATAAAGAGCATTTGTATCGAAGCGCCAATTAGAGGCCGTTCAAGAGTTGAAGGAGATCGAGCCAAGCGCATGAAACACGATGAAATCAGGGCGCAAGTCGCCATCGCCGTACGGGCTTGCATGGAAAAGAAGGCTGAAGACATCAGCATATTGCGGCTGGACGCGCAGGCCAGCGGATTCACCGACTACTTCGTGATTTGTTCGGCGGCGAACCCGCGGCAGGTGCAGGCGATCGGCGACGAGGTCGATGAGAAGCTAAGCAAAGCGGGATACGAGCCTTCCCATGTGGAAGGCAGAAACCAGGCTGAGTGGTTGTTGCTTGACTATGTGGATTTTGTGGTGCACATTTTCTCCGAGAGTGCGCGCAAGTTTTACGACTTGGAGAGACTGTGGAAGACGGCGACTCGCGTGGAACTCGCCGACTTGGAGAAACCGGCGCCCAAGAAAGCAACAGTGCCCGCCAAGAGCGCGCCTGCCAAGAAAACGGCAAAGAAAGCGGTGGCGAAGAAGAGCGCGCGTAAAACGACTGCGGTGAAGCGGGCGAAGAAGGGTTCGTAGGCCGGTGAAACTTCGCATCGCCTGGATCGGCAAAACGCGCAGCCCTGCGATCCAATCGCTCACAGCCGAGTACCTGAAGCGTCTATCGCATTATGCGGCGTGCGACGCGCTGGAACTTGCCTCCGAGGCCGCGCTGCTCAAGCAGGTGGAAAAAAGTGGCGGGCGAACCCAACCTGTGCTGGTTCTGCTGGACGCACGCGGCAAGCAACTGGCCTCGGAAGAAATCGCCAATTTTCTCGATTATCACCTCGGGCACGACACGCAGGACCTCCTGTTCGCAATAGGCCCGGCAGATGGATGGACCGATGCGACGCGAGCGATGGCCAAGCACATCTTGTCGTTTGGGAAAATCACCCTGCCGCACGAGTTGGCACGGGTGGTGTTGTTGGAGCAGTTGTATCGCGGCTTCACCATATTGAAAGGCCATCCTTATCATGGCGGGCGCTAAACGAGTGGTCAGTGGCTGGTGGCTTGTAGTTAGAAAAAGACCCACCCAAGCAAAACCGGCTTGGATGGGGCACCCAGTGGTTGGTGCCAGTGGCTAGTGGATAGAAAAGGCGAATGGATGCCCGGAGTTAATTAAGTAATGTGGATGTTGCATCGTGGCTGGATCGTCGCAGCGATTGCGTACGTGGTTTTCGGGGCGACGCTGGCGGCGAGTGGGCAACAGGCGGCGAAAAAGACGGCGCAGAATGCCGCGGCTTTCGCGCCGCTGGAGCAGTGGAAGGCTGCGGTGCTGGCTGGCGATGCTGCGAAGTTGCGAGCCCTTTACAGTACCAACCCAGAGGCGCGGGTGATCCTGTCGTTAGGCGAGACCAACGCACAAGCGGATGTCGCGTTCTGGACCGGACTGAAAGCGCGCAGCGTGAAACTCGACATCGCGCAGTCCGTTACTACCGATACGGGCCTGCAGCAGGTTGTCTTCCAGGCGGAGATTTCGTCGGCGGCACAGAACAAGGGGCAAACGGTTTACGTACTGGGCGGGCAACTTTGGCAGAAGCAGGGTGAGCAGTGGCGCATCGTGGCAACCCGGCGAGGCGACACTACCCGGCTGCAGCAGCCCATCTCGACTGACAAGGAAATCTACGTTCCGGGCCTGAACGCGCACGACGAGATTGCGCACGCCGTGAAGCTGGCGGCGCAACAACACAAGCGCGTGCTGATCGTCTTCGGCGCCAATTGGTGCTACGACTGTCATGTGCTCGATCTGGCGTTCCGGCGTCCGGATGTGGCAGCCGTGCTGACGCCCAATTACGAAGTGGTACATGTGGACGTGGGTGAGGGCAACAAGAACCAGGACATCATGCAGCAATATCAAGTTCCCATGGCCCGCGGAATTCCGGCAATCGCCGTACTCGATGGCAACGGCAAGTTGCTCTATAGCCAAAAAGGAGGCGAGTTCGAGAAGGCGAGGGCGCTGGGCCCCGATGACCTGGTTGCGTTTCTCAATAAGTGGAAGCCGGGGGCGATGTAAGTCGGACGAGTCGGGATTCACGGCAGCCAAGACAGTCTGATGAATGATTAGGCTGCGAAAAACCAGGAAGCGGATTCCCCGCGGGCTGAAGCCCACTGGGAATGACAAAAATAAAGGGCCGATGCGGCGCACTTGAAGGTGCGCCCCTTCAAAACAACTTGAGGCGGGCCCTTTCAAAGCAAATTCTTGAGACTCGTTTCAAACTCTTGTCAAATTGAATACACACCAATCAGAAGTAGGAGCCATCCATTTGAAGCAAAAGATTCTTTTGGCCATTGTGTTGGCCACGTCTGTCCTTTGCGCGGCACAACAAAACAATGAACCTGCCAAGACGCAGGAAACCCAGCAAGCTGCAACTCAGCGGCCCGTGGCGAAGACGGCGCCTGCGATCACCTACATTCGCGCCGGTAAGCTGTTTGATTCCACCAGCGACACTCTACGCGAAAACGTGGTGATTGTGGTGGAGGGCGAGCGCATCAAGTCGGTGGAACCGGCCGCGAACGTGCAGATTCCCTCTGGCGCGAAGGTCATCGACTTGTCGAAGGCCACGGTGCTGCCCGGTCTGATCGATTGCCACACCCACTTGGGGGCGCGCGCGGACCATTACAATCCCATCAACGCCTTCAAGGAGACGCCCTACACGGAAGGATTCGCCGCGGAGAAAAATGCTCGAACCACGCTGATGGCGGGCTTCACGTCGGTGCGCGACGTCGGCTCCGGGCCGTTCATGGCGGTGGACCTGCGCAACAGCATCAACGAAGGATTCATCATTGGTCCGAGGGTGGTGGCGAGCGGTCCGGGAATTTCGATCACTGGCGGACATGGCGATTTGAACAACTATTCGCCTGAGACCAGCGTGAGCCTGTTTCCGGCGGAGCGCGATTATCAGCTCGCTGACGGCGCAGACCAGGTGCGGCATGTGGTGCGCGCGCAGGTGAAGTATGGCGTCGATGTCATCAAGATCCTGGCCACCGGTGGAGTGCTGTCGAAGGGCGACAGCCCAGGGGCGCCGCAGTTTACGTACGAGGAATTAAAGGTTGCCGCGGATGAGGCGCACATGGCGGGACGCAAGATCGCGGCCCACGCGCATGGCGCGCAAGGCATCACGAACGCGATTCTCGCGGGCATCGATTCCATCGAGCACGCCAGCCTGGCGGACGACGAGGATATTCAACTGGCCAAGCAACATGGCACGTATTTCGACATGGACATCTACAATGATGATTACCTGTTGGGCAAAGCCATTGAGTTCGGGTTGCCACAGGAAAACGTCGACAAGGAGAAAATGGTCGGACGCATTCAGCGCGAGACTTTTCAAAAAGCGGTGAAGGCGGGCGTGAAGATGGCGTTTGGCACCGACGCGGGGGTGTATCCGCACGGCGAAAACGCCAAGCAATTCGTGACCATGGTGCGATTCGGGATGACTCCGGCGCAGGCAATTCGCACGGCCACCCAGAATTCTGCGGACCTGATCGGACGCTCGAAGGATGTCGGCACCATAGAAGTCGGCAAGTATGCCGACATCATCGCCGTGACGGGCGATCCGTTGCAGGACGTAACCATTCTGCAGAATGTGGGATTCGTGATGAAGGGCGGAGTGGTTTACAAAGACAAGCTCGCGAATACGGCGGAGGCGGAGTAGGGCAGGTTCTGAGTTGGTGTGTCCGGGTGGAGCACCGCTTCACAGCTCGCGGAAAAAGTCGGGAAAGCAGATCCCCAGGGATGAAGCCCCTAAGGGTCTGCGCATAAATAAACTATACAACATTACATGCCATGGGGCCGAACAGAGTAGTTCCAGTCCCCATGGAAAGCTGCTGGTTTGAGGTTGAGCTT
>Ga0209040_10001434_pt1 | contig 18845 bp, 14 predicted proteins | sample BogFormECP12_OM3_FD_188240 | JGI IMG/M metagenome (GOLD analysis project Ga0209040, IMG submission 188240) | Bog forest soil microbial communities from Calvert Island, British Columbia, Canada - ECP12_OM3 (SPAdes) (version 2) | ecosystem: Environmental > Aquatic > Freshwater > Wetlands > Bog ...
GAAGGGCAAGGGCGGCGTTTTCAAGCTAACGGGCGGCCTGCAATCCGAATACGGCTCCGAAAGGGTCTTCAACTCGCCGCTGGCGGAGGCGAACATCGTGGGCCGCGCCGTAGGAATGGCGACCCGCGGTTTGAAGCCAGTGGTGGAAATTCAGTTCTTCGACTACATCTGGCCGGCTATGCAGCAGCTCCGCAACGAGCTGCCGCTGATCCGCTGGCGGTCGAACGATGCATTCTCCTCGCCCGCGGTGGTGCGAGTTGCCATCGGTGGCTACCTCACCGGCGGGTCTATTTATCATTCGCAATGCGGCGAGAGTATCTTCACGCACACACCGGGCATGCGGGTGGTCTTCCCGTCGAATGCGCTAGATGCCAATGGTTTGCTGCGGACGGCGATTCGCTGCGACGATCCGGTGCTGTTCCTGGAGCACAAGCGGCTGTATCGCGAGACCTTTGGCCGCGCGCCGTATCCGGGACCGGACTACATGGTTCCGTTCGGCAAGGCAAAAATTGTGCGGCCGGGCCATGACTTGACGGTAGTTACATACGGAGCGGTAGTCCCGCGGGCTCTACAGGCGGCGCAGAGAATCGAGCGCGAAGACGGCGTCAGCGTGGAGCTGATTGACCTGCGCACGCTCAGCCCCTACGACTGGGAGGCGATTGCGACTTCGGTCGCGAAGACCAGTCGCGTTCTGGTGGCGCATGAGGACATGTTGAGTTGGGGCTACGGCGCGGAGATCGCCGCGCGCATCGCTGACGAGCTGTTCGATGAGCTCGACGCCCCGGTGAAACGCGTGGCGGCCAAGGACACGTTTGTCGCCTATCAGCCGATCCTGGAGGACGAAATCCTGCCGCAGGCCGAAGACCTGTACCAGGCGATGGCGGAGCTGGCGAAGTACTAAGGACGCTTGGAGGCGTCTTTCTTCTATGGGTCTACGTGCCGTGTGCTTCGTCGACATGCCTTTTGGAAAGAAGCCCGACCTCGCAAGCGGCGTCGAGGTCGATTTCGACCAGATCTACGAAGCCGGGATCGAGCCGGCCATCATCAAGGCGGGCCTGGAGCCCATTCGTGGCGATCGCGAACGTACGGGCGGAATCATTCATGCTCCCATGTTCGGACGGTTGCTTCTATCGGACTACGTAGTGGCGGACCTCACGCTAGCCAACCCAAATGTTTTCTACGAACTCGGTATCCGGCACACGGCGCGGCCGTTCACCACGGTCCCGATTTTTGCCGCCATCAATGCGATCCCGTTCGACGTCAGTCTGGTGCGGGCCATCCCGTACAACCTGGAGAAAGGCAAGCTGACCACGGACGGTGCGGCTGAACTCAAGTCCGCGTTGGGGAAGCGGTTGGAAGAAGCAATTCGCGGGGCGGCTTCCAAGGACAGCCCCATCTTTCAGCTCATTCCGAACTTTCCCAAGATCGACCTGCCCCACGAAGTGACGGAGATCTTTCAGGACCAGGTAAAACATTCGGAGGAGTTCAGAAAACAACTTGCTGACGCCCGAGCCAAGTCCTCGGATGAGGAGAGACTGGCGGCGCTGCGGGACATTCGGCAAGCCTTGGGTGACCTCAAGACCGCGCAAGATGAAGTGCTCGTCGATCTGATGCTTTCGTTTCGGGATGTCAGCGCCTGGGACGACATGGTAAGTCTTTCGGATGAGTTCCCGGATTATCTGAAATCGAATACGATGGTCCGGCAGCAGCGCGCTTGGGCGTTGAACCGGAGAAATGTGCCGGGGGACCGTGACCAGGCTCTACAGATTCTTGACAACCTCATCCAGGAGAAGGGAGTTGACCCGGAGACGCTGGGAATACTGGGTCGTGTCCACAAAGACCGGTACAAAGAATTGAGGAAGAAGAAAAACATCATGGCCTCGGCAGCGCTCGACGATGCCATTGATGCTTACACGAAGGGATTCGAAAGCGATCCGCGCGACTACTATCCCGGCGTCAACGCGATTACGCTTCTGGTGGAAAAAGGCGATCCCGACGCGCTGAAGCAGGTAGATAGACTGGTGCCGCTGGTGAGTTTTGCAGCCGCTCGGCGTGGAGGCACTTCGTCGAGCGATTACTGGGACCTGGCTACGGTTCTGGAGCTGAGTGCGATTGGCAATGACTGGGCGATGGCGAATCGTGTTCTGCCGAAGACACTCGCTGCGGCCAAGGCCTCCTGGCAGACTAAGACCACCTGGGACAACTTGCTGCTCCTGAAGTCGGCGCGAGAGCGTGCAGGCCAGAGCCCGGCAGAGTTGGATGGCATTCTGCAGTACCTGGAGCAGCGTTACAACGAGCTTAGCGGTGAAGAAGCAAAAGCTGCGGGTACCTAAATCTTGCTCCAACCACTACAGGCTTTCTCCTAGCGCCCCTTACTTCCCCACAACCAATCGATCGCGATCGGTCCGGCGCCGCTCCAGATCAGGGAGAAGGCAATCGCTGCGCAAGCCAGGGGAAACTCAAAGCCACCGTTGCTGGAGAACAGACCGTGCGGCAGATGCACTTTGAGGATGGCGACCAGCATGTCAACGAAGATCGCGAGCGCAGCCAACCGGGTGAGGAAACCAATCACTAGTAGGATGCCGCCTCCGAACTCCGCCGCCACCACGAGGTATGCCATGAACGCAGGCAGCCCCATCTGATGCATCATCCCGGTGATCATGTGCATGTGGTCAGCAATCTTCTGCCAGCCGTGTGCGATCATGATCGTGCCCAGAGCCAGTCGCAGTACGAGAAGCCCCAGTGGCTGCAGTCGGTTCAGAAAGTTCAATCAGTCCTCCTCGGCGGCTAAAGATTCCTAACTTGATTCGGTGCGTTGGCCAGCAACCTTGCTACCGTACATGGTACCGTCACGTGCCAGCTTAGAAAACAAAGTTAGAATTTGCTCCGCTTAATTGGGCTGGAACCAGCAAGGTAAACAGGGGATGGGATGTGTTTCGGCGCGAGAACGGCGCTAAGCGCTGCGCCGCCACTCCGGCGGGCTTTCCTTCAATAATGCAGAAGAGACGCTGGCAGCGTGCGTCACGTCCATCTCACTCAACCGCAGCACTAGACATTTTGCTGCGCCGCCGGCCTTCAAAAACTCGGTCAGGGGGACTTGCACCACGCAGAAGCCTAACGTCTCCAATTGCCTCGACAGCTCATCGCTGACTTCATTCAAGACGATGGTCCTGCCCACATTCACCGCATTGCAGGCGAATCGCAGAGCGTCCGGCTCGCCAACGCAGATGCGCTTGTCTTCCGGATATCGCGACTCAATCTTGCTCAACGATGCGGAATCGAAGGCCTGGGGGAAGTACATCCCGTAACCGCCAAAAAGGGGACAGAAGCAGGTGTCGAGGTGATAGAAGCGGGGATCCACAAGCCGCAACGAGATGACCTCGACGTTCCAAATGTCCTTCAGCCACTGATGAGTGCATTCCTGGGTTCGCACTCCATGGCCTGCCCACAGCCGCGAACCGTCCCATTCGAACAAGGCATCCCCCTCGCCTTCAAACGGCGTGGTTCGTGGGGTTTCTCGAATCGTGAAACCTGACTCGCCGAACCACTTGCCGAAGTGGGGTTCCTCTCCCTGGCGTTCAGGATGAAAGAACCGGCTCAACGCCACCACGCCCTGGCGCACTAAACCTGCATTTGCAGTGAACACCATGTCGGGAGAGCCGGACTGTGGCTCAACTAACTCAATCCGTGCGAATTGCGAGATTGCCGAGTACAGCCCTTCCCATTGCGCGGCCGCGTCCCTGGTCGAGCAGCGATGCACATTGCCCTGCATCCACGGATTGATGACGTAATTTACTTCGTACAGCTCAGGGGAACACATCAGGAAGGTGGGGCCGAGGGGTGCTACCTTGCCGCTCTGGGGAACAAGGTTTGCTGAGCTCATCCGAGATCTCCTGATCGAGTCTGTCCGCGCCAAACGGGGAAGTCCAATAGAAAATTTTTATGTTACCGATGGGTGAACGAGCGCCAGCCGGTCCCCTCAGGCCTTTTTTGGCCGTCGTATAATCAAGAGATACCTACTCGACGAAATTGCCTTCTGTAAGGCGCCGGAATGAGTTGGCAAGGGAAAACCAAGCTGTCATGGAATTCAAGTTAGTCAGTTCCTACAAGCCGCAGGGAGACCAGGGCAAGGCGATTGAGTCGCTGACGCGCGGCATCTACGACGGCGACAAGCACCAGGTGCTGCTGGGCGTGACCGGTTCCGGCAAGACCTATTCGATGGCCAAAGTCATCGAGGCAATCAATCGGCCCGCGCTGATACTGGCCCACAACAAGACGCTGGCAGCGCAGCTCTACCACGAGTTCAAGTCATTCTTTCCGCACAACGCGGTCGAGTATTTCGTCTCCTATTACGACTACTACCAACCGGAGGCCTACATTCCTGCGGCTGATGTCTACATCGAGAAGGAAGCCACCATCAATGATGAGCTGGACAAGCTGCGTCTCTCGGCCACCAAGTCGCTGTTCGAGCGCCGCGACTGCATTATTGTGGCATCGGTGAGCTGCATCTACGGTCTGGGATCGCCGGAAGCCTATTACGGCATGCTTCTGTTTCTGGAGAAGGGACAGAAGATCAAGCGCGACGACATCGTCCGCAAGCTGGTCGAAATCCTCTACGAGCGCACCGAGGGAGACTTCCGGCGCGGGACTTTCCGGGTGCGCGGCGACATCATCGAGATTTTTCCAACCTACGACGACAACGCCTATCGCGTCGAGTTGTGGGGCGACGAGGTCGAATCGCTGTCGCAGATCGATCCCCTCTTTGGCACGGTCAAGCAGAAGTACGCGCGGCTGCCCATCTATCCCAAGACGCACTACGTCATGAAACCGGAGCGTAAGCAGGCAGCGACCCAGTCGATTCTGGAAGAGCTAGCGTGGTGGGAGAAGGAACTGGAGAAGCAAGGAAGGATGGTGGAGTCGCAGCGAATTCATCAACGCACGCGCTTCGATCTGGAGATGATCCGCGAGATGGGCTACTGCCACGGCATCGAGAATTACTCCCGGCACTTCACCGGCCGCTTGCCGGGCGAGCCGCCACCCACGCTGCTCGATTACGTGCCTCGCGACTACCTGCTGGTCATCGACGAATCGCACCAGACCATTCCGCAGGTGCATGGCATGTGGCACGGCGACCGCTCGCGCAAGCAGAACCTAATCGAGTACGGCTTTCGCCTGCCGAGCGCGCTGGATAATCGTCCACTGACCTTCGAGGAATTTGAGCATCGGGTGAATCAGGTAGTGTACGTGTCGGCCACGCCCGGGCCTTACGAGCTCACCAAATCGGCCGGTGTAGTTGTGGAGCAAATCATCCGTCCCACGGGTCTCATCGATCCCGAAGTGGAAGTCCGTCCGGTGAAAGGGCAGATTGACGATCTCCTGCACGAGATCCGCCAACGCGCCGAAAAGAATGAGCGGGTGCTGGTGACCACCCTGACCAAGCGCATGGCCGAGGACCTGGCCGAATATTACAGCGAGGTCGGTGTCCGCTGCCGCTACATGCATTCGGAGATTGAGACACTGGAGCGCATCAAGATACTGCGCGACCTGCGCAAGGGCGAATTCGATGTGCTGATCGGCATCAACCTGTTGCGCGAAGGGCTCGACCTGCCTGAGGTCTCACTGGTGGCCATCCTCGATGCCGATAAGGAAGGCTTCCTGCGCTCGGCGGGATCGCTTATCCAGACCATGGGGCGTTGCGCGCGCAACCTGAACGGCCTTGCGGTCCTCTATGCGGACAAAATGACCGATTCCATGCAGAAGGCGATCGACGAAACCAATCGCCGCAGGGCCATTCAGCACGCCTACAACGAGGAGCATGGCATTACACCGGAGACCATCGTGCGACCACTCGACATGACCCTGGTCGCCATTGCCGAAGCGGACTATACGAACTTGACCAACCAAGCCGAGGGGCTGCCCGAGATCCACTCGCAGGAAGAACTGGACACTTACATCGGGAAGCTGGAAAGCGATATGCGCGAGGCGGCGAAGCGCTTCGAGTTCGAACGCGCTGCCCAGTTACGCGATAGCATCCGCGAGCTGCGGACCAAAGAGTTCATGTTTACATGAGACTCCGGAGCGCGGTCACTCCGTGATGATCATGACCGGCTGCTGCAACGCGCACGAACTGGTGCAGTTTGAATTCTGCGCGGGAGCCGGCACGCTGACCGACACGCTATCATTGGCCGTCACAAGGATCGTGGTCGAAGACTGGTTCGCCACATAGATCTTGCTGGAACCCGGCTCCGAGGCAATCCATACCGGATTGGATCCAGCGGGGAGAGCTATGGTATTTAACACTGCGAAACTGGTTGCGCTGACGTCGGTCACGTTGCCTGAACCCGCATTCGCAACGAAGAACCTCGTGCCGTCAGGTAAAGCGGTAACCGAAACCGGATTGGCTCCAACGTTGGTGGTCCCCAGCAACGGAATGGGCGGGGTGCCATGCACGTTGACATTGGACGCGTCGAAGACGCTGACGGTGTTGCTGCCGCTGTTGGTGACGTAAAGGCGAACGAGCTTGGGGTCGAAGTAGGCGAAAGTCGGCTTCACGCCGAGGGATACTGAGCCTACCATGCTGTAGTCACCGGTGTTAATGATGTTCAGAGTACCGGAATTCACTCCGTCACCCTCAGCCACCACGAAGATGTAGTTACCATCGGCGCTGGCGGTGACGAAAACAGGGTTCAGGCCTATTCCGGCCGACATTTGGAAAATGGTGGGGATCGTTTGAGAATTCTGATCGTACACCCAGACGCTGCTGCTGGCTTGATCGGCGATATAGAGCCGCCCGGCACTGGCAGCCTGTGCCATCGCAACTGGATTCGTGCCAACGCAAACCGTGGCAGTAACCGACAGAACCGTGCTACTGATGGTGCTGATCGAGCCGGACTTCGGGCAGGTTGTATTCGGCCCGGAGTTGAGAACGTACATGACTCCAGCCTGAGTGGAACTCAGCGCGATGGGGTGGGAGCCGACGGGGAGATTGATCGTATTGACGACCCCGGTCTGGCTTACGGCAAACTCGCTGACTGAGTCGTTGCCGCCGTTGGACACAAACAGTCCGTTCGTGGAAGTGCTAAAAAATGACTCGTAGTTGGATCCCAAACCCGTTGTCTGAACGCTGGTGACGGTGTCCCCCGAAACATTGATCTGCGTGGTCGAGCCATTGCCGCTGGGATTGTAGTTGACAACGTAAGCGTAATGCGTGGACTGCGGTTGTCCGCCCGGGCCGACGATCGGATTGGCGACAGGACGGTACTGTTCTCCACACCCTAATTCCAGCAACAGGATAAAAGCCAGCAAAAATAGGAAACTGGTTCTACGCGGAAATCTCATCCACACTCCCGAGGGTGAATCGCCAATCGCATTCGCAATGCCAGCAGGAAAACATATTGTATAGGGCGCGCGCATTGCGGTATAGCGCGCCGCTCCCGCATGCCTTGAACCCTGCCGGGCGGTAAGGGTTGCTGCCGATGGTTTGCCCTTGCAGAGAAAGCGACGAGCGTCGCTGGCTGAGCGCCGCAGAAAAGCCCTGCCGTTCACGACAGGGCCTCTGGAATTCGGGGTGGCTGAACTTAAACGTTGAAGGAGGACCCGCAGCCGCAAGTGCTCTTTACGTTCGGGTTGTCGAACTTAAAGCCCGCGCCCTCGAGCGTTTCGACATAATCGACACTGACTCCCTTCAGGTACATCAACGAGGTCGCGTCAACGTAGACCTTCAATCCCTCGAAGTCGAACGTCTTGTCCATCATTCCGGCGCCGTTCTCGAACGACATGGAGTAAGAGAACCCGGAGCAACCTCCGCCGACCACGCCCACGCGCAGGCCTGCCGGTACCGGGTTCTGCTGTGCCATGATCTCTTTCACCTTGGTGATGGCCGTATCGGTGAGATTCAAGGGCTTGCTCTCGATAGCGGGCGTTGTGGTGGTCGGTATAGTGGTGGTGGTAGTTGCCATTCGTTTCTCCTCCGAAACTAGCGGGATTATAACAAACTCTTCGCAATACTGCGCACGTTCGTCATGTTGTGTCCAGCACCGAAAGATTACCATGCCGGATCAGAAACGTCCCTGTATCTTGGATGCCCCGCCACGGCTTCGCGTCGCAGGATTTGCGCCCGGAAGTAGGTGAGCCAGCGTGATTACCGGCGAAAGCTCTAAATATTTGACTACCCAGGAAATGCCGGGTCTATAATGTAGGCCACGTAAAGGGGCCCTGCCGAACGGGCGCCAAAACCTCCCATTAAGCTCAGGGCTGGTTGCGTTGGAAGCGAGGTGGCACAAATGTCGATGCTCACGATGTTATTGATCGTCTGGGCCGTACTGACCGGGGTGCTGATTCTGCTTTTGATTTACCGCAGCACCTTAACCCTGCACGAAGATGACCAACTATTTCTGGACGATGCCAGTGCCACAATGCGCGCCGAACAGGAGCAGCTTCAGGCCCGAATGCAAAAGATAACGCCGTTTGTGCGCATCCTTGGCGCCCTTTCGGGAGTGCTGATTCTTGTCATTGCCGGCATGGCCGTCTGGCAGCAGATCAACAAGACCTATTAGCTCCCAGCCTGCGAGGTCTCTGGGGTTGGGAAGTCGCTTCTTTTCTCTCCGGAACCTGATATCGATATCAGTTGAACCGCTTTAATTCGATGAGAAAACGCGCAGGCGACTGCGCGTTTTCGTTATTTGCGCCGAAAGCGGCCAGCTCGCGCCGCCCTGCCCTGGTGCGAGTGCAATCGAACGGGGCGTTCTACCCTCTGCTAGAATTGGCTCATCATTCGTGGGGCTGCCGATCGCTGGAAAACAGCCAATTAGCTAGGGAATGGCGGCTCGTATGCCCGTACGGCGTCTACCGCGGCGGGCCCACAGTGAGCTACGCATCGAGGTAAGAATGGCAACCCAGGAAATCAAGAACCGCATATTGGAGTTTCCGGCAGCGCCGGGGATGGATTCGGAAGAAGAAGTTGCCGAGTGGATTGAAGCCTTCGAGCAGGTCGTCGAAGAGGAAGGCGCCCACCGTGGGAGCGAGCTTCTCGCTGCGTTGATTGAACGTGCGCAGGCCACTGGGGTCGAAGTTCCCGTTCAGTTGAACACACCCTTTATCAACACCATTCCGGTGGAAGAGGAAGTGCCGTACCCCGGCGACCGCCAACTGGAGCGTCGCCTGAAGAGCCTGACCCGCTGGAACGCGATGGCCATGGTGCACCGCCAGAACAAGACGGATGCTGGCATTGGTGGTCACATCTCGACCTACTCCTCGCTGGCCACGCTGCTCGAAGTCGGATTCAACCATTTCTTTCACGGCCGGTACGGCGATCAACCAGGGGATTTCATTTATTTCCAGGGTCACGCCTCGCCGGGAGTGTACGCTCGGGCGTTTCTCCTGGGCCGGATTACAGAAGAGCAGGTCCTCAATTTCCGTCACGAGCTGCGTGGTGTGCCCGCCTTGTCGTCTTATCCGCACCCTTGGCTTATGCCCGACTTCTGGAGGTTTCCCACGGTTTCGATGGGACTGGGACCACTCAACTCCATCTACCAGGCGCGTTTCATGCGCTACCTGGAGAACCGCAACCTCATCCCCAGGACGCCGCGCAAAGTGTGGGCGTTCGTAGGGGACGGCGAGACGGACGAGCCGGAATCGATGGGCTCGCTCACCCTGGCCTCCCGGGAGAAGCTTGACAACCTCATCTTCGTAGTGAATTGCAACCTCCAGCGTCTCGATGGACCGGTGCGGGGCAACGGCAAGATTATCCAGGAACTGGAAGCGGCCTTCCGCGGCGCGGGCTGGAACGTCATCAAGGTCATATGGGGCGGTGATTGGGACCGCCTGTTCGCACGCGACAAGTCCGGCTTGCTGGTGAAGCGACTCGGCGAAGTGGTAGACGGCGAATATCAAGCCTACAAAGTGAAGGGCGGCGAGTACATTCGCCGCGAGTTCTTCGGCAAGGATCCCGAGCTGCTGGAGATGGTCTCGGACATGAGCGACGACGAGTTGCACCGCCTGAGCCGTGGTGGGCACGACCCGCAGAAGGTTTACAACGCGTACAAGCGCGCGGTTGAACATGAGGGCTCTCCCACCGTGATCCTGGCGCATACGGTGAAGGGTTACGGTCTGGGATCGGCCGAGGCCCGCAACGCGACTCATCAAGAGAAGAAGCTGGCCGACCAGGCGCTGACCGCGTTTCGCTCGCGCTTTGAGATTCCAGTTCCCGAGGCGGCGGCCAAAGAGGGACGCTTGTATCGTCCGCCCGACGACAGCCCCGAGATCGTTTACGCAAAAAAGCGCCGTGAGGAACTCGGCGGATTCCTGCTGATACGGGAAGTGCCGAAGTCAACGTTCGAAGCCCCGCCACTGACTGAGTTCGCGGATTCGTTGGCGGGATCAAAAGGTCGTGCTGTATCTACCACCATGGGATTCGTCAGCATGCTGCGGCAACTGATGAAAGATCCCAAGATCGGCAAGCTCATCGTCCCTATCATTCCGGACGAGGGACGCACGTTTGGCATGGAGTCCATCATTCGCCAGGTCGGCATTTACGCCAGTCAGGGGCAGCTTTACAAACCCCACGATCAGGACATGCTGCTGTATTACCGCGAGGAGAAGAACGGGCAGATCCTGGAAGAGGGAATTACCGAGGCGGGCTCCATGGCCTCATTTACAGCAGCAGGAACGGCCTACGCCAATTACAGAGTGCCAACCATTCCGTTCTTCACCTATTACTCGATGTTTGGTTTTCAGCGCATTGGTGACATGGTGTGGGCCTTCGCCGATTCTCGCGGCAAGGGGTTCATGATGGGCGGCACAGCCGGCAGAACCACGCTAGCCGGTGAAGGCTTGCAGCACCAGGACGGACACAGCCTGGTGCTGTCGAGCACGGTTCCGACCTGCCACAGCTACGATCCCGCCTACGTGTATGAAGTCGCGGTCATCGTGCAGGACGGCATCCGCCGCATGTATCAGGAGATGAAAGACCGCTTCTACTACATCACCCTCTACAACGAAGACTATGCCATGCCCCAGATGCCGCAGGGATGCGAGGAAGGGATTCTCCGCGGACTCTACAGATACAGGTCCGCGCCCTCAGGGAAAGCGACCGTGCACCTTTTCGGCAGCGGCCCCATCCTGAATGAGGCGCTGCGCGCGCAGGAAATCCTGGCTGAAAAATATGGCGTGCAGGCCGACGTCTGGAGCGTAACCAGCTACAACGAATTGCGGCGCGATGCGCTCGCCGCCGAGCGCTGGAACCGTCTCCATCCTGCCGAACCGGAGCAACAGCCGCACATCCTGACTGCGCTCAAGGAAGCGGAAGGGCCAATTGTGGCCGCTACCGATTTCATGAAGGTTGTGCCAGACCAACTGTCGCCATGGCTGGGCCGCCGCCTGGTCACTCTCGGCACTGACGGCTTCGGGCGAAGCGACAATCGCGAGCACCTGCGGCGTCACTTCGAAGTCAACGCCGAGTCGATTGCAGCGGCCGCGCTGTCGCGGCTGGCGCGCGATGGAAAATTCGATGTGCAACGCGCGCAGAAGGCGTTTGAGGAACTGGGCGTGGACAGCGAGAAGATCGATCCGGCTATCGCGTAGTTTTCGCTGCAGTGTTTCGACTTCAAATTGTTGCGAGCAGTTCATATTTCGCTGCCCGCGGTTCTACGATTCGCCGTTTTCCATGCCCCGGATTGGCCTCGTAGCGCGTCCTTACTAAGCCGAACGTCTCCAATAAATCGATGTCGCGGCTGACTGCGCGGGGGTCGCGTTTCAGCCCGCTGGCCAGATCGGAAATAGGGAGTGCTTTCTGGCTGGCGGCACGCAGAAGCCGCACGCGCTCGGCAGATAGCACGCGCAGCATATCGTTCACGTCCTCGAACGTTACCGTAATTTCTGCTGCAATCGGTTCTCTGCGATCAAGCTTGCGCGCCAATTCTCGCGAGCGCCGAAAAAATCCTTCCGCACCGTCAGCCGTTACCCGCATCTCATTTTTGTGGTTCATCTTCGCGCCTCCACAGGTCTCTAACCTCTGGTTCAAATCGGGCCACGAGCAACGCGTAGCTGGAGAATTCTATCGCTTGGGTATCGCCCATGAAGTGGCGATGATGGTGGTCGTGGCTGTTATCGTAGCCAAGTACGCGCCCGTGATCCGCCGCACAGATCAGCGCATTGATGTAAGCCAGGCTATCCTTCACGACTCTATCGCCTCGAAACCAAGCCTCCTCCTTGAGGATGGCACCCCGTCTCGTGCCCGTGAGGTAAGAAGTCCGGTTAATCCTCTTTTCCGGCTTGAGGACTTTCCGGCTTCTTTTCTTGTTCCCCCTCGAATAGTATCACAGGTAGGATATTTGCGGTCCTTCCTGCTCGGGGCATACGAGGACGGTTAGAGAGATGAATAAGCAGATGGCCCGTCGAAAACTCAGAACGTGAAAGCTAACCCGCCGCGCACGCTGCGCGCTGTCTGGGTCAGATACACTGTCGCGCCGTCGGGTCCGATCACCGGAACGTAGCCCTGCGCCAGCAGGTTGCGCAGGTCAATCAGCGCTTCCATATTGACGGGCATGCCATGTATATGCGGCAGGGGTTGCCGCACGAAGATATTGAAGTAAGGGTCGGCCTGTCCGGCCGAAGTATTGAAAAGATCTACCTCAGTAAGGGTGTTGTCCCCGCTCGTCCAACGATAGGATGCGATCCACCGCGTCTTGCAGTGTGGGATGCCGCCATTCAGTTTCAACGCCGCCGTATGCCGCCAAGCATGTTCCAGACCGCCGCGGACAACGCTCCAGTCGACATTCGGTTGTTGCAAGTCAAGGACGCCGCCGTATGCGTAATCCGCCGTGGCCGTAATCCCGTTGGCAAACCGGTGTTGTAAGACCAACCGCACTCCCTGGGCTTCCAGCATGCCGCCGTTGAAGCTGAAGGTCCCGGAATAAACATCCGGCAGAATGTCGCCTGGCTGGGAATAGGTTTCGCCGACCCCGAGTAGTGCCGGGTCCTTGACGCGATCGTTGAAGTACGCCACTTGTACTTTGTTGTTGTCGCCCAGGCGCTGCGACAGCGAAACTTCATGATGGTGGGCATTCTCCAGAAGCGGTGAGCCATTCACCATCGTCATGCGCGGGCCACTTTCGCTCAAGTCGGCGGGAGCCGAATCGAAGCCCTTACTGGCCCGGGTATTGGGCTCCTCGGTGCTGTAACGGTATTCCAGAGTGAGATTGGACGTAAGGTGCATATCGGCCGTTCCGGCCGGTCGAAAGGCATTTACCTCCCGTCCCAAAAATTCAATCGCTTGCGCGTCTCCACCAAACTGGAAATCGATCAAGTCTCCAACCGAGAAGCCATCGGAGTATGACATGGCCACCGCCTGCAACGCTCCGCCATGAGGAACAGTGTCAGGACTGGAGAAGCGCCGCACGGTGAAAGCGATCTCCGGCGTCCAGCCATCTTCATTCTGGCGCCGGTAGGAGAGGCGGACAACTCCATCCGGGGTTCCTCCGCTCGGGTATCCCAGGTCTCCCGTCACACCAATCACCGAGGTGCTAAAAATCGAGCGTTCGACCTGGAATGCCGTTCCCAGGTCCGAAGCGCTGCCGTAGCCCACATTGGAGCCGCCTGCCATGAATGCCAGAGCGCCCTTGGTTGAGTGGTCCTGCTGGGCCGATTCCACAACCACCGGCGCTCCCGCTTCGAAGCGAAGAATGGGACGGTTGGCGGTGGAGCGTAAAGTCCACTTCCAGCTATCGTCTTCGTCGGAGCTGCGTTTGAGCTCCGGTATCATCCGGACGGCTTCGAACAAGGTGTTGAGCGTGATGTTGAGGACTTTACTGGCGCCGGCGCCGAGAGCTACGTCTTCGCGAATTGCCGGCAGGAAGGAAGGCGCGGAAACTCGGAGGCTAAAACTGCCCGCGCGCAAACCAGTCACGCGGAAGAACCCATTCGCATCGGTCAACGCGACCTGGTGTTGCCCGGCATTGCCGGCCACTTCCACCGTAGCGCCCATTTGCGCCACACCGGTAGAATCCCGGACGTATCCGGATAGCGAGGCGGGAGACACCCCAGCCGACGCAGCAATGCAAAGAGAAATTGCGACCGTTAAGCCTGTCAGTATTCGGGTCATCGTTCGACCTCCCAACCGAGGTTTCCGGGACCAAAAGCCTGCGGCCCAAGCCTGCTTGCGCGGGCCGGCAAATGACCAAACTCTATTCAACCGCAAACCTCACCGAAGGTGCAATCTGCTGTTTCGAAATATTGTCAGCAACCGTGATCGTCAGTTTGTAGGTGCCCGGCTGAAAACTGGTCAGCGCCAGGCTCTTTTCCAGAGTAATTTGGTCGCCCACGTTGCCCATCTTGTCGGTCGACTCCGAAGAGTGCAGGACCGACTGGTTGTTGGCGACGTTGACGATATCGTATTCAATCTTCGCCGACGGCTTCCTGGTTGCTCCGTCTGCCTGTAGATTATAGACCTGCATCCACAGATTCACGCGCTGGTCACGTTTGAAACTGGCGGGCTTGCCATCCGGACTGTCCAGATGCGGATACGCAAACTTGGTCTCGCCGATAACGAAGCTGCCGGCTCCCACGCTTTTAGTGGGCACTTTCTCCATGTGATCAGCCAGGATCATGGAGGAGGATGCCAGCTTATCCTCGCTGTACTCCGGCACCTGCACGCCATGGCTCCAGGTCCCCACCCGATCGCCATTAACGTCCTTAACCACCACATCGAAGCGGTAGCGGCCCGGACGCAACGGAATCGCCTTCCAGTAGAGCGACGAACGCTCCATGGTCTTTTCCAGCAGGTCCTGCGGAACGTCGATCTGCACCGTGTCTTCGAAGGTCTGCGCCACCTTTCCAGTCAGTCCGGTCACGCGGCCGAAAATGTTGACGGTGCCGCGTTGAATGCCGTCTTTGCTGACGAACGTAACGTCCTTGTTCTTGACCTGCAGGGTTACCGGCACCAGAACGGTGTCGCCGGTTACTTTGACGAAATCGGTTCGCACTTCGAACGGCATCAGATTTACGTTGATCTTGTGGCTGACCACTTCTTCCAGGTCCTTAAACTTCACCTTGGGCGCCTGGTTGATTTTCGCCAGCGTCTCCAGCTTGGTGAACTGGTTGTTGCTCGTCAGGCCGGATTCGGGGCCGGCATTCGCGGCGCCGGAACCGGAGTTGGTAATACGGCTGGTCTTGGTCGATAAGCCCATCTGCTCATAAAGCGTAAGACCGCCGTTCGGGGTATGCAGCAAGGCGTCTTTTTCGTTGGCGTCGATGGTCAGATGATAGTCATTGCACTGGCAGGTATCGACGAATTCAAGATTGATTTCCTGCCCGACTCCCTCGATGTAACGATAGCGCCAGTCCTCGAAGGGGAAGGTTGAGGTATCGCCACCGCCTTCTTCTATGGGACGTTGGTAAGAGCCGCCCGAGGGGTGAGAGTCGATCTCGTCGGGTGGGCCGTACGCGATGTAAATGCGTCCGCGATCTGTTCTCCACCCCGGAATGCCGGCGGCGAAGTGTTCATTGGCATAAGCAATGCGCCGATAGTGCTCTTCCTTGTACTCATTCTCCGGAGTGTCGGGAGTGGGATCACGGCGCAGCCAGAACTGCTCGATGAATGCATCGCGTTCTTCGTCATTTGACAATTGCTTGAACGCCGACGTCTCTTCCGGAGTGATAATCCAGCGGACGTCTTCGTTGAGCCACTTCTTGTAGGTGGCGCTCAACTCCTGCTTCAAGGCCTTGGCGTTGGCTTTCTTTTGCTTCTCCGTCAGAGGGCGCTTTAAGGGATCGGCTTGCGGGGTGGCGCTCTGCCCCTGGGCTGAGGAACCGCTGCTCTGCCCGGACTGGCTAGCCGCAGGCGCGGACTTGTCATCGGTCGCCGGGGCAGGACTGGGCGGAGCCAAAGACGTGGGTGTCTGCGCCGTCGGCGGGCTGGAATTCTGGTCTGCTGGAGCAGGCGAACTTTGGGCCGCCGCCAGAACACTGGCCACGATAACGGTCAGCAGCAGCGGAAAAAACAAACGAAAACTGCGTAACTTCATGGACAAAAACGGACTCCTGCGCCAACACTGGGGCCAACTAAATTGTAAGTTTTCGCCAACCTGAAAGCAAGGCTGCTGGCCCGAAATCGACAACCCAGTTTGCGCCATTTCTCACCTCCGAAGCACGGCGACCAGCGGGAAGAGCGAACTGAAACGTCAAGCGTGCCTCGCCTCTTTCAAATTTCAAACCCGCGAGCCGGCAAAAGTCGCTACCGATTTTTGACTCTTAGCTGGTTTGGCGCCGTACCGCCGAATCGCTTTGCCACCCTGGTCTCCGGAAGCAAGTTGTTGTGCCCACTGCGGTACCTTAGCCGCTATAATCGTGTGCTGGGAGAGTTTCGGAACCGCTGCTCTGCGGGCTAGCTTGGGCTGCCCACGGTTTGCTGTGCACTGCCCAAGCCAGAAATGCCCAAGGCATTGCTTTCCGAGGGAACCCTGGGCCGTCTCATTGCGTACTATGCTTCAGACAGGTACGTCTGGGGTAGCGGGTCTCCCATTGAGGACCGATGAAGAACTGGAAGAAAATCGCGCTCATCGCCGGCGGCGTCGTGGTTTTGCTGGCCATTGTGGGCTTCAGCTACGAGCAAAGCCGCAAGGGAGTGGTGACGGTACAGACCGGAAAAGTCGTCCGCGAAGACATCACGTCCGTAGTTACCGCGTCGGGAGAGATTAAACCGAAGGTGCAGGTAAACATCGGCTCCAACGCGTTCGCCAAGATCACGCACCTATACGTCAAAGAAGGCGACCGGGTGAAGCGGGGACAGATGCTGGCCACTCTGGATAATGTCCAACCCGCCGCCGATGTTTCCGCTAACGATTCGGCTCTGAACGCCGCTCGCACCGACGCGATCGCGGCCGACGCTGCGGTCAATACCGCAGCTTCCGACTTGAAGTCAGCCGAGGCTGAGCTCGAGCGTGCCACACTGGACTACCAGCGGGCCAAGAATCTGTATGATTCTCAGTTGATCGCCAAGGCCGACTACGATGCCAAGAAGGCTGCAATTGACACCGCCACAGCGCAGTTGGGAATGTCTAAGTCGAAACTCGCGCAAGCCAAGGCCCAGCGCGATTCCGCCCAGGGCCGTATCAAGCAGAACGCTGCCAATCTCCGCAGTGTGTCCGATGTGCTCAGCAAAAGGGAATATGTGGCGCCGTTCGATGGAGTTATCACCAATGTTCCCGTGCGCGAAGGTGAAACCGTCGTCCCCGGTATTCAGAACGCTCCCGGCAGCACCCTGATGACGATTGCGGACACTTCGATCATCACGGCCGAGGTGAAAGTGGACGAAACCGACATCGTCAACGTTCAAATGGGCCAGCCGGCGGAAGTGTCCATCGATGCCATTCCCAAGCAGAAGTTCAAGGGCATTGTGACTGAAATTGGCAGAAACGCCGTCCTGCGCTCCACCGGTGTTTCTACCGCGGAAACCAAGTCCAGCGGCCAGGAGGCCAAAGACTTCAAGGTAGTTATTTCTTTGCAGGACCCTCCGCCCAACGTGCTTCCGGGGTTATCGGCGACCGCCCGCATTACGACCGCAACCCGCGCCGCAGCCCTGGCGATTCCGATTCAGGCGTTGACCATTCGGCAGCGTGGCGAACTTGAACCCGAGAAAAAAGGCAAGGCCAAAGCCAGCCAGGCGGCCGACCCGGTCGACCCCAAGGACAAGGAAGAATTGCAGGGCGTGTTCATTATTTCGAACAAAAAAGACGCGGTTTTCGTACCTGTGACGACGGGAATCAGCGGTACGACGGACATTGAAGTGACCCAGGGCCTGAAGCAAGGTGACGAGGTCGTCACCGGGAGCTACAAGGTGCTCCGCACCCTGCGCAACGGCGCCAGTGTAAAGGTTGACAACACGGTGGCCCCCAAGAAGGAAGAGTCGTAGCTAGCTGACGATTGAGCAACCCGCCGTAAGGCAGGAAGGCAGACAGTCCGCACTTATGACGCACCCGGGCCAGCTACCTGAGGAGAAAAAGATGGCAACAGGATTAGCGAGCCTACCGGAGGTTCAGCCGGTGACCGCTCCCGATGATTGCATCATTTGCACCGAAGACCTCTGGAAGACCTACGATATGGGGTCGGAGCAGCAGGTCCACGCTCTACGCGGGGTAAACGTCCGCATTCAGCGCGGCGAGTATGTTGCCATCATGGGGCCATCGGGTTCGGGGAAGTCGACGTTGATGAACCTGATTGGCTGCCTCGACACTCCCAGCCAGGGCAATTACTGGTTGAACGGGCAGTTGGTAAGCGAACTCGACGACGACGAACTGGCCCGCATCCGCAACAAGGAGATCGGTTTCGTCTTCCAGACCTTTAACCTGCTGGCGCGCGCCACCTCGCTGCACAACGTGGAGTTGCCTCTCATCTATGCGGGGGTTCCGGCAGAGGAGCGCATCCAGCGCGCCAAGAAGTCGCTCACTGCGGTCGGCATGGGAGACCGCATGAACCACAAGCCGAACGAGCTCTCCGGCGGTCAGCGCCAGCGCGTGGCCATTGCCCGTGCGCTGGTCAACAATCCGTCAATCATTCTCGCCGATGAGCCCACCGGCAACCTCGACTCCCAGACCGGCGTCGAAATCATGGCGCTGTTCGACAAACTTCACGAGCAGGGCAACAACATTGTCCTTGTCACCCACGAGCACGATATCGCTGAATACGCCCACCGCGTCATCCACATCCGCGATGGACAGGTATTCAGCGACCAGAAGACCGCAAGAGGGTAGTAGGCAGCAGGGCGCACAAGCTTACAGCGCATCAAATGGTCGGCAGCGCGTCGTGTTTATGGTTGGACCATTGTTGTAGGGCGCTGGGAGGGATGGGCCATA
>Ga0209040_10001435_pt1 | contig 18845 bp, 20 predicted proteins | sample BogFormECP12_OM3_FD_188240 | JGI IMG/M metagenome (GOLD analysis project Ga0209040, IMG submission 188240) | Bog forest soil microbial communities from Calvert Island, British Columbia, Canada - ECP12_OM3 (SPAdes) (version 2) | ecosystem: Environmental > Aquatic > Freshwater > Wetlands > Bog ...
TGACCTTCCGTGTCCTTCGGCTCGAGCGAGGGCAGCACTTCCCGCAGAGTGGCCGAAAGGTTCACGGCCACCTGCGCCCGCAGCCCTCCCGAATTCTCCAAAGTGATTACCGCGTGCAGGACCTCAAAGTCCGCGCCCGATGTGGCGTGGCGGAAGGGCCATTCCAGCTTAAAGCTGAGCGGAAGACCGGTACGGGTCACATAGATGGTCTTCGCTGCGGCGGTTTCTGTTGGATTGCTCATAGTTGTTACTTGCTGGTGGGTCCTTTTCGAACTTCGTCGAACGCCCCAGAAATTTATTTTAACCTGCAAATTTTAGTTCGGGCACTACCTCAGACGCACCAACTGGTAAAGGTTCCAGAGCGCCGAAGCGCCCAGCAATCCGCAGAGTCCAGACCCGGCAAGCAAACCTAGCTGCGTCTCCAGCAGATCCGAGAACACGCCGCTCACAAAAACAAAAGAGAATACCAGCATGCTTAGTTGGAATCCTCGTCCCGAAAAACCAGGAGCGCCCAGGGCCGAAATAACAAACAGCACTCCAATCAGCAGCGGTGCGGTATTCCCGAAATAGCGGGCGCGCTTCCACCCGAAATATGCGATCAAGGCGACCGGCAGAGCGAGTACCAGCGGCGGACTGCCAGCGATGATCGCATGGCCAAGGCTACGATACGAGAGTGACATTCCAAACGCTGCCGGTTCAAAGTCAATCCAGCGCGCGTGCCGCATACCGCCACAGAACAACTTAAGTTCAAAAAAGTAGGCGGCAAACAACAGGACGACGGCGACTGCGATCGCCGTGATCCAGATCGCTAACACGGAACGCGGCCGAACCGGTGCGACCCAGGACATCACCGGCAAAATCACGACTGCCAGTATCCCCAGCGAAAACTGGTGGCCTGCGGCCAACGCGACAGACAGGCCCAACAGCAGAATCCGTCGCCAGTTCCAGAACACAACTTCGCGCGGAGCATACAACGTGTGTGCCACGGCAATGGCGGTGAAGATTGTTCCAAACGCGCCCCAGACGCCGCCCATTTCACCCAGACTCTGCACGCCAGCCACGTTTGCGATCATGGCCGGCGAAAAGCAGTAGAGTGCCAGCGCGATGTATCCTCCCGCATTGCCGTAGAGACGGCGCGCAACATACCAGAGAGATGCGCCCAGCATGACTCCGAAGAACAGATACGGAGAGGCAGTCGCCACCCGCGCAAGCGATTCCGGCAACCATGAACCCGGGCGGAGCAGAAGCGGGGCGGCGGCGATCAGGTAATAGAGAGGCGAGCGGTCCTGATCGTACCCGTCACGCACGCGAAGATGTCCCGCACGTCCCGCAGAAGGCACGCCCGTAAAGGCTTCCGAGCGCAATGACTCAGGCGTGCCAGCGATCGGTCCGCCTTCCCATTGCTCCAGTCCCTGGTGGATGCGCAAAGCCTGGTCGGAGTCCGGAACTGACGCCTGCAACGTTTGTATATGAATCAGCCAGACGCATTGCAACAGATACACAAACAGCAGTCCCGCAGCGACAAATTGCGGGGCGCGGAAAGCATCGGAATGAAGAAATCGGCGCAACATTCGCCCCACCGAGGGAGACCGAGTGTTTTACCATGTCCGTGACAATGATGGATAGTAAAGGACGATGGATAGTAAACGTTGATGGACAGTAAACCGTTGCCATCCAATTCCGCGGAACCGGAGCCGTCAGCGCCCGGCGATGACGCAAAGCCAGATGCGTCTTCCGTTTCAGCTGCGTCTTTACTTTCGTCTCCATCGTCGGCTGGGTCGCCTTCATCGTCATCTCCATCGCCGCCTTCATCAACGACAAGCGCTCACGCGGACTCCACGCTGCGCGGCATCCTGATCAGCGCGAACGGAGTTTACGTGCTTCCGCGCTGGGTCCTTTACCTCGCAATGGCGTGGATCACCTTCCAAGTCGAGGGCTGGCTCGTAGAATCACTGCAGCCCGATCTGAATCCTCTCTGGTGGCGCATGATGGTCGAGGCCAGCATGATGCTGGCCGCGATCTTGCCCGGCTTTGTGATGGCCCGTATTGAAAACTGTCCGTTCGGTGAGTTTGGACTGCCCGCGCGGCGCGCCTTTGGCCGAAATTTCTGGGCAGGAACGTTGTGGGGAATCGCAGGCCTTAGTGTTCTTATGCTCACGTTACGTGGAGCGGGCGCGTTTGAGTTCGGATCGCTTTCTCTGCACGGGGCGCGCCTCTGGAAATTTGCCGCATATTACGCCGTCTTGTTTCTGATCACCGCACTCTTTGAAGATTTCCTGATGCGCGGCTACTCGCAGTGGGTGCTATCTCGTGGAATGAATTTTTGGCTAGCGGCCTCATTTCTGTCGTTTGCCTTCGCTTGCATGCACGCACGCAATCCGGGAGAAACGATAACCGGTTTGGCTGCGGTGGGAGTCATCGGCCTTTTCTTATGCCTCACGCTTCGGCGGACGGGCGATTTGTGGTGGGCTGTCGGCTTTCACATGGCGTGGGATTGGGGCGAGAGCTATCTGTACTCCGTTCCCGACAGCGGACAGGTTCTGCCTGGCCATCTGCTCAACTCCAGTTTGCACGGTCCCGTGTGGCTTACGGGAGGCTCAGTTGGACCGGAGGGAAGCTACCTCGTCTTCGTCTTGATAGGAGCGCTTTGGGTCTTGTTTAACCGGGCTTATCCGGAGGTGAAGTTCGGGGGCGGGTAGCCCCCCTCCTCCCCCTACTCTGCCGGTATATTAGGATCATCAAGTTAGCGAAAAATTCCAGCCAGGTCTTTGGGCTTAAAGGAGTTAAAGTCATGGTCTTGATTACAAAGGAATTACGGATACTTCCTAAGACAATCGTCCTTTATAATCAGCGAGTTACGAACTGCCACTTCGATCAAAGTCTTGATTTCAAATAACTTATGGAAAAATGCTGCTACGGCCACGCTGGGCTCTAGGCTAACCACCATTATAACACCTAGTGTCAACCAGATTGTGGGGAGAGGTCTGGAGTTCCTAGCGCGGCGCGGTAGATTTCGCTAGACTAATTTCATGGCGCACGGTTTCACGGACGAGAAACAACACGCGCACGAGCTGATCGACCGCATGGCTCCCGGCCAGGTCTCCGCCGTGGTTAGTCTCTTGGAAATCATCCTCGACCCGTTCGCTCGCACCCTGGCCCGTGCTCCGTATGACGACGAACCGGTGACTGCGGAAGAGGCTCGCGAGCTTGAGGAAGCCAAGGCTTCCCTTGCACGTGGCGAAGGCATTCCCCATGAACAGGTTCTCGCCGAGTTCGGCCTTAGCTCCGAGGACTTCGAGCGACTGGGCCGCACGCCACTTAAGCCTATGATTTGATCGTCGGCACAGGACTTTTCGGTCATGAATATCAATCTGACTCCCGAGCAGGAACGGATCATCAACAACGAGTTGAAGTCCGGTCACTTTCGATCTGCCGAGGAAGTAATTGCCCAGGCCCTCCTTACTCTTCGGGACAAGGAACGCTCGTCGGTCGCCGGTGACAGCAATGGCCGTCATGAAGATGCTGTGCGGGAAATGCTCAACTTTGTCGAGGCAAACCGCACCCCCTTGCAGGGCATCTCGGTTAAGCAACTGATCCGCGAAGGTCATCGTCTGTGAGTGATCTGGTGCTGGATGCGTCATTGGCGCTCCAGTGGTTTCTGGAAGACGAGGCCGACCGGCAATATGGCCTCAGTATCCTCGCAAGCCTTTCCACCAAACGCGCAGTGGTTCCGATGTTGTGGTTCTATGAAGTGGGCAACGGCCTACTCATGGCCTACCGGCGGAAGCGAATCACATTCGATCAAATCGACGGTTTTCTGACGCGACTCAAGGCCCTTCCGATTGACGCTGCCGAACAACTTCCAGCCGAACTTCTCGAACTGCCAGCCCTCGCGCAGAAGCACAATCTGACCAACTACGACGCGGCTTACTTGGCGCTTGCGATACGCCTCCATTTGCCTTTGGCAACGACCGACGCCGAGCTTCGGCGGGCCGCAGGTGCAGCGGGCGCCAGAATGGTAGCTGGGTAGGGAACTGTTTACGGAGTCTTCCTTCGTATCATTGCTGCGTCTTCGCGGGGACTGGTTTGTATATCTCGTCGTGCGTGCCGACCATAAAACAAGAAAGCCTCTCACTAGCCAACCCCGCCGAACCTACAAGAACATAAATGCCCGGTGAGAGGTGTTGTTTCGGGGAGAGCCGGTACATAAATTGCTTATCGGCGACGGGCGTTATTCCCAGTTCGACATCTTCGTGCATTCGACCGTGCTGGAGGTGCAACATCTGCGGCTTGAGGGTGTCATGATAAAGGATAAAAACAGGCTGTTCAGTGGCCTTTTGACAGGAGTCCTCAAAGCCCTTCATTGCCAGCTTAATCTCGTCTGGATTCTTGGTAGCAAGAGCCGCGTTAAATTTGTCGCTGGCTACGGCATACCCCGGATCACCCTTCACGGGTATCTCCCACAGTCCCTGAGGGGACTGGAAGTAAATTCCAAAGGACTCAGGAAGGGGCTCCCGCTTACAGGCCGGCAAAAGCGTTCCGATTGCAAGCAGGAGACTACCGACCACAATGGCGCGCCTGACTGAAGCGTCCATGGAACATCCTTTTCTCGAAAACGAATCTATAGCTGATCGCGGCCTGCGACGTAACATCATTCCGCCGAACATAGTTCATATTACTGAGAAAGCTAGTCTGGGTAACCGCGAAACATACTCCTCGAATAGGTGGCAGTCAAGGTGATTTGAGATGGATGGGCGAGGGCGCCCGTCCCCACACATCAAGATCAAAATCAACGGCGGCGGACAGGAGTGTCCGCCCTACACGGGCGGATTCCTCGCCTTGTTGATGGTGATTGCACTGTTGCCGGCGAGACGCCGACGCTACGCTTAGATATCCAGGTTCTTCACGTCCAGCGCGTTGTCTTCTATGAATTTTCTGCGGGCTTCCACGTCTTCGCCCATCAGGGTGGTGAAGATGGTTTCGCACTCGGCTATGTCTTCGAGGCGGACTTGCAGGAGGGTGCGGCGCTCGGGATCCATGGTGGTTTCCCAGAGCTGCTCGGCGGTCATTTCTCCGAGGCCTTTGTAGCGCTGGACGGTGTACTCTTTGCGGCCTTCGTTCAGGACGTAGTCGAAGAGTTCGCGGGCGGTATTTTTCTCGACGATCTCGGGTTCTTTCGCGCGACGTGCCGGGGGCTTACCGGATTTCTTTTCGGCCGTCTCGGTTTCTTCGCTTTCCGCAGCGCTTAGATTTTCCTCTTCGCCTTCGTTTTCTTCTTCACTTTTGTCTTCCGCTTTAGAAGCCGACTTTGCCGGTCTCGGCACACTCTCGACCACGAAGGGCGGCTCCAGATACTGCTCGATCTGTTTGAACTTGGCAATAAGCTGGCGGCATTCCGGGGTAGAGGCGAGCTCCCAGTTGATCATGTGCTCGGCCCCCTGTGCGTTCACAAATACCAGCGCCCACAGGTTGTGTTCTTCGTCGAAACGAGTCTCGACGCTTTTTAACTTCAATTCTTTCTGCAGGCGCTTCAGTTCTTTTTCCAACTTCTCGATCTTCTTAGGCGGAGTGTTCTTGTCGCCTTCAAAATCGACGCGCTTCGCCAGATCGAGTTTCGGCAGCAACGCTGTGATCTGTTCCTCGCGTAGGCGTTTGTTTAACCTGTCTAGAAATCCGAGATACTCGTTCAGCACGGTGATGAACTTGGTCAGGGCCGCGCCTTCCAGCTTGGCGGCGCCTTCTCCGTAGCGGATAATCAGGCCTTCGGAAGCGCGCTTGACCATTACTTTTACGAAGTCGTGTTCGTTTTTTATGTACTGGTGCGACTTGCCCTTCTTGATGCCAAATAGAGGCGGCTGCGCTATGTAGATGTTGTTGCGCTTGATCAGTTCCTGCATGTGCCGGAAGAAGAACGTCAGCAGCAGTGTCCGGATGTGCGAGCCGTCCACGTCGGCGTCGGTCATCAGAATAATCTTGCCGTAGCGCACTTTCGTCGGATCGAAATCCTCTTTCGAGATGCCGGTGCCGAGCGCGGTGATCATGGCGCGGATTTCTTCGTGCGCGAGCATCTTGTCGTAGCGCGCTTTTTCTACGTTCAGAATTTTTCCCTTAAGCGGGAGGATGGCCTGAAAGCGGCGGTCGCGGCCTTGTTTGGCAGTGCCGCCTGCGGATTCTCCTTCTACCAGGAACAGCTCGCAGCGGTTGGGATCGCGTTCGGAGCAATCGGCCAGCTTGCCGGGAAGTCCTCCGCCATCGAGCGCGCCCTTGCGGCGCGTCAGGTCGCGGGCTTTGCGCGCGGCTTCTCGCGCGCGGGCGGCGTCGATCGCTTTGTTGATGATTTTTTTGGCTACGGCCGTATTCTGCTCAAAGAAGGCTCCGAGCTTTTCATTCACTACGGCCTGCACAATGCCGGCGATATCGGAATTCAGTTTGCCCTTGGTCTGGCCTTCGAACTGCGGCTGCGGCAGCTTGACACTGATTACGGCCACCAGGCCCTCGCGGACGTCATCTCCGGTGAGATTTTCCTTTACGTCCTTGAACAGGCCCATCTGCTGCCCGGCGTAGTTGATAGTGCGGGTGAGCGAGGTGCGGAAACCGGAGAGATGTGTGCCTCCATCAACGGTGTTGATGTTATTGGCAAAACTAAAAACCGATTCTGAATAGGCGTCGTTGTACTGCAGGCCGATTTCGATGTGCACGTCTTCCTTGTCGGCTTCCATGTAAATCGGTTTGTCGTGGAGCGTCTGTTTGCCGCGGTTGAGGTGCTTGATGAATTCGGCGATGCCGCCGTTGTACTTGAACTCGGCGCGCTTGGCTTCACTGGTCTTCGAGTCAGTCTGGCGCTCGTCGGTGAGCGTAATGACCAGCCCTTTGTTGAGGAACGCGAGTTCGCGCAGACGCTGCGAAAGCGTGTCGAAGTTGTATTCGACCGTCGTAGTAAAAATAGTTTTGTCCGGAACAAAGTGGACTTTGGTGCCCGTCTTCACTTTGGCGGCTCCGGTCTTTCTTAGTTTGCTGGTGGGTTCGCCTTTGGAGTAGGTCTGCTCCCAGGTGAAACCGTCGCGCCAGATTTCGAGATCCAGCTCTTCGCTTAGCGCGTTCACGCAGCTTACACCTACGCCATGCAGGCCTCCGGAAACTTTATAAGAGTTGCTGTCGAACTTGCCGCCGGCGTGCAGGGTGGTCATGACGACTTGGGCGGCGGGAAGTATTTCGCCGTTTTCCAGGGTCATGTTGTCGACGGGAATGCCGCGGCCGTTGTCGATTACGGTGATCGAGTTATCTAAGTGGATGGTGACTTCAATCTTATCGGCGTGTCCGGCCAGCGCCTCGTCTACGGAGTTATCGACGACTTCGTAGACCAAGTGATGCAGGCCCAGTTCGCCGGTCGAGCCGATGTACATGGCGGGACGTTTGCGGACCGCTTCCATGCCGCCGAGGACTTTGATCGAATCGGCGGTGTAGTCTCCGTTGGTCGTTTTGCTGTTCTTGTTCTTGGCGTCGATGCTTTTTGCGTCGACATTCTTAGCGTCGTCGCTCTTACCATTGACGAGTTCGGCTTGCAATTCTTTCGTGGCCATTCTGCTCCGTGGAGAAAGCCGGATCGAACGCCTGGCTGGAGGGGCGATTCCGGAAGTGCTCGGCGACCTCAACTTATTGAATTTTCTGCTATTTAGCTATCACCAGAGCTTGGTTTATTTTACCACGAAAAGCGCTCATTTTGAGGTCGGAATCGAGACCATAAACCTCGTTTTTTGTTGCCCTTAGGGACGTGGGTTGGAGGTTCACGTGGAAGCCGGGCTCTATCCCAGTGAAAGGTGAAGAAACGACTCTTTCCCCACACAACAATCTAGTGCGCCGGCGACCGGGCAGCGCTGAAATGCAGTCCATCCATTAGATCGTCGAGTTCATCCTCGCTACCGGCGATGAAGGTGAACGAGACAATCTGCCCCTTGGAAAGCATGACAAGCGTGCACTGGCGCATGGAGAGTGAGAGCTTGTCGCTGACCGTCTTAATAAAATCTACGCGGAGCAGTTGGCGCGACTCGACCTCGAGCACGTACGGCTCGCCGTCGGGCTTGAATCCCTTGGCGGTGGCGACTTCGGTGAGCGGGCCGACGTAGTCCTCGGCATTCCTAAAGCCAGGATAGGATGCCGTGCTTTCAGATGCGATGATGACCGCAGAATTGATGTTGTCTCCGGTCGCCTCCGTTGGATGTTCGAAGGTGGCGAGCAGGAGTTCTGCCTTTCCGGCCTCAACCCCTTCTTTCATCGCTTCGGTTTTCATTGCTTCGGTGCGATCGACCCAACCGTAGGGAATCTGATAACGAAATCCGAAGGTAGTGTTGCGGAAAAGTTGCGCGTCTTCCGTGCGCTGGGGAGACTTAGCAACTGCCCCCGTCAGGCTTTGCGCTCGCGCCGTGAAGGAAAGGCTCAGAACAACCGTAACCATCGCAGCTATAGCGAGTGTGCCCCGGGTGTGTAAGGACGGGAGCCCTCGCGAGCCCGCCCTGAGCGAAGTCGAAGGCTCCAAGCCAAGCCAAGCTCGGCAGTTGCTCAAATCTGAGCGAACAATCATACCCTACCTATCCTAACGCGCTGGGGAGTTACTCCACCAACATGCAATCTCCGTAGGAGTAGAAGCGGTATCCCGCATCGACGGCATGCCGGTAAGCGGCCATTACAAATTCTTTCCCACCCAGCGCACAAACCAGCATCAGCAGAGTGGACTGAGGAAGATGAAAGTTCGTCAGCAACGCATCCACGATGCGAAAGCGATAGCCGGGATAAATAAACAAGTCCGCCTCGCCGTGCCCCGCCCGTACGCGATCACCGCCCCGTTGCTCGGCATTCTCTGTGGCGGATTCCGCTGCATGCTCCAGTGCCCGGACAGTGGTCGTTCCCACGGCCACGACGCGCCGCCCCTCACCTTTCGCCCGGTTGATCGCTGCCACTGCTTTCTCTGAAATTTCGTACCACTCGCGATGCAGTTGATGATCTTCGACTCTTTCTACTCGCACCGGCTGAAACGTGCCCAGTCCGACGTGCAGGGTAATCTCGGCAACTTCAATCCCCCGCGCTTGAATTTGCTCCAGGATTTCCGTTGTGAAGTGCAGGCCCGCGGTCGGCGCGGCCACGGACCCTCGTGCTTGCGCATACACCGTCTGGTAGCGGTCGCGATCCGCAGGCTGGTCATCGCGCTGGATATAGGGCGGGAGCGGCACGTGCCCAATGCGCTCGACGCGCCCAAAGAAATCCGGGACCGGCGCGAAGCGTATGCGGCGCTCGCCGAAACTGCCGCGACCTATGACTTCGGCTTCGAGCTCAGTATCCGGCCCGGGTGCGCCTGCGATGACGTCGCCGGGTGCATAAAAGTACAGCTTTTCTCCGATCCCGATCTTGCGCCCGGGACGCACCAGGCACTCCCACTCATTCGGATCGCTCGTCACTTGGCGTGTCAGTAATACTTCGATCCGCCCGCGAAGAAAATCCCGCGCCGCCGGATTGTGCGGGCTTAACCGCTGGGCCCGCTGTCCGCTCCGCTGGCCATAAAGCCGAGCCGGGAACACGCGTGTATTGTTCAAGATCAGCAGGTCATCGGGGCGGAGTAAGCCGGGGAATTCGCGGAACTTCCGATCCTTCCAGGTCTGCGCTGTTCGATCCAGATGCAACAATCGCGATCCGGACCGGTCCGCCAACGGCTCCTGTGCAATGCTTTCGGCGGGCAGATCATAGTGGAAGTCCGAAACCAGCATTGGGGAGATTATAGGGTTGCCACCAGAATTCCCAGCTGCCGTTTCATTTCCGGGAATCCGGCCCTTTCTATTAACGTTTTTTCACGCGCAAATGGTTGTAACGCTTCCGAGACGTGCTGTAACATGGCCGCGCAGGGTTTGAATGGCCAGAGACCGCCAACATCGTCTAGCAGTCGTGCAGTTTGGACGCATGCTGCACGAAAACGGATTTGTTGCCGCCACCGACGGCAACCTCTCCGTCCGGCTTGACGAGACCCATCTCTTGGTGACCCCAACCTGCATCAGCAAGGGCAGGATGCGCCCGTCCGACATGGTGATCGTAGACATGGACGGAAAACGCCTCTCCGGCAAGCGCAGAGTTTCGAGCGAGATCGGCATGCACCTGCTGATCTATCGGCTGCGTCCCGACGTCCATGGAATCGTTCATGCCCACCCGCCGACCGCCACCGGTTTTGCCGCCTCCGGTTACGATCTGAACCGTCCGCTGGTCTGCGAGGTCGTGGTCGGGCTGGGCTCAATCCCACTGGCCCGCTACGGCACGCCGGGCACGCCCGAACTAACGGATGCTCTCGAGCCCCTCATTCCGCACCACGACGCCATCCTGATGGCGAATCATGGCGTCGTGACCTTTGGCTCGTCGCTCGAAAGCGCCTACATGAAGATGGAGACAGTGGAACACTTCGCTAAGATCGCGCTGGTAACGCATCTGCTCGGCAACGAGCAACCGCTCGGCGAAAAGGAAGTGCAGAAACTGAATGAGGTACGCCACCGCTACAAAGGCGCAACTCCCACACCAGCTGATCTCCGGTCCGATGCTCTCCGGTCCGACGATCTGCAATCGGATGATCTTGAGTCCGACGACGAGTCGAAACAGACCGCCGGCAGCCGCCGGTAGAATTACTCCCCTCCGATTCGAAACCTCATGCCCGCGCGGATGTTCGCCGTCAGCGCCGGATACCCCACCACCTCGTTGTAGTGAGCGTTGAGCGCGTTGCCGACATTCACGTATGCCGTGATTCGCGAATTGATCGCATACCATCCGCCCAGATCAACACGTGCATAGCCCGCCGCGTGGTTGACGTTGAATATGTCAAAGTCGGAATCCGGTCGACGCCCCACAAAGCTCCCGCCCAGATTCGCGCCCCAGCGCGTTCCCAGATAGCTGAGGAGTGTTGTCGCCGAGTGTTTGGGGCGACGGAGCAAGGGACTGCCCGGGTCAAACACAGGATCACAGAAATTCGCCGGCGTGCAGAGCGGAGCACGCAGAATCTGGGTCGAGGTATACGTGTAGGCCGTATTCAGCAACAATTTTGTTACGATTCTTCCTTGCAGCTGAACTTCGGCGCCGTGAGCGAGCGATCGTTGCAAATTGAAAAACTGGAACAGGCTGCCCGGCGGGTGGCCTTGATACGTCACCTGATTGGGAGCGGCCTCAATCTGATGGTGGAAAAGATTGTTAAAGTACGTGGCGTCCAGCACCCAGCGTCCCGCAAGCAATTTCTGTTGGAAGCCTGCTTCAAAGGCCCGAGTTCGCTCTGGCAAGAGGGCTGGGTTTGGGACGTAGTTTGGAAGATTGGCAAAAGTCTGATAGAGAGCGGGTTCCATGAATCCCGCGGCATAGGAGAAGCGCAAACGCGTACCCGAAAACAATTCTCCACCGTGAAACGCCAGCAGGGTCAGAGCGACCCGCGGCATCCCGGTATTTCCGAACAGACTGCTGTGAACGAATCGCCCACCCGCAATCGCCGAGAGTCTGCCCAGCGTGATCTGCTGTTGCAGATATGCATCCTGATTCAAACGCTGCCCAGAAGTGGAAGGCGGGTAGAGCAAGTCTCCCACCGTGCCGTTTTCGTTTTCGAGCCGATAACCAAAGGTAGAGTGCGCCCAGGCTCGTTCGGAGTAATCGCCTTGATATTCGAATCCGACGCGATTGATGTGATTGTACTGGTGCGAAGGAAAGTAATCGTAGCTGGCGGAATTGGTGTTCAGGTTGACGTCAGTGTAGCGGTAGAGGTGGTCGAAGGCGGTGAAGCGATGCTGCCATCCTGACGGCTCGCTGACCGTAAGCTCCACACTGCCCAGAATATTATTCTGGTGCGACCATTCGCTGGGGTTGGGAGCCAGCAGCGGGTCGCCATTGAAACGCCACTCCCCAGGCACGCCGGTGTAGCTGTTGGAGTGGCGAAAACGCACCCGGAGCGCCACCTTATCCGTAACCGCCGCGCCGACATTCGCGCCCTGCAGCGAATCCGAGTATGCGCCGTTGACACCCTGCCCGTTGGTATTGAACTGGTCGCCAAAAAAGTTATAGTCGAAGTGTCCGTTAGCGCCAGCCAAAGAGGCGTAGCCATTTGCCGTTCCGAAATTGCCTCCATCGGCGCCAAAGCGGAGTTCAGGTACGGCAGTGCTCCCGGTGCGCGTCCACACCTGCACCACGCTGGTCATGGCATCGGAGCCGTACAGAGTACTCTGCGCGCCGCGCACAAACTCCAGGCGGTCCGCCTGCGTCATGGGCAGAGTGCCAAAGTCGAACGTTTGGCCTGGATTCTCGACGGAAACGCCGTCGACAATTACTTTGTTGTAAGTGGACTCGCCCCCGCGCACAAAAAGAGACGAGAGCGCGCCGCGTTGCCCATAAGCATTCACCACCGCACCCGGCAGAAAGCGCACTGCATCGCTCGCCGCAACCGGCCGCATGGTTTCCAGTTGCGCACCGCTCAGAGATTCAACATTGGCGCCCGCGGCCTGGCTCGGGATTGGACTGCGGGTCGCAGTCACTACCACGGTCTCAGCGGCGGTAGCAAGGCGGACCTTAATGGTGATAGAGGATTCGGTAGTTGCCGAAAGGTCCACGGTCTCCGCCGCGAAGCCTGGAGCCAATACCTGAATTCGATCATCGCTTGACGCACTCTCGTTAAAAATTACAACCCCTTCCGCGGACGTATTCAACACGGCCCCAGCCCCGAACTTGGCACTTTTGAGCAGTGTTACCTGCGCGCCAGCAATAGCGGCGTCTTGCGGGTCGACAACCTTGATTTTGATTTCAGCGGAAGCACTGGACACCAGACAAAGGGCCAGGAAAAATACACCAGCGAATCTACGAGATAACCGCATGCACGTCTCCTTTATCACGCGAAAGGCATTGTGTGGACGGTTCACGCCGGTCTCCTGGCTTCGCGAGTCAGGACCTGAGCTTTCGCCCAGCATCCGGTTGCTACAAGCGGCCTTCCCAGGTTGTCATTTTCAGAGAGCCCAGTGACCGGTTGCGGTGTCCTCGCTTACAGTTGCGCGGCAGCGCGGGAGTTGCACCCGCTTCCCATAGGATGGCGTGTTGCCATTCTACGATCATGCGCGAACCCGAGATTGAGAAAGAGCAAAACAGCAGCCCTGCAAATTTACCGGGCGTGGCGATACAAAGTCAACCGCACTTACGGCGTGACGGACGCTTGCGCAAATCTCTGCACCTACTGATTCACAATCATTATTTGCACCTTGACCAACGCCACCTCGACATTTACAGTTTTGGGCCAATCGATAAGCGGAGGGAAATGTAATGTTATCCGGATTCAAACAGTTCATCCTGCGCGGTAATGTTGTGGATCTGGCAGTGGGCGTCGTCATTGGCGCTGCCTTTGGCACCGTGGTTACGGCGCTGGTCAAGGACCTGATCAATCCCCTGATTGCGCTTTTGGTGGGCAAACCCGACTTTACTGGAATCTCGTTCGCCATCCGAGGCACAGCGTTTCCCATCGGCGACTTCATCACTGCGGTAGTCAGCTTTTTGCTGGTCGCGGCGGCGGTTTACTTCTTTGTTGTGACTCCGATCAACGCGCTGATTGCGAGGAGCCGGAAGGATCCGGCGCCGGCCGATCCGACCACCAAAAAGTGTCCCGAATGCTTGAGCGAGATTCCGATTGACGCCCGCCGCTGCGGCCATTGCGCGCAGCCGGTGATGGGCAAGGCTGCCTGATTCGCATCGCGCAAAGCGGCTCAGTTTCGCAATCGGGAAGACTGTGTTTTTGTGCCTGATGAGGAGGCCTTCGCAACCTGATCCACACTACCGCGCCGAGGCTGCGCATGCCCTCTGATACTGACACTAGAGACTCGCCCAGCCCGCCCGACCCCGGCCTCTGCCGCGATTGCCAGCACTCGCGCCGGATGGAGTCTGACCGCGGCTCGGTTTTCTTCAGGTGTGAACTTTCATTTGAGGACCCAACGTTTGCCAGATATCCCCGTCTGCCCGTATTGGTTTGCAGCGGATATCGGCCGTCTCACCGTACGTAAAAATAGCGCACGATGTGAAAGAAGATCGGCGCCGCGAAGCACATCGAATCCATACGATCGAGAATCCCGCCGTGCCCCTTGATCAATGTCCCATAGTCTTTGACGCCTCGGTCGCGCTTGATGGCCGACATGGTCAGGCCTCCGGCGAAACCCATCAGCGTAATGATGAGCGAGACCAGCGCGGCCACCCACGGGCGAAACGGCGTCATCCACCACAACCCGGTTCCGATCAACGTGGCCGTAAGCACTCCGCCAATGAAGCCTTCCCACGTCTTATTCGGACTGACCACCGGGGCGATCTTGTTTTTGCCCAGCAGCTTTCCCCAAACGTACTGCAGCACGTCGCTCAACTGATCGACGAGTACCAGGTACAGCAGCAGCTTTGCGTCCGGCGCATACCCCGGAATTTTCAGCATCAGCAAGGCCGGAGCGTAACTCATGCAATAGATGCAGACCATCAGTCCCCATTGGATGGTAGAAGCGCGTTCCAGGAACGATTCCGTGTCACCGGCAATTGCCAGCCTCGTCGGAACAAACAGAAACGCATACACCGGGATCAGGATCGCGAACATTCCGTACCAGTGAATTCCAATCAGAAGGTACTGCAGCGGAGTGAAAATGAAGAACGACCAGAACAAAGTGCGATGGTCGGCGCGTCGCGTAGGCAGCAGAGTGACAAATTCGCGCAGCGCCAGCAGTGACATGATCCCAAACAGAATTAGTGATCCGATCTGACCGATCACCATGGTGAGACCGAAGATCGCGCTCATCACCCACCACGCCCCGATGCGCGCACTCAAGTTGCCGATCGTTGCCTGCGCCTCCGGCTTCTTGACAGCCACCTTGAGTGCCAGTCCGATCAAGCTCGAAAGCGCAAGCAGACCCAGGACGCCGCCGAATGCCCACACCAATTGTGGATCGAGATTTTTCACCGAATCTCCTTGTAGCGCCGGCATCTTGCCCTCGCCGGGGGAGACTGAACACCCCCACGCAACGGCCGGGACGTCGGCGCTACGTGTTGCCTGCAACCCCTGTCAACAGAGCCGTGAAACGTAGTGTCATATCGTTCGTAGCCTGCAAACCGCCGCCCGCGCCCGCTCCAGAAACGCAGGCTTGCTTTCACCCGCTTCCAGCCCAATCGCCGGGCCGAACGTCAGCGTGCTGATGAACGGCACCGGCATAAACTCACCCTTGGGAAGAATCCGATTCAAATTGTTCAGATAAGCTGGGACCAGGCGCAGGCCGGCCCGTTCCCGGCACAGGTAGTAGAGCCCGCTCTTGAAGGCTGCCACTTCCTCGCCTGTCCCGCGAGTGCCCTCGGGAAACAGAATCAACGACTCCGTGTCTCCCATCGCTTCCAGCATGTGCTGAATCGCCAGCCGTGGATCCGAAGCTGGATTGGCCGAAGCTTCATGCCCGTTACTTTTCGCCGCGTGCCGCGCCACCAATACCGCCCGAAATACATTGACCGCCAGCGCCCGGCGCCACCCCGTATTCCAGTAGTCCTGCGCCGCAACGGGCCGCGTTAGCGTGCGGATTTCCGGCGGCAGTGCCGACCACAACACCACAAAATCCAGATGGCTGGAATGATTCGCAAAATATACGGCTTGCCGCGGATCGGGTTTCGAATCCACCCATCGGACTTGTACGCCACTGATCAGGCGCGCCGCCGCCGCAATCATCCCCGCCAGTGGGTGGGCCTTCATCGTTGGTTACGATCCAGGTTTATCCGATGCATGTTGCTGGAGGTCCGCAACGATCCGCATGGTTCGGCGGGCACAAGTCACGAGCATCCCGGCGACCATCAAGACCAGAGCGCAGACCATGGTTTGTCCACCGAGCCCGAAATAGTTCTCGAACACCGAGAACACGCACGCCGCCGTCAGCAGCGCCATCCGGTGCGGCTTGGCCATGGGGCCGAGAAAGTATTGCGGAACTCCCATCGATCCGCCGAGTAACCGTATGTATGCCGTCATCACCGCGAGCACCGCCGCCAACCAGCCAAGCTCGTGCCCCCAACTGAAATTGGAAATCGAATAGCCTGCTCCCACCAGAATCAGGACGTCGGCAAAGCGATCCGGCATGTCGTTGAAAATTTCCCCGTAAACTGTCCTGCGACCGCCCTCGATCGCCACCAACCCATCCAGCATGTTGCACAGCAGGCGAAACTGAATGCATGCCGCCGCCGCCAGGAAGAGCACCGGCCGCATAATCCCCGCCGCGCCCGACGTGAGCCCGAGACATATCCCGGCGGCTGCCGCAAATACCAGACTCGCCATCGAGATGGCGTTCGGCGCAACTCCGGCCCGCGTCAGCATCCGCGCCAAGCCCTGTGCCCATGCGCGTTGCCGTGTCTTCAGCGGGCGCCGAGGTGGAGCGCTCTCCGGAATCCTCTGAGGTGAATTCATTTCCTGTTGGTACAAGCGAGAGAATTGTGCTACTAAGTGATCGCGGCGGCAATGGAAATCGGCGGAGGCCATCACCGCTCGCAATGGAGACGCAGCCCATGCCCTTCAAACGCAGCCTCATGCTCAGTCTCGTGCTGGCATTGGCCGGAGCTCTCTCCGCCTACATCCTCGCCTGGGGCTTGTTCACAACGCATCCAGAACTGGGAATGGAACCCGCCAGCGGACTCGCGATATCGCTCTGGGTTGCCCCACTCATCTTTTTAGGAAGCTTGATCTACTTCGCAACCCGGAAGCGCCGCGACGGCTGACCACCGCAAGGCACTTCCTCAACCACCTATGATTTCGACCACCGCGCAACCCGACGTCGTGCCGCCCTGGGTCACGTGGCTGACCGGAGCGCCCGGAATTGCCCTCGCCTTCCTCTGGGGCTTCGCTGAGGGCACGCTGTTCTTCATCCTCCCCGATGTGCCGCTCTCTCTCGCCGCCATGTTGCGCCCCCGCCGCGCCCTGATCCACTTGGCCGCAATCGTCGCCGGTGCCCTGTTAGCCGGAGCGGTAATGTTCTCCTGGTCCGACCACGGACCTGCTGCTCGCCATGCCGTGGCCCTTGTTCCGCTCGTCACTCCGGCTATGTTCGAACGCGCGGAAAGCGACTACCGTCAGTTTGGTGTCTGGGCCGCCAGTAAGGGGCCGGTCCGTGGAATACCGTACAAGGTTTACGCCGTCGAGGCGCCGGAACACTCCAGCCTGTGGTCTTTTCTGCTGATCTCAATCCCCGCCCGCATCTGGAGGCTGCTCGTCGTCTGGCTGGGCTTCGCGGCAGCAGGGCTGGGCCTGCGTAAATTGGGCCGCGCGTCGCTGGCACCGGCCATTCATGCGCTCTTTTGGATTGGGGTGTACGCAGTCTACTGGGCCAGGGTGAAATAGAAGTTTATAATTAAAGATTGGCCGTGAGCCCGCGCCCGATCCTGTGCGCACCGGTTTGCCATTCATTCATCTTCCAGGAGAAACTTTATGTCCGCACCGAGCCGTCGTCCAGAAATTCGCCGCCGCCGCACCCGCGCAGAAAAAGTCGCAAAGCTCCGCAAGCGCCTCGCGGCTGCCTCTACCTCCGCTGACAAAGATCGCCTCACCGCCAAGCTGCACCGTGTCGAGTTGGTTTCTCCGGGCAACCCGTTGATCAAGACCGCGTAGCAAAGTGCTCAACAGCGCGTAGAAAAGTCGGATTTAGAACTCTACCGTTACCAGTCTCGCCGGGCTCTTCCCCACATTGGTCACCGTGTGCGTGTAGCCTCCCGTGAGCCACTTGATCTCGCCGGCCTGGAATTTTCCCGGCATTGGGCCCTGTCCTTCGACGTCGCTGCGTAAATCGAGATCGCTGACCGCGACCACTAGATGTGCCCCATCATGATGGTGGCTGGGCATGGTCGCGCCAGGTTCGAGATTGACTTCGGTCACGCGTACTCCATCTTTCACGAAAAGAATCTTACGGCGGCCGCCTGGGAAGGTTGTTTCGCCACTCTCTTCCGGCCAGTGAGAGGTCGTCTGCCGCAGTTTTTCATCCTGCATCAACTCAATGGTCACATTGCGGAAGGGTTGGTCCGCCAGGTTCCTGGCGATGTGGGCAAAGTTCCCTGGCGAAAAACGTGTGTCGCCATTCGCGAGTTTCACTTCGACAGGCGGCTTTCCCTCAACTTCCTTGGAGATGTGAGCATCCCCGATCGTGACGTAGACATAGTCGTGGCGATGGTGGTGCATGAGCGTCGCGGTATGGGGCGCGATCTCGACGTTGAATGCGCGAATGTAATCGTTTTCGACCGCAAGGTGATGCGCGGGTTCCGCGGTGATCTCGACCTCAGTCGTGGTCTGTGCAGCCAGAAAGGGAATCAGCAGGAGAAACAGTAAGCGTTTCATGGCCGGGAATTGTAGCACCGGAAGAGTCGAACGGCATCCAGCGAGGGAGTTGGCCAGGAATTCAACTGGAGTACACGATCTTCCCGCTGACAATGGTCGCCACTACTTTCCCCGTGAGCTGCCATCCGTCGAAAGGCGTGTTCCTCGATTTCGAGCGAGACTTGGTGACGTCGAAGGTCCACTTCTTCTTCGGATCGAAAATCGTAACGTCGGCGATCGAGCCGCGCGCCAGCGATCCACGGCCGCGAAGATCGAAACAGCGTGCCGGACCGGCAGTAAAGAGGTCCACGACGCGGGCAAGCGGTATGCGTTTCCCGCGATGGAGACGGGTGATCACGAGTCCAACCGCAGTTTCCAGACCGGTAATGCCGAAGGCGGCGCGCTCGAATTCCATTTCTTTTTCATGGGCGGCATGAGGAGCGTGATCGGTGGCGATCGCGTCCACCGTGCCGTCAGCCAGTGCGGCCAGAATCGCTTCCACATC
>Ga0209040_10001436_pt1 | contig 18820 bp, 16 predicted proteins | sample BogFormECP12_OM3_FD_188240 | JGI IMG/M metagenome (GOLD analysis project Ga0209040, IMG submission 188240) | Bog forest soil microbial communities from Calvert Island, British Columbia, Canada - ECP12_OM3 (SPAdes) (version 2) | ecosystem: Environmental > Aquatic > Freshwater > Wetlands > Bog ...
AGCACCCAGGCGCCCTCCGGCGTGATCCCGATCGCCACCACTGCGAAGCGCTGCGGGTCCAGGTTGCGAAGGATGCTGCCCGCCGAAACACACGAGATCGCGTGTTCGTTGCTGCGGCCGCCGTAGATGACGGCGACACGGGTCCGGCGGGCTGTCACAACCTAGAGAGGCTACCGTCAAGCTGGTCCGAGGGCCCGCTCGACGTCGCCGAGCAGGTCATCGGTGTCTTCGGCGCCGAGCGGGATCCGTGCGAAACCGTCGGCGACCGGATCCGCCCAGCGTGCTCGGCCTCGTCCTCCGACAGGTCATGCGTGGCCGCTGGAACCGGCACCGGTCTGTCCTGAAATAGGCCGCGATCGAACGACTTTCACATATCGGGTGGAATCTCCGTACGAATCGGACACCCGTCGCTCACTCCGGCTTGGTGCTGCGCCCCAGCAGCAGCGCGATCGCGTCCCCCACCGACAGCCCGCGATGGCAGACCCGGAAGACCGCATCGGTGAGCGGCATCTCGACGTCGTAGCTTTGGGCAAGCGCCAGCACGGACTGGCTGGACGTGACCCCCTCGGCGACGTGGCCGCCGGCGGCCTGCATCGCCGACTCCAGTGTGCCGCCCTTGCCGAGCCGCTCTCCGAATGAGCGGTTGCGGGAATACGGGGACGTGCAGGTGGCTACCAAGTCGCCAACGCCGGCGAGGCCGGCCAGCGTTGCGGTCTTGGCGCCCAGGGCGATGCCGAGCCGGATGATCTCGGCCAGGCCGCGGGTGATGATCGCCGCGGCGGTGTTTTCGCCTAGCCCGATCCCGGCCGCCACCCCGCAGGCGAGGGCGATCACGTTCTTGCACGCGCCGCCGATCTCCACACCGATCACGTCGGAATTCGTGTACGGCCTGAAGTAGCCGGCACTCAGCGCTCGTTGCAGCGCAACCGCGCGTCCCGAGTCGGTGCATGCGATCACCGTGGCGGCGGGCTGGCGCTGCGCGATCTCGGTGGCCAGATTCGGTCCGGACAGCACCGCGACGCGCGACGGATCGGCACCGGTCACCTGCGCGACCACCTGGCTCATCCGCATCAGCGTGCCGATTTCGATGCCCTTGGCGAGGCTGACCAGCGTGGCGTCCGCGTCGAACAGCCCTTTCCACTGCACGAGGTTTTCGCGCATTACCTGTGCGGGAACCGCCAGGAACACGGTGGTGACGCCGGACAGCGTCTTGGCCGGGTTGGGCGTGGCCCGAATCTCCGCTGGCAATGGCGTGTCCGGCAGATAGACGGCGTTGCAGTGTGTGGTGTTGATCTCGTCGGCCATCTCCGGCCGCCGCGCCCACAACGTCACCGAATTGCCGGCCTCGGCGAGCACCTTGGCCAATGCCGTGCCCCACGCTCCGGCGCCCATCACCGCCGCCTCCGCCACCGCCTCACCCTATCCCCCGCTTCCGCCCTGGCAGGATGACCACCATGAGCGGCGCACAGAGCGGCTCCGGCGACGTGGCGCTGATCATCGCCGTCAAGCGCCTCGCCGCCGCCAAGACCAGGTTGGCCCCCGTGTTTTCGGCGGCCACCCGCGAGCGGGTGGTGCTGGCCATGCTCGTCGATACGCTCAGGGCCGCCACCGGGGTCGTATCGCTGCGCGGCGTTACGGTCGTCACCCCGGATGACGGCGCCGCCGACGCCGCCAGACAGCTTGGCGCGGCGGTGCTGGCGGACCCCACCCCTGAAGACCATCCCGACCCGCTCAACAACGCGATCACCGCAGCGGAGACCCTGATCGCCTCCGCACCCGGCGCGCCCCCCAATATCGTTGTGCTGCAAGGTGATCTGCCCGCATTGCAGCCGCGCGAGCTAGGCGAGGCGGTGATTGCGGCGCGCGCCCACTCCCGCAGTTTTGTCACCGACCGGCACGGCAGCGGGACCGCCGCGTTGTTTGCGTTCGGAACGGCTCTGCAGCCCGCCTTCGGCCCCGATTCGGCTCGGCGGCATCGACATTCGGGCGCGGTCGAACTCACTGGGCCGTGGCCGGGCTTGCGCTGTGACATCGACACGCCCGACGACCTGCGCGCCGCGCTGCGGCTCGGTGTCGGCGCTGCCACCGCCCGGGCGGTGGCCCGCAGAGGATGAACGGTCGGGCAACATCGCGTAGCGTGTGCCCCCGAGTTCCCGCGTAGGTAGCACGTCAGCGCGATAATGGGCCATGATCGTCTGGTGACCGAAACTGAGGCCGAGGTCAGGCCGACCGACACGGAGCTGGCGACTGACGATGATGCGGCGCCGGAGGCGCCGCCGGCGGCCACTCCTGACGAGGTCATCGACGCACTCCCCGACGACCGCTACCTCAACCGCGAGCTGAGTTGGCTGGACTTCAATGCGCGCGTGCTGGCATTGGCGGCCGACCCCTCGCTGCCGTTGCTCGAACGCGCCAAGTTTCTGGCGATCTTCGCGTCGAACCTCGACGAGTTCTACATGGTCCGCGTGGCCGGCCTCAAGCGCCGCGATGAGATGGGTCTGTCGGTGCGCTCGGCCGACGGTCTCACGCCGCGCGAACAGTTGCGGATGATCGGGGAACGCACACAGCAGATCGCGCGGCGGCACGCGCAAGTATTCCTCGACTCGGTGCGACCCGCACTGGCCGAGGAGGGCATTCACATCGTGACATGGGCCGATCTCGATGATGGCGAGCGGTCGCAGTTATCGGCCTACTTCCACGATCAGGTCTTTCCGGTGTTGACACCGCTGGCTGTCGACCCCGCGCACCCGTTCCCGTTCGTCAGCGGGCTGAGCCTGAACCTCGCGATCACGGTCAAGCAGCCCGAGGATGGCGGGCAGCACTTCGCCAGGGTCAAGGTGCCCGACAATTTCGACCGCTTCGTGCAGCTCGCCGCCCGCGACGGTGATGATCCACGCGTCGTTCGGTTCCTGCCGATGGAGGAGCTCATCGCTGCGTTCCTGCCGGTGCTGTTCCCCGGACTGGAGATCGTCGAGCATCACGCATTCCGGATCACCCGCAACGCCGACATGGAAGTCGAAGAGGATCGCGACGAGGATCTCTTGCAGGCTTTGGAACGCGAGCTGGCGCGACGGCGGTTCGGCTCGCCCGTGCGGCTCGAGGTCGCCGACGACATGACCGAGCACATGCTCGAGCTGCTGCTGCGCGAGCTCGACGTGGATCCCGGCGACGTCATCGAGGTGCCCGGTCTGCTCGACTTGTCATCGTTGTGGCAGATCTACAGCCTGGACCGCCCCGACCTGAAGGATCCGCCGTTCGTGCCTGCCACCCCGCCGGCATTCGGTGAACGGGAGACGCCGAAGAGCATCGTCGCCACATTGCGCGACGGCGATGTGTTGGTACACCACCCGTACGACTCGTTCTCGACCACGGTGCAACGCTTCATTGAACAGGCGGCCGCCGACCCGAACGTGCTGGCCATCAAACAGACGCTCTACCGCACCTCGGGCGACTCCCCGATCGTCAACGCGCTCATCGATGCCGCCGAAGCCGGAAAGCAGGTAGTGGCGCTGGTGGAGCTCAAGGCGCGATTCGACGAACAGGCCAACATCAAATGGGCACGTGCGTTGGAAGACGCGGGCGTGCACGTGGTGTACGGGCTGATCGGGCTGAAGACGCACTGCAAGACCGCCCTCGTGGTGCGAAGAGAAGGGTCGATGATCAGGCGGTACTGCCACATCGGCACGGGAAACTACAACCCGAAAACGGCTCGTCTGTATGAAGACGTCGGCCTGTTGACCGCCTCGCCCGACATCGGTGCCGACCTCACCGATTTGTTCAACTCCCTCACCGGCTATTCGCGAAAGGTGACCTACCGGAATCTTCTCGTCGCCCCTCACGGTGTGCGCAAGGGCATCATCGAACGCATCGAGCGAGAGGTCGACGCAGCCCGCGCCGGGGCCGAAGGCCTAATCCGGCTGAAGGCCAATGCTCTTGTCGACGAGCAGGTGATCGACGCGCTCTACCGCGCGTCGCAGGCCGGGGTCCGAGTCGAGGTGGTGGTCCGCGGAATCTGCGCGCTGCGGCCGGGCGTGCACGGTTATTCGGAAAACATCAGCGTGCGCTCGATCCTCGGCCGATTCCTCGAGCACTCGCGCATCATCCACTTCCACGCGATCGACGAATACTGGATTGGCAGCGCCGATATGATGCATCGCAACCTCGATCGGCGTGTCGAAGTCATGGCCAGGGTCGAGGATCCGAAGCTCACCGCTCAGCTCAGTGATATCTTCGAGTCGGCGCTCGACCCGGCCACCCGCTGCTGGGAATTGCAGTCCGACGGACACTGGGCCGCGTCGCCGCAAGACGGTCACAATGTCCGCGATCACCAGGTCTGGTTGATGGAACGCCACCGGCACCCCTGACCCCCCACGCCGGCGGTACCGTGGCACGCGCGAGAAGAGTGCAATTGATCTGCAGGAGCCGAGGTGTCGGAGACAACATCGTCGACGGGCGACTCTGCGAAATCCAGCCCATCCAAGCCGGCGGCCAAGCTTATTCCCGCTGCGGGGGCCGTGCTGTGGCGCTCCGTCCCCGGGTCGTCGGAGTACGAGGTGGCGATCATTCACCGACCGCGCTACGACGACTGGTCGCTTCCGAAGGGCAAGCTCGATCCCGGCGAGACCGAGCCCGTCGCCGCGGTCCGCGAAGTGCTCGAGGAGACCGGCTACCGTTCGGTGCTCGGCAGGCGGCTGGCCACGGTGCGCTATCCGGTCGAGCAGGACGTCAAGCAGGTTCGGTATTGGACGGCACGGGCGTTCGACGGCGAGTTCAGCGCGACCCGCGAAGTCGATGATGTGGCGTGGCTGCAAGTCAAGGACGCGATGGCCGAGCTCGTCTATCCGCACGACCGGAAGGTGTTGCGGCGGTTTGACAAGCTCAGCGTCGACACTCACACAGTCCTGTTGGTCCGGCACGCCCGCGCGGGCAGCAAGGGGCGCTACAAGGGCGACGACCGCAACCGACCGCTGGACAAGTACGGTCGCGCCCAGGCCGAGGCACTGGTAGGCCAGCTGATGGCCTTCGGCGCTTCGTCGTTGTACGCCGCCGACCGTGTGCGCTGCTTTCAGACGCTCGAGCCGCTGGCCCAGGAACTCGGCGCCGACATCCACGCCGAGCCGGTGCTGACCGAGGAAGCCTACTGGGCTGACCCCAAGCCGGCGCGGCGGCGTGCGCTGGAGATCGCGGCGACCGATGGAACGCCGGTGATCTGCACCCAGGGCAAGGTGATTCCGGATCTCCTTCAGTGGTGGTCTGACCGCGACGGCGTGCGGCCGGACAGGTCACGCAACCGCAAGGGCAGCACATGGGTGCTCTCGTTGCTCGACGGCCAGCTCGTCGCTGCCGACCACATCGGTAACGCGTTGCCGCCGAGCAAGTGAGCACCCGGCGGCCCGCGTCGATCTGAGGTCGCCCTAACTTACCTGCGGCCCTTCTTGGCTGGCGCCTTCTTCGCCGGAGCCTTGGATGCCGCCCGCTTGGCCGGAGCCTTCTTCGCGGCGGCCTTCTTGGCCGGAGCCTTGGCGGCGGCCTTCTTGACGGTGGTCTTCTTGACGGGGGCCTTGGTGACGGCCTTCTTGGCCGGGGCCTTCCTGACCGGGGTCTTGCTGGCGGCCTTCTTGGCCGGGGCCTTCGATGCCGCCTTCTTGGCCACTGCTTTCTTCACCGCAGCTCTCCTCACAGCTTTCTTGGCAGCTTTCTTGGCAGCCGCCTTCTTGACGGGGCCGGCTCCGACGCCACGCTTCACCGCGGGCCCCTCAGCCGGAAGACGCTGCGACCCAGCCACAACCGCCTTGAATTGCGCGCCCGGGCGGAAGGCTGGGACCGAGGTCGGCTTTACTTTGACGGTCTCGCCGGTGCGCGGATTACGCGCAACACGGGCCGCCCGACGACGCTGCTCGAAAACACCGAAGCCGGTGATCGTGACGCTGTCACCCCGATGCACCGCACGCACGATGGTGTCGACGACGTTCTCCACCGCAGCTGTCGCTTGTCGCCGATCGCTGCCCAATTTTTGGGTGAGTACGTCGATCAGCTCTGCTTTGTTCATGCAAAACCTCCGAAGCCAGTGGTCCGCTCTGGACCGACTAGATACACACGGTAAACCCTCGCCCTGCTGATTTCCAAGAGCCACGCGCAATTTCGCCCGGCTGCTGGCGAACTTTTAGCAATCCGGTTGCCGCGCTTGGACGGTGGCCGGAGGGTCCCAAAACCCTCTCTGGAAGGCGCCGATTTCGGTGATCTTGATGGGATCAGGAGCCTGTCAAAGTAGATGGTTTCCAGTCCGGCCGAGCTGCCTCGAAGGCCTCGATTTCAGACAGTTTCCGCAGCGTAAGGCCTATATCGTCCAGTCCCTCGAGCAATCGCCAGGCGGTGTAGTCGTCAATCGTGAACGGCACCACCACGGTTCCCGCGGACACGGTTCGATCTTGAAGATTGACAGTGATTTCCAACCCCGGATTCGCCTCGATCAGCTTCCAGAGCAGTTCGACATCCGGCTGGGCGACCTCGGCGGCCAACAGTCCCGCCTTTCCCGCGTTGCCGCGAAAAATGTCGGCGAATCGTGACGAGATCACCACACGGAACCCATAGTCCATGAGCGCCCAGACCGCGTGTTCGCGTGACGACCCCGTGCCGAAATCCGGCCCCGCGACCAATACCGACCCCTTGTCGAACGGCGACAGATTGAGAATGAAAGACGGGTCGGTCCGCCATGCCGCGAACAACCCGTCCTCGAATCCCGTTCGTGTGACCCGCTTCAAAAAGACGGCCGGAATGATCTGGTCGGTGTCGACATTCGACCGGCGCAGCGGCACGCCGATTCCTGTGTGGGTCTGGAAGGCTTCCATCGCGGTTCTCCTAATTCAGGTCGGCCGGAGCGGACAGGGTGCCACGCAAGGCGGTCGCGGCGGCCACGGCCGGCGACACCAGATGCGTGCGGCCGCCCTTGCCCTGGCGGCCCTCGAAGTTGCGGTTCGAAGTCGACGCACAGCGCTGGCCGGGTGAGAGCTGGTCCGGATTCATGCCCAGACACATCGAGCAGCCGGCCTGCCGCCACTGTGCTCCGGCGGCGGTGAATATCTCACCCAGTCCCTCGGATTCGGCCTGGGCGCGCACCCGCATGGAGCCGGGGACGATGAGCATCCGCACCCCGTCGGCCACCCTGCGGCCATGAAGGACGTCGGCGACAACGCGCAAATCCTCGATCCGGCCGTTGGTGCACGAGCCGACGAACACGGTGTCGACGGCGATGTCACGCATCGGCGTGCCGGGTCGAAGGTTCATGTACGCCAATGCCTTCTCCGCGTCACGCCGCGCCCCCTCGTCGGTGATCAACTCGGGGTCGGGCACCGAGGCCGAAAGCGGCACCCCCTGGCCTGGGTTGGTGCCCCACGTGACGAACGGGCTCAGCGTCGTCGCATTGAGATAGAACTCGGTGTCGAATTCGGCACCGTCGTCGGTGCGCAGGCGGTCCCAAGCGGTGACCGCGGCATCCCACTTGGCGCCGGACGGCGCGTGAGCGCGTCCGCGAAGGTACGCGTATGTCGTATCGTCGGGCGCAATCATCCCGGCGCGGGCACCGGCTTCGATGCTCATGTTGCAGATCGTCATCCGGCCCTCCATCGACAGCGACTCGATCGTGCTGCCGCGGTATTCGATGACGTGGCCCTGCCCACCGCCGGTCCCGATCTCGGCGATCACCGCCAGAATGATGTCTTTGGCCGTCACGCCGGGCGGCAACTCGCCGTCCACGTTCACCGCCATCGTCCGAAACGGCTGCAGCGGCAACGTCTGCGTGGCGAGCACGTGCTCGACCTCCGACGTGCCGATGCCCATCGCCAGCGCGCCGAACGCGCCGTGGGTGGAGGTATGGCTGTCGCCGCACACGATCGTCATGCCCGGCTGCGTCAGCCCCAGTTGCGGACCGATGATGTGGACGATGCCTTGCTCGGCGTCACCCATCGGATGCGACCGGATGCCGAATTCGGCACAGTTGCGCCTCAGCGTTTCGACCTGAGTGCGCGACACCGGGTCCGCGATCGGCTTGTCGATGTCGATGGTCGGCACATTGTGGTCTTCGGTGGCGATGGTCAGATCAGCCCGGCGGACCGGGCGCCCTGCCAATCGCAGCCCGTCGAACGCCTGCGGGCTGGTGACCTCGTGCACCAGATGAAGGTCGATGTAGATCAGGTCGGGTTCACGAGACGCGCCGCTGCCACTGCCGCGCGCTACCACGTGCGAGTCCCACACCTTTTCTGCCATCGTGCGCGGCTGACCGGAACTGACCATGGCTGGCATTCTCACATTCTGGGACGTTAGTATCTCTCTATGAGACAGGATAGCGGCATCGGCGTGCTGGACAAAGCCGTGGGCGTGCTGCACACGGTGGCCGAGGCGCCGTGTGGTCTGGCCGAGTTGTGCGAGCGGACCGGGCTTCCCCGCGCGACCGCACACCGACTCGCGGCGGGATTGGAGACGCATCGGCTGCTGGCCCGCGACGGCCAGGGGCGCTGGCGGCTCGGCCCCGCGGTCAGCGAATTGGCCGGGCACGTCCACGATCCGCTGCTGGCCGCCGGCGCGGCGGTGCTGCCCCGGCTGCGCGAAATCACCGGCGAGAGCGTGCAACTGTACCGACGTGAGGGCACCTTGCGGGTATGTGTCGCTGCAATGGAACCACCTGCGGGACTTCGGGATACGGTGCCGGTCGGGACCCGGTTGCCGATGACCGCGGGCTCGGGCGCCAAGGTGCTGCTGGCCTACAGCGACCCCGCGACTCAGCAGGCCGTGCTGCCCACTGCGAAATTCACCGATCGCACGCTGGCGGAGGTGCGCCGCCGTGGTTGGGCCCAAAGCGCCGCCGAGCGCGAGCCGGGGGTGGCGAGCGTGTCTGCGCCCGTGCGCGACGGACGCGGCAATGTGATCGCGGCGGTGTCCGTGTCCGGGCCGATTGACCGAATGGGCCGCCGCCCCGGCGCTCGGTGGGCGGCGGACCTGCTCGCCGCGTCAGAGGCCCTGACACGTCGGCTGTAGAGGCCTGACAGACTCACCGCATGGGCACCAAGCAACGCGCACAGATCGTGATGACAGACGCCGAGATCGTCGACTTCGTCGCCTCCAGTCGCGCCGGCACCCTCGCCACGATCGGCCGCGACGGCCAACCCCACCTCACGGCGATGTGGTACGCCGTTGTCGACGGCGAGATCTGGTTCGAGACCAAGGCGAAGTCACAGAAGGCGGTCAACCTGGGCCGCGACCCGCGCATCACATTCCTGCTCGAGGACGGCCAGACCTATGACACGCTGCGCGGCGTCTCGTTCGAGGGCACCGCGCAGATCGTCGAGGATCCTCGGGCCGTGTTCCGGGTTGGGGTCAGCGTGTGGGAGCGCTACACCGGGCCCTATACCGAGGACCAGCGGCAGGCCGTCGAGATGATGATGCACAAGCGCGTTGCGGTGCGCCTGGTGGTCAAACGCGTCAGGTCGTGGGATCACCGCAAGCTGGGCCTGCCCGCCATGCCGCTGGCCGGATCGACCGCGCCGGCCAACAGGCCGGCGCTCAAAAAGTAGCCCCGATGGGATTCGAACCCACGCTACCGCCGTGAGAGGGCGGCGTCCTAGGCCGCTAGACGACGGGGCCGGAACCGAGTTGTCAGCATAGCCGAAGGCGAACCACCCGCCGCAATCGGCTCATCGCTGGGGTACCAGGACTCGAACCTAGAATGGCTGAACCAGAATCAGCTGTGTTGCCAATTACACCATACCCCACCGGGAACCCAGAACCGCTGGTCAGAGGCGTTTATTCCGCTGCCACCGGCCCACGCGGGCCGACGTGCAGACTACCAAAGATTCCGCCGCGAGATTTCACGCCTCCGAAGTCGCGAGCCGGCGAGCGTTACCTAACCGCGCCAGCGTGCGGTCGCGGCCCAGCAGTTCCAGCGACTCGAAGAGCGGCGGGCTGATCGTTGACCCCGTGGCCGCCACCCGGATCGGGCCGAATGCCTTGCGCGGCTTGAGGCCCATGTCGTCCAGCAGCGCCGTTTTGAGCGCGGTCTCGATCTCGGGGGCCGACCAGTCAGCCAGTCCTTGCAGTGCCGCCAACGCGGCCTCGAGGACTTCTCCGGCGTCCGGACCGAGTTCTTTGACCGCGGCCCTTTCCTCGATGACGTAGGCGTTGTCGTCGAAGAACTTCAGCAGCCCCCACGCGTCGCCGAGCACCACGATCCGCGTCTGGACCAGGCGCGCTGCCTCAGCGAACTGCTCGTCGCTCAGCCCGGTGTCATGACCGTGGGCGGTCAGATATTCCCGCAGCCGGGCGGCGAAATCGTCGGGGTCGAGCAGCCGGATGTGCTCGGCGTTGATCGCGTAGGCTTTCTGCTGGTCGAACCGTGCGGGATTCGGGTTGACGTCGGTCACGTCGAACGCGGCCACCATCTCCGGCAGGCTGAACACGTCACGGTCGGGCGCGATCGACCAACCCAACAGGGCAAGGTAATTCAGCAGGCCCTCCGGGATGAAGCCGCGCTCGCGATGCCCGAACAGGTTGGACTGTGGGTCACGCTTTGACAGCTTCTTTGTTCCTTCGCCCAAGACCGTTGGCAAATGTCCAAATTCGGGAACGCGGTTGGCGATTCCCAGCCGGATCAGCGCCCGGTACAGCGCGATCTGGCGCGGCGTGGACGGCAGCAGGTCTTCGCCGCGCAGCACGTGCGTGATCTCCATCAGTGCGTCGTCGACCGGGTTCACCAAGGTGTACAACGGATCTCCGGTGGCACGTGTCAGCGCGAAGTCCGGCACCGTGCCCGCCGTGAACGTGGTCTCGCCGCGCACCATGTCATGCCAACGCAAGTCCTCGTCCGGCATCCGCAGCCGCACCACCGGACGGCGGCCGTCGGCGTGATAGGCCGCGCGCTGCGCGGCGGTGAGCTTGCGGTCGTAGTTGTCGTACCCCAGCTTCGGATTTCGGCCCGCGGCCAGATGACGCGCCTCGACCTCCTCGGGAGTTGAGTAGGCTTCGTATGCCTCCCCCGCGTCGAGCAGTCGCTGCACGACGTCGCGATATATCTCGCTGCGCTCCGACTGCCGGTACGGGCCGTACGGGCCACCGACCTCGGGACCCTCATCCCAGTCCAGCCCCAGCCAGCGCAGCGCATCGAGCAGCGCGAGGTAGCTTTCCTCGCTGTCGCGGGCAACGTCGGTGTCCTCGATGCGGAACACGAAGTCGCCGTCGCAGTGCCGCGCATAGGCCCAGTTGAAAAGCGCGGTGCGGATCAACCCGACGTGCGGCGTGCCGGTAGGCGATGGGCAGAACCTGACGCGGACCCTGTCGGTCATGACCTTCCCTTGCGGACAACAGGATTCGCCATAGTGCCGATGCCCTCGATTGTGATGCTCACGGCGTCGCCGTGCTCGATCGGTCCTACTCCCTCCGGGGTGCCGGTCAGGATCAGATCGCCGGGCAGCAACGTCATCACCGCCGAGACGAACTCGACGATCGCGCCTACGTCGTGGATCATCAGCGACGTCCGGCTGTGCTGGCGCAGTTCGCCGTTCACCTCGGTGCGCAGGTCGAGATCAGACGGGTCGACGTCGGTGACGATCCACGGACCGACCGGGCAGAACGTGTCGTGCCCTTTGGCGCGTGTCCACTGCCCGTCCTTGCGCTGCTCGTCGCGCGCCGTCACGTCGTTGGCGATCGTGTACCCGAGGATGTTCTCCGCGACACGCGCGGCAGGGACGTCCTTGCACGGCCGGCCGATCACGGCCGCCAGTTCACCCTCGTGATGCACCGGATTGGTGGCGGGCGGCAGCACGATCGGCGCATTCGGCCCCACGATCGCGGTATTGGGCTTGAGGAATATCACCGGATCCTCGAACTTTTCGCCGCCCATCTCGGTGATGTGCGCGGCGTAGTTCTTGCCGATGCAGACCACCTTGCTCGCAAGGATGGGGGCCAGCAGCCGCACGTCGGCCAGCGGCCACTGCCGCCCGGTGAACGCCGGTGTGCCGAACGGATGCTCGGCGATTTCGCGTGCCGTCTGATCCCCCGGGCCGTCACCCGGCTCGCCTTCGATGCTGACGAAGGCCACTCCGTCCGGGCTGGCGATTCGACCAATGCGCATCATCGAAGCCTAGCCGCCCACCGATGACGCGCCGACACTGGCTCGCGTCCATATCATGAGATGCTGATTCAGCATCTTGAGAACGCCTGTGCGACGATCGGGTCGTGCCCGTCGACGACATCAGCACGGTGCGCCGCTGGTCGATGCTGGCGATCGCGCTGGCGTCGACGATGTTCGCCAACGTGTTCATCAACGGCGCCGCATTCCTGATTCCCACGTTGCACACCGAGCACGGCCTGAATCTCGCGCATGCGGGCCTGCTGTCGTCTACGCCCAGCCTCGGCATGGTGGTGACGCTGATCGCATGGGGCTATGTTGTCGACCGAGTCGGCGAGCGCATCGTGTTGGCGCTGGGGTCGGCGCTCACCGCTGCGGCGGCCTTCGCGGCGGCGGCCGCGGATTCGCTGCTGCTGGTCGGCGCGTTCCTGCTTCTTGGCGGCATGGCCGCGGCCAGCAGCAACTCTGCCAGCGGCCGGCTGGTGGTCGGCTGGTTCCCACCGCGGCAACGTGGGCTGGCGATGGGCATCAGGCAGACCGCCCAGCCGCTCGGCGTGGGCCTCGGGGCGCTGGTGATCCCGCGGCTGGCGCAGAGCCACGGCATCGGTGCGGCGCTCCTTTTCCCCGCGGTGGTGTGCGTTGCGTCGGCGGTGGTCAGCGCGATCGGCGTGATCGATCCCCCGCGGCCGCCCCGGGAGCAGGCACCAGAGGAACACCTGATGAACCCGTATCGCGGCTCGGGTCTGCTGTGGCGGATCCATGCCGTGTCGGTGCTGCTGGTGGTGCCGCAGGTCGTCGTGTGGACGTTCACCTTGGTGTGGCTGATCTCTGACCGTGGCTGGTCGGCAGGCGCGGCAGGCGCGCTTGTGACCGCCGCCCAGGTCCTCGGGGCAATGGGCCGGGTGGCGGCGGGCCGGTGGTCGGACCGCGTCGGGTCCCGGCTGCGACCGATCCGCACGATCGCGATCGCTGCGGCCCTTGCGATGGGGCTGCTCGCGGTGACCGACCTGCTGCATTCCCCGGTCAGCGTCGCGGTGATGATCGCGGCGTCGGTGATCACCGTCAGCGACAACGGGCTGGCCTTCACCGCGATCGCCGAGATTGCGGGCCCGTTCTGGAGCGGCCGCGCGCTGGGCACCCAGAACACCAGCCAACTGCTGACCGCTGGCATCGCGCCGCCGCTGTTCGGCGGCTTGATCAGCGCCGCGGGCTACCCGTTGGCGTTCGCCGCGTGCGCGCTGTTCCCGGTGATCGCGCTGCCGCTCGTGCCGGTCCGCGCGAGCATCGATGTTTAGAGCCGGGCCACGATCCGGTCGCCGATCTCGCCGGTCGAGAAGTGCGCCTCGCCGCGGGTGGCCAGATGGGCCTCCACCGCCTTGTCCACCCGGGCCGCGGCGTCCTCCTCGCCCACGTGCGACAACAACAGCGCAACGGACATGATCGCCGCGGTCGGGTCGGCGATGCCCTTGCCGGCGATGTCGGGTGCGCTGCCGTGCACCGGCTCGAACATCGACGGGTTCACCCGCGTGGCGTCGATGTTGCCGCTGGCGGCTAACCCGATCCCCCCGCACACCGCGGCGGCCAGGTCGGTGATGATGTCGCCGAACAGGTTGTCGGTGACGATCACGTCGAACCGGCCCGGGTCGGTCACCATGTGGATCGTGGCCGCGTCGATGTGCTGATAGGCGACCTCGACCTGCGGATACTCCTGCGCGACCTCCTGCACGGTCCGCCACCAGAGCCCACCGGCGTAGGTCAGTACGTTGTTCTTGTGCACCAGCGTCAGGTGCCTGCGGCGCTGCAGCGCCCGCTGGAACGCGTCCTGGACCACGCGGCGCACGCCGTAGGCGGTGTTGACGCTGACCTCGGTCGCGACCTCGTGGGGTGTGCCAACGCGGATCGCACCACCGGTGCCGGTGTAGGGGCCTTCGGTGCCCTCACGGACCACGACGAAGTCGATGTCCTTCACTCCGGCGAGCGGGCTCGCCACGCCGGGGTACAGCCGCGACGGTCGCAGATTGATGTGGTGGTCGAGGGCGAACCGCGCTTTGAGCAGCAGGCCCCGCTCCAGCACGCCGCTGGGCACCGACGGGTCGCCGATCGCGCCCAGCAGGATCGCGTCGTGGGCCCGTAGCTCCTCGAGCACCGAGTCGGGCAGCACTTCGCCGGTCGCGTGATAGCGCCGCGCACCCAGGTCGTAGCTGGTCTTCTCGACGTCGTCGGGCAGCACCGCGTCGAGCACCTTCACCGCCTCGCTGATGACCTCCGGGCCGATGCCGTCGCCGGCGATGATCGCCAGTTTCACGACAAGTCCACGACTTCCAGGAGCCCCGCGTCGACGGCCGGACGGATCGCTGCCAGTACGTCGTCTGGCGGGCGCTGGTCCAGCCGCAGCAGGATCGTCGCGCCGGGGCCGTGCGCGTCCTCGCTGAGCTGGGCGGCGTGGATGTTCACGTCGGCGGATCCGAGCAGCGTGCCGATCTTGCCCAGCGCCCCGGGCTGATCGATGTAATTGATGATCAAGTTGATGCCTTCGGCACGCAGGTCGAAGTTGCGGCCGTTGATCTGGACGATCTTCTGTACCAGCGCTGGGCCCGACAGCGTGCCGGCCACGTTGGTCACCGAACCGTCGGCACCCACCGCGCGCACGTCGACGACGCTGCGGTGGTTCGGGCTCTCCGACGCCGTGCTGATGCTGGCTTCGACGCCACGCTCCGCGGCCAGCGCGGGCGCGTTGACGAATGTCACCTGGTCCTCGATCACCGCCGAGAACAGTCCGCGCAGCGCCGAGAGGCGAAGCACACCCACATCTTCGGACGCCAGTTCACCGCGGACCTGCACCGACAGCGAAGTCGGCAATTCTGTGGAAAGCGCGCCCACCAGCACCCCCAGCTTGCGCACCAGATCGAGCCAGGGCGCGACTTCTTCACCGACCACACCGCCGCCGATGTTGACCGCGTCCGGCACGAACTCCCCGGCCAGGGCCAGCCTGACGCTGGCCGCGACGTCGGTGCCCGCCCGGTCCTGCGCCTCGGCGGTCGACGCCCCGAGGTGCGGCGTGACGACGACTTGCGGCAGGTTCAAGAGCGGGCTGGCGGTGGCCGGCTCCTTGGAGAACACGTCGATGCCTGCGGCGCGAACGTGTCCGCTGCGCACCGCCTCGGCGAGCGCCTCCTCGTCGATCAGGCCGCCACGGGCGGCGTTGACGATGATCACGCCCGGCTTGGTCTTGGCCAGCGCCTCCTTGTCGATGAGGCCGGCCGTCTCGGGGGTCTTCGGCAGGTGTACGGAGATGAAGTCCGAGCGGTTCAGCAGCTCGTCGAGGGAGAGCAACTCGATGCCGAGCTGCGCCGCGCGGGCGGAGGACACATACGGGTCGTACGCGACCACCTCGGTGCCGAACGCGGCGAGCCGCTGCGCCACCAGTTGGCCGATGCGGCCCAGCCCGACGACTCCGACCGTCTTGCCGAAGATTTCGGTGCCCGAGAACGACGAGCGCTTCCAGGTGTGCTCGCGCAGCGACGCGTCGGCGGCCGGGATCTCGCGGGCCGCGGCCAGAAGCAGCGCGATCGCGTGCTCGGCGGCGCTGTGGATGTTCGACGTCGGCGCATTGACGACGAGCACGCCGCGGGACGTCGCGGCGTCGACATCGACGTTGTCGAGGCCGACCCCGGCGCGCGCGACGATCTTGAGCTTCGGTGCGGCCGCGAGCACCTCGGCGTCGACGGTGGTCGCCGAGCGGACCAGCAGCGCGTCGGCCTCGGGCACCGCGGCCAGCAGCTTGTCCCGGTTCGGGCCCTCGACCCAGCGGACTTCGACCTGGTCACCCAGCGCCGCGACAGTGGATTCCGCGAGTTTGTCTGCGATCAACACAACGGGCAGGCTCACCCGGCCAGCCTAATGCGGTTGACTGAGCGGGTGGACGTCACCGTGGTCGGCAGCGGCCCCAACGGCCTCGCGGCCGCCGTGGTATGCGCCCGGGCCGGGCTGTCGGTGCAGGTATTGGAGGCGCAACCGACGCTGGGAGGCGGGTCGCGCACGGCCGCCGACCCGGACCATCCCGGCGTCACACACGACGTGTGCTCGGCCGTTCACCCGCTGGCGCTGGCCTCCCCGTTCTTCGCGGAGTTCGACCTGGCCGCCCGCGGTGTGACGCTGGTGGTGCCCGACATCTCCTACGCCAATCCGTTCGAGGGTCGCCGGGCGGCGATCGCGTACCGCGACCTGGACCGTACGTGCGACGGCCTCGACGACGGCAAGTCCTGGCGGCGGCTTCTGGGTCCGCTGGTCTCCCACGACGACACCGTCACCGGCTTCCTGCTCGGTGACAAACGGTCGCTGCCCACCGATCTGCTGACGATGGCGCGCCTCGGCCTACGCATGCTCGGGCAGGGCACCCCGGCGTGGAACATGTCGCTGACGGGAGATGACGCCGAGGCGCTGTTCACCGGTGTCGCGGCACACACGATTTCACGGCTTCCGTCGCTGACGTCTGCGGGCGCGGGGATGCTCTTGGCCACCTTGGCGCACACCGTGGGCTGGCCCATACCGGTTGGCGGCAGCCAGGTGATCGCCGAGGCGCTGATCGCCGACCTGCGCTCGCACGGGGGGGAATTGCACTGCGGCGTGCAGGTCACCGAACCTTTGGACGGTGTGGCGCTGTTCGACACCGCGCCCACCGCGCTGCTTTCCGCCTACGGAGAGGCATTGCCGTCTGACTACGCAAACCGGCTGCGGCGCTACCGATTCGGTGCGGGTGTGGCCAAGGTCGATTTCGTGCTGTCAGGCGACGTGCCGTGGAGCGACCCCCGCCTGGCCGACGCGGTGACGTTTCACCTCGGCGGGACCCGCGCTCAGATGGCCGAGGCTGAGGCCGCCGTAGCGGCCGGCCGGCATGCCGACCGGCCGATGGTATTGGCCGCACTGCCGCACATCGCCGACCCCGGCCGCGTCGACCCGAAGGGTCTGCGGCCCTTCTGGACCTACGCACATGTGCCGCCGGGTTCGCCGGTTGACCAGACCGAGGCCGTCACCGCGACGATCGAGCGATTCGCCCCCGGCTTTCGCGACGTCGTCGTCGCGGCCCGCAGCGTGCCGGCGGCGCGGATGGCCGAACACAACGCCAACTACGTCGGCGGCGACATCGCGGTAGGCGGCAACGACGCATGGCGTGCGCTTGCCGGCCCGACGCCGCGGCTCAACCCCTGGTCCACCCCGCTTCGTGGCGTCTACCTGTGTTCGTCGGCCACACCACCGGGAGCCGGAGTGCACGGCATGGCCGGCTATTACGCGGCGCGGTCGATGTTGCGCCGCGAGTTCGGCGTTGACCGGCCACCTGGCCTGACACCGTGACAAAGCTTGCGAGCCTGGACGGTGAACTATTACGCCACCAAGGACCGACCCGATTCTGCTCGCCGTCATCGCAATTCAGAACGGTCATCGACTCGCTCGGCGGCCTGTGGGCCCAGGGGCCAACCGCGTGAAACTCAGGCGGTTTCGGTGATCGGGCGGTCCACCCAGCTCATCAGGCCGCGCAGTTTCTTGCCGGTGACCTCGATCGGGTGCTCGGCGTTGCGCTTGCGCAGTTCTTCGAGCTCCCTGTTGCCGCCCTCGACATTGGCCACCAGCTTCTTGACGAAGGTGCCGTCCTGAATCTCACTCAGGATCTGCTCCATGCGCTCCTTGGTTCCTGCGTCGATGATGCGTGGCCCCGACAGGTATCCGCCGAATTCCGCGGTGTCGGAGACCGAGTAGTTCATCCGCGCGATCCCGCCCTCGTACATCAGGTCGACGATGAGCTTGAGCTCGTGCAGCACCTCGAAATAGGCCAGCTCGGGCGCATAGCCGGCCTCCACCATCACGTCGAACCCGGTCTTCACCAATTCCTCGGTGCCGCCGCACAACACGGCCTGCTCACCGAACAAGTCGGTCTCGGTCTCGTCCTTGAACGTGGTCTTGATGACGCCGGCGCGGGTGCCGCCGATGCCCTTGGCGTACGACAACGCCAGCGCCAGACCCTCGCCCGTCGGATCCTGTTCGACCGCAACCAGGCACGGAACACCTTTGCCGTCGACGAACTGACGGCGTACCAGGTGGCCGGGCCCCTTGGGGGCCACCATCCCGACCGTGACATCGGCGGGCGGCTTGATCAGCCCGAAGTGGATGTTGAGGCCGTGGCCGAAGAACAGCGCATTGCCCGGTTCCAGGTGCGGCTCGATCTCGTTCTTGAAGATGTCAGCCTGCGCGGTGTCGGGCGCCAGCAGCATGATCAAGTCAGCCCACTTGGCGACCTCCGCCGGCGTGTCGACCTCCAGGCCCTGCTCGGCGACCTTCTCGCGTGACCTCGATCCCTCGCGCAGGCCAACCTTCACCTGCACGCCCGAGTCCCGCAGGCTGAGCGAATGAGCGTGCCCCTGGCTGCCGTAACCGATCACACCCACCCTGCGTCCCTGGATGATCGAAAGGTCGGCGTCATCGTCATAGAACATCTCAACTGCCACAGTCTTTCCTCTGTCTAGGTTGGCGCTTTTCGGAGTCCTTCAGCTTTACCTACCCGTGATGGCGCGCGGACCGCGCGACATCGACACCAGTCCGGATTGGACGATCTCGCGGATGCCATAGGGCTCGAGTACGCGCAGCAGCGCCTCGATCTTGGCGGGCGTGCCGGTGGTCTCGATGACCAATGACTCCGTAGAGACGTCGATC
>Ga0209040_10001437_pt1 | contig 18820 bp, 17 predicted proteins | sample BogFormECP12_OM3_FD_188240 | JGI IMG/M metagenome (GOLD analysis project Ga0209040, IMG submission 188240) | Bog forest soil microbial communities from Calvert Island, British Columbia, Canada - ECP12_OM3 (SPAdes) (version 2) | ecosystem: Environmental > Aquatic > Freshwater > Wetlands > Bog ...
CTCCACTCGCCTCGCATCACGCTCACCAGCTCATCGGTATTCCGCGCTCCAGTGATCGGATGCAGCATGGTTCCGTTGATCCAACTGAAAACCGTGCTGTTGGCGCAGATGGCAACAGCCAGCAACACCGTCGCCGCAAACGTGAATCCGAGATTCCTGCGCAGTTGCCTCACGGCAAAGCGTGTATCCCGAAGCAGTCCTGCCATAGCCGCCTCCCCAGGGACATTGTTCTTTGGGAACGAGAGCACTGGTGGTACGCCAGCATGCAGTGTGCCAAAGCGCGTCAAAGCCTAAGATATTGCTCATCAGCGATATAGCTTGTGCGAGAGCTTCCATGTCCGGCTTGCCAGTGATCACTCTTCCTCCTGCATGTCCATTCTCGAACACCCGCGAGATTCATCTGCTCGCTTGCTTTAAGGCTGCTTACCGGACGCGCCGTCAGCTCATGCATAATCGCCAAGTCACTCATCTTTCCAGATAGGTACTCCAAAGTCGGCATGGCGGAAGTGATTCGCATTTTGCCTTATAGAATTGGACCGGCGGCCCACTCAAGCCGTCGCTTGTCCCACCCAGAGTCGGGCAGTTCCCGATTCTACCGGCTGTCAAGCCCTGCCTAAAGGAATCTTGTTTCCAATCCACACAAAACACGATGGTTAGTGCGCGAGAAACCTGGCCGAACAATACCCCTCAACCTGATAAACTTGAAATAGTACGGATTCACTAAGGCGCGGCCACCAGCCGCGCCTTTTGCTTTGCCGAATCTACACATTTGCTAATCCCTAATGGCTAAGGGCTAACGACTTACACGCGCTTCCAATAGAATGAAACGGTTACGAGATTCGGCCCGCGCCGCGCCCTGTAAGTCCCGCCGCAACAAACGGTTACAGGTCCTCCTCAATGGAATGAAACGGTTACAAACCCGCCGGAATAAGCCGCATGGAATGAAACGGTTACGAAGTAGATAAAAAAACGGGGAGGGGGTGGGGGTACGAACCTGGCATGAACCGTGCGCATCCGAAACCCCAGATGCTAACCTCTTCTATATACCTCTCGCATGAGCGACAGACTGCAAATCCCTCCTCTCGGCAAGCTGGGCATCGGCTCCGATCTGACGAATATGAACGGTGGCACCCGCTTCGTTCGTGCCTGCCTGCGCCGGCCAGTGGATAGAACGCCGGTCTGGTTCCTGCGCCAGGCGGGCCGCTACATGCCGGAGTACCAGATGGTCCGGCGCCATCACTCCCTGCTTGAAATCTGCAAGCAGCCAAAACTGGCGGCCGAGGTGACGATCACCGCCGCCGAGAAGCTCGACGTCGACGCCGCGATCATCTTCGCCGATCTGCTCCTGCCCTTCGAGTGCATGGGACTCGACTTCGAATTCCAGGCTGGTGAAGGCCCGGTGATTCACAAGCCTGTCCGCACCGTCGAAGACATCGGCCAACTCCGAACCGACCGCGCTTCGGAGTTGGGCTACGTTGCTGAAGCTATTGCCCGCGTCGTTGCGCACTTCAAGGATCGCCTGGGAATCATCGGCTTCTGCGGCGCGCCGTTCACCCTGGCCAGCTACATGATCGAGGGCGGCGGATCGCGCAACTACGTCCACACCAAGACGCTCATGTATCGGGAAGCGGATGCCTGGCGCAGGCTGCTGGACAAGCTGGTGAAGGTGCTGCGCGAGTTCGCCCGCCAGCAAGTCGAGGCCGGAGCCGACGTAATCCAGATCTTCGACAGCTGGGCCGGTTCCCTGAGCGTCGAAGACTACCGCGATTATGTCCTGCCCGCAACGAAGGTCCTGATCCGCGACGTCCAGGCGATGGGCGTGCCGGTGATCTACTTCGGAGTCGACACGGCCAGCCTGCTGCCGTCCATGCGCGAGACCGGCGCCGACGTGCTCGGCCTCGACTGGCGGATTCCGCTCGATACAGCGTGGCGTGACCTTGATTATGCGTGCGCGGTGCAGGGCAATCTCGACCCCATCACCCTCTTCGCCGAGCCCGAGCTGATCCGCCGGCGGGTCCACCAGATCCTCGATCAGGCAGGGGGGCGGCCCGGCCACATTTTCAACCTCGGCCACGGCATTGTCCCAAATACTCCGGTAGAAAACGTGCAGCAAGCAGTCAAGTTCGTCCGGGAATACGCTGCGGTGAGCCGCCATGAGTGAGCGCACAGCTGTCCTGCTGCTCGCGCACGGAACGCCGGATGAGCTCGACGAAATCCCTGAATACCTGCGCAACGTAACTGGCGGGCGGCCTCTCCCCGAGAGCGTCGTCGAAGAGATTCGCCACCGCTATTCCCTCATCTGGCCCAGCCCACTGACCAACCTCACCCTCGAACAGGGACGACTGCTCTCGCAGGAGCTTTGTCTCCCGCTCTACGTGGGCATGCGCAACTGGAAGCCATACATCGCTGACGTTGTCGGCAAGATGCGTGAGGATGGCATCGACAGGTTTGTCGCGATCTGTCTCGCCCCGCAGAATTCTCGTACCAGCGTGGGACTCTACCGCCGCGCGGTCTTCGCCGCAGCTGAGGGCATGCAGGTCGATTTCGTGGAGGGATGGGCGGATCATCCGCTCCTCGCCGACGCCTTTGCGGACCGACTGCGTGAGACGTGGAATCTGTTCAGCGCGGAGGCTGGCGCGCCCGTTCCGGTATTGTTCACCGCGCACAGCGTCCCCTGCAGGACGATCCAGACACCCTCAGCCACCGACGGGGCACCTGCCCAGGCGGCGCCGGGGCCCGATCCTTATCCGGTTGAAGCGAAGCGCACAGCAGCGATGGTGGCGGAGCGAGTAGATGGTCTTATGCCGGACAACTGGTTCTTCGCCTTTCAGAGCCAGGGCATGTCCGGCGGTCCGTGGATTGGCCCGACGGTCGAAGACACGCTCACAGCGCTGCACAGCCAGGGCGTGCGCAGAATCGCCGTGCAGCCGGTTGGATTCCTGTGCGACCACGTCGAGATTCTCTATGACATCGACATTGGCTTTCGCCAGTTCGCGGCGAAGCTTGATATGGAACTGCGCCGCCCGGAATCCCTGAACGCATCGCCACTGTTGACGGCAGCGTTGGCCGATCTCGCTCACCAAGGTCTGGCCCGGCTAGGCTGACGATGAGACGCGTCGCGATTATCGGTGGTGGGCTGAGCGGGGTTGCGGCGGCTTATCAACTTGCTCGCGGGCCCGGCGTCGAGTTCACTCTGTTTGAAGCCTCCGCGCGATTGGGCGGCACGGTCGAGACAGTTCATCGCGACGGCTTCGTCATCGAGTGCGGGCCCGATTCCTGGGTAACGGAGAAACCTTGGGCGCGCGAGCTGGCCGTTGAGCTGGGACTCGAAACCGAGATTATCGCCTCGAACGATCAGCGGCGACGGACTTACCTGCTGCAAAACCATCGTCTGATGCCGATGCCGGACGGCATGCAGATGATGGTTCCGACGCGCTGGGCTCCGATCATGGAATCGCCGCTCTTTAGCTGGCAGGCCCGGCTGGCCTATCTGCGAGAGACCCGACGCACGGAAGAGTTGAAGCAGTCGGCACTTGAAGATGGCGAAGACGAATCTGTCGCGAGCTTTGTGCGTAGGCACTTTGGCGATGAAGTAACCAACACGATTGCCGGTCCGTTGCTTGCTGGAGTGTTTGGCGGCAGCATCCACAGGCTGAGCGTGCGCGCCGTAATGCCAGCCTTAGTGAAGTTGGAGCGAGAGCACGGCAGCCTGATTGCCGCATTGCAACAGAAGCGAGATGCGAATTCGGAGCCGGTGTTTACCTCACTCAAGTCTGGATTAGAGACATTGATTGAGCGTATGGCGCAGACGCTGCCTGCGAATACAGTCCTCCTCAAGCATGAGGTTCGCTCAATTGCACAGGAGGCCGGACAGTGGCGAATCAAGACAAACGGCGTTGCGGGTCTCTTTGACGCGGTACTCGTTTCGACCCCGGCGCACGTCACGCGGCAACTACTTAGTCCCGTCCATGCGGGGTTTGATTCACTGTTGACCATGAACGCAACGTCGGCCATCGTCGTCGCGCTGGCGTTCTCGGCTGTGCGTGCGAAGCATCTGAGGATTCCGCGCGGCTTTGGTTATCTCGTGCCTCAGAAACCGCGCGGCGGAAGAGAGATTGAGCACGATCCGCAACTGCTGGCTTGCACTTTCGTCGACCAGAAGTTTTCATATCGCACGCCAGAGGACGCGGTATTGCTGCGTGGGTTCTTTGGTGGCAATAGTGCGCCTGGCCTGCTCAACGAGAGCGATGCGGCGCTCATTTCGTTGGCTCACCGGCAGCTTTCGCGGGCCCTCGGCCCCTTGCCGGAGCCTGATATCTCGCTCGTCCGGAGGTGGCCATTGTCGCTGCCTCAATATGCCGTGGGACATCTGGATCGGATGGCGAGGCTGACGGAGCTGGCCGACAACTTTCCGGGGCTGCACCTAGCGGGCAATGCATATTATGGAGTTGGTTTACCGGATCTTGTCCGGCAGGGACGCGAAGCGGCGCACCGAGCGGGGCGTGGATGACGGTGTTCGATCAATTGGTTGGCGGAATTTGCTGGACCTTGCAACAGGGCGGTAGCATCTTAAGCCGTATGATTACGAGTCATTTGAATGCATCGGTCAGCGGTACGTTCGCGCTGGGCGGAGATCTGCACATCCATCGCCTGGGCTTTGGCGCCATGCGAATCACGGGGGACGGCATCTGGGGCGAGCCCAAGGATCCGGAGGGGGCAAAGCAGGTTTTGCGCCGCGCGATTGAGCTGGGCGTGAACTTCATCGACACAGCCGATTCCTACGGTCCGGAGGTGAGTGAGCGGCTGATTGCCGAGGCGCTTTATCCTTACCCCACCGGCCTGGTGATCGCCACGAAAGGCGGTTTGACGCGGTCGGGGCCGAATCGGTGGGCGCCGGTGGGGCGGCCGGAATATCTACGGCAGTGCGTTGAGATGAGCCTACGGCGTCTCAAGCTGGAGCGCATCGATCTGTGGCAACTGCATCGCATCGATCCCAAAGTGCCAGTCGAGGAGTCTTTAGGAGCGATCAAGGAACTCCAGAAGCAGGGCAAGATTCGCCACGTGGGGCTGTCCGAGGTGTCGTCGGCGGAAATCGAGCGGGCGAAGAAGACTCTTCCCATCGTGAGCGTGCAGAATCAGTACAACATTGGCGATCGCAGGCATGAGACTTCGCTCGAATACTGCGCGAAGCACAAACTGGGATTCATTCCCTGGTTTCCGGTGGCTGCGGGCGCGCTCGCCAGGCCGGGCGGTCCGCTGGATGAGGCGGCGAAGCGGCATCATGTCACGGTTGCGCAGTTGTCGCTGGCGTGGCTGCTGCATCACTCGCCGGTTACCCTGCCGATTCCCGGGACCTCTTCTGTCGTGCATCTGGAAGAGAATATCGGAGCCGCAGCCGTCGAGCTGAGCGCGGTTGAGTGGAAGGCCATCGAAAGCGAAGCTGTGAAGGCAAAATAGCAGGGTCCTGAACAGGAACGGGCAGACTTGTCGGTCTGCCCGTTGTGCTTTTTCCTACAAAAAATTTATGGTTGGACGATCACGCCGCAGGCGATACGCGCCCCGGCGTTGCCGGCGGGGTCGGTCTTCATGTCGTCGGCCTTCTCGTGGATCATGATGGAGGTGCCCCCGTTGGTGAAGACGGAGTTGGGGGCGGCGGGGTCAAGGGTCACGTCCTTGTTCACCAGGGTTACGGAGACCTTGCCGTCGGGCTTCACGGTCAGGTTCTGGGGCATGTCGCCGTTGTGGTGGCCGTCGGGATTCTCGTAGCCGTGCTGCTTGCCCGCGGGGTTGAAGTGTCCGCCGGCGGACTTGAAGTCAGGCGGATCGCACTTGGCGTTCTGGTGAATGTGGATGGCGTGCTCGCCGGGAGGCAGGTTCTTCAGGTCGACCTTGACCTCGACTCCGGATTTGGTCTGCTTGAGCACGACGTCTCCAGCATCCTTGCCGTCCGCGGTCTTCATCGGAACCTTGACGGACTTCGGGCCAGCGGCGAAAGCGGCCAATGGCAATGCTGACAAAGCTACGACCAGACAGAGATTCGGGAAAGTCTTCATGGGCTTCTCCTTTATACGGACGAGCATTCCGGTGCACGGACCAGCATACCCGAACCAAGGAGAGCCTGAGTTGAAACTGTCTGAATTTTTCCTGATTAGTGTTGATTTGGTGGAGCTAGTCGGGCTCGAACCGACGACCTCGTCGTTGCGAATTCAAGGTGCGACGTTAGACCGAGAGACATCGGACGACACAGAGTGATAGCAAACACATTTATCTGCAATGAGATGCCGCGATGCGACGGATACGGAGCGACACCGAGCGATAAGAAGGGATACCGGCAGGGACCACACAGTTACGACACAAACAACGACACAAACGGCCTTCTGAGTTCCTGACCCGTATCTCTGCACCTGCCTTTGTACGACCTGTTGGCAAAGGGTCTTCCAACCGCCGCGGCCTTCTTCACCAGGCCCTCTCCAGGCCCTCTCAGAGATCCGCCTGGAGTGCGCGTTCAAAGGGTACCCCTCCCTCAGCGGCCGTCGCCTTCGGCGACCGGTTGCTCAGAAAGACTTTTTCCTTTCCTGCCCCGGCTCAATCTACAATTTTGTGGATCGTTAGGAGATGTCGGACCGCGACTCAGCATGCCCAAAACGTCTGTCAGCGCATCGTCGAGGTGTTCACGCAATTTGTTAAGAATGTGGGCAAACTATTAAATGGCCGGCGTTTACGTCACGGGGGATCAAGATGCGCTCACCGCAACCAATATACGAGACTAGGACTGTCTGGGCTATAAGGCCTTAGCCTTTGATAAGGCTCACGTATCGGCGAACGATCGCAAGAAATTTGTTGCCAGTCCAAGGCTAGGCTGAGTCTGGACTATTCGACGCCCTTGAGCAGGTCCGCCGTCTTCATGCCAAACGCCTTCGCCACCGTCTGTAGCATCAGCAAGCAGATTTCTTTCCGTCTGAGTTCCAGGTCTGACACGTAGTTCTCGTGCATTCCCGTTTCCTCCGCAAGATCAATCTGTCGCCAGCCTCGCTCGTTCCGCAGTTGCCGAATCCGCTCCCCGAGCGCAACGCAGATATCCCTTGCCATCCCCACTATGGTGAAATTAGGCTCAACCGGGAATCTATACTATGGTATGGATAAGCAAAAAGCTTCTGAGGACTTCCGATGAAAGAGCGCATTCTTATCGCCGTTTGGCGGGCGAAGCAGAACTGGAAAGACCACGTTGTGAGATGTCTACTAGGGATCGGCTTCGGTTCGGCAATACTGGCTGGAATCGATGGAGACATGGGTGGGAAGCATCCGGTCCTCTTGTACACCTCGTCGGTTTGCTTCTTCTCCCTATTGGTTTTCCTCCTCGCTTGGATCCTGGTGGTTTGTGTTTTGGTGTTACGCGCATTGCTTAATCCGGGTGATTGGATTGGACTAGAGCCCTCACTCGCACCAGAACGGAGTTCATAGTTCATACGCTTTTGAGCGCCGGCTCTTTTTGGGCTCTCTACTTGATCTGGCGGATCGCAGAACGATACCTAGTGGCTCATCGAGCCTCATTGGAGAGGACTAGGCGAGAAGAAAGAAAATCCAAAAAAGGTATTCTGCGGTTTTAGGTTAGCCGGTTATACGGCCAAGTGGATCGTATCGTGTTGGATCGTCGTGCGGAAACCGTCAATTGGATCTCAGAGGGCTGGGCCGAGCCCAATGCGCAGTATGTGGAGAAACTCAATCGCCTGACTGCTGAATCCTGGAGAAAGCGAGGGCTCTAGGATTTTGGTAGTTTCCAGAAACGCCGTTTCACGTTGCACAATTACACGGACGGATTTACCAACCCTGAAGGAAACCCTAACAGCTGAAGGGGGTCTTCATGAGACGGACAAGGTTGATAACACTAGGCGCGGCCTGTGCAACGATCACGGTCGCCATGTTCATCTCGGCTCACGTTGTCGGCGGACAAAGTGAAGCAGCGTCTTCGCCCATCACAAAGGTCTACAACCCGTACCCGCCTGGCATTCTGCCGTCTGATTTGAGTTCCGAAACAGCTCGAGTGCAACGGGAGGTGGATCTCATCGAAGAACGAGCGCTTGCACGGTGGCACACGTTAAAGAAGCCGATTCTGACAGGTCAGCCGCCGATCCTTCAGAATACGGGGACGGAAGTAATAGAAACGCTCGGCGAACTTATGCTTTACGACAGGAATATCTCGCCGGGTAAAAACCAGGCATGCGCGTCCTGCCACATGCCATACGCTGGCTTCAGCGGACCGATCCCCTCGGTCAACCTGACAATGGTCGCGTTTCCGGGAACGGTTCACTTTCGGGCCGGCAAGCGGACACCGCAACGACACCCGTATTCACCATTCTTCCCCGTACTCCAATACAACCAAGCACAGGGACTGTTCTTTGGTGGCAACTTCTGGGATTCACGCGCAACCGGATACAGGTTAAGGATTCCCGACGCCGAGCAGGCACAGGGTCCTCCAGTCGACACTCAGGAAATGGGTTTCCCGGATACTGCCTGCATCGCGTTTCGGCTTTCCCAGGCCGTGTACAGACCTCTATTTGAAGAGGTATGGGGAGAAGGCTCATTCGATATCAAGTTCCCACGCAAGACCGAGCACATCTGCTCAACGCCGGGAGGGGCTGCGCTGTTTGGCGGAAACACGACGCCGGTGCCTCTGAGTGCGGGCGACCGCACGCGCGCAAATATAATTTACGACCGCTGGGCGCAGTCCAACGACTCATTCGAGCAGTCCGTGCAAGTGAGCGCGTTCTCGTCGAAATTCGACGCCTTCCTGGCCGGCAAATACACGCTCACTCCAGACGAGATGGCGGGTTTCAAACTGTTCAACGGCAAGGGCAACTGCAATTCATGCCACCTCGACGGAAGAGGAACCACTCTGAAACCAGATCAGACCGACACCAGCGCGACCGCCATGGTGAATCCACTGTTCACTTGCTTCGGGTCGGCAAATGAGGGCGTGCCGCTGAATCCCGGGGATGCCTTCTACTACCAGACCAAGCCGGATTCCTACGGGTTCATTGCCAATCCTTACGGCTTCGGCTACAGAGATCTGGGACTCGGAAGCTTTCTCAGAAGCGCGTTCGGTTCCGGCCCTAACCCGAACCTGAACTGGAAACAGTACGCGCCCACTGTCGACGGCCAGATGCAGGTGTCGAGCGTGCGCGACGTGGCCTCGTCACCGCCACAATGTCCCACCACTGAAGCTCCCGGCCCCTACTTCCAGAAAGCGTTCTTTCACAACGGCTACTTCAAGAGCCTGAAGCAGGTCGTGCACTTCTACAACACGCGCGACAAGTATGCGTACCCGGTCACCTCCGGACATTGCCCCAAGGGAACGACCGAAAAGGTAGACTGCTGGCCCATGCCAGAGGTGCGGAACAATATTGACATGACTTCCGGTAACCTTGGCCTGACAGATAAGGAGGAGAACCAGATCGTTGCCTTCCTGCAAACATTGTCGGATGGTTTTACGAGGCCTTACCTCAACAACGATACTTATACTGGTGCCTGCATGAAGGGCGGTTCCGCTGCGACTCAAGGCAATGAGCACCTGGTCGCAACTCCGCCTCTACCTCCGTGCGCATCAGCGATCTGCGGCGTTGCGCCCGTCCCCAGCCCGTCGATTCCGTAGCGCCGAACGCTGAATGGCGAAACGCAAAGGACGATCATCTATCTGTAGGTGAGGTGAGCATGAGTAGAGCGCTTGTCCTATTGGCGATCGCGGTCTCAAGCAGCAGCCTCTGCGGCCAGGTAAGTCCGACCACTCCAGAAGCTCCCCAGGTGCGGATCATAGAGGGACCCAGGATCGAGTTGGCCAAGGAGTATCTAACGATTATCAGCTGGACGACCAATAATCCCGGCGGATCTCCGGTGCATTACGGAGTCGTGCACTACGGCACCGATCCACATAGCCTCATCGAGACCGCGAAATCTCCGATCCGGTTGAGCCCGGATCACTCATCGACAGTTTTTCGCGTTCGCCTTGACAACCTCAAGCCGCAGACAACCTATTACTACACGGTCGACTCGATGCAGGCCAACGGCAAGAGCGATGCGGTGAAGAGTTCGGTGAAGCACTTCACTACACCCTAGGGTGCGCCATTCAGCGTTATTTCAGCGGGTAGAGCTCGATGTTGCGGAAGAAGACTTCGGCACCTTCTGACTGGAAGAGGATTTTGCCGCTGGCGGGGAAGGCGGCGGTTCCTTCGTTGGCCAGCTTGCCGTTCACGTATTGCCACACGTGCCCGTCGCGGTTCACAAGCTCGACGACATTCCACTCCCCGTGCGGTTTTTCCAGTTCATTGGTCGGGTCGCGAAAGCCGGTCACGTTTTTGAATTCGCCCTTGTTGAAGCGATCGACCTTCGAGGCTTTTCCTTCGGGTCCGGTGACGCGCGCACCGAGCTTTCCGTCTGGGCCAATAGGAGTCAGCGCTGCACCATCGGTCATCCAGAAATCGCCGGTGCAGCCTTCGTTGATCTGAAACTCAATCGAGCGCGGCCACACCTTATTGGGACCCTGAATGTTGTAGAGAATGCCGCTGTCACGCGCCTGGCCCTGGCGCGGAGCAAAGGTTCCCTCGCCCCATTTGAATTCGGCACGAAGATAGTAATTCTTGTACTCCTGTTTGGTGATGAAGTAACCGAATTCAGTTCCGGAGACATGGACGGCGCCATCTTCCACGGTGAAGACATGGTTGGGATCGGAGTTCAGGCCAGCACTGGTCAGGAATGTATCGAACTGATCCAGGTCCCTGCCGTCGAAGAGAACGATGGCTGGGCCATGGGCGGGAATGTCCTTGGCTTGAGCGTTGGCGCCTACCGCGCATACGCAAAAGAACAAGACGAAGCTGCCGATCTTCTGATAGTAAGAGTTAACACTCATGGAGAATAAAGTCCCTTCGAGGTCTTTCTTCTTTGCACAATCTTCGCTGAATAAGAACGGGTCAGTGGCTATCCTGTTGTGCATTTTTTCGCACGTTCGTCATTTGCGGTTGCTTGCTGAGAGGTTCTGTTTGCCGATGTAGGTGACATGCCAGACGGAGCGGGAACCGTCATCGGTGACGAACAAGCTGCCGTCTTTGGCGACGGCGACACCGACGGGGCGGCCCCAGACCTGGCCGTCTTTGGTGACGAAGCCGGTGAGGAAGTCTTCGTAGCTACCGTCGGCATGGCCGTTGTGCATGGGGATGTCAATGACTTCGTAGCCAGCGCGGTTGGCTCGGTTCCAGGAGCCGTGTTCCGCCGCGAAGGCGTCGCCATCATACTGCTTCGGGAACTCACCATTGGTGGGATAGAAGGTCATCTCAAGCGAAGCCATGTGAGGTTGAACGAGAACGTCGGGGGTGATCACCTTCGAGGCGAGATCGACGCGCTTGCAGGTCTTGGCTTCGTCGGAGGTGAGCGCTTCCGCCTGAAGGTTGGGGCCGGTGCCGTTGGCGCAGGGCTCCGGGAGGCGCGGGTCCTGGTGACTGCCCATGTAGTACCACGGCCAGCCGTAGAAACCATCTTCCTTGATCGAGGTGACGTAGTCGGGAACCAGATGGTTGCCCAGATTGTCGCGCTCGTTGGTTGAGCACCAGAGCTGTCCGGTGGTGGGGTTGATGGCTTCACCCACGCAGTTTCGGATGCCGGAGGCGTACACCTCGATGAACTTTCCTTCGGGGGTGTACTCGAGGACGTCAGCGCGGTGGAACTCCTTGGGGTGCGTGTCGGGATCATCCGCGTTGGATCCGGAGCCCACGGAGACGAGCATGTACCGGCCGTCCTGGATGAAGACGACGTCGCGGGTCCAGTGGCCGCCGCCGGTAAGTTGCGCGTAGCCGGGGATGTCGGGAACGATGGTCTCGGGGGCCCCGGTGGCTTGGAGGTCGCCGGAGTGGTAGGGAATGCGCTGAATGGTGGTGGCGTTGCCGACGTAGACGTATTTCGGGTTGTCAGCGGGATAAAAGGCGATGCCGAAGGGGTGGTCTAAGCCAGTGGCGAACTTTTCGATCTGTGCGGCTTTGCCGTCGGGGCCCACGCCGCGAAGGATGAAGATGGTACCGGCGCCGGAGTCAGCGAGAAACAGATCGCCGTTGGGGGCCGTGCGGATGAGTCGCGGCATGGTGAAGGTTCCGCCGCTCAGTTCCATGTACTCCTTGTTGTCGGCCCGCTGCATGGGGACTGAGTCGCCGCCGGCATAGAGGGTGACTTTGAATCCGTCGGGGGCGATGGGCCACGCTTCCGTAGGGCGAGGGATGACGTGCGGTGTGTTGTTGACGGCCTCCTCAGGCTTGGGCTGGGGAAGGTCGGCGACAGTGATCTTGCGGCGGACGCCGGGCTGCTCCTGATTCCAGTCGGCGAAGGCCGCCTGGCCGGTGACGATCTGCTGTGCCTGTGCTGAAGGAAGAAGTGCGGGAGCAAATGCCAGTAACGCTAGCAGTGTTGCCGTGGATGGGACTCTCATATTTCCTTGCAACTCCAAGTCATTTCCATCGCGCAGGCTTGCGTACGAAGGGCGCACTGCGGCTAACTTTTTATGTGTTGATAGTCACAGAATTTGCTCTTTCACTGCTACATATCTATGACATCCGGCGTAGTATGACTAATGGTTCGGTCCAATTTGCACTCGGTTGAACTCTTTCGATCGGTCCATCACTCACTTTTGCGCCGCTCTTCCAGACAGCTCGAATCGCTTGCGTATTGCGAATGTCCTGTGAGGGATCTTTCTCCAGCACGATGAAGTTCGCCTTTTTCCCTGGTTCCAATGTGCCGTAGTCGTCTGAAATCCTGAGTAGTTGCGCTGCGTTCTTAGTGGCTACGCTGATCGCCTGTAGAGGCGTGAGTCCCGCCTGCACCATCAGCACAAGCTCCATGTGTTCTGCAAATCCTTGGACCCGGACGGGAGTCGCGCCGGAATCCGTCCCCAGCGCGACCAGAATGCCAGCGTCGTAGATCTTCTTAAGGTTCGCCATCGCAACCGGAAGGGCTGCAGTCTCCAGGGCGGCTACTTTATTCGCGCGCGTCTTCGCCTTGTACTCCGGACTGGTAATCATCTCAAGTACTCCAGGATCGAGAGCAGCTCGGAAAAAGGGATCGCTGATCCAGGCAGGCGAGTCGCCGTATGCGAAAGCGAAATCATCCAGGGACAGCGTTGGGATGTACGCAACATGATGGTTCTTCATCTCTGAGAGCAGCGCGTTATCTACTGCCCCGTCCCGAATGCTGTGCGCGATAACATCCACGCCATCGGCGACGAGAGCGCGAGCGTCGTCAAGATGGTAGAGATGGGCGGCGACCCGCAGACCGTTTTTGTGCGCTTCATCGATGATCGCCTGGTAGATTTCGGGCGGCATCGTGGGATACTGTCCCCAGAAATCATCCACCCAAATCTTGATGAAGTCAGGTTTCAGGGGCGCCTGCTGATCGACCTGCTTTCGCGCTTCGTCAGGAGATGTGGGCCGAAAGACGTCAGTAAAACCCATGCTCGCGGGCGGCACACCATCTTTCGCGCCGAACCCGATGCCGGCCGTATAAACGTCGGCACCGGGCAGGGTTCCGCGGCGGGATGCTTCTCTTATGTCGGCAAACTTCTGCCCATCCGTTCCCATCGAGAGGACGGCGCCGACTCCGTACGCCTGGTATCGCAGCAACTGATGACGAAAATTGGCGTCGGTTTGATTCGCGACCGACTGCGAAGTGCCGTTCACAAGGCCAAGGTGCCCATGCGTGTTGATAATCAAAGGCATGATGGTGCGCCCCTGCATATCGACAACCTTTGCGCCAGGGGGCATTCGCACAGTGCCCGCCGAAATCGACCGGATGCAGTCGCCTGCGATGATTACTGTCCTGTTGCGCTGCGTTTCTGTGCCTGTGCCGTCGATCAGGTTGACGTGCTTGAGGACGGTGACTTGCTGTGCGCTCACCGGGCCAGAGAAGGCCAGCCCCGCCAGCACCGCTAGAACTCCAGCCATCCTGGTGGGCCGGTGACCAGCCACATACTCCAAAATTTTCATCGGGTGGCACCCTTCTGCCGACGGTATTACGAGATTAATCGCCTTGATTCAGCAATCCGGTTTTCATACTTTTGTTTCAACGAACTTTCAACGTGACCACTCAGGCGTCGCACGATGCGACTCCCCATCGCCCCCACGCCGACAAACCCAAGACTTACTTGATCTGCAGTGAATGATTTCATAAAGGACTCGTTCTTCAAGGGTCACCGCGTTGATAAGTCCCCCCGTGGCCAGCGATTGAATCTGTGCCGGCTAAGAGAACACGAGGCGTCGGACAGCGACCAAGTGCCGCAAGGACTTAAAAAGCCTTGGGGCCGTGATACTGACCGGCCCCCTTCCGATTCAGTTTCCGGCACCGGGGACAGCATTTTCAAATCGAATAGTTACGTTCTTTAGGTCAACGGCCTGCAATACCCGCGTATTGTCAGTTTGCGTGGCCGTTTCAATTGCTTCTTCGCTGGTTGGATTACTCACGAGCCTGGCGGGAGCAGATGCGACGGTCTTCTTGCCCTCCACGAAGCTCACGTTGACATTCGGGCCGTTCCCTTCCCAGATCAGCTTGTACTCACCCGGCGCGAGTTGAGTACCTGCAATCGTGACCGACTGATCTAGCTCGAAGTTTGCAGAATTCCTCTGTCCCGCAAACGCGAGGGCAGGCAGGAATGCCATGGTGACAAAGAATAAAACCTTAGGTTTCATCTCCTCATTTCCTTTGCGAGCAAGTTGCTCGCAGTGGTAAATGCACGCTGCATGCCAAAGCGCCGGACATGTTGCTTTGAGCCTTAACTCGAATCATTTCCTCGGATGTTGGCTGAGGCTCCTTGTAAGCAACGTTCACGAGAGTTCGGAAATTTCCCAGATCTCGCGAGTCCTGGCGTGCGGGAGGCTCATCCTTATAGATGAACTCCGAGGAACTGAAGAATGGCAGATTCCGTTGCCGATTCCACAATCAATTCGTGGGTATCGAATTGGCTAAGAAAGCCGACATTTCGCGTTGCTCTGGGATATGCGCTTGCCATCGCCTCCGTGAGCGCAGCCTTTGCTGCTGCACAGGCATTTCTCTACCTCCACCTGCCTCTCGCAATCATGTCGTTTTCGTTCTGCGCGATTGCGATCACGTTTTGGTACGGAGGCGTCATGCCGGGCATTCTCGCAGTTGTGTTGGTCGTGCTCATCCGCACGTTCGTCTTCTCGACTGGGATCGATCTGATCTCGCGCATCAGCTATGACCTTGTCTTTGTTCTGTTTTCGGTCTTCATGGCGCAGGCCACGCGAGCCAGGAATGAATTGGAAGTGAGAGTTGCGAAACGAACTGCCGCGCTGACCAAAGCTAACGAAGACCTCCAGCTTGAAAATCAGGAGCGCAAGCGGGCAGAGGAAGCCCTCCAGGAATACGTCGCCGCTCTCAAGAGCGCGTTCGACGAAATTCAGGTTCTGAAGGACCAGTTGTACAAAGAAAATCTGGCGCTGCGCGAAGAGATCGACGTCAACCGAATGTTCGAAGAGATTGTGGGTTCATCCCCGGCGCTGCAAACAGTTCTATCAAACGTCGCCAAAGTGGCGCCTGCGGATTCGACGGTTCTGATCACGGGGGAGACAGGTACAGGCAAGGAACTTATCGCGCGCGCCATTCACAAGCGTTCACAACGATCGTCGCACGCCTTTGTCAGCGTGAATTGCGCCGCTATCCCGCGCGACCTGATTGCGTCGGAACTGTTTGGGCACGAAAAGGGCTCGTTCACGGGAGCGACGCAGCGTCGCCTGGGCCGTTTCGAGTCTGCGGACGGTGGCACCATTTTTCTGGATGAGGTCGGCGAACTCCCTTCGGAAACACAGATCGCCCTGTTGCGCGTTCTGCAGGAACGCGAATTTCAGCGTGTCGGTGGAAATGAATCTCTTAAAACTGACGTGCGGGTAGTCGCGGCTACAAATCGCGATCTGCACGCAGCTATCGCGGAAGGCAAATTTCGTGAGGATCTGTTCTATCGATTGAATGTGTTCCCGCTCCAAATGCCTCCTTTGCGGGAACGAAAAGAAGACATTCCTTTGCTGGTGGAGTACTTTGTCGATCGCTATGCCAGCAAGGCAGGAAAAAAGATAACAGGCATATCGAAGAAGAGCATGGAGCTTTTGCAATCGTACAGATGGCCCGGCAACATTCGAGAATTACAGAACGTGATTGAACGCTCTGTCATCATTTGCGATTCGGAAAACGTCTCCATTGACGAGAGTTGGCTCGTGGGACATTCGGCTGGCAGCGATTCGTCGATTCAGCCTCTCTCTGAGAAGCTGGCAACCCAAGAGAAAGAGATGATCGAGGCAGCGCTTGCCGAATGCAATGGCAGGGTGTCCGGCCCCCGGGGAGCTGCAGCCAAGCTCGGGATTCCACAGTCGACTCTCGATTCGAAAATCAAGGCTCTGAAGATCAATAAACATCAATTCAGAAAGGTGTAGGTCCGGAGCTTCTCCCTCGCAGGTTCGGAGACCAACCCTGGCGCGCCCTACTAGCTGAATACCTCTCTTCGCGTGTCCTGTCGTACCAATTGGCCAAATCTCGATCACGAGATATCGGGAATTTTTGAATTCTCATGAGCTTCAACGTCCAACTAACAACCGCAACTTCATTTAGTTACACGTTTGGGGGCAGTCTTGCATTGACTGGAACCGAAAGTGAAAAAGCGAATGACCCTAAGAATTCAAAGATCGGACGAACGTGGATGGGCCGTATTCACGCTCGCCGGTCGAATCCAGGCGGAGCTGATACCGGAGCTGCGAGAGCTGTTGAGGTCGGAAGTCCCAGATCGTCGCGTTGTCCTGGACCTAAAAGAAGTCAGGCTCGTAGATCGGGATGTGGTACGGTTCCTGGCCCAGAGCGAGAGAGAGGGGGCGAGGCTGAGAAATTGCTCTTCATTCATTCGTGAGTGGATTTCGCAAGAGCGGAATGGGATGCAAGGCACGCAGATCAAAGGCAGCGAATTCGTTCGGGTGAGGACTTAAATATGTGGCCGCCTTGCGAGTGTTGGAACACGAGGCGGAGGTGCAGACAACCGCGGCCCAATCCGCGCAACGCTCGCTGGATCTTTCCGAAACCCGATATGACGGCGGCGTTACGGACTATCTCGAAGGATAACCGCACAAAACGCTGCGCTGTCCGACCAGGTAACAGTTACCCGGCGCAGCGTGGGATATGAGGTGTGCCGCGACTCGCGGCCCCCGTACGTTTGCGAAACCAGATCCAGTCCCAGGTCATCCAACTCCAGCCCCCCAGTTTGTATCCGGACTGTCTTAAGCTGCGAACCATTTTGATGGTGCGCCATCCCGCATGAGGACGGAATAGTCGGCAGGGCCGATGGCCCGTAAGCAGTTGCATCCGGTCGGCCGCGGCTCGCAGTTCAGCCGAAAAAGCATCCGGGGAGCGCAGCAGCAGCCAACGATTACCGGAATGCTGTGCTATGGAATGACCCTCTTCGAACATGCGCGCGATTATGGGGGCGGTTGCCTCATTTAGGTGTTCATCGATCAGGAAAAAAGTTGCGCGTCTTCCCTTTTGCCTCAACAAATCCAGCAAGTGAGGAGTGACCCTAGAATTCGGACCATCATCAAATGTCAGGTAGATCGTCTTCTGGCCACGGTACGGTATACGCCAAATAGAAACATCACTGTTCGCCAGATCGAGAAGAAACGGAAACGGAGCGGCGTGGGAGAACGTCGTGATACCGGCAGCAATCAGAATAACGACAAGGACCATTGAGGACAGCCCATCCTGTTATGAATTGGCCTACTGAGAAAGGACGTGGGAACAGCGTAATCAATGAGGCCACATCCGCCGCCTTTTCCTCAATCGCTCGGCTGCGCGAACCTCCTGCTCGTTCATTCCAAAGTGATGTGCGATTTCGTGCCATAGCGTTTGCTCGACCAAACGCGCCAGATGCTGGCGATTGCGCGCCATGCGCTCGTGAGGACCCTGAAATATCGTAATTTTGTCGGGGAGTTGGAAGCCGTCCGAAACGCTGCGGCACGCCAGCGGGTGTCCCTCATATAGGCCGAGCAAAGTACCTGCATTTGAAGCGCTGCCCCGTTGGATCTGCAGCGGCGATGGCTCGTTTTCGACAATCACCGCAACATTCTGCATGCGCCTGCGGAAGCGCGCAGGAATGCGCTGAAAAGCTTGTTCAACAATCCGGTCGAAGTCCACTGTCCGCATGATGATGATTACGTGTAATGGACACCGTCTCTCAAAATTTCTGGTATCACATCTTAGTGAATCGGATTCGATGTGGGCGAAGCGATCAAGGCGACGCCCTCCTCGGCCTAGAATCATTCCCCGGCTTAAGAGCAGTGGTTGTTCAGAGGTTCCCTAGCCTTCGGCCGCGAGGCGCTGCGCCAGCTCAATGCCGGACATGGCACTGAGCTGGATGTCGAGCACAAGGCAGCCGAACTGGGGATGCTTCGTGTCCGCGAGGAATGACTCCGCCGACGCGTACGTTATCGCCTGAATTCCCACCGCACGCAGTAGCCGACCAACCGATCGGCAAACGCTTTCGTCGTCATCAACAATTGCTACGTAGACGAATGGATTTGTGCTCATCACGATCCGATGAACACTATAGGCACAGGCACGAAAGCCGACTACTGCCCTTTAGGGAAGGTCTGCGCGGTTACAGGGAAGATGCCCGCTTCCTGCGTCAGCCGCGTGAGTTCGGCGACAGACTGCACACGCAGTTTGGTAGTGATTGCTGTGCGGTGCAATTTCACAGTGCGCTCGTGAATACCGAGATCGGCAGCGATCTGCTTGTTGAGCCTTCCTT
>Ga0209040_10001438_pt1 | contig 18815 bp, 14 predicted proteins | sample BogFormECP12_OM3_FD_188240 | JGI IMG/M metagenome (GOLD analysis project Ga0209040, IMG submission 188240) | Bog forest soil microbial communities from Calvert Island, British Columbia, Canada - ECP12_OM3 (SPAdes) (version 2) | ecosystem: Environmental > Aquatic > Freshwater > Wetlands > Bog ...
AACGAGGCGGTTTCGCGGATGACGCGGGCGCTGGAGATGTTTATTGTCGAAGGCGTGTATACGACGATTCCGCTGCACCGGAAGATTCTGGCTGATCCGGATTTTCGGGCGGGGAAGTTTGATACGGGGTTTATTGAGCGGTTTCTGGCGAAGAACGGCAAGAAGGATTCCGCGGCGTGATCTCCGTTCCGCGTCTGTACCCGATCGTAGATTCTTCGTTCTTCTCGACTCCAAAAGAAATAGCGGTGTTCGCTGAGGAGCTTGTCGCGGGCGGATGCGCGCTGCTGCAATACCGCAACAAAAGCGGGAATGCGCGTGTGATGCTCGATCATGCGCGCGAGCTGAAACGAGTGCTGGGTGGGATCGTCAAGCTCGTCATGAATGACCGCGCTGACCTGTGCCTGGCGGCCGAGTTCGATGGCGTCCACGTCGGGCAGGATGACCTTTCGCCGGAGTCGGTTCGAAGCATCATTGGTCCCAATCGATGGCTCGGCGTGTCCACGCACAATCCCGAACAACTGCGGGAAGCTGGCCTGACCTCGGCGGATTACCTCGCCATCGGCCCCGTATTTTCTACTTCGAGCAAAGAGAAGCCGGACCCAGTCGTAGGCCTCGAAGGGGTGCGCCGGGCGCGGCTTTTGACTCGCAAGCCTCTAGTGGCAATTGGGGGCATCACGCGGGCGAATGCAGCTTCGGTGATTGAGGCTGGGGCCGATTCCGTGGCGGTGATATCCGATTTGTTACGGGATCCGGGCAAATCAGCAGAGGAATTTTTCCGCATCTTGAGGTAAAGTCATGGGGCTGTTGAAAATGCCGGTAGGGCTGGAGTTCGGCTTATGCGCCAGGCCGGCTAAGCGGGAGATCCTTCGCTTCGCCTGAAAAACGGCTACGCTCAGGATGACACCGCCGTGTAGTTTGGAGGCCTCCTGAGCACACCGACAACGCCGCCGGCTGCCGGCAGCGACTGGGACATTCACAGCCATCAAGATAAGGAGCTGGTCAAGGAACTGGGCCTGACCAGCGCCACTATGCTGGTCATGGGGTCGATGATCGGCTCGGGCATCTTTATTGTTTCGGCGGAGATTGCCCGCGAAGTGGATTCACCCGCGCTGCTGATTGGCGCGTGGGTGGTGGCGGGGTTCATGACCATCGTGGCCGCGCTCAGCTATGGCGAACTGGCGGCGATGATGCCGCGGGCCGGCGGGCAGTACGTTTATCTGCGCGAGGCGCTCGGGCCGTTGTGGGGATTTCTTTATGGCTGGACGCTCTTTCTGGTGATTCAGACCGGGACGATCGCGGCTGTGGGCGTGGCTTTTGGCAAGTTCCTCGGAGTTTTCTTTCCGGTAATTTCTTCCTCCAACTGGATTCTTCATCTCTGGAAGGTGCCGCCCATTCATGTGGGGCCGATGGTGCTGGCCAACATGGATGTGGGGATCAATACGCAGAACCTGATGGCGATCCTGCTCGTGGTTTTCCTTTCCGTGGTGAACATTTTCGGGGTGAAGACCGGAGCGATGATCCAGAACATTTTCACCGCGGCCAAGGTTTCAGCTTTGCTGGGGCTGGCGTTGTTTGGCCTTGCCCTGGGGCGCAATGCCGATGCTTTGGCTGCTAACTTCGGGGCGAATTTCTGGCGGAATGCGGGATTGAGCGCGCAACACGCTGTGCAGATGGGAGTGGGCGGGCCGGTTGTGATGGTGGGTGCGCTGACCATTGTGGCGGTGGCGCAAGTGGGATCGCTGTTTTCTGCCGACGCCTGGAATAATGTGACCTTCACTGCGGGTGAGGTGAAGAATCCCAGCCGCAACTTGCCGTTGTCGCTGGCCCTGGGTACAGGCGTGGTGATTGCGCTGTACATCGCGTGCAACTTTATTTATCTGATGGCGCTGCCGCTCGACGGAACGGCGGGCGCAGCCACGGTTCTGGGGCGGGGAATCAAGTACGCCGCCGAAGACCGCGTCGGGACAGCGGTGATGACGCAGATGTTCGGCTCCGCGGGCGGCCTGCTGATGGCGGCGGCGATTTTGATTTCAAGCTTCGGCTGTAATAACGGGCTTATTCTCTCGGGCGCGCGGGTTTACTACGCCATGGCGAAAGATGGTCTCTTTTTCCGCAGCGTTGCCAGGCTGCATCCTACATACAAAACGCCGGCGGTTTCGCTGATGGTGCAGATGGTGTGGACGTGCGTCCTATGCATCTCAGGCAGCTATGGGCAACTTCTGGATTACATCATTTTTGCCGTGCTCGTCTTCTACATGCTGACGATTGTGGGATTGTTCGTGCTGCGGCGGACTCGCCCCAATGCCGAGCGGCCTTATCGCGCAGTGGGGTATCCGGTGCTGCCGGCGATTTATATCGTGATGGCTTTCTTCATTGATGTCGTACTATTGCGGTACAAACCGCAGTTCACATGGCCGGGGTTGATCGTGGTGTTGCTGGGGATTCCGGTGTATTACGCGTGGTCGAGGAGCGCGGGCGCAAAGCGCGCGTCGGCGTAGCTTTTTATCGACGTTGCTCCAAGGAGAAACCAAACGAATGGCAAATCTGCTGGCAACCAAGCCCATGCACCTGCTGATGGAGGAAGCCGGCGAAACCGGCGGACACAGCCTGAGGCGAACGCTAGGAGTGTTTCAGCTCACCGCGCTGGGCGTGGGCGCGATCATTGGGGCGGGCATTTTCGTGATGGTAGGACTGGGAGCGCAGTACGCTGGTCCCGGGCTCACGCTGTCGTTCGTTCTTTCCGGCTTGGGATGCGCCTTTGCCGGTCTATGTTATGCCGAGTTTGCGGCCATGATTCCGCTGGCCGGCAGCGCCTATACCTATGCCTATGCCACGCTGGGCGAATTGCTGGCATGGATTATCGGCTGGGATCTCACGCTGGAATATGCCATGGGCGCGAGCACGGTGTCGTCGGGGTGGTCGAATCACTTCATCGAGCTCCTGAATATCTTCCACATAAAGATGCCCCTGTGGCTGGCGTACGACCACTGGACGGCGCTGAAGACCGCTGAGAATATCGTTGCACGGCAGATGGCGCAGGCGTCGGACGCTTCACTGGTGCCGGGTACGCAAGCTTTCCTCGACAGGGTGAGCGCGATCGTAAGCACGCAGTCTCCTGAAATGCTGCAGCGGGCACACGACCTGCTGGGCGCGCCACACTTGTTTGGCACGGAAATCGGCCTAAATCTTCCGGCTTTCATCATCGCGCTCGTGATTACGGCGATTCTTGTCGTGGGGATCAAAGAGAGCGCGGAATTCAACACCGGCATCGTCGTGATCAAGGTTTCCGTGGTCCTGTTTGTCATCGCATTGGGGGCCCGCTATGTCAACAGCGCCAACTGGGGAACAGACTGGAGTTCGTTCGCCCCTCACGGCTTCGCTGGGATCGGCGCGGGGGCGGCGTACATTTTCTTCGCCTACATTGGCTTCGACGCGGTGTCGACCACGGCGCAGGAAGCCAAGAATCCGCAGCGTGATTTGCCGATCGGCATGATCGCTTCGCTGGCGATTTGCACGGTCTTATATATTGCCGTCGCGGCCGTGCTGACCGGCATGGTGCACTGGCAGCAGATCAACATTGAAGCCCCAGTTGCCCGGGCGTTTCTGGACCGCGGTCTTTCTACGGCTTCGCACATCATCACTTTGGGCGCCTTGGCGGGACTGACCAGCGTGATGCTGGTGATGTTGCTTGGTCAAACGCGAGTTCTCTATTCCATGGCCAATGACGGACTTCTGCCCAAGAAATTCTTCGCGGCGGTTCATCCCAAGTTCCGCACACCCTGGAAGAATACGATTCTGGTGGGGCTGCTGGCGGCGGTCGTGGGTAGCGTGACTCCCATTGACGACATCGGGAAAATGGTGAATATCGGTACGCTGCTGGCTTTTGTGATCGTGTCGGTTTCCGTGTTGGTGTTGCGCCATACGAATCCCAGCCAGCCGCGGCCGTTCCGGACGCCGTGGGTGCCGCTGGTTCCAATTCTCGGCGTAATCTCGAACGGTTACATGATGTACAAGCTGGGCTGGGTGAACTGGGCACGGCTGATTATCTGGCTGGCGATTGGGCTGGTGGTGTACTTCACCTACAGCGTGAAGCACAGCCGGGTGCAGGCACTGCAGGCGGGAACAAAAGGCAGTGGTCGGTGATCAGTGGCTAATCGGTAGTAGGTTCGGTGGGCCCTCCGCACATCGCGGAGGGCTCTTTTGTTTTATAGTCGAAGGAAGTGGTTGGTGGTCTGGTTGAGGATTCGTAGGGATGTGTCTTGTCATCCTGAGCGAAGCGAAGGCCTATGCAGTTAGCTGGTGCAGCCAGAGTTGCATGGGTCCTTCGCTTCGCTCAGGATGACAAGGACTTTGGTGGTTACTGATTCCCCGCGATCACAAACCACCGACAACTAACCACTGGTGTAACGAATGAAGATTGTTTCGGCAGCAGAAATGCGAGCCATCGATCGCGCGACGAGTGAGCGCTTCGGAGTGGCTTCGCTCACGCTCATGGAGGATGCCGGTACGGCGGTGGCGGACTATGTGCTTTCGCACTATTCCACGGCGAAACGCGTGGTGATTTTCTGCGGAAAGGGAAACAACGGCGGAGATGGGTACGTGGCGGCGCGGCGGCTGCATCGGCAGGGGAAGAAAATCCAGGTCATCCTGCTGGCAGACCCGGGCGAACTCCGTGGTGATGCGGCGATTATGTTTGGCAAACTGCCGGTTCCTGCAATCGCGGTGCGTTCCAGCGAGGAGTTCAAGAGTGAACGCTTGCAGCTTTCATTGCAGGGCGATCTGTATTTGGATGCGATTCTCGGCACGGGTTTCAAGCCGCCTGTGAGCGGACTCTATGCCGACGCTATCGCGATCATGAATGCAGGTCAGGTTCCCGTTATCGCTGTGGATATTCCATCCGGCGCGGACGCGGACGCGATGGGCCCGCAAGCTGGTACGATTGCCCGGGCCGATGCCATCGTCACCTTCACAGCGCCGCATCCGGCGCATGTGTTCAGCCTGCTGACTGCGGGCCCGACGTTTGTCGCCGATATCGGTTCGCCGGAGGAAGCGATTGTTTCCGGGCTGCAATTGAATGTGATCTCGGCGCGCGACATCGCCCCCCTGATTGGACCGCGTCCGGCGGAATCGAATAAAGGAAGTTACGGAAGCGTACTGGTGGCCGGTGGTTCGGTCGGGAAAGCGGGAGCTGCGGCGATGGCGGGGATTGCCGCTCTGCGCGCCGGGGCGGGGCTTTCGACGGTGGCTACGGCGAAGTCCGTGCTCGCGACCGTGGCCGGATTTCATCCCGAGGTGATGACCGAGCCTTTGCCAGAGACCGATGCGGGTACGATCTCGACCAACGCGCTGGATCGAATCGAGGCTTTGGCAAAAGGGAAGACTGTGCTCGCGATCGGACCGGGAATTTCGCGCGAGCCGGAGACATCAGCGCTGGTGCGGGCGCTGGTGGCGAAGCTCCAACTCCCGATGGTGGTGGATGCCGACGGTCTGAATGCGTTTGAGGGCCGTACCGATGAATTGAATGGCAGGGGCCGGGCGATGGTGATCACCCCGCATCCGGGCGAGATGGCGCGGCTGGCGGGATCGACGATTGCCGATGTGCAGAAGGATCGCCTGGGAGTGGCGCGAAAGTTTGCGCGTGAACATGACCTGATCGTCGTGCTGAAAGGCCATCGCACGCTCGTGGTGCAGCCCGAGGGTGAAGCCTGGGCGAATACGACGGGCAATCCGGGCATGGCGACCGGCGGCACGGGAGACATTCTTACAGGGATGGTTGCGGGGATGATTGCGCAGCATCCGAAGGACGCGTTTCGGGCCACGCTGGCTGCGGTGCATCTGCACGGACTTGCCGGAGATGTAATACGCGAAAAGGTGGGTGAGCATTCGCTGGTGGCGACCGATTTGCTGCAAGGGCTGCCGGAGGCCTTTGTGCGAACGCGCGAAAAGGCGCGGGAGAAGATGCTGGAAATCAGTACCTAGTACCCAGTAACTAGTAGCTGGTACCCAGAAAGAGTCGGCGGATTTTACTAGGTATTGAGTACCGGGTACCAGCAACTACTTGTCCTACTGCACAGTCAAAACCCCTGTCTGGCGCGGGAATTCGGCCATCTGCTTTCGTAACCTGTTCGTCGCCGGCGCACGGTGAGATAGTGCAGTCAGCCTTATGACCCACTTCCCCCAACCGCACCCTTCGAGGCGCGCGGCCCGGGTTCAGCTAGGCAATTCTGTCCTGGCTGCGATCCGCTTAGAAGATGGCCGGCGCACAAAAGCGAAGCTACAATCCATTTCTGCGACCGGAGGCCTGCTGCAATTGCCGCGATCGCTGGGGAACGGTTCGCTCGTCGAACTTGCGTTTCAGACGCATTCTGGCCCGGTCCACGGCATGGCTGAGATTCTGACTCCCACGCATAAGACGACGGACGGCGTGCTTCAGCCCTTCCGCTTCATCGCGCTGGAGGATGACGATAACCGCCGCCTGCGGACCTCACTCGACCAGGTCGACGATCGCAGTTGGCTGGGGAAGTCCTCAATCCTCAAGGTGCCGCGAACCATCTAGAACTCTCTCGCTATACTGGTTGTGCTTCTTGCGCTGCGGCGCGGCGGCCAATCGAGAGATGACGCGGGCAATCACCACACATTCAGCCGAAGAGACGATCGCCTTCGGGCGCACGCTGGCGGAGCTGCTGACGCCGCCGAAGCTGGTGCTGCTGCGGGGCGATCTCGGCGCGGGAAAAACTACTCTCGTCAAAGGAATCGCCGCGGGGTTCGAGGCGGCGGACGAAGAAGACGTCACCAGTCCCACCTTTACCCTGGTGCACGAGTATCGCGGTCCACGAGTGAATCTCTACCACATCGATCTTTACCGCGTGGACACGGCGCGCGAATTGGAAACGTTGGGGCTGGAGGATCTGCGCTCCGACAGCAGCGGCATTCTGCTGATTGAGTGGGGAGAAAAATTTCCGCGCCTGCAACGGGAGCGGGATGTGGAAATCTCCCTCGATCGCGAGAGTGAAACCGCACGGCGAATCACGATAACCAGCTAACAACTCTGCCACTTACCCCACCTCCGTTCCTGCCCGGAACTAAGCCCCGGCTTTAGGGTTAGAATGAGTGAAAGTCACCTAGTTAAGAGAATACCCGCCGGGTCGCAAGATCACCTGACGGCGGCTGAAATACATTTGGCTGCGTGCGTGCACGCCTTTGTAAGAAGCCACTGAGAGGGATGATGAGACCCTACATGTGCTCTCCCGCATCGTGCCCTGCCACCTTATCCGGCCCGCTGCCCGACCTGATCGTAGATTCGTCTTGCGAAAAGAATTCCGCAGGTTTGGTGCGCGCGTTAAAGAGTGCGATCGCACTGACTGTGGCGCTGGCGGTCGTACCCGGCCTCTTCGCGCAGCAGGCGCAGTACGACCCCGACACGCAAAAGCCCCGGCCTGGGTATGATCAGCCTCGATCCGATCAACCTCGATCCGATCAACCTGGATACGATCAACCTGGATACGATCAACCTGGATACGATCAGCGCGATAACTCGCAGCCACCGCTCTCGGAGCAAGCACCGTCCGAGCAGCCGCCGTCCGTACAACCACCAGCACAACAGCCGTACGAGCAATCGCCCAATCAGCAGCAGCCTTACGCCGATCCCGGCCAGCCCGATGCACAACCAAGTTACACACCGGCGCGGGCGCTGAGTGCGCAGGACCTCGAACAGCTAGTTGCGCCGATCGCCCTTTATCCGGACGCGCTGGTGGCACAGGTTCTGGCCGCATCTACTTACCCGGCGCAGGTAGCCGACGCCGACCGTTGGCGGCGGGCGCAAGGCTATGCGTCCTCCGATCAGATTGCCGCGGCAGCCGATGCGCAGTCCTGGGATCCGAGCGTGAAAGCCTTGACGGCGTTTCCGCAGGTGCTGGCGCAGATGGACCAGAACCTTCACTGGACTTCCGAACTGGGCAACGCCTACTACAACCAGCCGCAGGACGTGCTTGAAGCGGTGCAGGTGATGCGCCGGCGAGCGCAACAGGCTGGCAACTTGAACAGCACGCCGCAGGAAGCCGTTAGCTATGACCAGGGCAATATTGAGATCGCGCCGGTGAATCCGCAGGTGGTCTATGTGCCGGCCTATAATCCCTGGCTTGTCTACGGGCAGCCGGTCGCGCCCTATCCGGGATTCTCCCTGCTGGACACATTGGGATCGGTTTTCAATTCATCGGTGGTGAGATTTGGCTTGGGAATCGCAATGAATGCCTTCACCCACTCGCCGTGGGGCTGGCTGGGATGGGGATTAAGTTGGCTGACTCAATCCGTGCTGTTCCAGGGGTCAAACTATTTTTCGCACAGCAATACGGTTGCGGATTGGGGCCTGCCGCATGGCGGTCCACGCGCATTCTCGCGCGGCGGAACATTTGCCGGCGGAGTGAACCGAGGGTTCCGGCCGGGTTACGGTAGGTCTCCACGGACGTTTGAAACGCCGTATCGCAGAGCGGGCGATTACGGGCGGACCAATGGATACGGCGGGAATCGTTCGAGGGAATTTTCTCGAACGCCCGAGCGGGGCGCGTATTCAGGAAGAGGGGTATACGCGGGAAGAGATGCTTACGCAGGAAACCGGCCGGCAGTACCCTACAGCCGCGGCTATCAGTCGTTCGGCGAGAACTCGGGTCGCTCCTCGCCGCAGGCATATAACAGATTCCAACCCGGGATCAGCCGATCGCAGCAGTATGGGCGTTCAACTTACGGCTCCAACTCAAACTACCGGTCGGCGGAGAACTATGGCGGCAGACCGGGACCAAGCTACGGCAACTCGATGCGACCGTATGCTGCGGCGCGCGCCAGTTCGCAGCGCAGCGATTTCGGCAAGCACTCCTCCCGCGGCTTTGCAGGCAATAACTTTTCCAAGTCTTCCTTCAAGCAGCCGCATTCGGGAGGCTTCCACCTATTCGGCGGCGGAAGCCACGCGCCCAAGAGCTATGGCGGAGGGAAGAGTTTCAGCGGGAGAGGCTTTGGCGGGAAAAGCTCTGGTCACGGGCACTCCGGCGGCGGGCACTCGGGTGGGAAGCATCATCACTGAGCGCACTCTTAGCGAGTGAGTATTATTCGCGCACAGGCGGCGGGCGCACTCCATTCGCGCACCATCGAGAAGAGGATGGCGGCGGCGAAGAGCGCGAAGACTAGGCGGTTGGTTCGCATCTCGAGAATTGTCCCATAGTAAGGGGCGGCATCGGCGTCGGTGCGCATCCGGTTCACGCCAGATCCCTCGCTACGCCTGAAGAACGGCTACGCTCGGGATGACGCCTCTTGCCTGGACTTGAGTCCGTCAAAAACCCATGATGTTATATCCGCAGTCGACGTAGATCACCTCGCCGGTGATGCCGCTGCTGGCGTTGGAGGCGAGGAAGACTCCGGTTGAGCCTACTTCGCTGACATCGACGTTGCGGCCGAGGGGAGCGCGTTCGGCGTGAGTCTTGTGCATGTCGCTGAAGCCGGCGATGCCGCGCGCGGCGAGAGTTTTGATCGGACCGGCGGAGATGGCATTGACGCGAATGTTTTTCTTTCCCAGTTCGTAAGCCAGATAGCGCACGCTGCATTCCAGTCCGGCCTTGGCGACTGCCATCACGTTGTAGCGGGGCACAACTTTTTCCGAGGCGTAGTAAGTCATGGTGAGGATCGATCCGCCATCTTCCATGAGCGGCGCGGCGGCGCGGGCGACCGCGATCAGCGAGTAGACGCTCACGTCGAGGGCGACGCGGAAGCCTTCGCGCGTGGTGTTGACGAAGTCTCCCTTGAGTTCGTCGGCGGGGGCGTAGGCGACGGAATGCACCAGAGTGTGGAGCTTGCCGTGACGCTCTTTTAGCGTCGCGAAGAGGCGCGCGATCTCTTCGTCTTTGCTGACGTCGCACATGTAGCCTTCGGCGCCGGGCAGGGAGAGGATAAGGTCCTTCGCTTCCTGCTCCAGGCGCTCGTTCTGGTAAGTGATAGCGAGCTTCATGCCGGCGGTGTGCAGTCCCTGGGCGATGGACCAGGCGATGGAGCGCTTGTTGGCGACTCCGAAGACGACGGCGTTGCGGCCCTGCAGGTCTGAGGACATGCGTGCTCCTTGGAATGGGAAGAATAACAGTGGAAGGCAGTGGTTTACCACGCGGCCGTGCAGGATTCGTTGTGGCGCTGGCTGAAAGGCTGTCGAGCTGCGCTCGACGGACAGCCGAGGGCGGCTGTCCCCACATTTATTTTCCGGTGGCTTCAGGGATGAGCTCTTCGGCTCCCACCGGCCAGCTCGCGGCCACAAATGATAATGCGTAGACGCAGGCCAGGATGGCGAATGCGGACACCAGTCCGATTTTATGCGCGGCTGCGCCGACTCCGACTGCGAGCACGAGCTGGAGAAAGGTTCCGAAAAAGTAGAAGGCATTTTGCACCCGTCCCATGAGATGTTTGGGGACCATCTCCATGAGGCTGGTGTTCATGGCAATGCCGCCCACGCCTCGGGCCGAGCCCATCACTGCATAAAGCAAGATCGCTGCGACCAGCCAGTGCGATACGGGAGCGCACACTACGCAGGCGGCCAGCAACGCCATGGAAAACGCAACCGAACGGCGTCCGCCGAGTCTGGCGATAATGGCGGGAGCATACAATGCGCTGAAGAATGCGCCGGTGCCCCATCCTGCATTGAGCCATCCGTAGCCCACGGCGCCGGCGTGGAAGGTGCGCTCGCTTAGCGAGGGCGTGACTACGACTCCGGTGATCATGGCTCCGAGGAACAGCGCCCAACTGATGCCGAGCAGAATGACCGGGCGACGATCGCGCAGAAAGTGCAAGCCCTCGCGCAGCTCGCGCCAGAAGCGCTGGAACTGGCTTTCCGCCGCCTGAATGTCGGCGCGCAACTCCTCCGGGCGCAACACCACATGGCGACCCTTGCGGACCGCCAAATAGCAGAGGAATGAGACCACGTAAGTGGAGACGTCGATCAGCAACACGCCGCCGAGGCCGATGTGGTTGTAGAGAAAGCCGACGAACGAACCGGCGATGAGCCATCCTCCCTGCACGCCGGCCAAAAGAAAAGTATTCGACTGCAGGAACTGACCCTCGGGCGTGAGCTCCTGAATCAGCGCGGTGATGGTCGGCCAGAACATCCAGAAACCGGCGGCGACCAGGGTATTCATCAGATAGAGTTGCCAGACCCGGACGCGATGCTGAAATGCGAGCACGGCGACGGACAAGATGATCACGGCGCGCACCGCATCGAGCCACATAACCAGCACGCGGCGGTCTTCGCGGTCGATGAGCACTCCGGTGAAGGGAAGCATCAGCATGGCGGGGAGGGTCTGCAGAACCGCGAAGGTGCCGAGCGCCATCTCCGAATGCGTCGCCTGCAGGATGTACCAGGCCACCGCGGCCGAGTTCATCCCGCTGCCCAACATGGAAATCACGTTGGCGGCAAAGACAAAACGCAGCGGACGCTGGCCAAGGATGGCGCGCATGTCTTTACTTTAGCGGAAGTGTGAGAGTCACGGCATCAGACCTCGGCCCTGGGCCTCAGACCTTAGCACGTCCCGGCCGAAGCCAGACGTCCGAGGTCCGACAGCCGACATCCGACATCCGACGACCGTTCGTCCCCCGCGCGCTTGCTTTGGAATGCATTCGGCGCTAGGATTCGCCTGCTATCGGAAGTTGCGGTCCCACTTCGTCTTCCCGCGGAGGTGACCTATGAAGCGCCAGGCCGGTTCGCTCGCCTTGTTTTTCTGGTTTCTCTTCTTCGTGTTTCTTTTGATTTCGCTTCAAGCCAGGGCGCAGATGGAAAAGATCGTGATTCCGGCAGGCACGCCCGAAGATCACGATCTGCAGACCATTTCAAACGAGCAGGACGCGAGTAAGAAACTGGCCATGTATCAGGACTTCGTGGGAAAGTACGCCGCGAACCCGGCGGCCGTCACTTACGGCGACTGGCAGATCTCGCAGGCCTACCAGGCCACGGGTGACCTGGCGAAAGCGCTGGAGTATGGAGACAAGGCGCTGGCTGGCGCACCGCGAAATCTGGATATTCTGGTCTCCCAAGCCAGCATTGCGCAGCAGGCAAAGGACAACGCGAAACTGATGGACTATGACGCGAAAGGAGGAGAAGTTTGCAACTCCGTCGGCAAGCAAGCGAAGCCGGCAGATGTGAGCGATGACGAGTTCCGCCAGCAAGTGGCGCAGGATAAGAAGGACGCCGGGAACAACTGCGACTTTCTCGAGTCGGCGGGCTTCAACGTGATCGCCGGCGAGAATGACGCCAAGGCCCGGATGGCCTACATCGAGAAGTACTCCGCGGCGTTTCCAGACTCGAAATTTCAGGATCAGGTGTCAAGCTATGCCATGTATTCGCTGGGTCCAGGGCAGTTGAACGACCAGGCGCGATTGTTCGCCTACGGAGAAAAGACTTTGGCGGTGAATCCCAATTCGCTTCCCGCCCTGCTGTTGCTCTCGTCGTCTTATGTTGACGATGGCAAGCCCGGCGACCTGAGTAAGGCGATGGTCTACTCGCAGAAAGCGATTGCAGTCGCCAAGGCGGACGCACCCGACGCCGACAAGTCGCGCAAACTGTCGGCGGGAGTGGCGCATTCCACCCTGGGATACGCCTACCTGAAGCAGGACAAGACGGCTTCCGCAATCCCGGAATTGAAGTCGTCGGTGGCACTGCTGAAGGGACAAGATGATCAGCAGTACTCGGTCGCGCTCTACCGTCTGGGCTTTGCTTACGCCAAGCTTAATAAGGTGACCGAAGCCCGCGATGTGTTAACCGAGGCGGCGAATATCCCCGGTCCGGTGCAGGCTATGTCGCGGGATCTTTTGACGAAAGTAAATGCGGCGCGGGCGAAAGGGAAGTGAGCTGACGACCCCCGGTCACTGTTTGCCGGGAGCCTTGGGAGCCTTGGGCGTCAACTTCCGGATAAGAAATTCCTGCAGGAGATTCGAGGCCGCGCCCGAGATAATTCCGATTCCCGCATTTTCGAAGGTCAAATCAGCCCCGCGGTTCTGGGACGGATAGTAGAGGTTCGAAATGCCGCCGGCGGCAATGCTTCCGAGGATGGCCGAGTAATTTACCTGCCAGTGTCCATTGTCGCCCTTGCAAATGAAAGCCATGGCAATCGCATACTGAGAGCGCGACCGTATGCTGCCCGTTCCCTTGTAGAAATAACGTGGGTCTTGTTTCAGCAGCGATGGCAGAATGGCGCCTCCGATGAAGGTGCCCGTAACCGTGTCGGCATAGCCTGCGCCGAAGCGCTTGGCGTAACCCTCAGCTCCTTGCCCGTAACCGACGAAATGGTCCTGCGCTTGCTCTACTCCAGCAGCGCCTCCAACCACTACAAATGTAAATGGATCGATAATTGATTTCCAGGCAAGCTCGAACTTCTGTTTCGCGGTGAGAGGGGCGGCGTCAGGGATGTAACTGACATAGAAATTAGGAATGGCGCCGAGCACGCGCTGCTGCTCTTCCACCTTGATCTGCTCCTCGGCCACTTCGACCTGCGGAACTCCGACCCGCACTTCGGTGACATCGGTAGCAACTGCCAGCATGATTGGCGCAAGTGTGTCGGTCTCTCCGGGATCAAGGATTCCAGAGAACGTCTGCGCCGCGAACCCCGTCGAATTAATCGTCAGCTCGAAGGCTCCGGAAGGAACGTTGGCAAAGGCGAACTGCCCATCGTTGTCTGACAACACTTTCTGTTTCGGCGCCTGGTCGGCGGGAGTGAGCATTACCCGGGCTCCGGCGACGACGGCTCCGCTCTGGTCGATCACTGTTCCGCTGATATTGCCGGGCGAGGGCTGGTCACCGTGGGTTTGTCCGCCGGCGGAGGCCTGCGTCTGCGACGACTGGTCTGGGCGCTCCGAACCGGCCGCGGGGGGAGCTTGGCCTAAGCAGTCCGAATTCCAACTCAGAGCGACAAACGCCAAAACTATAAGTGCAGGCTTGGATTGGAAAACCATGAATGATTTGACTTTATTCCTTCGCGTCCTTCCCTCAAAATCACTAAAGGCGATCCACTTCTGCGCCTATGGCAGCCGATCGGGAGGCGGATGCGAACCGATTCCTGGGTCCAATCACCGATGGCCTCCCTTTCCCAATCTTGTCCACTAGGATGCTTGATACGGGCGGGCGTATGCACCGGCTGGAAATTGTCTAGCGAGCGTCTCAAGGTTTGACCAGCTCGTCGGAGAGCACGTGAGCCTTCAAGGCCAGGTTGTGGCCGCGATCCAGATCTCCCTCGGCAACCGCCTTCTTAGATTGCTCCATGAACTCCTGAATCTGGGTCACCATGTCCTGTTGAGTTGGGGTAAGCTGGCGGCCTGTTAGTTTCTTCAAATTCTCCTCGGAGGCGGCGTTGAGTTGGTCCGTGGTGGAGCGTTCGATCGAGGCTTGTTGAGCAGTGGCTCCGCCTGTGAGCTGAACCGTGGGCTCGTCCGAACCGCCATTGCGGATCACTTTTTTGGGGGGTGGGCAAGGCTTTGACGATGGAGGCCCGGAATCCGTGGAAGCGGAGCTTGTCGAAGCGCCCGGGTTTGTATTCCCGCCGGCAGTGGCGGGCGCGGGGTTCAGCGCACTGGGAGAGTTCGAGCAATCCGGGACAGCTGCCTTCTTACGCCTGTGCGGTTTGGCAGGCGGCTTGGCCTGACCTGTGGAATTCTGCGGCTGACCGGGTGCCGGGGGCTGAGGCTCGGATTTTTGCGCTGACGGGTTTTGCGTGTCTCGAGGTGCAGGAACGGCCGCGAATTCGCCGAGGGTGGGCGTAATCCATCCCAGACTTAGAAAATAAGCGGCAAGGATTGTGGCCAGAATCATATCCAATCCTGCGAGAGCGAGGTTACCTCGATTCTACGCCCGCACGCCTGCGCCGAGAAATCAGGGGGTGGGCTTCGACATCAGGGCTTCGAAGGGGGAACTTTCGCGGTTCTGCGAACGCAACCTTGAGGTAGCGAGCGGAATGCGAAAGCGGAAGGTCGTGCCTTGGCCTTCGATCGATTCAAACTCCACCGAGCCGTAGTGCCACTGCAAGATTTGATAGGTCTGGGCCAGCCCGATGCCGTTTCCCTCCTTCTTGGTGGTGAAGTAAAGCTCGAAAATCTTTTCCTGAACTTCCTGGGGAATGCCCGTGCCTCGATCTCGCACCTCGGCGACCACTGTATCGTCGTCGCGACGCGCCGAGATGGTGAGCGCACCCCCTTGGGGCATGGCCTGCACTCCGTTGATCACTACATTAAGCAGGGCTTGCTTGATGAAGTCGAGGTCGGCCTTAATGGGCAACGGCTCTTCCGGCATGATCTGCTCAATGGTAACCCCATGTTGCTCGGTTTCTGGTCCGGCCAGGAGCGAAACGTCCTCGAGCAACCGCCGCAGGTCCACTTCCACCAGGTGCAGCTCGCGAGCCCGCATGAAATCCACCAGAGTTTGTACCACCCGGTCGAGCCGGTGAATCTCGCTGCCGATAATATCCATGTGACGGCGCGTGTCCGGATCGAGCAACGACAGCTTGTTCTGCAACAACTGCAGGTGGAGGACGATGGCGTTGATGGGATTCTTCACTTCGTGGGCAACGCCGCCGGTTACACGGCCGCTGGCGGAAAGGCGGCGGGACATCTCAATTTCGTCGCCGATGCGGCGAACCGATTCAGCGTCGCGCATGATCAACAGAGCGCCGATTTGCGTGCTCTTCTCCTCTAGAAAATCCAATGAAACCTGCACATGGCGGCCTGCGGCGGCCACAAACTCGCGCTGCATGAGAGGACGCTTGCGCTCGAAGGCGTCCAGCACCAGAGCTCCCAGGGGAGAATCGCGGAAGAAAATTTCACTCGCAGTCTTACCCAGCAATTCGGCGCGCGGCCGGCCGAGGAACCGCTCAACTGGCGCGCTCACCAGCACTACGCGGGAGTCCCGCGTGAAGAGCATCAAGCCATCCTGCAGCTTCGACATAAGCTGATCCACGTTGTCTTTCAACGCGGAGAAAATTTCCCGGCTGTCTCGCATCTGCCGGCCGAGATTCGCGATCTTCAGCGTGACCAGACCGAATTCGTCATGCTCCGATTCTTCCCCCGAGAGTTCTTCTTCCCCCCCCAGGCTGACATTGTCGAGGTTCAGACTGATCTTTCGCAGTGGTCCAAGGGCAAGATTGGATATGCTCGCCGCGAGAAGAAGAGAAACGAAAATTGACGCCACCGAAAAAAAAAGCGCATGCAACAGCGGAGGGGTGATTTCACTCTTGAGAAGGGTCGTGGATACACCGATGCGGATCGTGCCAAAGGGTGTCCCGTTGAAATCCAGCGGATCGACCACGTCATAGATCGTGGCGGGGTCGTAGACCACGTGAAGCTGATTCAGGAAGCGAGCCTTGGTAACCGCCAAAAAGTTCGATCGTTTGGGAGCCGGCTTGCCCACCATCTGGGGGGTCGTATCCAGAATCGTTTTACCGTCGGTATCCACCAGGGAAACGTCGTAGATAAACGGCCAATAATCCCGATCCGACTGAAGATTATTCAGCAGATTGGTATCCATCTGCAGGTATTCGGTAAGGGCGCGCCGCATCGCCACCGGGTCGTTGGTGTCGATGCGCGTGCTGGTGAAGTCCGGCAGGTCATTACTGGCGTTGTAGGCGAGCTGCTTGGTGAGGTGATCGGCGATGTCGTAGGCATGATTGATGCGCTGGCGAAGAATCACCGAGATGTAGAGATAGGAAAACGCCGCCACCATTACCGTCACCATGAAGGTGATGGCGAGCACGATGATGAGTTTGCGTCGCATGGGAAAACAGTGGCCAGTGGTCAGTGGCTAACGGTCAGTCGAAGCGGTGAAGCTGCTGGCAACAGATGAATCGGTTGAGAAATTCTATACCCAGAGTCCGGAGGCCGACCACCGATCACGCCGGCAACCGGCACTGATCACTGACTCTAAATCATTGCTCTTCCTTGCCGGCAGCCGCGTCTACCGGGCTATTGCCGTACTCCTTAAGCTTATTATGCAAGGTCTTTAAGCTAATGCCCAGAATTTCCGCCGCCCGAGTCTTGTTGTTGCCGGTGGATTCGAGGGTCTTGAGGATCAGCAACTTTTCTCCTTCTCCAACGGTTGTGCCCACACCCAGACGAACCGCGTCCGGATCGTTGGCCGCGGTGCGCAGGGCCGTCTGGCCGAATCCCGGAGGCAGATGTTTGGTCTCGATCATGCCACTGTCGCAGACAATCACCGCGCGCTCGATGGTATTGCGCAACTCCCGGACGTTTCCCGGCCAGGAATAGTTGTGGAAGAGATTCAGCACCGCCTCGCTCACCGTCGCGACCTTGCGCGAGTGCTTCGTGCTCATTTCTGAAAGAAGGAGTTGTACCAGGTCGGCAATATCCTCCTTGTGTTCGCGTAGCGGAGGCATGTGGATGTTGAAGACGTTGAGACGGTAATAGAGATCGCTGCGCAATTCACCGGACGCAACCGCCTCGTCGGGGACTTTATTCGTGGCGGCCAACACGCGAACATCCACCGAGGTCTCCACCTTGCTGCCCAGGCGGCGCAGCTTGTGGTCTTCGAGGACGCGCAATAACTTGGCTTGGGTGGCGACCGGCATTTCCCCGATTTCGTCCAGCAGGATGGTCCCACCTTCCGCCAGCTCAAAGCAGCCGGTACGCCGTTCGAGCGCCCCGGTAAAGGCGCCCTTTTCATGCCCGAAGATCTCGCTCTCGATTAGAGTCTCAGGAATCGCCGCACAGTTGATGGCAACGAAAGGCCGCTCCCGGCGCGGACTGAGGTCGTGGATGGTGCGGGCTACCAGCTCCTTGCCCGTGCCGCTTGACCCCGTAATCAGCACCGAAGCGGTGCTCGGCGCGACCATCTCGATCAGCCGGAAAATCTCCTGCATTTTGCGCGAAGCGCCGTGGAGCTGGCCGAGGGAGCCGGAATCCCGCAGTTTGCGGCGGGCAGTCTCCAACTCGACGCGCGTTCCCAGGAGACGGGAGGCGTTTTGCAGCATGGTGCGCAGGCGGTTGGTGTCGATGGGCTTGGTGATGTAGTCATAGGCTCCCAGGCGCATGGCCTGGACCGCACTGTCGATGGTGCCCTGCGCGGTCACCAGAATCACGGCCATGGCTTGCGTCTGCTCGCCCAATCGCTCCAGCAACTCGATGCCTCCCATGCGCGGCATCTTCAGATCGGTGATCACAATCGACGGAGTCCATTGCTCCGCCTTCTCCAGGCCTTCCACCCCATCGCGGGCCGTTTCGGCGCGATATCCCCAGGAGGAAACTAATTCGGAGAGACCGGTGCGTTCGTTCTCTTCGTCCTCAACGATAAGTACTTTTTCGTGGCTCATCCCTTTGGTTCTTGATTACTCCCGCAGTGGATTCCTCTCCAGAAACCTGTTCACTGCACAGTCAGCAAGACTACAACATAGACGCCGTCTAGGACAGGCGTCGGGAGTTCTCCCATGTCAATTTGAGACGGAAAAAGCTGGCCAGGCACCGTGCTTTCCGCAGTTCTTGATAAAGAGCAATTTTTGAAAATTGGTCTTTCGCTTTGAGATTGCTGTGGGTTAGAATTGCGGGTTCCCGGAGTAACGTTACCAGTTCTGTATTACCTTTCAACGCGGCCGGATTACTGAATCCGGAGTAAGCCGCGTATCCATATGGAGGACGGAATGTCACTTTGTTCTGATTCAAACAAGGGCCGTGGAGCAGTGGTCGGCCTTTTGTGTACGCTAGCAGTACTACTTGGTTCGAGTTCAGCTTTTGCACAGAGCGACTCGACCCCCCCGAAATGGGATTTGTTTGTAGGGTACCAGTGGCTGCATCCCGGCGCCACG
>Ga0209040_10001439_pt1 | contig 18805 bp, 21 predicted proteins | sample BogFormECP12_OM3_FD_188240 | JGI IMG/M metagenome (GOLD analysis project Ga0209040, IMG submission 188240) | Bog forest soil microbial communities from Calvert Island, British Columbia, Canada - ECP12_OM3 (SPAdes) (version 2) | ecosystem: Environmental > Aquatic > Freshwater > Wetlands > Bog ...
TCAGCTGGGCTCCGGCTGGGAGCAGTTCCTGCAATTCGGCAACACGCTACTGCAAGATAAAATCATGGTGGGCTTATCGTTCGAAGCATTCGGTATACCGATGGAAGCGGCGGTCGAAGAGTACGCCGCCTTGCCGCAAAAACCTGACGTGCTCGACAAGTGGCTGTACGGCAATGCACAGCGCTTTTTCGAGTTGGGTTGATGTCGCCGCGTGGGCGGGACACCACGTTGCCGGATCATCAGCTCGTGGCAAGGCTCGCATAACCACGCCGGCATCGGAATAGCGTTGCTCGTAGTTCTGAGGATAGCACCTCACCATCAAATCGTGCTTGGATCGGACGAATGGCAACGTCGGGTCAAGCCAGGTCACCGCGCTGACTATCGGGGAGCTCACGCACTCCTAGCCTTGAACATTCGCGTCTTTGAGAGGCTTTGTAGGAGATTGTGAATGATTACAAGCAGTGACAGCTTCCCGATAGCGGATCACGACTGGCAATCACCGACCTATGTCAAGGCATGGATCAAACGAGACACGGCGCGGCATGATGTACGGCGACCTCGTCTAAGGGAGATGCTTTCTCTCGCGTCAGTGGCGCAAGACGGCAAGGTCACTGTACTCGATGTCGGCGGTGGTTACGGTGTGGTGTCGGAGGAGGTCTTGCGGGCATTCCCGCGGGCCGTGGTGACCCTGCAGGACTACTCGCACTTGATGCTTGGCTTTGGGCGACAGCGGCTCGCCGCCTACAAAGACCGGGCGCGTTTCGTCCTCGCTGACCTCTGTGATCCTACCTGGGTCGATCGCGTCGCTGGTCCCTTTGACCTCATCGTCTCTGCCATTGCCATCCACAACCTGGGCAATCTCGAACAGATTAGCGCGTGCTACCGCGGAATAGCCGGTCTACTGAAGCCAGGATCGGCCTTCCTTGATTATGACCTCTTCGCTATTGTTGGTGGTCTTGACCTCCACGTCGAGCTGCTGAAGGACGCCGGGTTCGGGCGTGTTGTCTGCCACTGGCAGTGGGAGCGTGCGGCCATTGTTGCTGCCTACTCCTACATTTGATGTGGGATTGTCGGGTCGCCGCACCGTGGCCCCGTGAGGAGGAGATTTCGATCGGCCAAGACGGTGACCGGTGTCGAGCCGGCACGGGTCACGACAGACGACCATACATGCGGAAGACAGCGATAGCCCTCCATATCCTCGCCACCGCCTGAGCGCCTGGCGCCTGGTGCAAACTCGTCGAGCGATCGAGCGCCAGAGCTGACAGAATCCCAAAGCGAAGGGCGTCATTGAGGTGAGGCGTTTCAGGGAGCCTTGAACGCCGAGCCGGACCGCAAGTGGTGGGCGCGTTGCACCCGGCATGTGCGCGTGCTCGAAATATGGAGGTAACGCCGAGGAGCACGCGATGCAGTTCAGCTTCTTTGCCGCAACCTCATATATGGGTCCCGCACCGAGCCTCACGCTATGGCCGATGCCGCCCAGGTTCTGTGATAGGGGTGTTGCGGGCCTCAGCATCGCCCGTAGCATCGAAGCCTGCCGGCGCGCCGAGGCGCTTGGCTTCGACTGGGTCAGCGTCTCGGAGCATCATTACGCCACGCTGACGCTGACCCCGAGCACCACCGTGATGGCCGGCGCGCTGAGCCAGGTGGTGAGGCAGGCGAAGATCGCCGTGCTCGGCCCGATCATGCCGCTCTCGCATCCGATCCGCGTCGCCGAGGAGCTGGCGCAGCTCGATCATCTGACCGAGGGCAGGCTGATCGCGCTGTTTCTCCAGGGCACGCCCAACGAGCACCGCGCCTACGAGGCACAGTCGGTGGATACGCGCGCGATCACCCGCGAATCGATCGAGCTGATCATCAAGGCATGGACCAGTGACGAGTGTTTCGCGTGGCATGGGCCTCACTTCGATTTTCCCAACGTGGCGATCTGGCCGCGCCCGAGCCAGACGCCGCGGCCGTTCGTCTTCGGCTCGGGCAACAACGAGGAATCCGCTTTCTTCGCGGCGCGTCAGCGCATCGGGATGGCGCTATCGTTCATGCCGCTCGAGACCGCGAAGCAGCGCATCGCACTCTATCGCGGCGAGGCCGAAAGGGCCGGCTGGCGCCCGGATGCAAGCCACATCCTCTATCGCGGCCTCGGCCATCTCGCCGAGACGGATGCCGAGGCCGAGGAGGAGATGGCCGAGGCTGTCGAGGCAAAGGTCGCTTCGTCGCTCAGCCTGCAGGCCGATGGGGGCTACCCGGCCGCACCAGATGCGCCGATCGCCGAGCGCTTGCCCATATTCTCACGCCCAGTAATCCTGGGCGGCCCGCGCCGCGTGCGCGACATCTGCCGCGCATTCCACGAGGTAGGCGTGGGCACGCTCGACATCGGCTTTCACTGGGGCATCACGTCCTACGAGCAGCAGCTTCGCTCGATGACGCTGTTCGCCGAACACGTCATCCCCGAGGGACGGAACTGGTGACGCGCGGACCACAGGAGGGGCGGATGCGTTTCGGCTTCTTCGATCAGTTGCCCTGCCCGGACGGCTTCACCGAGCGGCAGCGCTACAAGGACATCCTCGGGCAGATCGATCTCGCCGACACGGTCGGCTTCGACACCGCGTAGCTCGGCGAGATCCACTTCATCCGGCAGTTCTCGATTCTCTCCGATCCGCTGATGACGCTTGCCGCAGCGGCGCAGCGCGCGCGTCGCATCCGCCTCGGCACGGCGGTGACGCTCTTGCCGCTGCACAGCCCGATCAAGATCGCCGAGGAGGCCGCGATCTGCGACATCCTGAGCGACGGACGCCTGGAATTCGGCGTCGGCCGCGGCATCGCGCGGCACTATCCGAGCTACGGTATCCCCCCGGAAGAGAGCCACGCGCGCTTCGACGAGGCGCTCGACTTCATCCTTGCAGCCTGGACCAATGAGACCTTCTCGTTTGACGGCCGCTACTTCCAGGCGTGCGACCTTTCGCTCGTGCCACGACCGGTCCAGACGCCGCACCCGCCGGTGCGCATCGCCGCCAATAGCCCCGACACGTTTCCGCTCGCGGCCGAACGACGGCTGCCCATCTTCGCTTCACCGCTGATCAACCCGCCGCACAAGCTGAAGGCTGGCCTCGCCGTGTACCGCGAGGGCCTTCCCGCCGGCCATCACGGCGACACGGCGCTCGCGTTTCCCATCCACATCGCCACAAGCCGTGAGGAGGCGCGACGCCAGTCCGAGCCCGGCCTGATGCGCTTTCTGCGCGCGGCCACCGAGGCGGCGTTGCCGCTGGCGCAGGACCTGCAAGCTTTGAGGCGTTCCGCCAGGTCCCGGAGCGCATGAGTCGCGTGACGTTCGCCGACATGGATCGCGAGATCGGCGTCTTCGGCGACCCCGCCTGGTGCGTCGAACGAATTCGCGCGCTCAGGGAGGAATACGGTTTCGACGAGTTCATCGGCTATTTCAACCAGGGCGGGCTGATGGACCCGGCGCTGGTTCGGGCCACGATGCGGCTGTTTGCCGAGGAGGTCATGCCGCGCCTGGGGTGAAGGCCGACACGAGGGGAGCGTGACGGTCGATAAGACCGATGACGTCTCTCCGCGGGCCATGGCTGCCCGTCACCCTTGCACATACAAGCTATGGTGATCAGGGGCCGCGACAACTTATACCAGCTCGCACGGTGTCTGACTCGCGTGGTGATTCCCAGTTGGCTTGAATCTGATTCGCTCCTGCGGCGGCGCTTCGCCGCATGGGGGGACGAATGGGCGCTGCGATCAAAATCATCCGTCAAGAGTACACGGCGCCAGAGCTGCGCGCGATTGCCGCGAAGAGCCGCGATGCGGACCAGACCCGCCGGCTGTTGGCAATCGCGCTGGTCCTCGAAGGAGCCTCGCGGGAGGAAGCTGCGCGGCAGACCGGCATGGACCGTCAGACACTGCGCGACTGGGCGCATTGTTACAACGAGCTTGGCGTCGACGGGCTTATCTCACGCAGCGCGCTTGGTCCGGCGCCGAAGCTGACGCCGCCTCCACACAGCGGATTCAGCGCGCGCGCCGGATTGACCAGCCGGCGTCCCTGTGCGGACAGTAGTGGTCTAATTGCGATGCTGGGTTGTTCCAAGGCAGATTCCATGATTGATGGGCCGACCCTAGCCGCAGGCGAGCGGCTGTTCGGCATCCAATACACGGATGCCGAACGTAGTCAGATGCTGGACAACCTGGCTGATCAGATTGGGTCGGCGGTCCGTCGCCGAGCGGTGAAGCTGTCCAACTCGCTGGCGCCGGCGACCGTGTTCAACCCTCGTCTCCCCGGATTCATGATGCCCGCCCAGTCCCGGATGAACATCCCGCGGACCGCACCTCCCCTACCATCCAACGACGAGGACATCGTCTTCGCATCCGTGGGGCACTTGTCTGCCTGGATCGCTGGTGGGCAACTGACCTCACTCCAACTGACGCAGATGTATCTCGACCGAGTCCGCAGGCATGACCCCGCCCTGCTCAGCTTCGCGACGGTCACCGAGAAGTTGGCGCTGGCACAAGCCGAAAGGGCGGACACGCTGCTCGCCGGCGGGACCTGGCTCGGTCCCTTGCACGGTATCCCATATGCCGCGAAGGACATTCTGGACACGGCCGGGATCACCACAGGATGGGGTGCCGAACCGTTCGCGAACCGCATTCCCGATACTGATGCCGAGGTAGTCCGCCGGTTGACCGCCGCTGGCGGGGTTCTGCTCGGCAAAACCAGCGTGGGTGCCTTGGCCTTTGGCGACATTTGGTATGGTGGCCAGACCCGCAATCCCTGGAATACAGAGGAAGGATCGCGGGGGTCGAGCGCTGGCTCCGCAGCTGCCACTGCGGCTGGTCTAGCGGCATTTGCGATCGGGACGGAGACGTTGGGCTCCATCGTGGCACCGTGCGCCCGGTGCGGCACCGTGGGCTTGCGTCCCACGTTCGGGCGAGTGTCCCGCGCCGGTGCGATGTCTCTCTGTTGGTCCCTAGACAAGATCGGCCCCATCTGTCGGGCGGTCGACGACGCCGCGCTGGTTCTGGCGGCGATCAACGGGTTCGACCCGGCCGACGTATCTAGCATCGAAGCGACCTTCGGTTGGGACGCTACGCGGACCCCCGCAGGCATGCGCGTGGGCTTCGTCGGAAGCGATTTCACTGATGGGCTCGAACTTGCCATGCTGGACGCAGTACGGGATTTGGATGTCGCGACGATCCCGATAGAGCTTCCGGACCTACCCTATGATGCGCTTCGTTATATCCTCTTCGCGGAGGCAGCCGCAGCGTTCGAGGAACTCACTCTCGAGAACACAGATGACATGCTGGCCCGACAGGATCCAGGCGCATGGCCCAACAGCTTTCGCAAGGCGCGGTTCCTCTCCGCCGTCGACCACATCCAGCTCGATCGTCTCCGACGAGAGGTGATGAAGGTGATGGATGAGACCTTGCGCAAAGTTGACGTCATTCTCGCACCAGCGATCACCGGCAAGATGACCCTGATCGGGAACATGACAGGTCATCCCTGCCTAACCATCCGGGCGGGCTTTACTCAGCAGCGCGCAAGGGAAATGCCGGCCTATCTGGATGCCGAAATCAAGGAGAAGGATGGTCCGGTGTGCACGGTGCCATACGGCATTACGATCGTAGCGCCGCTGTTCGACGAGGCAGCAGCCTTGACGCTCGGACGCGCCCTGGAGACAGCACTCGGCGTTTCCGATCGTCGACCAAGACTTATGTAGGACGGCGCGGCACGACTCTCCCTCTAACGGCAATCAGACAACGATTGTCAACTGCCGTCGGTGTCATCGCTTCGAGCAAACCTTGTCACAAGTGCGGCACAGTGGCTACCATTCACGAAATGCCGTCAACTGCATCGATCTGGGAAATGTTCGGATGAGCTGTCTTTTGGAGGAACAGCGGTGCCGCATGTGATTCTGAAAATGTATCCCGGGCGCTCAGAGGAGCTAAAGGCACAGCTAGGGGACGCAATCGTTGAGGACGTGGTGGCGTTCGCCAAGGTAGGCGCTGATGCTGTTTCCGTGGCAATTGAGGAGATCGGGCCGAAGGAGTGTGGGCCGATAGCGTTTACAAGCCTGACATTTTGAATGGAGCGCCGGCAAGCTCTACAAGAAGCCGGGGTACAATCCGTTCGAATAGCGCCGAACTCGACCGCACTACAAACCAGAGGCTAAGTTCTTCTGGTGGCTTGCCACGGTGACGTGGATCGGGGGCGCGCGCCCGAACCCCTTCACCATTGGGGTCATGCTGGGGGCGTGACGGCTGCACCCAAAACCGGCCATTCATGTCGCTTGCCCCAGCCGCCGTTGATCAGCCACGCTCGCTTCACATCACCGCATCGCCCGCGCGCGCATCTTCGTGCAGAGGACGGAGATTGTCCGGTGATCAATTCGGCGGGCGCAAATCGGGGTTCTCCATAGAGAGGCGCTCGGTCCACCCAGCCGCGCGGGCGAATTCGTCGAAGAACGCGAGGTCGTAGGCGCGCTCCGGCGACTGGCGGACCATTTCGTCGATCTTGCGAGCGTCCACTCCCACGAGAATGCGCCAGCGATTGGCCTTGACGCCGTCGAGGATGACCGTCGCGGCCTGTGCCGCACTGGTCAGTGCCTCGTCGCGAAAACGCCGCTCCAGTTCGGATACGAGATTGCGCAGCTGATCGTCCGACAGCTGCGAGACGTCGCGGCCCAGCAAAGCGAAGCGCTCCCGCGCCTGCGCTAGACCGGCAGCATCGATCGCGTCTGATTCGCGATCACCGCCGTGGATCCTGCGCGTGTTAGCGCGGATGGAGGTCCCGATGTGGCCGGGCATGACGACCGAGCATTTGATATGCGGCGCGTTGATCTGCAGGTCGGTAATCAGCGCCTCTGTGAACCCCTTGACGGCGAATTTCGCGGCCGAATAGGCGGTATGCGGGATGCGTGGACCAACCGACGCCCAAAAACCGTTGATGCTGCTGGTATTGACGATGTGGCCCTCCTCGGCGTTTCGCAGCATTGGCAGAAACGCGCGGGTGCAGTTGTAGACCCCGCCCAAGCAGATGTTAAACGTGCGCTCCCATTCGTCGCGGCTATTGGTAACCATGCTGCCGCCACCGCTGATACCCGCGTTGTTGAACAACAAGTGGATTTTGTCGATCTGGTGACGATCGGCAACCTCGTCGCGAAACCGCTCGACCTGCGCCCGATCGGCGACATCGGCGATGTGTCTCGTGACGCGCAGCCCTTGCGGCAGTCCCGCCGCCTCGCAGAGCCTTTGCGTTTCCGCCAGGCCGGTTCGCGAGACGTCACACATTGCGACATTGCAGGCTTCCGCCACCAGCTCGCGGACCAGCTCGCGGCCCATTCCGCTGCCGCCTCCGGTGACCACCGCGGTCCTCCCAGCGAATTCGGTCATGTGTAATTCCCCTGAGGTTATCGGGCATCCGCTGTCCAGACGCGCCGAAAGATCCAGCTTAGCTGTTTAGCGGCTTCTTAATAGACTACGCGGTGCTATGCACCGGTGACTGCCGTCGCTCGGCGTGGCGCTTGCCCAGCAACTGACGACGGTCAAGCCCCTCGGCGGCGAGGACGCGGGCCAGGCGCGGCTGCATCGCCGCGCCACAGACCCCAGTCAATGCCATCCTCGATGTGCTCGCATCGCTTGGCGTCGACCACATCGACATGCCAGCCAACCCGATCGCGTCCGCCCGCGCGGGCCATAAGACAAGGAAGGCGTAATGCGCCGGCCGGAACTCTTCGCGCGTATCAAAATCGAGGGTCACGCCGTTCGCTGTCTTGACCGGAACGAAATGGCCCCATTCCGGACCGGCTTCAAGATTGAGGATATAGGCCAGAAATTTTGCAGAGGCCCATTTGTCCTTAGCCGGGATGATCGTGTGATTGAGTTCGACACTCATCTCGTCCTCCTTCACGATTTCACATTCTATCACGTCATCGGCCGGAGCGAAGGACCTAGCGCGTAGTCCGGGAATTAGACCGGGCTCAGTCGCATGACCGGGATCAAGCGCGTGGTTCGGCGCTGGTAGTCTCGGTATGGCGGGTAAATCTCCACCAGGCGTGGCCAGAGTTGGGCTTTTTCTTCTTCACCCACCCGCCGCGCGTTAACAGCGAGGCGTCGACTGCCGATCGTGAGCTCGCCTGAGGGATTGGCCTCAAGGTTGAAATACCAACCTGGGTGTTGCGGCCGACCACCTTGCGATGCGACGACGATGAAGTCGTTTCCATCAGCGAGATACAGAAGCGGCACCGTTCGCGAGCGACCGGATTTGCGACCCTTGGTTGTCAGCAAGCAGACGGGTGCGCCAGATGGGAAGCGGCCCAGCAATTTACCGTGGCTCAAACGGTAGATCAGGACGTTGAGCGCGCTTGCAACGTGCAGGGCTCGTTTGTTCATCGGGGTACCTGGACCGGTTGTTGGGCATCGTGCCGCCAGAAGGCCGTCTCATCCATGGTCTGTGGGACACGTTTGATGAGTGCCGATCGCTGCGGTGGCGCCATATCCGGCCAGCGGTCCGCCTTCCCATGGGCAGGCTCTGAGCGCGAGAGGCAGTGCCTCTCGCCCCGCGCTAAGGCGGGGTATCGTTTGGCGCCCGACCGTGCGTCTAGGGTCAGAAGGCCCTTCCGTGCGAAAATGCACGGTAGCGTATTGCACGCAATGTCATGGACGACACGACCGCCGCGCAGGAGCGACGAGGGGACGCAAACCAGCTGCGTGAAACCTCCGGGATGCTTGCATTGCACGCAATGTCATCCCCCGCGTTAGACCCCCGGTTTGCTGCGTGCAATACGGCCATCCGATTGCAGCCATTCCGGCCAATCCGCATTGCACGCAATGATTGCACGCAATAATCGGCCACCTTGTGCCGGTGGCGGAACGTGCTTGCCCCTCTTCAGGTCGGAATCGCAGGAATTCCGTCCATGTTCTCGTTTCTTACCGTACGTTTTCGCACGCTTGGGCCTTCTGACCCCAGTTGCAGCTCAACCGCGGCGAGTTCCGCCATATCCTCGCCAAATGGATCTTCTTCGCCAACCAGGGGGAGTTCCGCACCGGCGACTACGAGGAGATTATGAACAAGGCCAGTTGCCTCAGTCTGCTCTCCAATGCCGTGCTGATCTGGAACACCGTGCACATGAGCCGCATCGCCGCCCAGCTTCGTGCCGCCGACCACCCCGTGAGCGACGAGGACCTCGCGCGCGTTTCGCCGCTGGCTCACGCCCACACCATTCCGAGCGGAACCTACTTCCAGTCACCACGCCGCCGCGCCGACATCGCACCGGAACCCGTCACGGCCTGATCAGCGGAGATGCCCGTATGTCCTCGCCCGAACGCGTCAACTGGCAGCCGATCAACCAAATGCCGCTCATCGCCGGCATGATCGACGCCGCCCTCAGCGACACCGCCGATCACCTCCAGACGCTGACCAAAGCACGCGCCCAGCCGCATCTCCTCGACGACGCCACCACCGACCGGGTGGAACGCGTCCATCGCGAGCAGATGGAATTCGTCGATATCTATGCCGAGCAGCTCCGCCGCTGGCAGGATCAAGCTCCGCCCGCCGCACAGCGGCGAGAGCTGGACCGCCTGGAAGAGCAGAACCGTCGCTTGCGCCAGGTCACCATGGAGGTCTTCACCCTGGCGGTCGAGCTGCGCAAGGGCACGATCGACCGCTTCATGGCCATGACCGATCTCGAACTCGGCCTCCAGGCCACGCTCGGAACCCTACCGCCGGGCCGCTCCTAACCCCACCCTCAACATTGCGTGCAATACGCTACCGTGCACTTTTACGCCGTTGGGCCTTCCACCCCAGCTGGTCAGTCGGTCAGTCACGGATCGCTCTCAAGATGCTTCCTGGCGGAACACCGGCGAAGTTGTGGGGCACGCAGGAACCCGGCGGCAGCGAGAACGCGCGCGACCTCAGCATCTGCCGCAAGGCCGGTCCAACGTTTTGCCAGATAGAGCATCGCCGGGCGTCCCGGGCCTTGGGTAATCGAGCGGACGTGAGTTCAATTCTCATATCGTGATCCGACATTTTTTCAGCGTTGAATATAGTCCGCCGGCAATCTCAATCGAAAGTCTGTGGGATGTTTCCAGAGCGGCGGAGCGAAAGTGGCGTAATCACCTCGGCGCCGATCTGTCCCAAGCTTTGCGACTGGATCCTGGCGTGACAGTGGCGGATGCGCAGCCCTATTGCGGGGCGCCCCCATGGCCCGGCGATCTCTGGTCGCGATGGAACCTCGATCCGGTGCTGTTGGCCGCCTTGACGGTTGCAATATGCCTCTACCGTATCGGTGCAGCCCGGTCAGGACGCTCACTCGGCGCTTCGGCCCAGGCACTCTTCTACATCGGCTGGGCGATCGGGACCGCCGCGCTGATATCGCCGCTCTGCGCCCTGTCGGTATCACTGTTCACCGCGCGGGTGGGTCAGCACGTTGTCCTGGCGCTCCTGGCGGCTCCCCTAATAGCAGCGGGGAAGCCAGTGTGGGTCTTGTCGACGGCCTTGGGGCTGCCCGTCCGGGAATGGATTGCAAGGCCTGGCTGGGCCGCGCTGCTGTTCGCAGCGACCCTCTGGTTCTGGCATGCGCCGGCGCCGTATGCGGCCACCTTCAGCAGCGTCACCGTCTATTGGTGTATGCATGTGACGGCCGTTGGGAGCGCGGTCTGGCTCTGGTCGGCGCTGCTTGGGGATTCGCGGTCGAACGCGCTAATGCCGGTGCTGGCGGGGCTGGTGTCGTCCGTGCAAATGGGTCTGCTCGGGGCACTGATCACGCTTACTCCGCGCACGCTCTATGCTCCGCATGCTCTGACGTCGGCCGCCTGGGGGCTGACGCCCGCGCAGGACCAGCAGCTCGGTGGCAGCATTATGTGGGTGCCCGGCTGTGTGGTTTTCGTCGTTGTCGCGATGGTCGCATTGCGGCGCGTGCTCGATCGCCCCCAGACCGCTACGCCGAGATGGGCCAATCCGTGAACCGCATGCGCCCATGCTGGCGAGGTAAAGCAGGTCTAGCTACGCTTCTGCCGACCTCGGCGCGGGCCGCAATACCGCTCACTTATCTCACTGGGTTTGGGCCGAAGGCAGACCCGGTGGTCAGCCTGACCTGGGGTCTACTGCTGATCTCGATTGGCGTGGTCATCGTGATCAGCCTCCTCGTGCTGGGCAGCGTCGTTGTGCGGGGTCGGCGCGCCGCGATCGCCACGGTTCCGGTCGAACGCGGCGCATCTGGGCTGCGCTGGCTCTGGATAGGGGTCGGCGTGTCCTCGATTCCGCTCGTGGTCGCATTAGTCTGGACGGTGTCGGTACTGGCTGCTGTCAGCCGCCCGGCGGGAAAGCCGGCGGTCCTGATCGAGATTACTGCGGCGCAATGGTGGTGGAAGGCACGCTACCTGGACCCCAACCCGTCACGCATTTTCACCACCGCCAACGAGATCCACATCCCGACCGGTCAACCCGTGCAGATCCGGCTGCGCAGCGCGGATGTAATCCACTCGTTCTGGGTTCCCTCGCTGGGCGGCAAGACGGACACCATCCCCGGCCAGACCAACCTGACCTGGCTCCAGGCTGACGTGCCGGGTACTTATCGCGGCCAGTGCACCGAATTCTGCGGATGGCAGCACGCGCATATGGGCTTGCTGGTGGTCGCGGAAGCGCCGGCGGAATTCCGGCTTTGGGAGGCGGCGCAGATCAGACCGGCGCCCGCGCCCGCCTCGCCGCAGATCGCCTCCGGGCAGGACACATTCGAATACCGATGCGGTGCCTGCCACACGGTCCGCGGCAGCAAGGCAGGCGGGAGCGTCGCACCTGACCTCACGCACCTGATGAGTCGCACGACGCTGGCGGCGGCAACACTGCCGCATACGATCGGTTCGCTGTCGGGTTGGATCGCCAATCCGCAGGCCATCAAACCTGGCGCTCGGATGCCGGCCATGGAGGTATCGGGTCCCGAGCTCGAACGTATCCGCACCTATCTGCAGACATTGAAGTAGGGGTGCCGAAGTGGTCACAGCTTCTGCAGAACGTGTTCCGAGGGTTGCGTCGCAAGCTGACGTTTCCGCGAGCGAACTCGACGAGATATGGAAGACGAAGCCGGGCATCACGGGCTGGCTTTCGACCGTCGACCACAAGAAGATCGGGCTCCGATATATCGTCACCGCATTCGCGTTCCTGCTGCTGGGCGGTTTGGAGGCTCTTGTCATGCGGGTCCAGCTGGCGCAGCCGGATCAGCGATGGCTCACGCCCGAGCAATACAATCAGCTCTATTCGACGCACGGGATGACAATGATCTTCCTGTATGCGATGCCGATCCTGTCGGGGTTCAGCAATTATCTTTGGCCGCTGATCCTCGGCGCGCGGGACATGGCCTTTCCGCGGCTGAATGCGCTCTCCTACTGGATCTACCTGGCGGCGGGCCTGTTCATGTACGCGGGATTCGCAATTGGGGCCGGGCCGAACGACGGCTGGTTCAACTACGTTCCGCTAGCCTCGCGCACCTATAACCCGGGCATGAACGAGGATTTCTACGCGCTGGGTATGATCTTTCTAGGCGTCTCGACGACGGTGGGTGCGGTGAACTTCATCGTCACCTTCCTGCGCACGCGCGCGCCGGGCATGTCGATCAACCGGGTGCCGATACTGACGTGGGGTACGCTGACCGCCTCGGTGGCCAACGTGCTCGTGGTTCCCGCTGTCAGCCTGACCTTCTTCCTGCTGTGGATGGACCGGCAGATCGGCACGCATTTCTTCGACGTGTCGCAGGGCGGGCAACCGCTGCTGTGGCAGCATCTGTTCTGGATGTTCGGGCACCCGTGGGTGTACGCGATCGTGCTGCCGGCGATGGGAATGGTTTCGGATGGGCTGCCGGTATTCTGCCGCCGGCCGCTTGTCGGCTACGCGCCGGTCGCGCTCTCCACCGTGGCGACGATGATGCTGGGGTTCGGGGTCTGGGTGCACCACATGTTCGCTACCGGGCTGCCGAACCTCGCGCTCTCTTTCTTCAGCGGCGCATCGATCATCATCACCGTGCCGAGCGCCGTGGCCGTCTTCGCCTGGACCGCAACGATCTGGCTCGGGCGACCGGTTATCACCACAGCCTTCCTGTATTTCGCCAGCATGATCGTGCTGTTCACCATCGGCGGCGTCTCGGGTTTCATGACCGCTTCGGTACCGGTCGACTGGCAACTGACCGACACGTATTTCGTGGTGGCGCATATCCACTACGTGCTGATCGGTATCAACGTATTCCCTGTCATCGGCGGCCTCTATCTATGGTTCCCGAAGATGACCGGACGCATGCTGAACGAGCGCCTGGGCTTGTGGAATTTCTGGATCACCTTCATCGGCTTCAACCTTACATTCCTGCCGATGCACCTGACCGGGCTTCGCGGCATGCCGCGGCGCATTTACACCTATCCTCCCGGTATGGGCTGGGACGAGTTGAATCTCATCACGACGGCGGGCTCGTTCCTGCTGGCGCTGGGCATCCTGCTGCTGCTGATCAACGTGGTCCGCAGCCTGCGCAATGGTGCGGTCGCCGGGCCGAACCCGTGGGACGCGGGGACGCTGGAGTGGGCAACGCCCTCGCCGCCGCCGCCCTACAATTTTCGGGTGATCCCGCAGGTTGCCAGCCGGCACCCCCTCTGGGAAAGCCGCCTGCAGGAGACGGACGAGCGCTCGTTCGTTGACTACGGCATGGTGCTCGACCATGGCCGCGAGACCGCGGGGACGACGCCGCTCGATGGCGAACCCGATATCATCCTGAAGATGCCCGAGGACTCCTATGCCCCGTTCCTCGTGGCGGTCGCAGCATCGGCGGGGTTCTGCGGCCTCCTGCTGCATGTGTGGTGGCTGGCCGGCGCAGGCCTGCTGGGCGTCGCACTTGCCTTGGTTGTCTGGCTCTGGCCGGAACGCAAACTGGGCCAACGGGTGGGACTGCAGCATGTCTGACGCGACGCTCGCTTACCCGCCGCTGCCCGAGGGCGCCGTCCGTCGTATCGGTGTCGGTTGGTGGGGCCTGCTGTGCGCCGTGCTCACCGAGGGTGCGCTGTTCGGCTACCTGTTGTTCAGCTTTCTCTACTACTCGGTACAGCTCGATCCGGCCTGGATCCCGGTTCGGTATCCTTCGCTCAAGCTGGCGTTGCCGAATACGATCATCCTGCTGCTCAGCAGCGTCTGCGTCTGGTGGGGCGAGCGCGGCGTCCGCGAGGGCAGGCGTGGGCGGCAATTGCTCGGGATCGCCGCCGGGCTGCTGCTCGGCATGGTATTTATCGGCATCCAGCTGAAGGAATGGCACGACAAGCCATTCTCCCTGCGCTCGGGCCTGTTCGGATCGCTATTCTTCACCATCACCGGCTTCCACATGGCCCATGTCGGGGCCGGCGTCATCGCTCTGGCGTTGATCCTGCTGTGGTCGGCGCTGGGTTATTTCGACCGCAGGCGCAACGCACCCGTACTGATTGCTGCGATGTATTGGCATTTCGTCGATGCCGTGTGGCTCGCTGTGTTCACGGTACTCTATCTCACACCGTATCTTTGGTGATCCGATGGCGCCCCCGTCCACCGCCGGTGCTGATCATCTCGCGGGCGACCCTGCCGGTCTCGTCGCGGCCCTGTTCGGCGTATTTGCCGGCCCATTCGCCTGGGCACTCCAACTCAACGTCAACTATGCGCTGGCGAGTTACGCCTGCTTTCCGCACACGGAAGCGCGGCCCCGCCTGCTGCCGGGATGGCAGCACTTTTCGTGGGGGCTCCTGGTGGTGAACCTTGCAGCCCTCGCCCTGTCAGGAGCCGCCGCCTTACTGTCGTGGCGAAGCTGCCGGGCGACGCGGCAGGTCTACCTGGGCAGGGGGGTCGCACTGCTCGAGGTAGGTGAGGGCCGCACCCGCTTCCTGGCGATATGCGGGCTCATGAGCGCGTTCGGCTTCGCCACGGCGATCCTGTTCAATCTGTTTGCCGTGCTGACGGTGCCGCCATGCGCGGGCTGATCCCGGCGGCCCTGGTCGGCGCAGTGCTGCTCGCCATGGCGGGCTGCGACAAGAAGGAGGAAAACGGCTTGGGCAACATGCGGCGCGGGTCGGGGCTGATCGCGCAGAGCGGCTGCGGTACCTGTCACGATGTCCCCGGGGTGCGCGGTGCCCGGGGCCGGGTCGGCCCCTCGCTGGACCATATTGGCACTCAGACCATCCTGGCCGGGACGCTGCCGAACACGCCTGCGAACATGCTGACCTGGATCAAGACCCCGCAAGCGGTCCGACCCGGGGACGTCATGCCGAACATGGGGTTGAACGATCATGATGCGCGCGACATTGCGGCTTACCTGTACACGCTGCGCTGACCGCGCGACGCGCCTTCGGCTGCTGGCCGGCCTCGTCGCCGCCCTGCTGCTGGTCCCCGGGCTTGCCGCAGCGCAGGCGCCGGTCCCGCCCGCCTCGGCCGTGCCCAAGGATGATGGGCAGTGGATCATGCCGGCGAAGAACTACGCCGCGACACGCTACTCCGAGCTGGACCAGGTCAACGGCGGCACTGTGAAGAATCTTACGGTCGCCTTCACCTTTTCCACCGGGGTGAACAAGGGCCAGGAAGCCGCGCCGCTGGTGGTGGACAACACCGTGTTCGTGGTCACCGCGTTCCCCAACATCGTCTTCGCGCTCGACCTGACCAAACCCGGCGCGCCGATGAAATGGTCGTACCAGCCACATCCGGAGCCGGCGTCCCAAGGCGTCGCGTGCTGCGACGTGGTGAACCGTGGGGCGGCGTATTGGGACGGGAAGATCGTCTTCAATACGCTGGATGGGGCCACCATCGCGCTCGATGCCAAGACCGGCAAGGAGCTGTGGAAGACCAAGCTCGGCGACATCAACCAGGGCGAAACGATTACGATGGCGCCGCTGATCGTCAAAGGAAAGGTGCTCGTAGGCGATTCCGGCGGCGAGATGGGCGTGCGCGGCTGGGTCACGGCGCTGGATGTGAATGACGGCAAGCAAATCTGGCGCGCCTACGCCACCGGTCCCGACAAGGATGTGCTCATCGGTCCGGACTTCCACCCGTTCTATGCCTCAGAGCAGGGCAAGGACCTCGGCGTGAGCACATGGCCGCCCGAGGCGTGGAAGATCGGCGGCGGCACGATGTGGGGGTGGATTGCCTACGACCCCGACCTCAACCTGATCTATTACGGCACGGCGAATCCCGGTCCCTGGAACCAGGAGCAGCGGCCCGGCGACAACAAGTGGACCACCACGCTGTTCGCGAGAGACCCCGACAGTGGCGCCGCGAAGTGGGCGCTGCAATACAACCCGCACGACGAGCACGACTATGACGGGATCAACGAGCAGATCCTTGTCGATATGATCGTCGACGGGAAGCCCCGCAAGGTCCTGATGCATCCCGACCGCAACGGGTATCTCTACGTCGTTGATCGCACCAACGGGGAGATCCTCTCAGCCGAACCCTACGGTTTCGTCAACTCGACGAATGGCATCGACCTCAAGACCGGCCGGCCGATCATCAATCCGGCAAAGGAGACGATGCTCGGCACCGTGGTGCATGACATCTGTCCGACAGCATCCGGCGCCAAGGACTGGAATCCCTCTGCCTATTCGCCGCGCACCGGCTTGATGTACATCCCGCACGAGAACCTGTGCATGGATTGGCAGAACGTGCAGGCGAACTACATCGCCGGCACGCCCTATGTCGGCGCCAACGTTATCATGAAGGCCGGGCCCGGTGGCAACCGGGGTGAGTTCACCGCCTGGGACCCCATGCAGAAGAAGGCCGCGTGGAAAGTTCCCGAGGACTTGCCGCTTTGGAGCGGAGCGTTGGTGACGGCCGGAGATCTCGTGTTCTACGGTACCATGGACGGCTGGTTCAAAGCGCTCGACGCCCGCACCGGCGAGCTTAAATGGCAGTTCAAGACGGGTTCCGGCATCATCGGTCAGCCGATCGCTTATCGCGGACCTGACGGGCGCGAGTACATCGCGATCCTGTCCGGCGTCGGCGGTTGGGCGGGGGCGATCGTCAGCGGTGATCTCGATCCTCGCGATAAAACCGCAGCGCTCGGCTTCGTCGGCGTCATGCCGGACCTTAAGCAGCGGACCGCCACGGGAGGAACGCTTTATGTCTTCGCGCTTCCGCAGTAGCGGCGCGGCGGGTTTCGCGCTGTTCGCCGCACTGGCCGGCCCGGCCTGGGGCCAGGACACCACCGTGCCGGTGACCGAGAACGGCCCGAATTTTGTGGCCACCTCGACGCTTTTCCCTGGGGGCGGCACGCCTCCGGCGCAGGCTCCGGAAGTGAAACAATACGAAGGCAATCCGCAGTACATTGCCGAGGGCCAGCGCCTGTTCGATTGGTATAACTGCTCCGGCTGCCATTTTCATGGCGGCGGCGGCATGGGGCCGGCACTGATGGACCAGCAATGGCTTTATGGCGGCCGCCTCGACCAGATCTATGCCAGCATCATCCAAGGCCGTCCGAAGGGAATGCCGTCCTGGGCGCGCAAAATCCCGGACACACAAATCTGGGAAATCGCCGCCTTCGTGAAATCGCTCTCCGCCCCGTCTGCGGTGCAAGGACCCGGCCAGACAATGCCGACTCCACCGCCACCCCCAACGCCGCAATGAGGCGCCTGGTGCTGGCAGGTGCGTTCCTGCTCGCCTTCTCCGCTGCCGCTGTTCATGGACGCGAGCTGCGTGTCTGCGCCGATCCAAACAACCTTCCGTTCTCGAACGCGAAGGGCGAGGGGTTCGAGAACAAGATCGTCGAGCGGATCGCGTCCAGCCTGGGCGCCGAGCTGAAATACACCTGGTGGGCACAGCGGCGCGGCTTTGTCCGCAACACACTGAAAGCCGGCGACTGCGATCTCTGGCCCGGAGTGATCAGCGGCTTTGAGCTGCTCGCCACCAGCCGGCCGTACTATCGCTCGTCCTACGTATTCGTCACGCGGACGGACCGTGGGCTTGATATTGCGTCGTTCGACGACCCGCGGCTGCGCGGACTGAAGATCGGCGTGCAGATGGTCGGCAACGACGCCATGAACACACCGCCGACGCACGCGCTGGCGCGACGCGGCATCATCGACAATGTGCGCGGCTTCATGCTGTACGGGGATTACAGCCGGCCAAATCCGACGATGGCGATCGTCGACGCCGTCGACGACGACACGGTGGACGTGGCTGTCGTCTGGGGTCCGGTCGCCGGCTACTTCGGCGCGCACGCCGCGCATGAACTTCGCCTCACGCCGATCTCGCTGCCGGTGGACGGTGCGCAATGGCCGATGGTGTTCGACATCGCGATGGGATTCCGTCGCGACGAACCCGAGTTCGGAGCCGAGATCAACGGCGCGCTTGTCGATAACATGGCAGCGATCGAGGCAATTCTCGCGGATTATCGCGTGCCTATTTGGAGGGACATGGTTGACCCGGCGCACTGATCGATGCCGCCGTCTGCGCCGGGGCGAATCGCTCGCACAGCGCGCTGAGCGCGGGCTGCATGCGGCGCAGCTCCTCTAGATGAGTCCTCGCCATTCTCGCGAGAATAACCTCAGCAGTTGGGGTGAGGGCGAGCGGCATACGCTTCGATCCTGCACATCCGGCGTCCGGGTCAGCAGCCCATTCCCCACCAGGCGATCAACCAGTTCGCTGCCGCTGTGCTGCGCGACAAGGAGTTCGCGCGACAGGTCGCCGACCGTCATCCGGGTGCGGCCTTTGATCGCCAGCAGGGCTTGATATGGCATTGTCACGTTAACTTTGGACGGATGAACTGGAGCCTAGGACGGCGTCCTCGCACGCATCATGTCGCGTGTCGGGTGCACGTCTCGTTGTGCCAGA
>Ga0209040_10001441_pt1 | contig 18802 bp, 14 predicted proteins | sample BogFormECP12_OM3_FD_188240 | JGI IMG/M metagenome (GOLD analysis project Ga0209040, IMG submission 188240) | Bog forest soil microbial communities from Calvert Island, British Columbia, Canada - ECP12_OM3 (SPAdes) (version 2) | ecosystem: Environmental > Aquatic > Freshwater > Wetlands > Bog ...
ATTTACCGCTCCCCTGGCGCGCACGTTCGCGAGGCTTGCTGCAGCACACGACCGACCTGGCCCGCCCCGATGCGGTCGGCGATCAGCCCGAGCAACCCGCCGGGCGCCTTGTAGGAGAGCCAGAAGGTCACCCTGATGCCGTCCGGCCCGCCGTCGCGCAGCCGGAAGCGTCCGCGCAGGTAGGGTAACGATCGCGTCGTCGACTGCCATGGCAGCCCGTTCTGACCGTCCTCGAGCTCACGCGGTAGCCAGTCCCGCTGATCCGGTGAGCCGCTGAGTTCCCGCAGCACCGCAGCATCCACCGCCGGCTCATCGGTGTGCACAAGTGCGGTCCGAAGAGCTCAATCGCCGCCTTGTGGACCAGTTTTCCAATCTTTGTGTTCCCGAGTGTTGTTTTCGCACAAGGGATTAGGGCGAGTTACGTTCCGTCAGATTATCCGGCCCGGCATCAAGATGTTCTGCGCCTTCTCCATGCCGGCATTAGCTCGGCGTCAGGGTGCAATACAGGCGATCGGCCGCATCTATTGGTCCTGCGTTTTCAACGGCGGCGACCAACCGATAGGCCAGCTCGCTAGGCGCTGGAAAACGATCGCGTCTTGGAGATCGCGGTGCAGAAACTGGACCGCGTGCAAATCGCCATTGAAGTCGTGACGTTGACGCAGATGCATCCGCTTGAACCACCGGTCAGCGAGGAGTGGTCCATCTCCCGTTGATCCAGAGGGAGTGGTTCTACGAACTGCGACAGCCGTTAGGCGGACGCGAAAACGTCTCAGCGAGAGCTACTTTCCCGCCGCCGATACTCGCTGATGGTTTGTGACCTGTGGTCGTAGGTCAGCATCTGGGCGTAAGTTCCCCACCCGATCAGGGTGTGGAGCGTACTCTCGGCGTCTCTGGGATCGAGGTGGTCTTCGAGTTCCTCGATAAATCTGTCCTTCGGCGCGCGATGTTCGGGGCGTTCGTTCAGTACGCGTTGGACATGGGCGGCGAGCGGGACGAACCTCAGGAGGTGCTCGGCGAACAGCGGCCGGCGGAGATCGCCCGGGCTTTGGACGAAGACGCGGCCCGCCGCCGTGAGGCTCACGGCATCGTCCTTGATCTCGCCGAACTCCAGGATATCCAGTGCTTCAGCGACGGGGAGGAGGTTGGTCACCGACATGCCCAGGGTTTTCGCGAGCGTCCCAAGGGCGGCGTGGCCGTCGCAGGTGGTTACGGCCACGGCTTCGAGCAGTCCCCTGATCTGCTGGACGGTGGCGGCGGGTAGGGGTTGGGCGACCCCGCGGTGGACGTCCTTGTGCGCGCGGAGCGATTCGACGGCGCGGGCGGTCAGGATTGAATAGATTTCGTCGACGACATCGCGGAAGGATGAATCGAGCCGATTGCGCGGCTGAGGCAGGGTGACCGGCAGCTCCAAACTGATTCGTCCGGGGTTGGACGACAGGACCAGGACCCGGTCGCACATCAAGACGGCCTCCTCGATGTTGTGAGTGACCATCAGCACAGATTTGGTGGGAAGTTGATGGCTCATCCAGAGGTCGACGAAGTCGGTGCGCAACGTCTCGGACGTCAGCACGTCGAGTGCCGAAAACGGTTCGTCCATCAACAGGATGGTCGGGTTGATGACGGTGGCGCGCGCGAAGCCGACACGCTGGCGCATGCCGCCGGACAGTTCGCGCGGGTAGGCGTGTTCGAAGCCCGTGAGCCCGATGGTGTTAATGGCGGCGATGGCCCGGCGCTGGGCTTCATCGGGCTTCACGCCCAGGGCGTCCAGGCTTGCCTCGACGTTCTTCTGCACAGTCAGCCACGGAAACAGGGCGAAGGTCTGGAACACTATCGCGATGCCGTCGCCCGGCCCGGACAACGGGTGTCCCAGGTAGGTGACTCGCCCCGCCGTGGGCTTCAACAGGCCGTCCGCGATCCGTAGCAGCGTCGACTTGCCTGAGCCGGATCGGCCCAGCAGACCGAGAATCTCGCCGTCCTTAAGCGTGACATCAATGTCCTCGAGCACCGTCAGCGGCGTGTCGGACGCCGTGGCGAAGGTCATGCAGACTTTTTCCAGTTGTAGCACTGGTGGGGCGATCTGGTTGTCCAAGAGAGCCTCCCTCAATCTAGCCGTGTGCGCCGCTCTCCCAGGGCGTACAGCGGCCGCCACAGGGCCCGGTTCATGACGATGACCATCACCGACATCACTGCGACGCCCAGAATGATTCGGGCGAAGTCGCCTTTGTAGGTTGCCTGGGCGATGTAGGCGCCCAGGCCGGAGCCGTTCAGCTTGGTCGGCCCCCAGCTCACCGCTTCCGAGACGATGCTGGCGTTCCAGGCCCCACCCGAGGCGGTGATCGCTCCGGTCACATAGAACGGAAAGATCCCCGGGAGCATGACGTCGCGCCACCAGCGCCAGCCGTGGATGTGGAAGCTGGAGGCCGCTTCCCGGAAATCGGTGGGAAAGGCCGAGGCCCCGGCGATGACGTTGAACAGGATGTACCACTGGGCGCCGAGGATCATCAGCGGGGTCAACCAGATCTTCGGCTCAGCGTGGAAATGCACGATTAGGAACACCGCGACCGGGAAGAGCAGATTGGCCGGAAATGCGGCCAGGAACTGCGCGACCGGCTGCACCCTCGCGGCGAGCTTCGGGCTCAGGCCCACGAACACGCCGATCGGCACCCAGACCAGCGACGCCAGGGCGACGAGAATCATCACCCGAAGCAGAGTCAGGCCCCCGTTCGACGCCGCGATCCCGACATCCCGCCAGGACAGCACCGATGCTTCGTGCCGCACCAGGACCCAGGCGCCCCAACCGACGACGGCGGCGAGCAGGCCGAACCAGAGGACATCACCCCGGCGACTTGTGGTAGGCCCGGCCGCGATGCGCGGGACGCCCGCTGGAAGCTCCAGCCGCACCCGGGCCGCGCGACTGACCCAGCGGCCAACCGGCGCAACCACCGCTTTGACGTCGCGAGCGCGGTCGAACAGGTCGTAAACGAAACTCTTCGCAACCGATTGGGCGGCGGATTGCTCGTAACGAAACTTCTCCGCCCAGACCACCATCGGCCGAAACAGTAGTTGGTCGATGAGCAGGATGGTCAGGGTCATGGCCAGGATCGCCCACCCCACGGCGCCCAGATCACTGTTTTGGATCGCCACCGCGACATAGGAGCCGACGCCGGGCAGGTTGACTTGCACGGTCCCCACCGAGATGGCCTCGGCGGCGACCACGAAGAACCAGCCGCCAGACATCGACATCATCATGTTCCAGACCAGGCCTGGCACGGCGAACGGGGCTTCCAGCCGCCAAAAGCGTTGCCACCCGGAAAAGCGAAAGCCGCGTGCGGCCTCGTCCAAATCGGTGGGCAGCGTCCGCAGCGACTGGTAGAAGCTGAAGGCCATGTTCCAGGCCTGGCTGGTGAACACCGCGAAGATGGCCGCCAGCTCCGGGCCCAGCATCCGCCCCGGAAACAGCGAGACGAAGAAGGCGACGGTGAAGGATAGATAGCCCAAGATCGGTACGGACTGCAGCACGTCGAGCAGCGGGATGAGCACCATCTCGGCGCGCCGGCTCTTGGCCGCCAGGGTTGCGTAAGTCATTGTGAACAACAGCGAGGCAGCCAGCGCGGCGAACATGCGCAGGGTCGTCCGCAGGGCGTACACCGGCAGGGCGGTCGGCGATAGCGAGATCGCCGTTTGATGGGCGATCGCGAACGGCGCCGACGCCAGATGCCCGCCGACGCCGACCAGCACGAACACCGACAGGATCAGCACCATCGCTGCGGCGTCGGGCCAACTCGGAGTGCGCGGGCGCCAAACCCCACCTCTTAGCACCTCAGCGTGATGCTCCAACGCCGCTCCTTGTCGGTAGGGCCTCGAACGACATCGCAGCGGTGGCCTCGGCTGTTTGTCGATCATGCAAGGGCGCAAATAATAGCTGGCAACGGGAAGATGAACAGCACTTCACGCAGGGGTTCGGAACGGGCCGCGTGTTGTCTGGGGAATGTGGTCGGTGGGCATGGGTAGTGTTTGTGGTGTTGGGCCGGTGGCTGCCATAGTCCACACAAATCGGAGGTAGATGCTGGTGTAGCTCTCCAGCGGCCAATACCCACGTGGCCACGCCGATTCCCGGGTACGCCGGTCGCCGGACCCGGTGTTGCCCGGCAACGTCAGCGGCTCGGCCCACAATTCAGCGCGCTGCAAGAGGCTCTTACGACGTCGGCTCCGTCGGGCCATCGACGTCATCTGATCGCCCCTTGCCCAAATGCACACGTGCCCGGCCCAGGGCTACCTCGTGGACGGTCGCGACGTTGTCCGGGCTATACAGCCCCGCGTCCGGAACACCTGGACCTCCGGTGATGACGCCCGATTCTCGTAGTTCCCTACGCACACCGTCGGTTGAGATAACCTTTGCCCCAACCGTTTCAGCAAGCGCGTGCGCAAGTGTGGACTTTCCCGTGCCTGGGTTACCAGCGATGAGCGCCAGTCGAATGGCACCGTTCTCCAGGTGCTCGAGCGCAATAGCTGCCTAGTGGCGTCCGTCCGAGCCTCCGATTTGCCTTGCAACAGCCGCACGCAGTCGACCTTCGCTCTTACAACGGCGCGGTAGGCGATGTAAAAGTCTCGCAGCGAGGGCGGGGCTGTCTCGCCCGAGTGTGCGACGTACCGTTTGAGGAAGTAGTCTCCGAGATCCTTGCGGCCCGGGAACTCGAGGTCCATGGCGAGGAAAGCAGCATCGTCGATGCGATCGACGTAGCGAAGCTCGTCGTCGAACTCCAGGCAGTCCAGCAAACCTGGTTCGCCGTCTACGCAGAAAATATTGTCGACAGGCAGATCAGCGTGGCCGTCGACAATGCATCCTTCATCGATTCGGCCCGTGAACAAAGTCCAGCGTCCGATGGCATACTCGGCAGCAAGATTCTGAATCCGCGACAGACAACGGCCCGAGAGCCCCGAAATCTTCTCCGCCGCATACCGGTTCAGTTCCGACAGGTGTTCGTGCCAGCGTTGGTCGATCGCGCTGATCTTGCCCTGGGCGCTGATTACCGGACTCCGCTCGGCTTGTGCATGAAAGCGAGCCAGCACCCCGGCGATATGGTCCAGTAACCCTTCGACCGACTGGTCAGGCTGGCCACGTTTCACCATGGAGGCCAACCGGTCGTCGTCGCGGTATCGCGGCATGACGACGATCGGTTCGGGAGGACCCCCGTTGGGGTCGGTGAGATGCGCGACCCCGAAATAACTGCCGGGAGAGGCTTCTTCGCCTTAAACGCTCGATCGCCAGCGAGCACGCTGACACCCGTGCGGGTTTGATGCACATCGACGTAAGGGGCTGCAGTTGTCCTCGCTGACTCGGCAAGTCTGTCTGCCGTGATCGCAACCCTCTTGGTTCTCGATACTTATCGCCTTGGCGGCTTCGCGGAGCGCCCTAGGACGGCCGCGCCACGATCACCGGGATGCGGGCTCCGTGAACGACCGCATTGCTGACCGAACCGAGCAGCATGCCGGTCACGCGGCCGCGGCCGTGGCTGCCAACGACGACCAGCTGGGCTGATTTCGACTGCTCGATCAGCTGTCGAGCCGGCCAGTCACAAACAACAAGGCGCCGCACCGTGACATCGGGGTAGCGTTCGTGCCAGCCCGTCAGACGTTCGGCCAGACTGCGCACCGCTTTGGACTGCACTGTCTCCCAATCGAACCCAGGGAAGTCGAGCACCTCAACATCACTCCACGTGTGCAATGCCCTCAATTCGACCCCGCGACGCGACGCTTCGTCAAACGCAATAGCCGTCGCCAGCTCCGAAGCCGGCGAAAAATCGATTCCCACCAGCACAGGAGCTTGAACCGGGTCAGGAATCAACGGATCTTCGTCCCGAATGACCGCAACCGGGCAGCTCGCACATCGGACAACACCGGAGCTGACCGAACCCAGCAACACCCGGCCGATCGCTCCGCGCCCGTTGCTGCCTACGACGACCATCTCCGCCTCTTCGGACATTTCGACCAGCGTCGGCACAGGGGGTGAACACTTCAGCTCGCTCGCCACCTCGATCCTGCAGTGTGTCTTCGTAGCGTCTTCGGCGATCTTGACGGCTTCTTCAAGGACGCGGCGGCCGTCGTCTTTTTGCCATACTGCAACTCCGCTCGGCATCGGTATCTGCGGGAACGTCGGGACGAATGCGTTGTACATGTGGACCAGGGTCAGCGGGACGTTGCGCATGGCCGCATCACGCGCGGCCCAGCAGACGGCGAAATTCGACGCGGCCGATCCATCGACGCCGACGACGATCCCATAGCGCTTCACGGATGCAGACATTTTGTTTGGTTCTCCCTTGGTTGTGAGTCACCGAAAACACTAGTAACCCGACGGTCGTCGTTGATGAGGCTTTAGTCACCAACCACCTTTAGTCACCAACCACATGGCCCTGAGACCTTATTGGTTCGCCTGGGGTCGATCGGGGCTCGCACCGTCTCGTAGCAGAGCCGGTGACCATTGCCGCGAGACGGGAGTCGAACGGCCCTGCCGTAAAGCCGTTGACAAGCGCTTTGTTGACGGTTTCCCGTGACGCTCCGGTGAGCTGCGCGATCTCGTCCTGGGTGAGGTCGTGGATGACGCGCAGCGCGCCACCTTCCGGGGTTCCGAAACGCGCAGCGCGCCACCTTCCGGGGTTCCGAAACGCTGGGCGAAGCCCAGCAGCTGCCGGGCGACGCGGCCGGGTCCGTCGGTGGAGATCAGGTCGGCGAGGCTGGTGTTGGTGTGTCCACAGGTTTCACAATGACCGGCCGTTCAGGCGGCACCGCGCTAGAGGCTGTTCTGGTTCTAGCCTGTGCGGCTATCAGCGCGGGCGGATTCCCGGCGCGGCGATCCGCGCTTGCCTCGACGGGCGCGGCTGGCGGCCACGAGCCGTGCGACCCCGTCCTCGATTCCCGCGGCAAGCGCTTCGATGTCGGGCGCGGTGTCGTAGTCGGCGGTGATGCCGAAGATGAACTTGTCGGCGTAACTGAGCATCGCGATGGCGGTGCGCAGCTGAAGGGCGATCGGAGGGATCGGCACGATTTCCAGCACCTGCCGGCCCATCAGTGTTTGTTGACCTCGTGGACCGGGAACGTTGGTCGCCACGGCGACCACCGCCCGTTGGGGTAACCGCGTCAACAAGCGAATCGTCCACGCCGAGAACGCGAACGGCACGTTTTTGGCCGCCGAAACCAGCGCGCTGCCTCCTTCGCGTTGACCGCCGGCTTTGGCCCGGGTGAGCCGACTATGCACCAGCTGAAGCTGCTGCACCGGGTCCGCCTCATCGATCGGCAACAACGGCAGCATCGCCGAGACCTGATTGTCGGTCATGTTGAAGTGGTTCGTCGCGCGAACCGAAACCGGAACAAGCGTCCGGAGCGAGTTGCGGCCCGGGTGTTCACCGCGGTCGAGCAAAATCCTGCGGTAACTGTCGGTGATCGCCGCGAGCGCCACGTCGTTGAGCGTCACGCCAAATGTCTGGCAAACCTCCTGCAGGTCAGCCAACCCGACCCGGGCCGCACTGAAGCGCCGCATCGTCGTCACCGGTCCGTTCAGCGACGATTCCGGCGCCGGGCTGAACAGACTGGCCGTCAGTTCGGCTGCACCCACCGCAACGTGTTCGGCTGCAGCCGCCGCGGCGAACACACTCCGCCCAATCTCGCTCACCCACCGCAACGGGTTCAAGCTCACCTTCGGCAGACTCAGCCCAGACCGGGCCGGCTCCTTGGCGGCGCGAATGTCGGTGGCGAAGGTGTCGCCGCCGCCGCCGTCGTCGCTGAACTTCGCCAACATCTGCGTTGTCGCAATACCATCGGCGATGCAGTGATGAATCTTGGTCAGCACGGCCCACCGGTTGTCGCTCAGTCCCTCGATGATCCAGCACTCCCACAACGGGCGCTCACGGTCGAGCCGCCGCTCCATCACGTTCGCGATCATCTGGAACAGTTCGGCGTCGTCGCCAGGATGTGGCAGTGCGACGCGGTGCAGGTGCCGGGAGATGTCGAAGTGCGGGTCATCGACCCACTCGGGTGGGCCGAGATCGAGCGGATGAGTCCGCAGGACCTGCCGACAGCGCGGAATTGTCGGCACCCGTTCGGCGAAGGTCGAGACGAACTCTTCGTAGCTCGGAGCCGGCCCCTCCATGATCGACACACCACCGACCGCCAGACTCACATGCGGATCGGAGTCTTCGACCTCGAGGAAAGTGGCATCCAGTGCGGTTAATTGCTCCATTTGGCCACTGTCCCCCCTACGCGACCGCGCCGTCAGGGCCAGAAGTCCTGAACTTGGGGGCCAAACGACAGCCACATCTCGGGCTACACCTCGACGGCACTGCGTGACCGCGGCTGGCGATACAAAGCGGCACCGGCGGTGACACCCGCACCGGCGGCGACAAGCAGAACCTGCGCGCCCGCTGGGAGCCGCTCAGCCTGCCGCTCCAATGCCGCCGCCAGCGCGGCGGTATGCATGCGTTGATCGTCAGCGACGCTGATCTGGTCAACCGGCACCCCGAGCCGGCTGCTCAGCGCGGTGCGGTATCCGTACCGCGCGGGAGCGGCAACAATCATGTCGATGTCTGAAAGCCGCACGGAATGCTCATCCAGGCACGCCCGCGCCGCCTCCGCGGCGGCCACGGCGAATTGCTCGTCCATCGCTGCTGACTGATTGAACCGCAGAACATTACGCCAGTCGTCGAATCCCACTGTTGCAGAGAATGTCTCGGCTTCATCTGGCGCATCGTTCGTATTCACCCAGGACACGCGGCTCAGGCCGTCGCTGTCATCGGTCCATCCGCACAGCAACGCGGCTCCGGCGGCCGAGAACGGAAAGTGCTCGCTCATCCCATGACCCGGATCGGCGTCACTGGCCACCACCAGCGCGCGATGGATGCTGTGCGTCCGCAGGAACCCGTCGACGATCTGCAGCGCTGTCAGCACTCCGCAGGCGCCGTTGGCGATGTCAAAAGAGAACGTGCCGTGCGCGCCAGCATGCGGATCCTCGGGGTTGGCCCCGATGTCGTCCTGGATCAGCGCGGCCAGTGCCGGCTCTCCCAGATTTCGGTCGCGGTAGACCCCCGCATTGACCACAAGATCCAACTCGTCGGGGTCGCATCCGGCCCGCTTCAGACAGTCCTTTGCGGCGGTGACCGCAAGATGCAGCGCGCTGTGCCGGTCACGCCACCGCGGTTGCGTGATTTCTACTCGATCAATGACTGTGCCCATAACGGCTCACCAAATCCTCATCCAGGGTCAGTAGGACCACGCCGATCTCCAGCCCCGAAGCCAGCGCAATCAACGCGATCCTTTCTCCGGGCTCGATGCGTGCGGCCTCGAGTTCCTCGACGAGGGCCACGGTGTGCGTCGTCGATGCCGTATTGCCATACCGGTCGACGGTGATCACCGCATCGTGTCGCGGGCTGTCGCCGAACGACTCCGACATTCGGGCCATTCCCTTCCGGATGGCACGCGCCGAAGTCTGGTGGGTGATCACGTGGTCGATGTCGTGAATCGAAATGCCAACGGCGTCAAGGACTTCGTGTAGCAGCAGCGGGGTGTTGGCAATGGCGGCCTTCTGGATGGCGCGGGAATTGGTGAACATCCGCGCGCCTGGGTCGTGGCCCTGTGGATAGGCCAAGCAGAGCCGGCTGTAGTCGGCGACCGTGGTGAATCCGGCAAGGGCGATTCCCGCAGCGCCGGCGGGAGCCCGCTCCAGCAGAAGCGCCGCGCCGGCATCACCGAGGGTCAGGCAGGCGAGTTCTTTGCTCATGATGTTGCGGATGTGGAGGGCTGCGTTGTGGCTGAGCTGGGAGATGTACTCACCGCTGACGACCAGTCCGCGCTCGACGACCCCTTGCCGGATCCAGTTGTTTAAAATCGTGACTCCGGTGAGCACCCCGGCGCATGCGTTGGACACGTCGAAGGTCATCGCCTTGTGTGCGCCGATTCCGCGAGCCACCGCGCTACTCATCGTCGGCTCGAGCCATTGGGTAAGGCCACCACGGAATTTGGTGATGCTGCAATTGATGACCACATCTAGCGACGCCGGATCCTGTTGCGCGGTGGCGAGACACTTCACTGCCGCCGAGGTGGCAAGACTGTAAGAATCCTCGTCGCCAACCGAAACCCGGCGCTCGTGGATCCCGGTCAGCCGTTCCAGATCGATGTGGGTGCGGTGACGGGTGGTGGCCATCAATTGGTCTGTCGTGAGGTGAGTCTCGGGCAGATGCCGGCCCGCCCCCGCCAACCGGGCGACGAACGGCGCCCGGGCCCCTTCTCCGGCGGTCTCCATCATCAGCCAGTGGCGAGTCATCGGCGACACCTTCTTTCCGCGGTCGCTGGTCAATTAACGAAACTCAAGGACTTCGGTTACCAAACGCCGAGCGGTGGGTTCGACGCGTTGGTCGTTCGCCGGTGATCTACCGACTCGGATCAACAGCTGGGGCTGTCCCGCAGTTCCGGTAATCTGCGTGATGATGTTGCGGCTCTGCGCCATTTCGGTCATGTGGGTTAACGTGCAGGTGGCCATGCCGGCCGTGGTGCACTCGAGCAATACAGCCGACAGCGCTTCACCGCAGCGCAATACGTCCAGCGGGGCGTCGTCATGATGAGTGGAAAGCACCAGGATCTTTGAGCGGTCGTGGTCGATGGTGGCGCGGCGCTGGCCCCCGCCTGCCGGGGGAAACGCGCGGGCGACATCGACGCGGGCGGCTTCGGAGGTGGACACCAGAGCGCTTTCCGGCACATGGGTGGCGTCCGACTCGAACGGCGAGGTCCACCATCGCAGTTCGGACAGATAGGACGTGTCGTAACGGCGCAGCCTCTCGGTGAGCTGGGATGCCTCGGCCAACTGAGGACGCTCTTCCTCGGCCACCACGTTCAGCAGCACGTCATACGGCTCCACCGCGCGGCATAGCACCGAGTACACGGCCGGCCATCCTGCTGGCGTAGCGAACGGTAAACGGTCGGTGCGGCGTCGACGGATCGCATCCGCCCGGAGCTGGTGGGCCTTTGTGACGGTATCTATGGGCCGGAACTGTAATGTCGCAAGATGATCCGGGTTGTCGGGATCAGGGAGCCGTTCCGTGGTGCCTTCCCAGCCAGCGGCTGCTATGGCGACCCGCAGGTGGTCGAGGACAGCGCCGCAGCTCAACATCAGCTCCCGGCCGGTGTGGTCGGTCGCCGGCATCAACCGGCGCGGATCGGCCCACAGGTGCAGCGTCGCGCCTTCGGCAACCCAGCACCAGGGCTGGCTGTTATGCAGCGAAGGTGCACGACAGGCCAGCGCCAACACGCCCCGGATGACGTCCGAATTGAGCACTTCCGCTGTCATGTCAACCACCCCAATGAGTTCTGTGACCCGCACACTATGAAGACACTAGGAATTTCGTACCGCACTCCGACAGAGCCGTTGGTCCTCAACGACGGGAGTATTGGGTGTAAGGCGAAAACCGTTGTAACCCAATCGCCGATGTGACCGCCGTCGAGGGTGCTGAGTGTTCGTTGACATGTCCTGCTCCTTCTAGATGGCTCGACGCCAGACATCGTGGGCCTCTCGCAGCGAGTGCCCGAACGGCCGAGAGGTGTCTATCCGGTGCGCGGTGTCCCAGCCGTTATGTTGAGCAGCCAGCGTTGTGGCGATCCCCGGCGTCGCATCAGAACTGCCTGGCTGCCGCGTCCTGATTCTGTCGGCTGCCATATCAACCGTCGCGGTGCACATTATTTCCATCACCGTCGAATGCATCTGCCTAGCAGCGCGATTAGCTTGTGCGCGAATTTGCGGATCTCGCCAGGTACCGTCGAGGATCACTGATTGCCCATTGCCCAAACACAGACGTGCTCGGCGCAGGGCTACCTCATAGACGGTCGTGACGTTGTCCGGGCTGTACAATCCAGCGTCCAGTACACCCGGTTCTCCGGTGATGTCGCCCGATTCCCGTAATTCCCGGCGCACGTCATCGGTTGAGATGACCTGCGCCCCAACTTTTTCGGCAAGCGCGCGCGCCAGGGTCGACTTGCCGGTGCCTGGGCCTCCACCGATGAGCGCCAGCCGAATAGCACCGTTCTCCAGGTGCTGGGCCGCAATGGCGAGGTGCCGAACGGCGTCCACCGCGGCCTCCGATTTACCCTGCGACAGTCGCACGCAGTCGACCTTCGCGCGCACCACCGCGCGATAGGCGATGTAGAAGTCTCGCAGCGACGGCGGCGCGGGATCGGCCGAGTGTAGGGCGTAGCGTTCGAGGAAGTAGTCTCCAAGGTCTTTGCGGCTCAGGAACTCTAGATCCATCGCCAGGAAAGCAGCATCATCGACGCAGTCGACGTAGCGAAGCTCGTCGTCGAACTCCAGGCAGTCGAGCAGTACCGGTTCGCCATCCACCCAAAAGATATCGTCGGCGAGCAGATCGCCGTGACCGTCGACAATGCATCCTTCTTCAATCCGACGCGTGAAAAGAAATGCGCGACCCGAAATAAACTCGGCGGCAAAGTGCTCAATCCGCTCGATCGACTCCTCCGAGACCCCCGAAATCGCCATCCCCGCATAGCGGTGGAGTTCCGACAAATTATCGCGCCAGCGCTGGTCTACTGCGCGTACCTTGCCCTGGGCACTGATTGCCCGGCTCCGCTCGGCATGCTTATGAAAACTCGCCAGCACGCTGGCGATACGGTCTAGTACGACTTGGACGGACTCGTCGGGTTGATCGCGTGTGACGATGGACGCCAACCGGTCGTTGTCGCGATACCGCCGCATGACGATAATCGGTTCGTCGGGACCTCCGGTGGGGTCGGTGAGATGGGCGACCCCAAGATAGCTGCCCGGGGACAGACGGCTGTTCAACTCGACTTCCCGTGAACACGCGCGCTCACGCTGCGCCGGTGTGCGGAAATCGAGAAAGTCGGTCAACACCGGCTTCTTCGCCTTCAATGCCCGGTCGCCGACCAGCACGACCACCCCCGTGTGAGTTTCGTGCACATCGACGTAGGGAACCGCAACCGTCGTTAATGACTCGGCAAGGCTGTCGGCGGTGATCGGGGCCTCCATGGCTCTAAGTTCTTATCGGTGCAGGCATTTCGCGGAGCGGCCCTAGGACGACCGCGCCACAATCACCGGCGTATGGACCGAGTGAACGACCGCGTTGCTGACCGAACCCAGCAGCATGCCCGTCAGGGCGCCTCGGCCGTGACTGCCCACGACGACAAGCTGAGCGGATTCCGACTCTTCGATCAGCGCTCTACCCGGGTGATCAAGAGCCAAGAGTCGCCGCACCTTGACATCGGGATAGCGCTCTTGCCAGCCCGCCAGATATTCGGCCAGACTCTGCTCCGCTTCCGACTTCCAGTCCAGCCATGGGATCTGGTACACCGCAACGTCGCTCCACGCATGAAACGCCGTCAGCTCGACACCACGAAACGACGCTTCATCGAAGGCAACAGCCAGCGCAAGCTCCGACGCCGGCGAACAATCGATTCCCACCAGCACGGGAGCCTGATCGGAATGCGGCATGAACGAAGCTTCGGCGCGAATGACCGCGACCGGACACTTCGCGCTGCGCACCACGCCTGAACTGACCGAACCCAGCAACACCCGGCCGACCGCGCCACGCCCGTTGGAGCCTACGACGACCATCTCCGCCTCTTGAGACAGATCGACCAGCGTCGGCACTGGGGGTGAACACTTCACCTCGCTTGTTATCGCGATCTTCCGGTCTGTCGGCACGGCGTCCTCGGCGATCTTGACCGCCTGCTCAAGAACCTTGCGGCCATCGTCTTCCTGCCATTCCGCCACTCCGCTCGGCATCGGTATCTGTGGAAACGTCGGCACAAATGTCTTGAACATGTGGACCAGGCTCAGCGGGACATTTCGCATAGCCCCCTCGCGCGCTGCCCAAAAGACGGCGGCATTCGATGCGGCCGATCCATCAACCCCGACGGCGATGCCGTAACGCTTCACGGTGGTAGACATTTTGTTGCTCCTTCAGTCAGTTACCGAAAACGCTAGTGACCACACAGTCGTCGGTCATGAGGCTTTAGTCCCCAACCGCATAGCCCTGAGACCTTGTTGGCTCGCGCGGGCCCGATCGGGGCGCGTGCTCCTCATAGCCACACAGGTGACCATTTGCCGCGAGGAGAGGGTCGAACGGCCCTGCTGGGAGTCGTTGACGCCCAATAGTATCTCGGATAGGCGGTCCTGGGATGTCCCGTGGCCCGAGCCTTTCGATCGGGAGGATGCGATGAACCAACCGCAAGCGCACGGGCGGGTCGTGGTGGGTATTGACGGCTCAGACGCAGCGATCAATGCGGCCAAGTGGGCGGTCACCGAGGCCATTAGCCGCGACATCCCGCTTCGTCTGATTCATGCGATCCCCAAACGAAAGGCAGATGAACCCGCAGGTGAAGAGAGTCTGGATATCGAGTACGGCGAAACAGCGCTGCGCGCCGCCTGCGCCGCGCTCCATGCTATGGGCGAAGAAGTCAAAATTGAGACCGATATTGTGCACGGATCGCCTGATAGCGCCCTGATCGCGGAATCACGACATGCGGCAATCATCTGCGTGGGGTCCGTGGGGATCGGGCGTTTCGCCCGAAAGGTGCTCGGCTCGACCGCCGACGCGGTGGCTCATAAGGCGCATTGCCCCGTCGCGATCATTCGCACCAGTCGCGAAGCTGCGCAATCAGATTCGGACTGGATTGCTGTTGTCGTCAACGATTCAGCCGCCAACGACGCGGTGCTCGAGCATGGCTTCCGGGAAGCGCGACTTCGTCAGGCACCGATATTGGCGCTGGGAGCCTGGCGATGGGGTTTGGGTGAGATTCCTTACCGTCAGCTCGATCATCGGCTTGGCCGGTGGGTATCTCAGTATCGCGAGGTGCACGTCCGACCGGTTGCCGCACGAGACGGAGCTGCCGAGTTTCTCACCGTTACCCAGGAACCAGTTCAACTGGTCGTAGTGGGCAGCGACGAGGCCAACGAGGTCGCCCGAATCGTGGGTCCAGTTACTCAGCGCTTGTTCCACCACGCCGGATATTCGGTGCTCGTGGTGCGCAAATGACGAGTGCATCGCGGTTATCAACGGCGCGTCGACGCTGAGTGTCCTACCAGGGGTCACCACTCGGAGAACCCAGGGGCCGTCTCGGCCTGGGAGCGCTTGGCTGGCAAAGGCCGCGTTGTCGTTGAGGTGCTGTCGCCGCTCGTCGGGCAAATCGCCTTCCCAGCAAATCGCCCCGACGACGCGGCAAATCGGTTTTGCAAGCACCGCAGTCCGCTCATCGCGGAAGCCTCCGGCGCGCATCGCCGAACCCCTGGCGCGAGCCTTGCGCTAGCTTCCTCGGACGACAATCACTGGAACTGTTGCCGATTGCGCAACAGCAGAACTGACCGAACCTAGAAGCATGCCGGGAAACCCTCCGCGACCATGGCTACCGACCACAACCAACTGAGCGTGTTCAGACTCCTTAAGCAGCCACCGGGAAGGCTTGTCGCAGAAGACCAATGGCTTCACGCGCACATCCGGATACGGCTCTTGCCAAACGGCGAGACGCTCAGCGAGGATCTCCTGCCCTTCACTTTCGCGGTCCCGCCAGTCCATCCCAAGAATCGGAAACACCCCCACATCGCTCCACACGTGTAGCGCCACCAGACCAACCCCTCGGCGGGAGGCTTCATCAAAGGCCAGGGCGGTCGCAGCTTCCGAGGCAGCTGATCCGTCGATGCCCAGGAGCACAGCTGCATTCGAATCCGGAGCCGCCCTTTCATCGGAATGAATAACCGCGACCGGGCAGTGGGCATGGTGAATCAGTGCGGTAGTGACCGAGCCCAGCAGCAGCCGGCCCAACGCACCCATTCCCTGGCTGCCGGCCACGATGATCCAAGCATCTTTGGAGGCATCAATCAGTGTCGGCGCAACGCTGGAATACACCATCTTGGTGTGTATTTCAGGTGGCTCGGACTCACCCAGGTTAGCGCTAAGCGTCTTGCGGGCCTGATCGATAACGTGCTGTCCGTTTTCTTTCTGCCACTCGGGCATGTCCGTATACAGTTGACCTACCGGCCAGCCAACAACCACGGGGGGAACAGCGTGCACCAGCGTGATAGGCAACTGACGCATGATGGCCTCGCGCGTTCCCCAGGCTACAGCAGCGTCGGATGCCGCCGACCCATCGACGCAAACCAGTACTCCGTATTTTCTTGTGGTCTCCGACATTTCGCACTCCCTGCTATGGAACCTCATTGGTGGCCGTTGGCGCCTCGCTAATACAATCGGGCAGCTCGATGTCGAGATGACGAACCAACCCGTGGCTCAGGCGCTTACACGGCCAGCCGAGATCGAAAAAGACCTTGAACATGAGACGATTCTCGGCCAAGATGTCGGCTACGAATCGCCGTACTCCATGAGTTCGAGCGATCAGGGCCAGACGTTTGACCAAGGCCGTTCCCACGCCACGCAAATGGTCTTCATGAGCGACCACTATCGCGATTTCAGCAGCGCTCGGGTCTTCGGAGACCGTGTAGCTCGCCACACCAATAAGTCGGTCCCCATCGAACGCGCCCAGAGCGTACTGCCCGTCTGCAGCCTGGATCAGCTTGCCAACGAGCTGGTCGAGATGAACCGGATGCAGCGTGAAGAAGCGGAAGTAGCGATCATGATCGGTGAGGCGTTGATGGAGCGCCAAAACGGCTTCGGCATCGTCGGCACTGAGGCGGCGCAGCGACACGAGCCGTCCGTCTAGCAATCGACATGTACCCGTAAGTTCCACCGCTTGACTGCACATCGTTTCTCCTTGACGCCACCCTGACCGGTCCAACTACCGAGTGCTCCGTAGAAGGCGGACTACGCAGGGCCAACCTGGTCACGCCATTAGCCTGCACATGACGTTATGCGTGGTCCGCGCGGTTCGGCAGGGGCCGTTAGACCCCACCCCTGTGCCATTGGTCCCCGTACGGGCCGAGCCTTGGGCGTACGATCGACCGCCTCTGGTTGCCCGCGGTGAATGCTCGCAGAAAAATTCGTCGCGATATAAGCGCTGCAACAGGTTGCTGGCGCGCGACCGCTGGTGTGCCCGTGGGTGCTGTGGATTTCGTCAGGGCTTAGTAATCGGGCAGCGGAGCGGTCCAGCGAACGCGAGTACCGCCCTCAGATGGATTGGTGATCTCGCAGCTGCCACCAACCTGTTCGGCGCGGTACGACATATTGGCTAGGCCACTGCGGCGCGGATTGTCGACGGGCATGCCACAACCGTTGTCAACGATGTCGACGGTCAACATGTCGGCGACACTGACCTCGACGGTCAGACGTGAGGCACCGGAGTGGCGAAGAGCGTTGCTGACGACCTCCATGGTGACAGCTTCGGCGTGCTCGGCGAGTTCGCCGCCAACGGCGGTCATCGGCCCGTGCATGCGCACGGTGGTGACAATGTCGCGATTTTTGGTCAGGTCGGCAACCACTCGTTGAATCCGATTTCGAAAGTCGCCATCGTTCTCCAACGGGGATTTCAGCTGGAAGATGCTCGTGCGGATCTCCTCGATGATGGCTTGGAGATCGTCGAGCGTGCGGTTAAGCCGGTCGAAAACCTCGGGTGAGCGTACCCGGGCGACCGTGCCCTGCAGATCCATGCCTGCGGCGAACAACCTTTGGATGACGTGATCATGCAAGTCGTGCGCGATGCGCTCACGCTCGGCCACAATGGTCAGCTGGCGCGCGTGCTCGCGGCCCGACGCGAGCGCGAGTGCTATTGCAGCGTGGGTGGCGAAATCGCTCGCCAGATCGAGATCGCTGCTGTCGAATGGCGGCTGATCCGTGCCGCGGGCGATTGCGATCACTCCGGCGATTTCATCGTTGGCGCGCAGCGGCATCACGATCGCGGGGCGCTGCCCGACATCGGTGAATGCCTGGATCGGGAACGTCAGTGCCTCGGTGATCAGCGGTGTGCCGGAGCGGAAAACACCGCCGCTGGTGGAGCCGTCCACCGGAACTCGTTGGCCGATCACCTCGGAGGCATGCAACCCCTCCGCGGCAGCCACAACCAGCGTGTCGATTTCGTCAATACGTAGGTCTGGGTCGACCGGAACGAGGACAATCGCCTGTTCGGCATCGGTCAGGGCGCACGCGCGCTCAGCGATGAACTGCAGAGGGTGCCGGTGCGGCTCGGCGGTGGACAGCAGGACGGTAGTGATCTCGCGGCTGGCCTCCATCCACTTCACCGACGTCCGCTCGCGCTCGAACAGTTGCGCGTTATCGATGGCGACCGCGGCCGCAAACGCCAGCGCGCGAGCGGCGACCTCATCGGACTCGGAGAACACCCGCCCCGGCTCGTCGTGGGTCAGGTAAAGGCTGCCGAATACGGTCCCACGGATGGTGATCGGCACCCCAAGAAAAGCACGCATGGCAGGGTGGTGCTGGGGAAACCCGACGGCAGCCGGGTGGCTGGTCAGATCATCCATATGCAGGGCTGGCGTGTCGAGGAGCGACACGCTCAGAACCCCCTTGCCAACCGGCAGATGCCCGATGCGCCGAACCGTGTCAGCGTCCATTCCCCCGTGGACAAACGAGAGCAGGTTGCCCTCGGAATCACGTACGGCCACGGCGCCGTAGGGGGCAGAGGTCAATTCCCTGGCCGCGAGGATGATCCGACGCAGCGTTGCGTCCAGATCGAGATCTGAACCGATCTCGACGATCACGCACAGCAGTTGCTCCATTTGGTCGCGCGACGCCAGCAACTCGTCGAGTTGCTCATGCATCCTGCTTAAAAGCCCACGCTGCCCGAGTCCGGCAAAAGCCGAGCCGCTCTCGTCGCTGGCCACCCGACCCGA
>Ga0209040_10001442_pt1 | contig 18802 bp, 22 predicted proteins | sample BogFormECP12_OM3_FD_188240 | JGI IMG/M metagenome (GOLD analysis project Ga0209040, IMG submission 188240) | Bog forest soil microbial communities from Calvert Island, British Columbia, Canada - ECP12_OM3 (SPAdes) (version 2) | ecosystem: Environmental > Aquatic > Freshwater > Wetlands > Bog ...
CGCGATCCGCGAGAAGCTCAAGGAGGGCAAGTCGGGGGAGCAGTTGTTCTTTGAACTGGCGCTCGACGACCTCACCCGCGCCGCCGACCTCTTTCGACCAATCCACGACCGGACGAATACCGTGGACGGATGGGTGTCGCTCGAGGTTTCGCCACTCTTGGCCCACGACACGGCGAACACCCTGGCTGCAGCCAAGGATCTGCACGCGAGAGCGAAGCGGCCCAACCTCCTGATCAAGATCCCGGGCACCAAAGAAGGTCTCCCCGCAATCGAGGAGGCGATTTTTGCCGGCATACCGATAAATGTGACGCTGTTGTTTTCTCGCGAGCACTACGTCGCAGCCGCGGAGGCTTTTCTTCGTGGCATCGAGCGGCGTATCGCTGACGGGCTCAACCCCGATGTCGGTTCGGTAGCGTCGTTGTTCATCAGCCGGTGGGATGCGGCGGTCATGGACCGGGTGCCCGACGCGCTGCGGGGACGGCTCGGCATCGCCATCGCCAAGCGCACCTACAAGGGCTACCGCGCGCTGCTCGGCTCCGCGCGTTGGCAGCGGGTCTACAATGCCGGGGCTCGCCCGCAGCGGCTGCTCTGGGCTAGTACGGGGACCAAGGACCCCGAGGCTTCCGACGTCCTCTACGTCAAGGCACTCGCCGCGCCTTTCACGGTCAACACAATGCCCGAACAGACATTGAAGGCCCTGGCCGACCACGGCGATATCGGCGACATCCTGCCAGCGGACGGTGGCGACTGTGAGCAGGTGTTGGCCCAGTTTGCCAAGGCCGGTGTCGATATCGACGCCTTGACCACCCGCCTCCAGGATGAGGGGGCCGCGTCGTTTGTCAAATCATGGAACGAATTGATGGCCGTGATCGCGTCCAAGACCGCCTCCCTGGAGAAGGCCGCTTAGGCGCGATCTGCCCAGCGGATGCAAGGAGCAAGAGCATGACGTCAGACAAGCGCCCGGCGTGGAAGGCGCTCAAAGCGCATCACGACCGGGTCCGCGATCTGCAGCTGCGAAAGCTGTTCGCGGATGATCCGAGGCGCGGCGAGCATATGACCGCTACGGCCGCCGGGATCTACCTCGATTACTCGAAGAACCGCATCACCGAAGAGACCCTGAGGCTGCTGCTCGATCTGGCGGAGGCAGTCGGCTTGCGCTCGCGGATCGCCGCCATGTTCCGCGGGGAGAAGATCAACGTCTCGGAACAGCGGGCCGTTCTGCACGTAGCTCTGCGTGCACCGAGAGGAGCGTCCATCCTGGTGGACGGCGAGAATGTCGTGCCCGGGGTTCATGCCGTGCTCGACAGGATGGCCGAGTTTGCCGATTCGATTCGCGGCGGGGAGTGGAAGGGCCATACCGGCAAACGCATCCGCAATGTCATCAACATCGGCATCGGCGGCTCCGACCTCGGTCCGGTGATGACCTACGAGGCGCTCAAGCACTACAGTGACCGCGCCATGACGTTCCGCTTTGTATCCAACGTCGACGGCACCGATCTCGCCGAGGCAGTGCACGACCTCGACGCAGCGGAGACCCTCTTTATCGTCTCGTCGAAAACCTTCACGACTTTGGAGACGATGACCAACGCGCGCGCCGCGCGAGGCTGGGCGCTCGCGGGTTTGGGAGGCGACGAAAAGTCGATCGCCCGGCATTTTGTCGCCGCATCGACAAACACGGCGGAGGTGACGAAGTTCGGCATCGACACCGCCGACATGTTTCCTTTCTGGGACTGGGTCGGCGGGCGCTACTCGATGAATTCGGCGATCGGCCTTTCGACAATGATCGCCATCGGCCCGGATAACTTCCGCGCGATGCTCGACGGCTTCCGCGAAATCGACGAGCATTTTCGTTCAGCTCCGTTCGAGCGCAACCTGCCGGTGCTGATGGGCCTGCTGGCCGTCTGGTACAACAACTTTTTCGGGGCGCAGACGGTTGGGGTATTTCCCTACGAGCAGTACCTGAAGCGGTTCCCGGCGGGAGTGTCCAGAGACTGGGGGTATGACGACACGGGAGGTACGGTCGGTCGGGTCGATAGCCGACCGGGAGAACGGAGATGCGGTGGGTGTTGCGGTTGATTGCGACAGGGGATGATGCCCGCTGCCTGAGCACCGATCTGGCAGAGATCTGCCGCCCGGAAGGTCTTGGCGATATTGCGAGCCTGGGTTTGACCTTGCCAGAAGCGAAGCAGCTTCTGGCGAGCGTTCAGCGAGCGGTCGTCTCCGCGCAAGCCGACAGCCATGGGCTGCGGCGGCCGTGCTGCTCGGCCTGCAACGAAAAATGCCACCTGAAGGACTGGCGGGGACACCACATCGCAACGCTGTTTGGCGCAGTGACGGTGTCGCTTCCCCGGTTTCGATGCACCGCCTGCAATCGCATCGAGACGAGCGTCGGTTGGCCATCGCGTTGCCGATCGACACCTGAGCTGGACCAACTGCGGGCCCACCTTTCCGCCCTGATGACCTATCGCGTCGCTTCTGGCGTACTGCAACACCTGCTGCCCATTGACGCCGGTCTGAGCCCTGAGACATTGCGCAACCATACGCTGCGGATCGGCGCGCAGATTGGAAGTGCAACTTCTGACCAGCCAGCAACTGCGGCAGCGGTAATCACTGTCAGCGTGGATTCGACGTTCATCCGCAGCCGCGAAGAGGGCGAACGTCACCTGGAATTGCGCGTCGGCAACGTCGAAACAGCGAGCGGAGGTCGGCAGGTGTTCGGAGCAGTGGCGAAGGCCGACACCGACATCTCGGCGCTGATCCGACAGAGCATTCGCGCCGTTGGCCGAACCGACGACACCAAAGTGACCGCGTTCACCGACGGCTGTCCCGGTCTGCGGTCTATCCTTGTCGATGCCGGGATCACGACGCCACCCTTCCTCGATTGGTTCCACATCGCAATGCGGATCCAGCACGCGGCGCAGACAGCAAGCGGGTTGCCGGCCGACGATCTCGGTCGGATGCGGGCAAAGTCGGTGATCGTCGACGAGGTCGAACGGCTGCGCTGGCGCATTTGGAACGGCAAGGCGAAGAATGCCAGGCGCAGCATCGATCGGGTCCGCAAGGTCATGCATGTTTACAAGGATGAACGAGGCCAACACACGAGGAGCGCGCCTTCGCGCAGGCTGTGGCATGCACTGCTTGACGTCGACCGTTATCTCAGAGGTCAGAGTAGTTGGCTCATCAACTACGCCAAGCGATACCGTGCCGGTCTGCGTGTCGGAACTTCGATTACTGAGGGAACCGCAAACTTTCTCGTCAATCGGCGAATGAACAAGTCGCAGCAGATGCGCTGGTCCCGAAGAGGTGCCGATCTCCTGCTTCAGGTTCGCTGCGCGGTCTACAATGGAACGCTCGGCTCTGCATTGGGCCACCGATTTCAGCCGCATGCCAACCAGAACGACCGGTTGGCCAACGCCGCTTGAACCCCCATTCGCTGGACGCTCCCTTCCGAAACAGCATAACCCGCTGACGAAGCGGCCTTTCGCGCTTATGCGTAGCCCAAATTCCCGGCTGGATGTTTCGATGACAGCGCGGCGATCAATGCCTGATACGGACCGAGGAAAAGATCGCCGATGGCCAGACGCCGTCGGTAAGTGATCCAGCGCTGCGCCAGGTGGTGCGACCGATCGTGTAGCATATGGCAGCGCTGACAGAGCGCGCGGAGGTTCGTCAGCCGGTTGTTGGTCGGATCGCTGTCAAGATGCGCCGCCGCGAGCACGACACGGGTCATCCGGAACTGGGTGGCCTCCACAAGGTCGGGCCACCGGGCCATGCGCCCTTTGCGGCCCCGCCAGGTCGCGGCTTGCTCGTCGAACCACCGCCCGTCCGGCAGGCAGCGGACGAGGGCGAGATGCGGTCGCCGACAGCGTTGGCACCTACCTCCGGCGCGCTCGAAGCGAACGTGGCTGCTCAACTCACGCCAGTGCGGCGGATAGAGCGGCCGCAATTCGGGGCGTATAGGCATGGCTATGCCGCATTCTTCCCAAGCACGCGATAGACGCTGGCGCGGCCAATGCCGAGCCGTCGTGCAATCTCGGAATCCGCACCGAGATTTTCCCCGTAGCGGAGCTTGCTAATGACCGCAGCATCGATCTTCGGCCTCCGGCCCTTGTACACGCCGCGTGCCTTTGCGGCGGCAATGCCTTCGGCCTGTCGTTCCTTCCGCAAGTTGGTTTCGAACTCGGCGAATACGCCAAGCATGTCGAGGAAGGCCTTGCCGGCCGCGGTGCCCGTATCGATCGGCTGCTCAGTCGCGCGCAAGGTCACGCGTTTCTCCTTCAATTCATGGACGATGTTCTGCAGGTCCCGCAATGACCGCGCGAGCCGACCGATGCGCGTGACGACCAGTGCATCGCCTGGCCTAGGAAATCGAGCAAGGCCTGTAGCTCGGTCCGGCCGTCGCGGCGTGTCCCGCTTGCTTTCTCGGCACGGATCACATCACAACCCGCCGCATTCAGCGCAGCGCGCTGAATGCCGAGGTTCTGGTTGAGTGTTGAAACTCGTGCGTATCCGTATAGAGCCATCAAGAAGCCGGGCAGGGCAGGGGACTCCGTCTCGTTAGCATCTAGACCCTGTGCCCGCGTCGTCTCAAGCAGAAAATACCACCCTAACAAGATGGGATTTTTGTCTCGTGTCCGTGTCTTGCTGGCGTATACCCCAAAGAGACACAGACGGCGGCCTTCGACCGGGCGCCCTCTCAGGCCTGACGGTCCTGTCTGCCCCAAGGCACGACCCGAGCACGCGACGTCACCACCATGTCGATGCGCCGGTGCCCGCACCGGGCGCAGCGCCACCGCAGCCCCACCAGTCGTGTGTCGCCACGCCCGCCGTTGACCAGCGCATGGAGGTCCGCGACGCGCTGGTGCCTGCATGACCCGCACGTCAGCAGCACGCGGACGTAGTGCGCGGCCAGCGTCGTCCTGGCGGTAGGAAGCTCGGCATCGGTCATCGTCCGCAGTCTGCGCGCCCCGGAGACTCGTCGGCGAGCCGGTGCGGCCCGCTCACAAACCGAGGGGGGTGATACCTCGCCAGAACGGGGCCGGAACCGACATGGCTGGCCCGAAAAGAAATCCAACCTGGACAGGCATTCCAATACGTCTACGGAACATATAAGGAACCACTATGGCGACCCGATTGACGCCCGCCGAAATATCCCGGCAGGCATGGACGCGCTGCTACATGCCTTGGACCCCGTGGTCTGGGCACAGGATCAGATCAGCTTCACGTGCGACCCGTGGCAGGCCGAGTTCCTGCGATCACCGGCACGCCAGATTGCTGCCGTCACTTCACGGCAATCCGGCAAGTCGACCATCACGGCGCTGCTGGCTGTTCACACGGCGATCTATCAGCCGCGCTCCCTCGTCTTGATCACCTCCCCAACCCAGCGCCAGGCCGGCGAGTTACTCCGAAAGTGTCACAGCACCCTGACCACTCCGCGGCTCGGCATCAAACTGACCGCTGATGCGGTGACCAGTTTGGAACTCGCCAACGGCTCGCGCATCCTGTCACTGCCTGCCAATCCAGATGCCGTCCGTGGCATGTCCAGTCCGGCCCTCGTCATTGAGGACGAGGCATCTTGGTGTCCCGACGAACTGCACCTGCACTGCGGCCCATGCTGGCGGCGTCCGCGCGTGGCCGCTTCATTCTGTTGAGCACGCCGGGCATCAAATCCGGGCACTTCTACAACGCGGCGCATTCGTCCGAGTGGGAAGTGTTCAAGGTCACCGCGGACCAGTGCCCCCGTATCTCGCCCGAGTGGTTGGAGCGCGAACGCCGCGAGCACGACGAAGCCTATATCCTCCGGGAATACTTCTGCGAGTGGTGCGACGGCGAGTTCAGCTTCTTCGGCAGTGACCTGATCGCCGCGGCTTTCGACTGCAACGAGATGCCGCTGCGCGTGCGTCTGTTTACTTGACACCACCCGCCGCGTTGCGCGGCATCACGAAGGACCAACGCTATGTCTCTCCTCTACGGCGCTATGCCGAACCCGATTGTCACGACATACGGCTCCACAGTACCGAAACCCGCGTTCTACAGTGTCGGTGTAGATCTGGGCAGCGTATCCAACAGCACCGCAATCACGATCGTTGAAATCGGCAAGGCGGACGCGATCGAATACCAGCACACGAAGTTCGCGCCGACGCCACAGGAAGCCAGCCGCAAGCCAGAGCTACACGGCATTGTGCGCCTCGTGCATCGCCCTCGCTTGGGCACCAATTACGAGACCATCGTCCAGCAAGTCGCGTCGATCATGGCTGATCTGCCCAACATGAAGGAGCCGCCGATGCTGTGCTGGGATGGCGGTGGCCTGGGCGGCCCGGTGGTGCAGTTGGCACGGTCCAGAGGCCTGAAGCGATCCATCAGCATCGTCATCACGGGAGGTAACAACGCCGCCCTCGTCGGCCGGGATTGGTCTGTGCCGAAGGCTTTGCTCGTCGGCGAGCTGCGCCTCGCGCTCCATCAGAAGCGACTGAAGGTGGCGCAGGGTTTCCGGGACCGTGACGTGTTGGCCGAAGAGTTGGCCGCGTTCCCCAGGCGAAGATCAGTGCAAGCGGGCGCGCTTCGTTCGAGGCCGCTGGGGACGAGAATGACGACACGGTGCTGTCGTTGGCGCTCGGGTGGTTTGCGGCTCGTAACCGGCCGCAGCCGGTGCGCTACGTCAAATTGGACTGGATGAGCCGATGATCGCTGCGCCGGACTCTCCGGCTGCTATTTCGGCACGCACACCGGCGAGATCGTGCACGTAACAGAGGGCGACCCGTTGCCGGCCGCACCGCGCAGCTACTTCCCATTCTCTTCGCGCGCGTCTGGTATCTCCGCGGCTCGCTGGGCCAGCAGTGTGTAGCGCGCTGCTTGCAATAGGAGCCGAGCCTTCAAGTCCTCGTCGCGTGTCTTGATGGCAGCAACGTGAGTTTCTTTGGAGAGCGCCAACCACAGCAATCTGCGAAAATTCATCGAAACTGTAATGGTCAATCGTGATCTGACGAGATTGTCCCTTGCTCGCGTCGTAGCGAAATCATCACGGGACCACGGAGACTAGTGCGCCCCAGACGATGCAAAGTGCGAGCGCGACAACAAGGTATGGCGATGAGCGATGGGATTTCGGTCGCTTGGAAGACGGTTCCTCGACACTGGGATTTGGCCAACGCGGCTCGTCGGTCTGACGACGACGTGGCGCGGCTACCATCGCGCGTGGACTGGCCTCACTCGGACAGCCCCCGCATGCATCGGCTGTGCCCGTGTCGGCTTGATCTGGCTTTCCCGCAGTTCCCATTCATCCATGTCGGGTTGCGCAACCCGATAGCGTGGCTCGCCGCCAGCACATGGCAGCAACCGCACAATGACAACAGACCCAGTGGGCACGTCGATCGAAGGGGTTGTAACTACCTGCCCAATCTTGAAGCGATGATACGGCATGGTCCACTTATTCAATCCGGATCAGGAGCGTCCATTCCCTCCCCTACCTTGGCCTGCCGCTCAATGGGCGCCGCCTCTGTCTCAAGGCTATCAGCCAGCTCCAGTAGCTGGGTCCGAAACTCCCCGGGGAGAATTTCGTTGGCGAGCCGGCGAAACCGAGCCGCCTTGGCCCTTGGCGAAGCTGCATCCAAACTGAGTGGAACTGGCACGAATACCTTCGGCTAAATGGGAAACCGAGCCGCCCGGGGAGCGGCTCGGCATCCGGCTGTTGGTCTGAAATTCTCAATGGCAGGCACGTCAAGTAGAGAGCTAAATCTATCAACCTGCGACCGAAAGCACAAGTATCAAGACTATGGTATCGTCTCAGCATATGGGACGCCGGATGACCAAGCCCGTGGTCGCGCGTTACCCCAACGTCGGCTTGTTCAGCACTCGGGATGCCGAAGTTGCCATAGCCGTTCGTGCGCTGCGACCAGGGTTTCTTTGTCGCGCCGCCGCTCGCTGCCGCGGGGTGCTAGCCGCGGAGCAGCGACCATCGTCTCCAGGACTTTCAGCAGTTGCTCCGCCACCCCGAAATCGCCCTGATCGCAGGCTTGGTGGAACGCGATCAGGATCTTGTCGGACAAGCGCCGGGCGTAACGCGGCACTTTGGCCGTCATCGTGTCATCGGGAACATCATTCATCGATCTGGCCTCTTCAGCCACACGCTCACCCGATCTCTTCAACCGCACCCCGGCGGCCGGCTGACCTTACACCGAGGGGTCATCCTCTCCGCGGGCTTCGCATGCCAAGGCGCGCCACCGTTTTGCCAACAGCAGCATCGTCTCGCGGGCTTCGGGGTTTGGCGCCGTTTCAGCTAACCGCTCGCATTCGGCAGCACGTTCTCTGCATTCGCGTGCCGTTTTGGGCGTAGGGTAGATCATGGGGCAAACTCCTCGTGCCTGTGACATTCGCCGTGGGTTGCCGATTGCTTGGCGATCACGGATTCGGGCAGGAGGTCGAGGCGCCTCGGACCGTGCCACCGGCCAAAAGGGCCCATTCCCAACAGTGACACTGGTGGCGAATTCGCTCGCCGGCAGCGTCGCAAGATTGATTCGTGACCGGCTCATCTGCTGCAAGAAAGAATCCCGCTGAACCCGATTACGATTCTTTCCAGTCTTTCTCGCGGGGCCCATCATCTTGGTGCAGCCGAATCGATGGATGGCACGCGAGCCTGGAGGATTCGCATCCAATCGAGCACGCTAATGTCGTTGCACCCCCAAGAGTCGGCTTCAGCACCCGAGGAAACCTCTCGCATTGCGCGTGCCGCGTTTCCTAAGGGCACCCTATGTCTGCATATTGCGGACGCACTTGGCACTATCTACCAGGACACGCAATTTGCTGCCCTGTTTCCCCGCCGAGGCTAACCTGCCGAAGCACCAGGGCGGCTCGCTCTGGCGACCTTGCTGCAATACGTGGAAGGTTTGTCCGACCGTCAGGCCGCCGATGCCGTACGTGGACGGATCGACTGGAAATGTGCGCTCGGCCTGTCGCTGACGGATCCCGGCTTCAACCATACGGTGCTCAGCGAGTTCCGCACGCGTCTCGTCGAGGGCAAGGTCGAACGGCTGCTGCTCGACACGCTGCTGAAGCGCCTGGAGGAATGTGGCTTGGTCAAGGCCCGGGGACGGCAACGCACTGACTCCACGCATGTGCTGGCCGACGTTCGCGGGCTCAATCGACTGGAACGCGTTGGCGAGACCTTGCGTGCGGCGCTAAACGAGCTGGCCGTGATGGCGCCAGATTGGTTGCGGGCGCTGGCGCCAGCCGACTGGTATGAGCGCTATGGCCGACGGGTGGAGAACTACCACTTGCCCAAGACCGACGGCGCACGCCTTGAGTATGCAACTACGGTCGGCACCGACGGAGGCTACCTACTGACGGAGATTGACGCGGCCAAAGACCAGCCGTGGCTGACACGGTTGCCCGCCGTGCAAGTTCTGCGTCAGGTCTGGGCGGCACAATATATCGAGGAGGCCGGGCAGCTACGTTGGCGCTCCAAAGCGGAGATGCCGGCATCCGCGGATCAGATCTGCTCGCCCTACGATCCGGCAGCCCGCTACAGTACCAAGCGGAACATGTCCTGGGTCGGCTACAAGGTCCAACTCACGGAGACCTGCGATCCTGAGAGGCCGCACCTCATCACCAATGTTGAGACGACTCCTGCCACGACCCCGGACGACAATATGGTGGCTGTCGTGCATGAATCGCTGAATCAGTGCGCGTTGTTGCCATCCGAGCATCTCGTCGACAAGGGCTACACCGACTCACACGTGCTGGTGGACAGCCAACAGCAGCACGGGGTGACTATTGTGGGGCCGGTCGCCGATGATCCAAGTTGGCAGGCCCGCTCGGACGATGGGCTGACCAAGTCTCAATTCCAGGTCGACTGGGATCGGCAAGTCGTCACCTGTCCGGCAGGCAAGCAGAGCATCTCCTGGCTGCCAAACACCTGGCCTGAGAACGGTATGGTATTCGAGGCGCGGTTTTCTCGCCGGGATTGTACGCCATGCGCGCTACGGTCCCGCTGCACCCGGGCGAAGAACGAGCCCCGGATCATCGGACTGCAGGCGCGCGAACACTACGAGGCGCTGCAGGCCGCTCGTCAACACCAGACAACGAAGGAGTTCGAGCAGAGCTATGCTGCGCGTGCTGGGATCGAGGGCACGCATGCGCAAGCGATCAGTCGCTGCGGATTACGGAGATGTCGCTATATCGGGCTGGCTAAAACCCATCTGCAGCACGTCATCACGGCCGCGGCCGTGAACCTGGTCAGGATCGCGGATTGGCAGAGTGGCATCCCGGTCGCCAAGACGCGTTGCTCGCGCTTCGCCGCTCTGCCAATGGCCGCGTGACCCGCTCGCGAATTCGCCACCAGTGTCAACAGTCGTGTCACCAGCCGCCATTTGAGGCCTTGAGGCGCGCCTGACGGGCTGACGGCAGGGTGTTTGCAGCGAAACTGCCCATTACAGTGAAAATCGCGGTCTGTCTGTGGGCCGATTTCGCCCCGGAATGCCGTGTTCGCGGCCGGTAGAATTGCTCAGAACAGTTATTTCGGGCAATAGCGAGCGTCTGTAGAACCCGGCCTCGCGGGCGTCTATCTTCCTTCAAAGATCGAGTTCCTGGCTCAGTTCTCTTCCAAATGGCGGCTGGTGACACGACTGTTGACACTGGTGGCGAATTCGATGTTCGAAGGATGTTCCGGTCACTACCTCCCCTAATCGGCCGAGATAGAGCAGCTCAGGCTTCGGTTAACGCCCCTCCCGCAAGTCGTGGCTGGCAAAGCGGCGAATTCGCCACCAGTGTCACTGTTGGGTCTACCCCTTGATCGCATGCTTGGTCGTCAGCCCGCGCGCCAACGCCAGACCATGTCCGATCGTGCTGACCGCCAGAGAGCCGGTCCTGACCACACCCAAAGTGGCGTTGGCCAGCGACTCGATGCGCTTGGCATGCATGTCACCATCGAACAGGCCGACCAGCGAGCGGTGAACCTGTCCAAACGAGAGGGGCTGTTGCTGTGGCATCACCGGGTCCTGCGAATCGGGCTGTCGGCGAGACGATTCGCGGTTCGCCGGCTCAGGACAACGGCTTGATCACGTTTGGCAGAATCCGAATCCAGACCGACCAGGCTTGATTCTTTTCACACAAATTCAGGTCGTCCCAGATTCTTTTGTTACCCTATCCAAAATGAGGGGATGGCTGAGGCATAATGGGTATTTCTATCATATCCGATGACGATGTAAGGTTGAAGTGGAGAAAGATCGTTTCAAGCCGCCAGACCGCCAAGCTCCGCAGCGCGTGGTGCTGTGCAGAATCGCTCTGAAGCACGTGCTACTATGAACCTGAAGAGAGATTGCTTGTTACTTTTCGGGCTGCAGGCGCGTCCAGCGCAAGTCGGACGGCGATTCTTACTTCGTCCCTCCATCGTAATCCCAGGTTTAGTCATGGCCGCGGTCGTCATCGTTGCCGCATGGCGATGGTGGTAATAACTCAGCTGTTATCGGTTGTGCCCGTGGGAGACAGTGGTGGGTCTGATTGGCCGCGGTGATCGGAAGCCCCTGAGGGAAGGGGCCGGACGCTGTTCAGCGACAATCAAGACGGATACCCATCGCGCAGGATGATTGACTTCTTGAAGCTGCTCGCCGGATTTTTCCTCGGACTGTTTAGATCACACGCCACTCGCGAAGCCGAGAAGATGTTCCCTGAAGCGATCTGCTCCAGCGACGATTAGCTACGGGAGGGCGGATCGGCTGATTTTCGTCTTGCTGTACCGGCTGTTCCCATCGCTTCCCGAGGCTCCGACCGTCTTCCAATCCGAAACGCTGGTACGCTGGCATCGGAGTGGCTTCAGTCTCTCCTGGCTGGAAGTCGTGCCGTCTGTCGGCTGGCCTGCGGTCCCAGCCGACATCCGCGATCTAATCCGGAAAAGTGCCACGGAATTGGTGTGTGTGCCAGACGATCGGTGACGCAGTTATCGTAACCTTTGAAGCGCGAGCCCGGCACGCAGGTCTGGGACCGATTCCCCACTATCGCGTGTCGTCGTTCCCGTCACGAGCTTCCCCGGAGTCTCCGTTGCGGTTCCCCTATCATCGGACCTGTAGTGCTGCAATGAATTCTGAGCGGGACGCGATCGTGACGACGAGACAAGCCGGGAGGGAGCACCAAAAGTTCGTGTCCCCACGTTCGGTCAGCTGGTGGTGTTGTACTTGAATTCCGGAAGGGCTTTCAGCGAGTCTATGGTAGCGCCGAGGAGCACCATCTTCTTGTCCTTCACTTGGAGTGAACTAAAAGGCACCACGACGTATTTCGTGCCCATACCCAGGAAGCCGCCGACCGACAGCACCGCAAAGGGCACCTTCTCGGCCGGAGTAACGATCAGATCGTCGATCGTTCCCACGGTCTCGTTGGCCTCGTTTACGACGGTGCTGCCTACTACCTTAGATGTGCGGTACCCGGTGGCCAGCGACGCGGGGTCGACCTTCATCAGGGTCACAGTTTGCGGCGCTCCCTGCGCCAAGGCCGGACCACTCAGCGATGCCGCGAGGAGAGCAGCACCCGCCAGAGATGTGATTGAATGTATCATCTGTAGCTCCTTTCGATCGTTCGACGATGGTGCACGGAACCGCTCGGAAGCAGGTTGTATCCTGTCCGGGGCGCTCCCACGCAGGGATTACTTCTTCTGCGCATCCTTCAACCCGCCAAGGGCGTTCTGGCTTGGGGTCACCGAGTGCCTTGCCGACGATTTTTTGATGGCGCCCTTGGCTGAACCAGCTATGCGATCTGATGCGATCTCTCGTCCATACCGTGGCACTCCATCTATCGATAACTCTCGCGGTCGAGTGGTGTGGTCGGCGGCCGCACAGCTGGCGATCGACGCTGCTCGCCCGATGGGCGAGGAGTGAGCTATGTTCCTAAAAAACCTGTCCCGCTAAGCACACGACCTTCTCTCAGTCGCGCTATTGTCACCCAGTCGGGCCTCTCGGTTACATACAGTAGCTCAGCGTCTTGTACTAGTTGTCGACCTCGTGGCCATCCAATTTAGATGAGATTACCGGATCAAAAGCTAACGCCATGCACTCCGAAATAACCGGCAACCAGAATTACGACGACCACTACGCCAATGATGGTGAAGATGTTCATTCTGCTCTGCTCCCGCTCCATGTTGGTGGCGCACTGTGTACTCGAAAACGCCATGTACCAGCCCTTATTTATAGCTGACCGGTTCGACCGAGGCCGAGGCGGCAATGTATTATTATCGCCACCGCCTATATCCCCAATAGCCACCCCCACCGAAGAGCAGGAAGAGCACGAGAACAATAAGAATGAGGTCCATAGCTTCCTCCAAAATATCTGACGGGAATTGCCGTCCTGCTCATGTGGGTACCGAACTACTATTCGCCAGCCTCGGATTCTACCTAGTGATAGAGTCCGACTCGAATCTCAAACCGAACGAGCACCTGCGCGCCAACAACATGACAGAGGCGGCGTAGAGGAACCCGTTCGCTGATGCGATGGTTCCCTCGAAATCTTTGCCGAGCCTACGGTTGCGGCTGATTCAGGCGAGGAAGCGTTCGACCACCCAACGGGGCGGCAGCACTTGGAAGCCCACCTGATCGGGCAGTCTCCGCACGATCTCGATGGCGATTGTGGTCGCCTTGGCGTGCCGCTCACCAGTGTAGACACTGTCGGCAAACACCGTCTGGATGAAGGGGAAGCGGGCGCGGGAAGCCTGCAGCACCGGCGGGGCACCGTCACGATCCTGCACGCAGGCAGGATGCACCTGCAACTCCAGCCCACGGCCGTCGGTGTCTACCAAACCGTGCCGCTTGCGACCCTTGATCTTCTTGCCGGCGTCATAGCCACGCGGGACACCACCGGCCTCGGTAGTCTTGACGCTCTGCGTATCGATCACCCCGGCCTGCGCCAGGGAATGCCGCCACGCAGCATAAAGAACATGGCGTTGATCGGTTCGCGCATCGGCCAGGCGCGACGCCGGCCGGTTGTCGCGGGCGGCGGGAACAGCGGCGCAAGCACTTGTGCCACTCCGCATCGGTGAGATCGCTCGAGTAGCGCAGGTCGTCTGCTCTGCCCGGGTGTCGGGGATCCACATCGGAGGCTCCAAGGAGACGGGGTGCCTCAGATTCCATGCAGTTGCCGAATTTCAAAGCCCCGCAGCAGGCGTTTCGAGATGGCCTCTTATTGGGTGCGATATACGGTTGTGGTGGTGCGAGGCGCCATGTAGGTCGGTTGGTCGCTTGGTTGATAGCCGGGCGGCGGGTTCAAGACAGTTGTACTGGTGGCCGGCGTGTAGGTGGTTGTTGTGGTTGCCGGTGTCACATACGTGGTTGTCGTCGGTGCAGGAACACATCCGCCGAGAGCTAACAAGCCGAGCGGAAGCAATAGGGTGTAACGCATGGTCAATTTCCCTCCGTCTTGGAGACGTCAGTTATCAGCGAAAAGGGTAGCCAGATGGTGGGTAGGAGTTATCCCACAATGTTTGCCCGTCCAGCCGCCCTTCCGATCAGCCAATATAATTGGTCGGCCGATATCCTCGACCGTAGAGGTAGGCTACACGAGGCGATAGCCTCGGAATCTACTCAGAAGCAGGAACTGTCTATACAGGTAAGCATGCTTGCCGATTCCCTGCGGCAACGCGACGCTGGCAGCATTTGCGTAGGACCGCCGTGGCGCAAGGCGACATCCTTGCGATAGCCTGAAGGGGACGTGCAATGGCTGCGACATTCCGATCGAGCTCGAGCATCATTGCGTCGTCTCCTTCTTGTGGGACGTCTACCGAACCGACCAGCGCGCGATGGGTGACGCCATCGTCCGGCGTTTTCCAACCAAAGGGCGCTTTTCCCGACCGCTGCCCATCGACTGTTGTGGCGGCAACCCCGCAGCAGACAACACGGGTTCTCGACCCAGATTTCGTAGTGTGCCGAGAGGAACCGGATCGTCATCTCGAAGCGGGACCTGACCTTCGGGATTCACGGGTCGAGGCGCAGAACGTCGCTTTGCGACTGCAGGCCGACGTTGATTATTCGGCTAGTGTTGCCGGCGAGGCTTGTCGCACTTGACGCTTGACGGATTTCCGCCACTTCGTGCGGCGTTCGATGGCTATCGCGCGCGGGAGTCCAACTAGCTTTGCAGTTCGATCTGGACCAAATTGGTCGCCGGCGCGGTTCATTACCAAACGTCGACACCGCCGGCACCCACTTTAACCCGGATGAGTTGCTGTTCGACCGGTATGCACTGAAAGTTGGGCCAGGATCCGATCAACCCGACCAACAGTGATCCCACCGTCGCTTTTCGTCTTGCGCAAATACAGGCGCTTGCGATTGACACAGTCGGGGTCGGAACCGAAGCGATCCGAGCTGAGAAGGTATCATGCTAAATTCGCGGTGGCGAAAAGGGGAAGATGAAGGTCCAGCCGCTGACCCAAGAGGTCAGCCTCTCGGCAGGCGGCAGCCGATATTCAAATCGCTTGCATCGGACACAAGGACGCTCCCAACAGGGTAGAGCAGGGGCAGCGTTGGCCGCTATGCCAGCGGCCGAGGGGCGGGCTCCTTCTCCACCTCATCGGTCCATACTTTGAAGCTTGTCAATGTGTTCGGACCGAACGTGTTGGTGATCGCCACGTCAACCGCGTCGCGCCCCCGCGCCATCAGCACACGCCCGGCCCGCGGCATGTTGTTGCGCGGATCGAAGACGTGCCAAGCGCCGTCCAGATAGGCTTCGAACCAAGCGGCGAAGTCCATCGGACCGTACGGCGGTGGCACGCCGATATCGCTGAGATAGCCCGTGCAGTAGCGCGCGGGGATGTTCAAGCATCGGCAGAACGTCACAGCGAGGTGGGCGAAGTCGCGGCATACGCCTCGCCGCTCGTTGAACGCGTCCCACGCGGTCCGGGTCGGGCGGGCATCTGCATAGTTGAACGCGATGTGGTTGTGAACGAAGTCGCAGATTGCCTGCACACGGCCCCAACCCATCGGGGATCGGCCAAATAGTTGCCACGCTGTTTCCGACAACCGATCGGTCTCGCAGTATCGGCTACCCAGTAGAAACACGAGGACTTCCGCAGGCAGCTCCTGCACAAGCTGTTGGTGCGCTGAAGGGCTGGTCGGGTCCGGCGCCCCAGCATCATTCAGGACGGCCGTACTGGCGATCCGAGTTTGACCCGCCGGAGCGACGAGCCGGCTGCACCAGTTGCCGAAGCCATCGCGATAGGAAGTGACCGGCACCAACGGACTGGTGGTAATCTGGTCGGGAACAATGATGTCAGGTGCGCGCGTGTGATGGACGTGCAGCATTAGCATCATCGGCGTCGCTTGAGGACAGTCGTAGATTAGTTCGTAGCCCACCCGAATTATCATACCATACCTCGCGATGCGATTTGCGCGACCGAACCCGACTCTTCGGTGACAGTGACCTCCACTTGCATATCGAGGGCAGATCCGAGCGTACCGGTGAATGTTCCCCACAGCGGCAGCACGCGCGCCGGATGCCATGCAACTGCAACACGGATTAGGTTGCGGTTGCCGATAATACAGTTGGTCGGATCGAAATCGACCCAGCCCGCTCCAGGCAGATAGACCTGCAGCCAGGCATGTGTTGCGCCGCCTCCAACGACAGTGGTATCCACCGTGGTCGGCACAAAGATGTAGCCACTGACAAACCGGGCGGCGAAACCGAGCGAGCGGACCGCATCGATCATCAGCCACGCAAAGTCCCGACACGTGCCACGGCCGCGCTGCATCGTCACGCCGGCGCTCTGCACACCCCGTTCGCCGCGGCGCGAGTAGGTAAACTCGTCCTGTATGCGGGACGTCATGGTTCGTAGCAGCTCCATTGTCGCGCGTCGACCGGTTCGAGGCAGCATGCCGTTGGCCCAGCGATCTACTTCCGCGCTCGGCTCGCTTCGCTCCAATGCACGAATCAGATCAGGCTGGTCCTCGAGTGAATAGCTGAATGGGAACATGGCCGCGCCGGTTTCCAGCTGATAATCAGGCAGGGCTGCCTCCGTGTGCTCCAGCGTGACCGTACTTTCGAAGGAAAGCCTGGTGGTCTTGCCGGAGAAGGTCGCAACTGCCACCGAATTGTCGAACACGTCGTGCAGCCAGCGTAGCAGCACGGGATGCGGCAGGATGACGAGCTGGGTCCGAACCAGGCGGAGATCATGGCTCTCCCGCGGCCGGAACATCATGCGATGCTCGCCCAACCTCACCGGTTCCGCGTAAGGGTAGACCGTGACATGCCGGACCGTCAGCAGACGCATTCGGCCCTCCGTTGCGACGATGCGAGTGCAATCGTGACATAAACTCGGAAATTATTCGGCGGCACAAGCTCAGGCGCCACGATTGGGCCTGCCATGGCGCCGCAGCGTCACCAGGTAGGCGATCAGCAGAAATGCCAGCGCGTGCGCGGCGATGATTGCGGCGCCGCGGCCCGCCGGTTCGGCAGTCATGTCGATCAGCGTACCTGTGCGCGCGTTGATGACCCGGATCGGCCCCTCGGCGGCGATGAACACCGCCTTCATCGCTTCGGTCAGCCAGTAGCCGGTGACCGCGACCTTTGCCACCGCGGTGGCCAGGTCAGGCAGCTTCGGCACCAGTACTCCCGCCAGGATCAACTGCGGAACCAGGGCCAATGGAACGATCGTGGTCGCCTGGTCCCGCGTGTTGGCGAACGCCGAGATCACCAGTCCCATCGCGGTGCCCGCCATCGCCCCGATCGTCAGAAGCAGGAACTGTTCCAGCAGATCTCCTGGGATTCCTTCTGCCAGTGCCGCCGCAAGCACGTAAACAATGGCAAGCTGCAGCACGGTGAACACACCGGACACGATGTATTTCGCGCCGATGAACGCTGCGGTGGACAGGTTGATGTCGTGCTCGCGCCGATAGATCGCGAGTTCGCCGACGATCTCCTTCGATGCCGCGTTGCAGCCGAGCCAGATCGCACTCAGGCCGAGCAACAGCAGAAGTGCGTTCTCCGCGTTGACCCGCTCCGGCCCCGTCCCAAAGTTGCCGAAGGCATAGCCGATCAGCCCGCCGATCAGCACGCTCTGAACCGCTGCCAGGACCAGCGTCCGACGATCTGACAGCACCAGGCGCGTGTTCCGATGCAGTAGAATGGCCGCCTGGCGTGCGATACGTCGCAACGTGGCAAGCGCCGGCGCGCGGGGGCGCTCCGGATCGGCGCGCCGCAGGCCGCCGCGCGCTGCGGTGGCGGTCGGTAGATTCCCCGTTGCGCCAATGGTTGCCTCGAACCTGGCACGCCAGTACTCGGCGCCGAGCGCGGCCGTGCAATTGAACACCTCGCCCAACCGGTTCACCGCGAAGAAATCCAGCACCTGGGATGGTGCACCGACGAAGGTTGGCTGGCCGCCACGGCCCATGCAGACAACCTTGTCACAGAACTCAGCCACATTCGCCAAGGTGTGCGTGACCATGATGATGGTCATCCCGTCATCGGCCAGGCGTCGGAGCAAGCGCATGATCTCCCAGTCAGTACTCTCGTCCAGCCCGCTGGTCACCTCGTCGAGGAGCAGCAGACTGGGGCGGGTGAGAATCTCGCTGGCCAGGCTCGCGCACTTCTTTTGCCCACCGCTGAGCGTGCCGATACGCTGGTCGAGCCTATCCAGCAGGTCGACGCTGCGCGCAGCGTCGTTCACAGCCGCGTGGCGCTGCGCGAGGATGGTATCAGGCGGCAGGCGAAGCTGCGCCGCATAGTCCAGTGCCTGGCGGAGCGTCAGCTGCTCGTGCAGGACGTCCTGCTGCGGCACGAACGCTATATCCTGCTTCAAGGCCTCAAAATTGGCATGCAGGTCACCATTGTTGAGCAGTACCGC
>Ga0209040_10001443_pt1 | contig 18800 bp, 12 predicted proteins | sample BogFormECP12_OM3_FD_188240 | JGI IMG/M metagenome (GOLD analysis project Ga0209040, IMG submission 188240) | Bog forest soil microbial communities from Calvert Island, British Columbia, Canada - ECP12_OM3 (SPAdes) (version 2) | ecosystem: Environmental > Aquatic > Freshwater > Wetlands > Bog ...
AGTTTGAGATTGCTGGTTCGAACGGATACCTGGGACAAAACTCGACTGACATCGTGGTAGGGCTCGGCGACTCGAAAGAGGCCGACATCGTGCGAATGATGTGGCCCACCGGTGTGCTGCAGGATGAGATCCACGTTGCCGGGGACAGGCAGCAGAACTACCTCGAAATGGATCGCCGCGGCAGTTCCTGTCCCACGCTGTTTGTATGGAATGGCGAGCGCTATGAACTCGTCGCCGACATGCTGGGCGCGGGCGTGGTGGGACACTGGATTGGGCCCGGCCAGCGCGATATTCCGCGGCCGGTGGAATACATCAAGATCGATCGCAATGCCATTCGAGAGAAAGATGGCAAGCTCAGCTTCCGCTTCATGGAGCCGCTGGAGGAAGCTGTCTATCTCGATCAGACGCGCCTACTGGCGGTGGATCATCCGGCGGATGTCGATGTTTATCCCAACGAATATTTCGCGTCGAATCCGCCGTATCCGGAATTCAAGGTAGTGGTGAGCAAGAGCGAAGACGCGCGTCCGCCCGCGGGCGCATGGGATGAGCACGGCCACAATGTGTTGCCCGACCTTCTCGCGCATCGTTATTTCGGCGATTTTGCTTTAACGCAGTTTCAGGGTTTTGCCAAGCCGCACAGTCTGACACTGGATCTGGGTGAGCCTTATCGTGGCGGCCCGCTGTGGCTGCTGATGCACGGCGAAGTGGAATACTTCTCGGCCAATAGCATGTATGCTGCGTCGCAGGCCGGAGTGCGGGCCATCTCTCCTTTTGTGGAAGCGCTCGGCGCAAACGGGAAATGGGTGCGCGTAGAAGACGATATGGGATTCCCGGCTGGCGGTCCGCGTACGATGACTGCCGACCTCACCCGCAAGCTGCCATCGGGTACGAAAAAGATTCGCATCACCACTAACTTGCAGATTTACTGGGACAGCATTCTGGTGAGTCCAACGCCGCAAGAATCTCGAAAAGGCCAGAGCCTTCGGCTGACACCAATTCTATTGGTTCGCGCCGATCTGGGTTTCCATGGATTCCCACTGAAGATCGAAGGCACGCCACCCGGGAACGTGCAATACGTTTACGAGGAAGTGAGCGCGACCGGGCCCTACACACGTCCTACCGGAACTTATACGCGCTACGGCGATGTTCTGCCGCTGCTCGTTGCGACCGATGACAAGCTGGCGGTCTTTGGATCCGGCGACGAAGTGCGCCTCGATTTCGATCCATCAAGCTTGCCCACTCTCCCCCAAGGCTGGGTGCGCGATTATTTCTTCGCCGCCAACGGCTATGAGAAGGATATGGATTTCTACGCCGCCGAAGGCAATTTCGTGGCCCCGCTGCCGTTCCTCGGGATGGGCGACTATCCGTATCAGCCGGACAAGTCATTCCCGCTTGACGATGCGCATGTGAACTACCTTCTCGAATACAATACGCGGCACATGTCAGGCAACGAGCAACGCGGGTATTGGTTCGATTATGGTTCTTCGAAGTAGACCGCGCAGTGTGTGTAATATAAAAACGTTTTAGTATTGACATTCCCGTCCTCCCCATAATCCAATAGGCGGACTCATGGAAACTACCTCGGCTCCTGCTGTGTCGTCCGCACCTCGCCTTCGTCGCACCCTCACGCTTTGGGATCTGATTCTTTACGGCGTCATCGTAATTCAGCCGGTCGCCCCCATGTCAGTGTTCGGCGTACTCAGCGACCGGGGTCATGGGCATGTGGTCACGACCATTCTGATTGCAATGGTCGCTATGCTGTTCACGGCGATCAGCTATGGCAAGATGGCTCGCGCCTATCCCAGCGCGGGCTCGGCGTTTACTTACGTGGGCCAGGAGATCAATCCTGCACTTGGCTACGTGACGGGATGGAGCATGGTCATGGATTACATGCTCAATCCCATGATCTGCATCATCTGGTGCAGCCAGATCGCGCGCGACTTTGCGCGCGGGACGCCGGTCGTGCAGAGCCTTCCTTACTGGGCGTGGGCCGTCTTTTTTGCGGCAGCCTTTACCGGATTGAATATCCAGGGAGTGAAGACTTCGGCGCGCGTAAATACTGGACTCGCGGCAGGGATGGGAGCAGTAATCGTTTTGTTCTTCCTGGCTGCGGCACACTACATTTTCGGACACCCGCACAGTGATCCAGATTTCTTTCTGCGTCCGTTTTACGATCGTGATTTGTGGAATACGAAGGCGGTTCTGGGAGGCACGTCAATCGCGGTGCTCACCTACATTGGTTTCGACGGGATCTCGACGCTCTCCGAGGAAGCCGAAAATCCACGCCGCAATATTTTGCTGGCAACTGTGCTGACCTGTCTGGTCATTGGGATTCTTTCCGCCGTCGAAGTTTATGCTGCACAGCTTATCTGGCCTGCTACGCAGCCATTTCCGAACGTCGATACGGCATTCACCTACGTTGCGGGACGGGTATGGGCTCCGCTGTTTGGCATTCTAGGATTTACCCTGCTGGTGGCGAACTTCGGCTCCGGCATGGGTGCGCAACTGGGCGCGGCTCGCCTGCTTTATGGCATGGGACGCAGTAACGCTCTGCCTAAGAGTTTCTTCGGCGCGGTTGATCCTAAAAGACATGTGCCGCGCAACAATGTGATTTTCGTGGGCGTGATCGCTTTAGTCGGAGCGTTTCTCATCAGCTACGGCCTGGGTGCCGAGATGCTGAATTTCGGCGCGCTGATAGCGTTCATGGGCGTTAACCTAGCGGCCTTTATGCGTTACTTCGTACGGGAAGACAAAAAGAAGATCACGAATTTCTTCCCGCCGCTTGCTGGATTCTTCATCTGTCTGCTGCTCTGGCTTAACCTCAGCCGGCCCGCGAAGATTGTGGGCGCAATCTGGATGGGCGTCGGCATTGCCTTTGGAGCGATCAAAACCAGAGGATTCCGGGGCAACCTCATCGATTTCGAGCTGCCGCCGGAAGAAGAATGATATATTCCCAGGGTTTTGCGAGAAGGAGAGGCTGAATGCTCGGCTCGAACAACATTGTGGCTTTTGTTCCGACGAAAGATGCGACGAAATCGAGGGCCTTTTATGAAGGAGTGCTGGGTCTTCGATTCGTAAAGGATGACGGCTTTGCGCTGGTGCTCGACGCGAACGGAATCATGGTGCGGGTATCGCAAGCTCCGCAATTCACGCCGGCGCAGTTCACGATTCTCGGATGGGAGGTTACAGACATCGAGAAGATGGTCGCCGAGCTGCGCAAGAAGGGAGTCCACTTCGAGAGGTACGGATTTATCGAGCAGGACGATCTTGGGATATGGACCGCGCCGACGGGCGATAAAGTGACGTGGTTCAAAGACCCGGACGGCAACGTGCTTTCCGTCTCGCAACACGTCGCGTAACGCCTATGCCGAAATGCCTTGCTTCCAAAATTTTACCTCCCTCCTTACTCCGCGTTCCAGCCGCTCACTTCAACCACGGCCTTTTCGGCGCCAAATTCGTTTGAGCGGTAGATCGCAGTTAGCTCCCGTTTCTCTCCGGGAAAGAGGGAAATGTAATTGTCTTCCCAGACGACAGGCAGAATTTCTTCGCCCTTGGCACCTTTACCGACTTTCAATCTCACAAAAAACGCCAGGCTCTTGCTGGGATTTTCCAGCGTGACGTGTGTAACGGTGTCTTCGCCTTTGTGTTCCGTGTGCTCGGTAACTTTAAGCTTTACCTTCGGAAGTTGCTTGAGAGCGGTGAAATCCGCATAGGAATCAGTTGGAGTCATCCACCAGTTCGACTTGGCCCAGTCAAGCGTCTCTGGTTTCGTAGAGAGCCAGTAGAAGTTCGAACCTGCGAGTCTGCCGTTTGAGTCGGTAAGTCGCAAAACGACGAAGTACACGGGGCTTAGTCCGGCTACTTTGGGCAAGGTAAATATTTTGGCCGTGCTGTCGGCGGGTGCGTCAACCGGATCCTCATGGGAGAACTTCTCGGACATGTCGAGGTTGTATATCTTGGTCGTAAGCTTCAGACCCTTCACGTCTTCATACTGACTGCTGACTACCCAGATAGAATGATCGTCATAGCCATAGATGGGATGAAGCGCTTCCATGGCCCGTTTGGCGCCGAAATATCCGCCCGCGGGGCGCAGATAGTAGTCGTAGAGATGCCAGATCATGGAAGGCCAGGCGTTGTTCAGCATCCACTGGATCACGCCCGTCGATTGATATTTGTTGCGACTGTAGGCTTCATACATCGCGCGCACGCCTTCGTAGGTTTGAAGTTGTGACTTGAAGGCGAAGTCTTCAACCGTATCCGATTTGCCGTAACGATTGGCGAGCGCGGTGCTGAATACCTGGATGGTTTTGAATTCTCCACCGCCGGCGTGATAGTTCCATACGTCGTCGATCGGCCACAGATGATCTGAGCCCACCATGGCTCGAATGCTCTCGACGGGAGGGACGGCCGGTCCCATGCTGGTTTCCGTGTTGAAGCCGTAGGCTCCGCCGCAGCCGCCAGGGTTGCATAGCTTGCGGTTGGGTTGTCCTGCGGGAGTGTCCTGTTCCCAATAGCTTGGAGCTATGTACTCGTAGGGGCCCGACATTTTGACGCCACTGTTTCCCGTCACCGTGGTGGCTTTTCCGGTTGCCGAGGAAACCACGGGATTCGGCCACAGAAGCTCCTTCTCAATATTCAAATACATCTGCTCGACGTCGGGAGGAGGCGGGTTGTCGCTGCCATTCAGCCACATGACGAGGCTGGGATGGCTGCGCAGGCGATAAATCTGGTCGCGCAGGGATTGTTGCGCGATTTCAAAATCCTGCGGCTTCCAGCGCGGCCAGCGCTCCCAGAAGTCGCAACAGCACCATCCTGCCATCACCAGAATTCCCTCGCGATCGGCGATGTCGAAGAACTCCTTCGTTTCGAGCTTGCCTTCCAGGCGAACTGTATTCAGGCCCATGTCGCGGACATAGCGAAATTCATCTTGCAGGCGCTGGGAATCTTCGCGGAGCATCATGTCCGGCGTCCAGCCGCCGCCGCGGATCAGTATGTTCTTGCCGTTGATGTGGAAGGCGCGTCCACCGGTTGCATTGACCTCGGACGTGACTTCGCGAATGCCGAAGTTAGTTTGGGAACGATCGCTGGAGGCGCCATCGATCTCGAATTCCATAGTCAGTGGATAGAGATTCGGCTTGCCCATTTGTGCCGGCCACCACAGGCGCGGATTCGAGAAGACGAGTTGAGGGAACTGCTCAGGTGTGAAAGTGACGTCTTTGCTTTGGTTCGCGGCGAGTTCGACTTCCTGCTCGAAGGTGACGTTTTCGATCTGGCCTTTCAGGTTGCCCTTCACCGGATGGGCGGTGCCATTCTTCAGTTGCGCGGTCACGGTCAGCCGAGCGGAATTGTTTTCCGGCAGGTTCAACTTTGAGACGACGGTGGGATAGCGCAGGGCGACAGGTCCGCTGGTCGCGAGATAAACTTCGCGCCAGAGGCCCATGTTCTTATCAGGAGGCGCAGGGTTCCAGTCGACAAAAGTGATGGCCAGGTCGTTCTCGGTCGGCGCGAAGACCTGAACGGCGAGAATGTTTTCCGCGCCGGATTTCACTGCCTCAGTGACATTGAATTCGTAGGTGCGCCACGCTCCGGCAATGTCGTTAGAGTTGGCGATCTGTTTTCCATTGAGCCACACGTTGGCGCGATAGTTGATTCCCTTGAAATTCAGCCACACTATTTTTCCAGCGTACGACGCAGGCACGCTGAATTGCTTGCGATACCACCACGAGACTGCATAGGGGCTATCGGGCTGCATGGCGATGTTGGAAAAATTGCCGCCGATCGGGTATGTGACTCCGGCAAACTGTCGCAGGTTCATGGCGAAAAACGGGTCGGGCAGAGTCTTGTCCTTCAGCAGCGCCGCGACCACCGTGGTGGGAACGCTGACGTCATGCCAACCCTTGGCATCAAAATTGGGAGCGGAGATGAGTTCGCCCTTGGCCTCAATCTTGGCGGAGGATTGCAAAGCCCAGTGGTCGTGCAGTGCGAGTTTTCCGCTCTGCTGAGCCGGTGGATTCTTGTCCAGTGATTGGGAAGTGGCCAAGGCCACCGTCAGGAAGAAAAGCGAAGTGGCCAACAGAATTGCCAGGGAACGTGCGGACAAGAAAGTCAGGAACCTTCTTCCGAAAATCATCTTGCTCTCCTTAGAGCTCCATCGCTGGTCGCTGGTACAGCTTCGGATTTATGGACTTCGATTCGCGAACAAGATGGATAACACGTCTATTGATACGTTTCAATAGATGTTTTTCGCAGGGCGGGATCCGATCGCTGGAGAAGACCGCATCAAGGGCAAATCGGCGCAGACTGTAGCGCCCGGTTGTTTAGTTTATAATTAACAATTCTGCGGCACAATTCCGGAGTGACAAGAAGATGATTCGATTTCTGCAAACTGAAGGACCGTTCAAGAAAATTGTGCTCAGCGGCCTGCTGCTGTTAATTTGCGCGGCAATGGTGATTGCGTTCGTACCTGGCATCGGCACCGACGTGTCGGGCAATCCGGGCGCGGGTATTGTCGCCAAAGTAGATGGGCAGGATATTAGCGCCGAGGAAGTGCGCGAGACGGCTCGTGGGATGCTGCAACAGCAAGGAGCGCAATTGGGCGCGAATGCTGCGATCCTGCTGCCTTTTTTCGCGCAGCGCGCGGCCGACCAACTGGTGGACCGCCAGGCGCTGGTTTCTGAAGCTCAACACCTCGGATTGAAAGCCACTCCGCAGGAGATTAAGGACGAACTCCAGCACGGACGCTATGCAGAAGTCTTCTTTCCCGGCGGAACCTTTATTGGACAGGCGGAATATCAGGGTCTGCTGCAGCAACACAATCTAACTCCCCCGATGTTTGAAGATTCCGTGGGAAAAGAAATTCTGATCAGCAAGTTGCAAGCCCTGATCGCCGGCAGCGCTTCGGTGAGTGAAGCCGCCGTCCGGCAGGAGTTCGACAAACAGAATACCAAGGTAAAGTTTGAGTATGCCGTTCTGAAGCAGGACGATATCAAGAAGGGCCTTCATCCCACGACGGAGGAGCTGAAAGCTTTCTACGACAGCCACCAGAAAAATTACGCAAATTCGATTCCGGAGAAGCGCAAGGTGAAGTACGCCATGATCGACTTCGCCAAAATCGAGAATGGGGTACAGGTCACGCACGACGACCTGCAGGTTTATTACAACCAGCACCGCGATCAATATCGTATGCCCGAGCAGGCGAAGGTCAGTCACATTCTGATTAAGACGCCGTTGCCAGGACCGGACGGGAAAGTGGATGAGAAGGGCGTGGCGGAGGCCCAGAAGCGCGCAGAAGATATCCTCAAGCAGATCAAGGCGGGAGCAAAGTTTGAGGACTTGGCCAAAAAGTATTCCGAAGATCCGGGCAGTGCGAAGGAAGGCGGGTCTTTGGGATGGATCGGCAAGGGTCGCACGGTTCCGGAGTTTGAGAAGGCCGCTTTCTCGCTGCCCAAGGGGCAGATCAGCGATCTGGTGAAGAGCAGCTATGGTTTTCACATCATTCGTGTGGACGATCGGCAAGATGCTCACATGAAGACGCTCGACGAAGTGAAAGACCAGATCGAGCCGATCCTCAAACAGCAAAAGGCGCAGCAGATCGCTCAGAAGGCGGCAGACGATTTGCTCCAGCAAGCTCAGAAGCAAGGCCTGGATGCTGCCGCAGCCACCAAAGGCGTGCAGGTTGTTACTTCTGACTTTTTCGGCCGCAAGGATCTGGTGCCGGGATTAGGGCCCTCGCCGCAGTTCATGGATGCGGTCTTCACCACGGCGGAGAAGTCCCCACCGCAGATGGCCGCGACTTCGCAAGGCGTCGCCGTGTTCGACCTGCTGGCAGTCAAGCCGCAATCTACACCGACGTTTGATGAAATTCGCACCCGGGTGGAAGAGGAATTCAAGAACGAGCGCTCGAGCATTCTGCTGTCCCAGAAAACTCAGGAACTCTCCGATCGCGCCAAAAGCGACCATGATTTGAAGAAAGCGGCAAAAGAGTTGGGCGCTGAACTGAAGACCAGCGAATTCGTTGCGCCCGACGGCCAGGTCCCGGATATCGGATCGATGACCGGGCAAGCTGCGGTTGCGTTCAACATGAAGCCCGGGGACATCAGCGGACCGATCAACAGCGGAGCTAACGGAGTGGTGATTTCCATGGACGAAGTGCAGGCTCCGTCGGAGGCTGATTTCGCCGCCAAGCGCGATCAGATTCGTGATTCGCTGTTACAGAATAAGGAACAGGAGTTGTTCCAATTGTTCGTGACCAACCTGCGCGACCAGATGGAGAAATCCGGCAAAATCAAGATCAACCAGGAAGAGATGAAAACGCTGACCCGTGCGGGCAGCGAACCGGGAATCTGAGGAAGTGATCGAGTTGCATGTCATTTTCGCGCGCCGCAGGCATTTTATTGCATCCCACGTCGTTGCCTTCGCGCGGCGGCATTGGTGATTTCGGTCCAGCAGCTTATCAGTTCGCTGATTCTCTTGCCTCAGCTCGTCAGGGACTCTGGCAAGTTCTGCCGCTCGGGCCTCTGGGCTATGGCAATTCGCCGTATTCTTCCACCTCTGCATTCGCCGGAAACCCGCTGCTGATCAGCCTGGAACGACTCGCCAGCCGTGGCTGGATCGATCCGGATAAAATTTCCAACCTCGCACCCGACTCTGGTCCGATTGCCTATGAGCAGGTTTTCGCCACGAAGTTACCGTTGCTGTTTGAAGCCGGTCGCGGATTTGTCGCTTCGGCGCCGCCCAGCGCGCGCGAACGGTTTGAACGATTTTGTTCCGAGCATGCCTGGTGGCTCGATGACTTTGTCCTTTTCGATGCGCTGCGGTCCAAGTACAAACTGGCGAGCTGGAACGCGTGGCCCGCAGTGCTGGCGCATCGCGAACCCGCCGCGATGGAGCAGGCTCGCAAGGAACTGGCGGATGATCTTAAGATCCGGAGCGCGTTGCAGTTTGCCTTCCACGAGCAATGGCAGGCGTTGCGGCGTTATTGCGCGGAGCGGAAGATTCGTATCGTCGGCGACGTGGCGATCTTTGTGAATTACGACAGCGCCGACGTATGGATGCATCGCGATCTTTTTCGCTTGAACGAGAATCTTGAGCCGGATGTGGTTTCGGGCGTGCCGCCTGACTTCTTCAGCAAGACCGGACAGCGTTGGGGCAATCCCCTCTACCGCTGGGATGTGATGAAGGCGCGGGGCTATGAGTGGTGGATTCAACGCTTGCGTTGGGCCACACAAAACTGCGACTACATCCGGCTCGACCATTTTCGCGGCTTCGACCAGTTCTGGGAGATTCCGGCAGCCGATCCCACGGCGATCAACGGGCGCTGGGTAGATGGTCCGCGCGACGATCTGTTTCACAAGCTGCGCGAGGCGCTTGGCGGTCTGCCGTTTTTTGCTGAAGATTTGGGCTACATTACTCCCGCGGTGCATGCCCTGCGCGAGCGGCTGCAAATCCCGGGAATGGCAGTGCTGCAATTCGGATTCGGCGACGAAGGCGCGCACATCTACCTGCCACATCGCGCTGCCGGCAAGGTGATCTACACCGGAACACACGATAACGATACGACCGTGGGCTGGTACCAGGCCTCTGCCGCCGAACATGAACGGCGTAACGCGGATTCCTACCTTGGACGCTGCGACGATGGCATTCATTGGGCCTTCATCCGTGCGGCTCAGAACTCGGTTGCCGATCTTGCTCTCATCCCCCTGCAGGACGTGCTGGGTTTGGGCAGCGAGGCACGTATGAACACTCCCAGTCTGGACGGCGGGAACTGGAAATGGCGTCTCGCTCCGGGCCAGTTCACGGGTGAATTGATCACAAAACTTGCCCATCTTGCTGAAGTCACGGACCGGCTTCCTAAGCCGTTTCCCATTCCCCCGGACGAAAATTTCGCGGCCTGAAACTGCGGCTCAGCTAGCAACGCCGGCAGCAAGTTGTGAATACAGTGTTACAGGGATTGAGAGGCTTTGCGCCCCGCGCCGAATCGTGTATAGAAGTGACGGAGAGTTTTCTTGGCTGGCGAACCCATTGTCGAAGCTCGTGCGATTGAGAAGTCTTATCCGCAACCGGATGGAACCCGCATTCAGGTGGTTGGACTTACAGACTTCGCGATTGAACCGGGGAAGATCATCGCGCTGCTGGGCGCCTCCGGCTGCGGCAAGTCCACTTTGCTGCGCATCCTGAGTGGACTTTCGCAACCTTCTTCGGGGGCGTTGTTCTGGCATGGCAAGCCACTGAACGGTCAAGCGCCGAATGTGGCCATCGTTTTCCAGAGCTTCGCCCTGTTTCCCTGGCTCACAGTGCTCGAGAACGTTGAAGCTCCGCTGGAGGCGCGAGGTGTGGCCGCGGTCGAACGCCGCAAACGCGCGCTGCGCACGCTGGATACGGTGGGCCTCGACGGTTTCGAAACGGCGTATCCCAAGGAGCTTTCTGGTGGCATGAAGCAGCGCGTCGGATTTGCGCGTGCTCTCGTGGTTGAACCGGAAGTCCTCTTCATGGACGAGCCATTCTCCGCGCTCGACGTGCTGACGGCGGAAAACCTCCGGGGCGAGTTGCTGGAGCTTTGGCTCAACAAGAAGATGCCGACCAGCGCCATCTTCATTGTCACCCACAATATCGAGGAAGCGGTGATGCTGGCGGATCGCATCGTAGTGCTGGGCAGAAACCCGGCTCGCATCCGCTCTGACTTTAGCGTGAAGCTCGCGCATCCCCGCGACCGCAAATCTGGCCGTTTTGTGGAGCTGGTGGATTACATCTACAAAATCATGACCGAACCGGACGTGGAACATTCTTTGCCCGATCCGGAAAGCACAGGCGAGATCGTTGTCCCGCCCGGTGGTCTGAAGAAAACGCAATCTCCGGTTCGGACGAGCCGATACCAGATTCTGCCGCACGCGCGGGTGGGTGGAATCGCCGGCCTGCTGGAGCTGTTGCACGACCGGGGTGGCCGCGAAGACCTGTTTCGTCTGAGCGAAGAGCTGGTGATGGACGTAGAAGACTTGTTGCCCATCCTGGAATCGTGTGTGTTGCTAGGCTTCGCCTGGTTGAAGGAGGGCGATGTGCAACTCTCGCGACAGGGAGTTGCTTTCGCCGACGCAGACATCCAGCGGCGCAAGGTCTTGTTCCGTGAAGCGGCGCTCGAGCACGTCACCATTCTGAAGCAGATTGACAGCATTCTGAAGCGGAAGTCAGACCATTCGATTGCCGACGAATTTTTTCACGATATTCTCGACGAGCATTTTTCCGAAGAGGAAGTGCAGCGTCAGTTGGATACGGCCATGAACTGGGGTCGTTACGCGGAAATTTTCGATTATGACCGCGAAAGTGGCCGTTTAACACAAACCGAAGCCGCCCCTAGCGAAAGCGTAGAGCAGATTGTTGACAATCAAGGTTCAGCATCCACGCCGAAGTCCTGATCGAGAGTTCCTGTTAGAGAAAATCAGCGTATGAAAAAGAGCATCAGCTTCCGGGGATTCTCGGCCTATCGCTTGTGGTCGCAACTGCCGGCCCTCGAAACCTCGCACCTGCCTGATCTCATCATGTTCGCGGCGGGGATTGCGCTTTTCTACGGCGTGGTCACGGTCGGACGCTCGTGGTTTGGTCCCTTCACGCCTTCGGTGGAAATTTCTCGCAGCCTGCGCTCCTTGCCTGCCTACGCTGGTTATTCGCTGCTGCGCATCACGATTGCTTATGTTCTGAGTCTGCTATTCACGCTGGTGTACGGCTACGTAGCCGCGTATAACGCGCGCGCGGAACGCTTCATGATCCCATTGCTGGACGTGCTGCAGTCGATTCCCGTCCTCAGTTTTCTGCCGGGAGTGATGCTCGCGATGGTCGCGCTTTTTCCTGGTAGACAGCTTGGTGTGGAACTGGGTGCGATCCTGCTCATCTTCACTGGCCAGGTCTGGAACATGGCCTTCAGCTTTTACGCGTCACTGAAAAGCATTCCGAAAGAAATGCGGGAAGCAGCGACGATTTACCGGTTCAGTTGGTGGCAGCGTTTCACGCAGATGGAGTTGCCCTACTCGGCCATCGGGTTGGTGTGGAACTCGATGATGTCGGTGGCGGGAGGATGGTTCGCGCTGATGGTTTGCGAGATGTTCGTACTCGGGCCGCGCGACTTCCGTCTCCCCGGCCTGGGCTCCTACCTCCAAACAGCAGCCAGCGCAGGGGACACGACCTCCATCCTGTGGGGCGTAATCACCATGATTGCGGTGATTGTGTTGCTGGATCAATTCATCTGGCGTCCGGTCATCGCTTGGGCCGAAAAATTTAAGGTCGAGCAGGTGGAAAGTACAGACAGTCCACGGTCGTGGGTTTTGAACCTCGTGGAGCATTCCACCGGGCTCGCCAAGCTTCGGCAGAAGACATTGCGGCCGCTGGGAGAGCGTCTTCTTCTGCATTTTGCGCGGAAGCATACGGAAGAAACACCGGAGCAGCCCGCAACTCCGTGGCGGGAGTGGCTGGTGCGCGCGTTGGCATTGCTGGCGCTGGTTGGTATTGGCTACGGAGTCGTTCGCGTGGCAATCATGCTCACCGGCTTGCAGAGAGCTGAATTCCATGAAGCCGCGCTAGGCCTCGGTGCAACGTTCCTGCGAGTGAATCTTGCTTTGCTGATCGGTGCCCTGTGGACAATTCCAGCGGGAGTGGCGATCGGCTTCAATCCTCGATTGGCGCGAATTGCGCAGCCGTTGGCCCAAATTGCTGCTTCGGTTCCGGCTACCGCGTTGTTGCCCGTAATCCTGCTCGTGCTCATCAGGATCGGCGGTGGACTCGGTCTAGCTTCCATTGTGGTTCTGCTGCTGGGCACGCAGTGGTATGTGTTGTTCAATGTGATCGCCGGAGCCATGGCGATCCCGACCGACCTGAAAGAATGCTGCTCGGTGTTTCGCGTGCACGGCTTCCAGCGCTGGAAGAACTTGATCCTGCCGGGAATTTTTCCTTATCTTGTCACGGGTCTTGTGACGGCTTCGGGTGGAGCGTGGAATGCCAGCATCGTCGCCGAATACTTTCATTTCAAAGGGCAGATTTACACCACAACCGGGCTGGGTGCGACCATCAGCCAAGCCACCGATAGCGGCAACTTCGACTTGTTGCTTGCCGCGACCATGATGATGGCGGCGACAGTGGTTACCATCAACCGATTGGTCTGGCGCAAACTGTACGCGCTTGCCGAAACGCGCTTCCGGCTCGAGACTTGAAGAAGCAGTGATCAGTGGCCAGTGATTAGTGTTCAGTCGTAACTCGAATGAAATGTTGTTCGCCTGTTGCTCCTACTGACAGCTGACAACTAGCCACTAGCCACTGACCACTGCTTGGTTACTTCTGGTTACTTTCGAGTTTCCTATCGGCCCACATTTCATCAGCTTTTAACTTCCTCTTCATCCCTCCGCAATGTCCCTGGGCTATTTCTTTAACATGCCCTTAAACCAACTGCACGGGGAAGAAACGCGGCCGGAAGTGTTGTCGCATGTGGCCGGTTTTCCGGGCATTCCGGCGTTGGCGGAGAAATTTATTCCGTTGGATAAAGTGCGGGAGCTTTATCGCCAAGTGCAGCGATCTCCCGAAGGTTTCGGGCTGGAAGGTCTGCTGGCGGCGATGCGGGTGCAGTTGCAAGTGAACGCGGCGGACAGCGCACGAATTCCCGTGACTGGCCCGGTGGTGGTCGTCGCCAATCATCCCTTCGGAATGCTCGATGGAGCGATGTTGGCGGTGCTGCTGACACGCGTTCGACCAGACGTAAAGGTGATGACCAATTACCTGCTGCGCGATGTGCCCGAACTGGCGCGTCACTGCATCTTCGTGGATCCCTTTCAGAGCGATCGGGCAGTCCGAGCGAATGCCATCGATACGAATCGACGCGCCGTGCGGGAAGCACTGGAATGGCTGCAGGGCGGCGGAATGCTGGCTGTCTTCCCTGCGGGCGAGGTCTCACAGTGGCAATTTCCGCAGGCAGAAATTGCTGACCCCGTATGGAACGACACCGCCGCGCGTTTAATTCGCCGCACGGGAGCTTCCGCTTTGCCAGTCTATTTTTGCGGACGCAATAGTGTGGGCTTTCACCTTTTGGGCATGATTCATCCCGGGCTGAGAAGCGCGTTCCTGCTGCAGGAGTTTCTGCATCAAGAAGGACGAACGGTGGAAGTCCGCGTGGGCAGCGAGATTCCATCCGGATCCGTGTCTGGCATTGCAGATGATCGGGAAGCCACTGAATATCTACGGTGGCGAACTTATCTGTTGGCGCGCCGGATCCGGGTCGAGAAATCGTGGTCCGTGGCCGTGCGTTCGAAAATTTCGGCGAAGGTGCAGGAACCTCTGCCTCCTGCGGAGCCCGCCGACGTGCTGGGGCAAGAGTTGAACAGCCTTCCGAGTGATCGCTGTCTAGTGGAGAACGCCGAACTCGCGGTCTATCTGGTGAAGGCAAATGAGACTCCGCGAGTGTTGCAGGAACTGGGACGGCTGCGGGAAGTTACATTTCGCGGAGCCGGAGAAGGCAGTGGTAAGAGCCGCGACCTGGACCGTTTCGATGGCTATTACTGGCACGTGTTGTTGTGGCATAAGGCGAAGCAGGAACTTGTGGGTGCTTATCGTGCCGGCAATACTAGCGAGATTCTCGCGAAACGCGGGGTCGGCGGTCTTTATACCAGCACGCTGTTTCGCTTCGACGAGCGCGTTTTTGAGAAGATCGGTCCGGCGCTCGAGTTAGGCCGTTCCTTTATCAGACCAGAATACCAACGCCGGTACGCTCCGTTGCTATTGTTGTGGAAAGGAATTGCGCGACTGCTGGCGATGCAGACAGATACTGCCGTACTCTTTGGCGCTGTCAGCATCAGCAACGATTACTGCAAGGCCTCGCGCGAAATGATCTACCGATTCTTCGAAGCGCGTATGCGCGAAGATGAGTTGGCGGGGTTGGTTCAGCCCCGACGGCCGTTTCGTCCCGCCGGGCTGCGGCCGTGGGATTGCCGCGCCATGTGCCATGCTTTGCGCGACCTGGAAGAGCTCTCGCAGCCGATCACCGATGTCGAAGCGGACGGCAAGGGACTGCCTATCTTGCTACGCCAATACGCGAAGATTGGTGGCAAACTGCTGGGCTTCAATGTGGATCGGCAGTTCTCCAATGTGCTCGATGGTCTCGTGGTCGTAGATTTGCGGAAAACTGACTCTGCCATGCTGGAAAGATATATGGGTCACGAAGGCGCCATGCGGTTCAGGAGCCAACACACCTGTAATTCTTGAAAAGCCCGCTCTACTGTTTCGCTCTCAGCCTCGTTACCTCGTTGGGTAAGACACAGGATTGCCCGGAGTCTTTCAGCGCGGCCTCCAAACGCATCCCGAGATCTGCGAGCTCCTCCGCACCCATCAGCTGCTGCAAGCGTTCGAAGAACTGACGCTCTTCCTTGCGGATGTGAGCGGCGAGCTGTTGCCCAAACGCCAGCAAGTTTACTGCAGACATCCTGCCTGAATCCGCTTGCGAAAAAGACTCCCGCAGCGAAGCGTGCTCTGCTGCGAGCTGATCCACCAACTGGGATAATTCCGGAAACCCGCGTGCAATAGGGAACAGCACCGATTCTTCAGCTGCAAAATGGACTTTGATTTCCGTCTCGAACTGCTGCTCGATCTCAGCCTGCCAAGCTTGCAGGTCTGCATCGGGGATGGGTTGGGCGCGATCGATGCGCACGCACAATGCCAGCGCCCGTTGATGCTGGTGAGAAAGCGGGATCAGATTTTTATTGCGCAGCATAGGATGAACGCGGTACGCAAGAAACAGGAAGCGTCACGTCAGGCTCACCGACTCCGCGGTTTCAGCGATGGCCGGACGTATCGTCAACCAGTCCGTGCGGACGCGCTCCCACTCCTGGATCAGCATGCCGTTGGCCTCGAAGAAGCTGCGAATACGCGAATGTTCCCATCCCACAATCTCTTCAAGAATCGGCGCCAGTACTGCCAATGCGCTGGTGCTGAGCACCGTGCGCTTCGCAATCTGGGAAACGTGCGGCGACTCCGAAACCGCGATAGTCAATCCATCCCGCGCATTCAGTTGCAGCATCACGTGAATATCCGAGCTGCCATCCCCCGAGTAAATGACGTGATCGGGCCCGGTGACATGCTCGGCGAGCAATTGGTTGAGCACCGCAACTTTGCCATAGCCTGCGGTGGCGCGAACAATCGTGTCGATTTCGCCAGAAGGCTTGTAGCGGAACTCAGTGCCGAAAATGTGATCTTTCGGAACAATGTCTTCGAGTGCAGAGTGGATCACTTCGACGGGCGCGGCTGAGAGTATGTAGAAATCGAAGCCGTGTCCGTCCACGCCAGCTTCGAGAATCTGGTAAAGCAGTTTGATGTCGCCCTTCAGCCGTATGCGTTTTCCAACCTCGTGAAGATGCTCCTTCCGCACCTTCGCTTTGAACTCCGGATCGTGGAGCAACAGATAGGCGAGTTCTGCTCCCTGCTGCACCAGGTTGATCTTGGCCATGCCTTTGGCTTTACGTTCGAATTCTGCCGTAGGAATGCCGACCAACTCCGCTAGCACGTAACCGGAGTCGTTGAAAGTGAGTGTCTGATCAAAATCGCTCGCGAAGATATAACGTTTGATGGGTTTATCTGCCATATGATCCTTAGATTCGCGATATAGGTCGAAGGCCCATTTAAAGAATCGATAGGCATTATAAGCTTCTGCGAGTTAAATCAGTGTGAACAAGCGAAGACACGAATTCCTGGCTAGCGAATTCTGTATTCTAGAACCACGACCCCTGCGCTCTCTGCCTTTACTAAATTCTCTGACGCGTCCAGAATAGAGGTTTGGTCCGCCACGTCTTGATCGAGAGGAGCGGGGCGGCAATTTTCAGAGTCAATCAAGAAACCACAAATAGACAGGAGTCCTCATGCTTGCATCCGGTGAACTGATCCGCTCGATGAATTACGTGGACGACATCACGACCACGCTGCGCCGTATTTGTATCGCGATTCCCGCCATGAACGTCGAGGAGCGCAAGCGTCTGGCTGACAGCTTGCGCGCGGCTGGTGGCGCGTTGAATGACGCCATCAAGGATTTGGAAAAAGAAAGAGTGGTGGCGCAGTAGTGGCGGCAGTGAAAACCATCGCGGTGATCGGCGCCGGCATTATGGGCCGCGGCATCGCGCACGCCGCTGCGATTGGCGGCTATCGCACGATTCTGGAAGACTTGTTACCGACGGCGCTGCGTCGAGCCGAAAGTGAAATTCGCGCCAATCTTGATAAAGCCGTTGAACTCGGGAAAGTGTCGTCATCCGATGCCGATGCCGCCTTTCGGCGACTGGAATATGCGGGCTCGGTGGATGAGGCGGCTCGCGAGGCCGATCTGGTAATTGAAGCCGTCCCGGAAGAGATGGAATCGAAGATCGAGATTTTCACCCTTCTCGACAAGATCTGCCGTCCTAATACGATTCTTGCCTCGAACACCTCATCTCTTAGCGTCACGGAAATTGCCAGCGTAACTTATCGCGCGAAGAAGTGCGTGGGCATGCACTTCTTCAATCCCGTACACAAGATGAAGCTGCTCGAGGTGGTGCGAGCTTTAGAAACAGATGACGACACGCTCGCCACCGTTGTCGAAGTTGGTAAGCGCATGGGCAAGGAAGTCGTTGTGATCAAGGAGTCGCCGGGCTTCATCACCAGCCGAATTAACGCGATGATCGGCAACGAAGCGTTTTACATGCTGCAGGAAGGGATCGCCTCGGCAGCGGACATCGACAAAGCGCTGAAACTTGGATTGAACCATCCCATGGGCCCCTTCGAGTTGGTCGATCTGGTGGGGCTCGACACGCGGCTGAGTATTCTCGAGTACCTGCACAAATCGCTGGGAGAAAAATATCGTCCGGCGCCGCTGCTGGTGCAGTATGTGAAGGCGGGACGGTTAGGACGAAAATCGGGACGCGGAGTGTATGAGTATCCGGAAGTTGCTTCGGCCGAGATAAAGCCTGCGGAGTCCTCATCAGCGAAGAACGCCACGCTCGCACAAGTTAAAGGATAGCTCCTTCAGCGGGCCATTGGCCTGCGGCCAAAGTTCAAGCCTGACAAAGATTCCATTTTCTCCTGCTCCACTCCTTTCGTAGCAATAAGAACATGAAAACTTTCGCCCATGCCAGCGGGGGTGACTAGGTGCTTGAGTTGTAGCGCGACTTTCGCTCGTTCCTGAGGCAGGCTACATTCCTCAAAGGCATCAGCAAACTGGTTAGCTTCTCCAATTCCCATCAAAAATTGCGATTGAGTGACGAGTTTGTGGGTTTGCATGCCTTGCTTTTCAGCGGCGGCGGCGAGCGCGGTGAAGTTTACGTCGGCGGTGATATCTTGTTCGCCGGGAGCCTCATACGGGTTGGCGCTAACGGAATGCTGACGAATTGCCTTCAGCGTTCCGCGATGGCGTCCAGCGAGTAGTTCGTCGCGAGTGTAGCCGTAGTCGATGGCGACAATAAATCCGTGCCGCATATGTGCGGCAATAGGCTCGAGGCATTGTTGCGCCGCGAGCGGTGCTTCGACGCGCTCGTCGTTTTCGGGATGGACCGAATAGCGATCGAGAAATCCTAGTTCCTCTGGAGAAGCTTGCGCCCGGATTTCCACGAAGCGCCCGTCGCGCGTGTCCACGCGCAGAGAACCTTGGGCGCTGAGAATTTCGACGGGAATGGCATCGAAGAATTCGTTGGCGAAAACGATACCGTCGAGCCCTGTTTTGCGCTCGAGCACAGCGAGCGTTATCAATTCGGCTTTGCCAGACTCGATGTAACGACCTAGAGTTTCCTGGATTCGCTCCCGCAGAGGTTGCGAACTTT
>Ga0209040_10001444_pt1 | contig 18798 bp, 15 predicted proteins | sample BogFormECP12_OM3_FD_188240 | JGI IMG/M metagenome (GOLD analysis project Ga0209040, IMG submission 188240) | Bog forest soil microbial communities from Calvert Island, British Columbia, Canada - ECP12_OM3 (SPAdes) (version 2) | ecosystem: Environmental > Aquatic > Freshwater > Wetlands > Bog ...
AAGCGCTGCCGACGATCATCGGCGACCTGCGGCAGCGGCTGGCCCGCCGGCGGCGGGTCGTCCTTCAGGAGCTGGGGCACCGTCACCAGGCGGAAGCCACGTGCGCGCAGGTCGCCGATGATCGTCGGCAGCGCTTCGATCGTCTCCGTGCGTGTGCCGCCGGCGTCGTGCATCAGCATGATGGCGCCCGGGTGAGCACCCGCCATGGCCCGCTGCACGATCGTCTGGACACCCGGCTGCAGATAGTCTCCGGTGTCCACCGACCACAGCGTCATGAGCAGGTGCAGCGCGTGCAGCTGGCGCATCGTGGTCGCGTCGAAGGAGCCGTAGGGCGGGCGGAACAGGACGGGCCTGGGGCCGCCGAGCAGTTCCACGCGCGCGATCTGTTCGAAGAGCTCTTCGTGCTGGGCGTGCGCGGAGAGCTGGGCCATCTCGGGATGGGTCTCGGTGTGGTCGCCGATCACGTCTCCGTCCTTGAGCTCGCGCACGGCCGATGGGCTGAAGTAGCGCAGCATCGCGCCGATCACGAAGAACGTCGCGTGCACGTGGAAGCGCTCGAGCACGCTGAGCACACCCGGCGTGTACGGGCCCGGGCCGTCGTCGAAGGTCAGCGCGATGTCGCGCCCGCGCCCGGCTCCCTGTTTCACGAACGGCGTGTACGCGAGCACCGCGGAGACGGCCGCGTTCTGATCGTCTTCGTCTTCGGGTGCGCTCGCCGCGGGGTGCGGGCTGGCTCGCTTCTCGACGGGCACGGTCGTCGCGGTGTGCATCGTGTGTGAGCCCGGCAGCGTCGCTGCGATCGCCACAGCGGCAAGGCCCAGCGCGAGAGCGGCTCCGGCGCGGCGACGGCGCAGCTGCTTGACGCGCGCGCTCGCCGGCGCGGGCGCCGGCACCGGCCCGTCCGCCCGGCGGCTCGCGTGCCCGTCCTCGAAATCCCAATTCCAGCCGTGCGGCATCCGCAGATGCTAGACACCGCGGTCTCGAGCCGGGTGCGCGAGCAGCGAGGAGGCGTCCGTCGGCTAGTCTTGCCGGTCGCAGATGGCGATGGCGAGCACGAGGATCAGACGACGGGGTGCCCGCCCGTGAGTCGGCGCAGCGGCTGGGGGGTGATCGTGGCCTACGCCCTGGTCTGCGCCGCGACGCAGGTGCTGTGGCTCACGTATGCGGCCATCACGACCGAGACGGCCAGGCACTACGGCGTGTCGGTTTCGGCCGTCGGCTGGCTCGCCGAGATCTTCCCGCTGCTCTACGTCGTGCTCGCGATCCCCGCCGGGATCCTGCTCGACCGCCGGTTTCGCCCCATGCTCGCCACGGGCGGCGCGCTCGTGGCGCTCGGTGGCCTGATCCGCCTCGGCGGTCAGACGTTCGCGTGGGCAATGGCCGGGCAGCTCACCGTGGCTGTCGCGCAGCCGGTCGTCCTGAGCGCGGTCAGCAAGCTCGCGGGCGAGTACCTGCCACGCGATCAGCGCGCAGCGGGCATCGCGCTGGGCTCGGCCGGCAGCTTCCTGGGGATCCTGCTCGCGCTGCTGCTCGGGCCCACGCTCGGCGGCGACGGGCACCTGCAGCGGCTGCTCGTGGTCGAGGCCGTACTCGCCGCGATCCCCGCGCTCGCCCTGGCGCTCGCCCTGCGCCGGCCCGGGCACCCGAGCGCGGAGCACGCGGCGATCGCCGGCAACGCCGCGCGGGCGCTGTGGGGGCTGCAGCCGATGCGCATCCTCTGCGGGCTCGTGTTCATCGGCTTCGGCATCTTCGTCGCGCTCGCCACCTGGCTGCAGACGCTGCTGGCGCCCGCAGGCGTCTCCGAAGCCACCGCCGGTGCTCTGCTCGTGGGGATGGTCGTCGCCGGCATCCTCGGCTGCGCGGTGCTGCCGCCGCTGATCGCCCGCCGCGGCGCCGAGCGCAGCTTCATGCGCACGACCGCGCTCGTCAGCGCGGCGGGCTGCGCGGGGCTCGCCCTGCTGCCCTGGCTCGGCGCATGGGCTGCGCTGATCGCCGTGATGGGACTGTTCCTGCTCTCGGCGCTGCCCGTCGTGCTCACCGCCGCGGAGCGCATGGCGGGGCCCGCCGCGGGCACGGCCGGGGCGATCGTGTGGATGGCCGGCAACCTCGGCGGACTGGTCGTGGCGCTGATCGTGCAGGTCCTCGTCCACGATCCGAGTGCCGCGTTCATGGCCATGGCGGGCGTCTCGCTGCTCGGGCTGCCGCTCGTCGCGCGCCTCGTCTCGCCGCTCACCGCCGAGCCGCTCACCGCCGAGCCGGCGCCCCTGATCCTCGGCTGACGCGGCGGCGCGCCCGCGGCCCGGCTCAGCTCCGCGCCAGCGCGATGACCGGCCCGCGCGCGGCGACGCTCACCGGTGTGCCCACCGGCAGCGCCTGCTCGCCGTGCACGCGGGCGAGCAGCAGCTCGGTGATGTCCGGGCGCTCGGCGCGGATGTGCAGCAGCGCGTCGTGGCCGTAGTAGCGGCACTGCTCGACACGGCCCTCGAGGCTCGGCGATGCACCCGCAGCCGCGTCCGCGTGGCCCGTGCGCGGGCGCACGTCGAGCTGCTCGGGGCGCACCATCACGAGTCCCGAGCCGGCGCCGTGCTCGCCGCGAACGCGCAGTGCGCCCAGTGAGGTGCGCGCGGTCCCGTCCTGGAAGCTCGCGTCGATCACGTTGACGGCTCCCAGGAAGCGCGCGAGGCGCTCGTCGGCGGGCTGCTCGTAGAGCTCGAAGGGGGTGCCCTGCTGGACGATGTGCCCGTCGCGCAGCACCGCCACCGTGTCGGCCAGCGACAGGGCCTCCTCCTGGTCGTGCGTGACGAGCACCGCCGTCACCCCCTGCTCGCGCAGCAGCTCGTGGACCTCCTCGCGCACGCGCGCGCGCAGCGAGGCATCGAGCGAGGAGAACGGCTCGTCGAGCAGCAGCGCCTGCGGCCGGCAGGCCAGCGCGCGGGCGAGCGCCACGCGCTGCTGCTCGCCTCCGGAGAGCTCGTGCGGCAGACGGCCGGCCAGCGGTGCGATGCCCACCATCTCCAGCAGCCCGGCGACCGCGTCGCCGCGGCGCTCGCGCCGCGACAGGCCGAAGCCGACGTTGGCCTCGACGCTCAGGTGGGGAAACAGGGCGCCCTCCTGAGGCACGTAGCCGATGCCGCGCCGCTCCGGCGGGACGTAGGTGCGGCCGTCGTCGAGCGTGCGCCCGGCCAGCGAGACGCTGCCCGCCTGTGCGCGCTCGAAGCCCGCGATCACACGCAGCAGCGTCGTCTTGCCGCAGCCCGAGAGCCCGAGCACGGCGGTCAGCGACCCCGCCGGCACCTCCAGGCTCAGCCCCTCGAGCACGGGCCGGCCGGCGTAGCCCTTGCGCAGGTCGGCGACGCTCAGGCGGTTCACTGCGGCGCTCCGATCCGCGCGACGGTGGCCATCCGGCGCGTGAGCAGGTAGGCGGGCACCGCCGAGATCGCCACCATCAACGCCGCATACGGCGCGGCCGCGCCGTAGGAGAAGTCGCTGGTGTAGGCCCAGAACTGCGTCGCCAGTGTGTTCACGCCGGTCGGGCGCAGCAGCAGCGTCGCGGTGAGCTCGGTCGTGGAGGAGATGAACACGAGCGCGAAGGCCGCCGCGATGCCTGGCGCGATCAGCGGCAGCGTCACGCGACACCACACCGCCGCCGGGCGGCGACCGAGCGAGCGCCCGACCTCCTCCAAGCGGGGCGGCGCCTGGGCCAGCGCAGAGCGCACCCCGACCACGGCCAGCGGCAGGAACAGGATCGCGTAGGCCACGATCAGCTCGAAGGCGCTCTGATACAGGGCCAGGGCATAGCGCACCGAGAAGGCCACCAGCCCGAGCGCGATCACCAGGCCCGGGAGCGCCATCGGCAGGTAGGCCAGGCGCTCGATCAGCAGCGTGAAGCGGTTGCGGTGGCGGATCGCCAACGTGCTCACCGGCACCGCCAGGGCGGTCGCGATCGCGGCCGCGGCCGCGCTGTAGGCGACCGTGTGCGTGAGCGCGCTGAGGATCGAGGCCGAGGGCAGCGTGGTGGAGCTCCCGCGCGCCATCCAGTAGGCGAGCGATCCCAGCGGCACGCCGAGGGCCAGTCCGACGATCGCGCCCAGCGCGAGCATCGCCCCAACCCGCCGGCGTCCGAGCCCGACCCGCGCGGCGACCCGCCGCGCCCCCGGGCCGGGGCGCCATGAGCGCCCGCGTGATGCGAGCGCGAACTCGCCGCCGAGCGCCGCGACGCTGAGCGCGACGAGCACCAGCGAGAGCGCGCACGCGGCCACCGTGTCGAAGCCGAGCTTGAACTCGGTGAAGATCGCCACCGTGAATGTCTCGTACTGCACGATTTCAAAGGCGCCGTACTCGGCCAGCAGGCCGAGCGTGACGAGCAGGCAGCCACCCAGCACCGCCGGTGAGATCTGGCGCAGCGTGACCCGCCAGAACGTCCGCCAGGGGCCGAGGCCGAGACTGCGGGCGGCCTCCTCGAGGCTGCCGTCCACGTTCGCCAGGGCGGCGGCCACAGGCAGGTAGACCAGCGGATAGAGCGACAGCGTCATGATCATCACCGCCGCCAGGTAGCCGTGCAGCGAGGGCTCGAGCGACACCCATCCATAGCCCACGACGAAGTCGGGCACCCCCAGCGGCAGCACGAGCGCGACCGCCCACGCCCGGCGGGCCGGCAGATCGGTGCGCTCCACGCACCACGCCGCCCCGACGCCCAGCAGCGCGCACAGCGCCGTGCAGGCCAGCGTCAGGCGCACGGTGTTCCACAGCAGCACCGCCACCGTGTGGCGCAGCAGCAGGCGTTCGACCTCGCCCCAGCCCGACTGCTGGGCCTCGACGACGAGGAAGATCAGCGGCAGCAGCACGAGGGCGGCGGCGATCGCCCCGCCGAGGGAGCTCACCAGCGGCCAGCGACGGCGCCCCGACCAGCCACGCGTCCATCTGCTCGTGCTCCGGGGTGCGGTGGCGAGCGTGCTCATCGTGGCGGCCTACAGGAGTCCAAGCTTCTGCTCGAGCGAGAGCGCTGCGCTGCCGTCGCCCAGCTCGGCCGGGGTGAGCGCCGCGGGGTGCAGATCGGCGAACGGGCGCAGGCCGGCGGCCGGGCTGACGCCCGGGCGCAGCGGGTACTCGTAGCTGTGGCTGCGGGCGATCGTCTCCTGGCCCATGCGGCTGACCAGGAACGCGAGGAACCTCTGGGCGGCGGCCTGATTGCCGCTCGATCTCAGCACCGCCGCGCCGGAGACGTCGATCAGATCGCCGGGGTCGCCCGGCGCGTAGTAGTGCAGAGCGGAGTGCATCGCGCTCGCGCCGAGCTCGGCCTGCAGGCGAAACCAGTAGTAGTGGTTGATCGGCCCGAGTGCGCTCTCGCCGTTGTTGACCTGGGCGACGACGGTCTCGTTGTCGGGATAGACCGTGCCGTTCGCCTGCATGCCCTTCAGCCAGCGTTCGGCCGCGGCGGTGCCGTCGAGCTTGACGATCGCGGTGATCAGCGGTTGGAAGTCGGTCTCCGAGGGCGCGAATCCGAGCTTGCCCCGCCACCTCGCTTGCGAGAGTTCGAGCAGCGAGCCCGGCAGCTGCGAGGGCTGCAGCTCGGAGCTGTTGTAGACGAGGACCGAGACGCGCGCCGAGACGCCCACCCAGTCCCCCTGGGCAGAGCTGTAGCGGCTCGGCACGGCGGCGAGCGTCGACGGCGCGACCGGCGCGAGCAGGCCTTTCTCGCGCAGCGCTTCCAGTACGGGCGTGTTCTCGCTGTAGAAGACGTCGGCGGGCGAGTTCGAGCCCTCCTGCAGGATCTGGTTGCCGAGCGTGGCCTCGTCGGCCGAGCGCACGTTTACGTGGATCGCGCTCTCGCGTTCGAACGCGCTCACCAGCGCAGCTGTCGTCTGTTCGTGCTGGCCGTTGTAGAGCGTGATTTCGTCGGCCGCGTGCGACGACGCCCCGCAGCCGCTCAGCAGCAGTCCGGCCGTGAGCGCGAGCGAGGGGAGGAGTGGGTGCAGGCGGCCGCGCATCGGGGAAATCCGATCTGGGAGGTCGGGATCACCACAGCAAGTTATCACAGGCATTAGGGTTGCCTAACGAGGCGTTCGGTGCGACGGACGCCGCCAAATGCGTGAGAATCACGCCATGCACGTCACCGCCAAGGCCGACTACGCCGTACGCGCCGTGGTCGAGCTCGCGCACAGCAGTCAGGAATCGCCCCGCAAGGTCGACGAAGTCGCCCAGGCCCAGCGCATTCCCGTGTCCTTCCTCGAGAACATCCTCACGCAGCTGCGCTCCTCGGGCATCGTTCGCAGTCAGCGCGGCCCCGAAGGCGGCTATTGGCTCGCCCATCCGGCCGACGAGGTCAAACTCGCCGACATCATCCGCGCCGTCGAGGGTCCGCTGGTCGGCGTGCGCGGCCAGCGCCCGGAGGAGATTGAGTACATCGGCTCGGCCGAGGCCCTGCAGGCCGTCTGGATCGCGCTGCGCGCCAACCTGCGCAAAGTGCTCGAGCACGTCACCGTCGCCGACGTCGCCGAGGGCAGGATCCCGCCGGACGTGCTCGAGCTCACACGCGGGGAGGAAGCCTGGCAGACGCGCTAGTGCGCGCTGTACCCGCCCAGCGCCCGCGGCGCTAAGCTGAGCTCCTCGATGTCGGCCACACCTCGAGCCAACCCCTCCGGCGCCGGGAGCGTGGACGCTGCAGACTCCGCTGCCGTCGAGACGGCGACCGAGGCGATCGCCGCAGCGGAGACTCAGTCGGCGGGCTTCTCGCTCGAGCTGACCCAGGATCAGAAGGACATTCGCGACTGGGTCCACGGCTTCGCGGCCGACGTCCTCCGACCGGCTGCGCACGAGTGGGACGAGCGTGAGCAGACGCCCTGGCCGATCATCGAAGAGGCAGCCAAGATCGGCCTCTACGGCTTCGAGGGTCTCGCTCAGTTCTTCGCCGACCCGACCGGCCTGACGCTGCCGCTGGTCAACGAGGAGCTGTTCTGGGGCGATGCCGGCATCGGCATGTCGATCATGGGCACAGCGCTCGCCGTCGCCGCAATCTTCGGCCAGGGGTCGGGCGAGCAGATCGGGGAGTGGATACCGCGCTGCTTCGGCTCCGAGAGCGAGGTCAAGGTCGCGGCGTTCTGCGCGTCGGAGCCCAATGCCGGCTCGGATGTCGCCAGCCTGCGCACGCGCGCAAAGTTCGACGAGGCCGCCGGCGAGTGGGTCATCAACGGCCAGAAGGCCTGGGCGACCAACGGCGGGATCGCCGATGTCCACGTCGTGATCGCGACGGTCGACCCGGAGCTCGGCTCCCGTGGTCACGCCGGATTCATCGTGCCGCTGAGCGAGGCTGAGGGCATCTCGCAGGGCTCGAAGGTCTCCAAGCACGGCCTACGCGCCTCGCACACGGCCGACGTGTTCCTCGACGACTGCCGTGTTCCCGCCGGCTACGTGCTCGGCGGCAAGGAGAAGCTCGACGAGCGGATCGCGCGCGTGCGCGAGGGCGCCAGGAGCAGCTCCCAGGCAGCGATGCAGACCTTCGAGTCCTCGCGTCCGACCGTCGCCGCGCAGGCCCTGGGGATTGCGCGCGCCGCCTATGAGTACGCGCTCGAGTACGCCGGCGAGCGCGAGCAGTTCGGGCGCAAGATCGTCGAGAACCAGGCGATCGCGTTCACGCTCGCGCGCATGAAGATGGAGATCGACGCGGCCCGCCTGCTCGTCTGGCGCGCCTCCTGGATGGGGCGCACGGGTGTCCGCTTCGAGAACGCCGAGGGCTCGATGAGCAAGCTGAAGGCGGGCGAGGTCGCCGTGTGGGTGACCGAGCGCGCGATGCAGATCCTCGGCGGCAACGGCTACACGCGCGAGTTCCCCGTCGAGCGCTGGCATCGCGATGCCAAGATCTACGACATCTTCGAGGGCACCGCCGAGATCCAGCAGCTCGTGATCGCACGCGCGATCACCGGGATGTACATCCAGTAGCGCCGGAGCCGTCTCGGGCCTGCCGGGGCCAACCGCCTCGGGAGGCCGCGAAGCCGCAGGCGCCTCGCGCCCTCTGTGGGGCGCTCGAAACGTTGCGCTGCTTGTAGTCTGGCGGCGTGGCGGGCACGGAGCAAGGCAAAGGGAGCGCCGCCGGGCTCGTCCTTGCGACGCTGTGCGCGGGCCAGTTCCTGATGACCCTCGACAGCTCCGTCATGAATGTGTCGATCGCCACCGTCGCCAAGGACGTCGGCACGACCGTCACCGGGATCCAGACCGCGATCACGCTCTACACGCTGGTGATGGCCTCGTTGATGATCACCGGCGGGAAGATCGGCCAGATCATCGGCCGCAAGCGTGCCTTCGCAATCGGATGCATCATCTACGGCTGCGGGTCGTTCATCACCGCCATCTCGCCGAATCTCGGCGTGCTGCTGCTCGGATGGTCGTGCCTGGAGGGAATCGGGGCAGCGCTGATCCTGCCCGCAATCGTGGCGCTGGTCGCGTCCAACTTCGCACGCGAGGAGCGACCGCGCACGTATGGGCTGGTCGCCGCGGCCGGCGCGGTTGCGGTCGCGGTCGGGCCGATCGTCGGCGGCCTCTTCACGACCTACCTCTCGTGGCGCTACGTCTTCGTGGGCGAGGTCCTGATCGTGCTCGCGATCCTCGCGCTGGCCCGCCGCATGGCCGACGCGAAGCCCGAGACGGGAGTGCGCCTCGACCTGGTGGGGACTGCGCTCTCGGCGCTGGGCCTGGGACTCATAGTGTTCGGGGTCCTGCGCTCGGGAGTGTGGGGGTTCGTCAAGGCCAAGCCAGGAGCCCCCGAATGGCTGGGGCTATCGCCCTCGATCTGGCTGATGCTCGGCGGCGGGTTGGTCGTGTGGCTCTTCATCGAATGGGAGAACCGGCTGCTCGCACGAGGCGCGGAGCCCCTCGTCGACCCCTCGATCCTGCGAATCCCGGCGCTGCGCGGCGGGCTGACGGCGTTCTTCTTCCAGTTCTTCTTACAGGCCGGGCTGTTCTTCGCCGTGCCTCTCTTCCTGTCCGTCGCGCTCGGGCTCTCCGCGATCGAAACGGGCGTGCGGATACTGCCGCTCTCGATCACGCTGATCCTGGCCGCGGCCGGCATCCCGAAGTTCTTCCCCCACGCTTCGCCGCGCCGCGTGGTCCAGCTCGGCTTCCTCGCGCTGTTCGCCGGTCTGGCGGTGATGGTGGGCGCGCTCGACGCGGGCGCGGGCGCGGAGATCGTGACCTGGCCGATGCTGCTTGCGGGCCTCGGGATCGGAGCCCTGGCCTCCCAACTCGGGAGCGTCACCGTCTCATCGGTCCCCGATGAGCAGAGCGGCGAGGTGGGCGGGCTCCAGAACACGATCACGAACCTGGGCGCGTCGATCGGCACGGCGCTGACCGGCGCGATCGTCATAGCTGCCCTGAGCACGTCGTTCCTGACGGGCGTGCAGCAGAACCAAGCGGTACCGGCCCAGGTCAAAGCCGAGTCCACGACCAAGCTGGCCGGCGGTGTCCCCTTCGTCTCGGACGCCCAGCTGGAAGCCGGCCTGAAGGAGGCCAACGTCGCGCCCGAGGCAGCGGAAGCGATCGTCGAAGAGAACGCAACAGCGCGACTCGACGGGCTGCGCTCGGCACTGTCGGTGCTCGCCATCGTCGCGTTGCTCGCGCTGATCTTCACTCGCTGGATCCCGGTCGAGCAGCCGGCTGCGCAGACAGCGGTCTGATCATCGCTCATCGACGGGACCACGTCGCCGCCCGCCACCCCGGCTTGCGGGGTTGACAGCGCCCCGACGCGCGAATACGGTCCGCGCGGAGGGAGAGCACGGCGGGGAGGACAGGGCGAGCGCTGCATAGGCACGCCATCTATCCGCCGGTCGGTCCGTGCTTCCTCCCAACGGGTCCCGAGGGGGACGACAAGACGCTCGCGGGTCGCCTGGGCGCGCGCGGCGAAGGAGAATGGAGACGGATATGACTGGAAGGATTCCTCAGCGGGCCGCACTGCTCGTCGTGGCGATGCTCGCCGCGGGCGCCCTGTCGGCGCTCGTAGCGGGGGCCGCGAGCGCGCAACTCGTTTACAAGAACGTACCTACCCCGCGTCCGAAGGCGGGATTCCCGGCGCTGGGCTTCGAGTCGGACTCGGTCGCCGAATTCGGCGGCGAGGTCGAATTCGCAGGGACGGCCCGCGAGAACCCGACGGTGACCGTGTACATGGAGAGCTATGCGTGTCAAACAGGCAGCGGAGCCGCCTGCACGAGCACTCCGGGCGCCACTTTCCCGGTACCGATCACTCTCAGCATCTATCAGGTCGGCTCCTATGGCGCGCCGGCCGACCAGCTCACGCAGACATTCAACATCCCCTACCGGCCCTCCGCGAGCGCTGACTGCCCGCTCGAACTGCCCGAACACGTCAAAGGCTATGGGAAGCTGTGCGCGTTCGCCAAGACGGCCAAGATCAAGTTCAAGCTGCTTGGGGCCACGCTGCCCGCACGGGCGGTCCTTGCGGTCGCCTACAACACCGAGAACTACGGCAAGGAACCGACAGGCGTCGGAGGGCCCTACAACTCGCTGAACGTGGCCGTCAACGCGAACTACGTGTGCGCACCGGGCAAGGAAAACCCGGTAACCAAAGAATGTGAAGGCGAGGACTACATAAACGTGTCCACGGAAGCGCCATCGGTTGGCGCCGACCCGCTCCCCGAACAGGTCTTCCTCAACACGACCTACAGCGCGATCGATTGCGGCGGAACCCTCGGCTCCTTCGGGCCAACCGGGATCGAACCCACATGCAATTGGAAGTTCGAACAGCCGGCGTTCGAAGTGAAGGCCAAGTAGGAAGGCAGCCGTTCAGCACTGATCGGGCGTGCGCGCGAGGGCCTCACTGCGGCGGGGCCCTCGTCGCGCGCCGTCTACCAGGCCTGCCCGGCGCCGCAGTGCGGGCACGCGACGCTCGTCGAGACGGACGCCACGAACAGGTAGCCGCAGGAGCAGGTGTAGGAGGCGCAGTCGCGCGGGCCGCCGGCGGCCCGCGCGCGCTGGACCGCGGGGTCGATCGCGACGCGGGCGATGCTCGCCGTCGGCGCGCGCCCGGATGACGGGAGCCCGGCGCGGGCGTGCGCCTCGCGACCCTGGCGGCCCGCCCGCTGCTTGCGGCGCAGGCGCGACTGACGGCGCTCGGCGAGGGGATGCAGGATGCGCGGTCTCATAGCGTGCTACCCCCTAAGACATCGGTCACGCCCTAAGGTTTCGCCCTCCGGGCAGAATTTCCTCGCGAGCCGGGATGGCGGGTCCCCCGCGCGGCCGGCGCCGGCGACCCTCGCGGCGGGAAAACGGGTTTGAGATACTTGAGGGCGATGAACCCCGCACGCAAGCGAACGGTGCGCTTGGTCGTGGCGCTGAGCGCGGCCGTCGTGCTCGCCGGTGCGCTCGTCTACACGAGCTTCAGCGCCGCCAGCCCGGCGCTCAGCCCCAGCCAGCTGCTGCGCCAGGCTCAGCCGGGGCGCAGCTATGAGCTCACCGGGACCGTCGTGGCGAAATCGGTGCATCGCGCAGGGCCGGTGCTGAACTTCAGCGTCGAGGACCGCGCCGGCGGGGCGGCGGTGCCGCTGGCCTACACGGGAACGGTGCCCGACCCGTTCCGCGAAGGGCGCGAGGTGATCGTGACCGTCGAGAAGCAGGGCACCAGGTTCATCGGCGAACCCAACTCGCTGATCACCAAGTGCCCGTCCAAGTACACGACCGCTCCGCCGAGCGAGCAGCAGAACTACTGAGTGCGAGCCGCGGCCGAGCACCCCGACCGCCCGGGCGATAGGCGCTGATGGCCGGCCTCGGACGCGCCTGTCTGCTGCTGGCGCTCGCCGTGTGCGTGTACGGCATCGGCGCGTCGCTGTACGGCGTCCGTCGCGGACGCGTCGAGTTCTCGGAGTCCGGCCGCCGGTCGGTCTACGCGCTCGCGGGCATCCTGACCGTCGCCTTCGCGGTGCTCGAGGTCGCCTTCCTTAGCAACGACTTCGCCTTCAACAGCGTGGCGGACACCTCGAGCCGCACGACGCCCGAGTTCTACCGGGCAGCCGCCGTGTGGTCCTCCCAGGAAGGCTCGCTGCTGCTGTGGGCGTGGCTGATGTCGCTGTGGTCGAGCCTCGCGCTGTTCCTCACGCGCAGGCGCCTGCGCGACGTGGCGGCCTATGCGACCGCGATCCTGCTCGGCTTCGGCGGCTTCTTCATCTCGCTGATGGTCTTCTACGCCAACCCGTTCAAGACCACAAGCCCTGCGCCCGCCGAAGGCGCCGGGCTGGATCCGCTGCTGCGCTTCCCGACGATGATGATCCACCCGCCGATGCTCTACTCGGGCTACACGCTGTGCATCATCCCGTTCGCCTTCGGCATCGGCGCCCTGCTGGCCCGCCGCGTGGACGCCGACTGGACCAAAGCGATCCGCCGCTTCGCGTTCGCGGCGTGGCTGTTCCTCGGCGTGGGCATCATCCTCGGTGCCCGCTGGTCCTACTCTGAGCTCGGCTGGGGCGGCTACTGGGGCTGGGATGCGGTCGAGAACGCTTCGCTGATGCCGTGGCTGACGGGCACCGCCTTCCTGCACTCGCTGATGATCCAGGAGAAGCGCGGCATGCTGAAGGTGTGGAACGTCTCGCTCGTGCTCGCCACCGGGACGCTCGCGATCATGGGCACGTTCCTCGTGCGCAGCGGCGTCCTGAACTCGATCCACGCCTTCGGCGGTCAGACGCTCGGCGTTCCCTTCGTCGTGCTGATCGCCGCGATGATCGCGGGCTCGATCTACCTCGTCATAACGCGCCGCGACATGCTCCGCTCCGAGCACAGGCTCGACTCGCTGCTCTCGCGCGAGGCGATCTTCCTGGCCAACAACCTCGTGCTCGTGGGACTCTGCTTCGTGATCTTCTGGGGCACCTACTTCCCGCTGATCTCAGAGGCGCTCACGGGCCAGGAAGCGTCGGTGGGCCCGCCGTGGTTCGACCGCTACACGGTCCCCCTGGCGTTGATCCTCGTGCTGCTGAGCGGGATCGGGCCGGTCATCGCCTGGCGGCGCGCCACGCTGGCGAACGCCCGGCGCAACTTCCTCGTGCCGTGTGCCGCCGCGCTCGCGACGCTGATCGCGCTGCTCGCGGGGGGCGTGAGCGAGAAGCCGCTTGCGATGGCCATGTTCTGCTGCGCCGGCTTCGTGTTCGGCAGCATCGGGCAGGAGTTCGTGCGCGGGACGCGAGCGCGGCGTGCGATCGCCGGCGAGGCCGCCCCGGTCGCGCTGCTGGCGCTCGTGCGCCGCAACCGCAGGCGCTACGGCGGCTACATCGTCCACATCGGCATCGCCGTGCTGTTCGTCGGCGTGGCCGCATCCTCGTCCTTCCAGCACGCCGCCGAGCTCGGCCTCTCGCCGGGCCAGTCGACTCGCGTGGGCGCCTACACGGTGCGCTACGTGCGCCCCACGGCGACGATCACCCCGAAGTACGACGCCGCGCACACCGGCTCGACGCTCAGCCTCGGAGCGCTGCTCGACGTCAGCAAGGAAGGACGCCACGTGACGACGCTCAGCCCGAGCGAGGGCTTCTACGCCTCCCAGGAAGCCTCCCAGGGAAGCGTTGGCAGCCTCATCGGGGGGCAGCCCGTGAGCCATGTGGCGCTCGACGGCGGGATCACGCGCGACGTGTGGGCCGCGATCCAGCCGGACATCGAAGCCTCCTCGCTGCAGCGCATCGTCAAGGCCGGCAACCGCACGCTGCCACCCGAAGAGGCGATCGTCGCGATCAGCTATCTCGCGCGCGCCTACCTGCAGCATCCGCCGCAGGCGCAGTTCCACTTCATCGTCTCACCGCTCGTCATGTGGATCTGGATCGGCGGCCTGATCGTCTTCGGCGGCGGCGTGATCGCGATCTGGCCGGCGCCGAGCAGCGTGCGCCGTCGCGTCGCCTCCCGCGCACGCGCGGCTCGCACCCTGCGCGGCCGGGGCCTGGCCCGAGTCTGACGCTCGCGCGTCCTGTGATCCTGTCGGCGTGAGCCTTCTGGCGGTGATCCTCGCACTCGTGCTGCTCGGCGCGGTGATCGCGGTGGTCGGCGCGCCGCTGCGCGCGGCCCGCCGCCGGGAGGGCGCAGCCGCCGGCCCCGCGAGCGCACCCGGCCACGCCGGCGCCGAAGACGATCAGGGCGCCGGGGTGAGCCGCGATGAGCTGGAGGCGGCACGGGAGTCGAAGTACCGCGAGATCCGTGACGCCGAGCTCGACTTCCAAACGGGCAAGCTCTCGCGCGAGGACTTCGAGGCGATCGACCGCGAACTGCGGGCCGACGCGATCGGGATACTCGACGCACTCGACGCACTCGACGCACTCGACGAGCCCGGGGAGCCCGGGGAGCCCGACGAGGACGCTGCGGCGTCCGGCTGGGACGACCAGTCGCCCTCCGGCTCGGACGGCCGATCCCCATAACGTCGGCTCGCGATCCCCGTAGCGCCGGCTCGGCGCCGGCGCTCAGGTCGCCACGCGGGAGAAGGCGCCCGGGCTCATCACCAGGGTTCCTTCAGCAGCACGATCGCGTTCACGAAGAACAGGACCGCGAAGAAGATCGTCCAGCGGTTGAGGTTGCGCTCGACCAGCGAGCCGCCGCCCAGGGGGCCTGTGCCGCTGCCGACCCCGAATGCTCCCGAGAGGCCCGCATCCTTGCCCGAGTGCATCAGCACCAGGAAGATGACGACCACGGCAATGATGACCTGCAGTATCGACAGGACGGTCTCCACGCGCCCAAGCTTAGCGCCTCGGCACAGCCACCGGAGCCCCTGGCGGCGGGCGCCGGCGGGGCCGAGCGGAGGCGGCTGAAGGACTCGCCGCGCTGCACGCGAAGCTTCAACCGGTGCACTTGCTCCGACGCCTTGCCTATGATGCTGCTAACGGCCGGCACGCGAGGGATCGGCCGCGGAGGGCGACCAGGATCCCTGGATACCGGCAATGTGGCCGGGCGGCGGTGTTTCCGCCCAGGGGGCCTGCACGGTCGGGCCGCCGCACCAACCACATGGAACTTCAGCGATCAAAGAGTTGCCTGCGCGATTACGAATCCTTTACGGATTCGTGGTTGGCTGCCGATATGACTCACGGTGGGCCTGCCCCGCGCCTGTGGGCTTGCTGCGCCGACCACATCCATGGGACGACCCCGAGATGAGCCAAATCAACCTATGAGGCCCGTGAACGGCAGTCGCCGCCGTATCTGGCGGGTCACGCTCTCCGCGCTCGCGGGCGGCGGTCTGACGGCCGCAGGCCTCGGCGGGCCCCTCGGCGCAGCGGCGCTGGGCGCGGAAACCCCGGTCACGACGGAAGGCTCGACGACCCCGGCCACGCCGACCACTCCCGCCGCAACGCCGGAATCTGCCACGACGACCCAGCCCGCGACGACGACGGCCACCACGCCGGCCCCGACCGGTGCGCCGACGAGCACGAGCACCACGACCACGATCCCGGTGCCGCCGGCGCCGGAAGCGCCCACAGTCGTGCTCCAGCGCAAGCAGAAGGCGACCGCGGCCAAGCCCAAGCCGAGCGGCGCCGGCAGCGGGAAGTCGCATAACACCACCAAGAAGGCTGCGGAAACGGCCGGCGCCAACAACGTGGCGGAATCGCCGCAGGCGGTGGCCAGCCAGGCAGCGCTCGAAGCGGCGCTCGCGTCCTCCGCGGCATCCGTCCAGGCGCTCGACTTCTATCGCATCCCCCTGTTCCTGCTGCCGATCTACAAGGCGGCCGCCGTGCAGTACGGGGTGCCGTGGCAGATCCTCGCGGCGATCAACGAAATCGAGACCGACTACGGCAACGACCAGTCGGTATCGACGGCCGGGGCGGTGGGGTGGATGCAGTTCATGCCCGCGACCTGGCTGCAGTACGGCGTGGACGCGCTCAACGCGGGCTACGCAGACCCGTACAACCCCGTGGACGCGGTCTTCGCGGCCGCGCGCTACCTCCGCGCGGCGGGTGCGGCGACGGACCTCAACGCAGCGATCCTCGCCTACAACCACTCCCAGGAATACCTCAGCTCCGTGCTGCTGCGCGCGAAGCTGATCTCGACCTATCCCCAGGCGGTCATCGCGACACTCACAGGGCTGATCGACGGTCGCCTGCCTGTTACGGGAAAGCAGGTCTCCTGGTCGCTCGCGCCGACCTCGCCGTCGAGCGCGACAGCGAACGCGGCCCTCGTCGGCGGCGGTGCGCCGGGCACGTCGGGGACGCCCGCGCCGGCCGCGCCGGCGGGCTCCGCGCCTGGCTCCTCGGCGCCACCCGCGCCGGCCGCCGCCGCCGCGGCCGCGACGGCGAAGAGCTCCCTGGCTTCGCGGGAGATGCGCTTCGATGAAGTGCTGAGCGCGCCCAACGCCGCCGTGGTCGCGGTGCAGGACGGGCGCATCGTCGGGCTCGGTGACTCCCAGCGGCTCGGCAAGTACGTCGTCCTGCGCGACGTCTACGGCGATGTCTTCACGTACGCCGGGCTCGGCAACATCGCCCCCTACTTCACGCTGCCGAAGGCGCCCTCGACGCCGGCGACCTCACCGCTCGTGGAAATCGCCAGCACCCAGGACCCGGCGCCGTCCCTGCCCGCAAGCGCGGGCAGCCAGCCGCCGCTCACCCTCCAGGTGAAGGCAGCGAAGGCGCCGAAGCCCCACACCGCGGTCAGCGCCGTGCAGGCCGTCGAACAGGCCGAATCCCAGGAAGCGGCAGCCTCCGGCGCGGGCAAGGTGCGCCTGTTCGCGCACCCGGGCAACCCGGACGCCCTCGCCGCGGCCGCCGTTGCCGCGACCCGGAAGCCGCACAACAGCGCTCCCGGACGGCTGCCGCTGCGGAAGGGCTCGGTCGTGGCCAGCGGCACCGTGCTCGGCCACGTGAGCATGCCGAGTGGGGCGGTGGATGGCCACCTGCGCTTCGCCGTCCAACCCGCCGGCGACCCCGCGACAGTCGACCCTGGAGCGATCCTCGCCAACTGGGCGCAACTGGACGCCGCCCTGCACCCACGTGGGGCCAAGGCGCAGAACCCCCTGCTCGGCGCGACCGCCGGCGACGTCCTGCTCATGAGCAAGGCGCAGCTCGAGCGCGCGGTGCTGTCGGACCCGGACATCACGATCTATGCCTGCGGGCGCCAGGACATCGCCTCGGGCAAGATCGACAAGCGCGTGCTCGCGGTGCTGGCGTTCCTCTCGCGCAGTGGGCTGAAGCCCAAGGTGAGCGCGCTGAGCTGCGGGCAGGCCCGCCACGGCGCGAACGGCTCGCCCTCGGCGTCCTCGGCGGGCGACGCGGTCGACATCTCGGCGATCAACGGCACGGCCATCGCGGGACACCAGGGCGCCGGCACGGTCACCGACCTGACGATCCGCACGCTGCTTAGCCTGCCCGGCGAATTCCTCCCCCACGAAATCGTCAGCCTGATGCGCTACCCGGGTGCCCCCAACACGCATGCGGTAGCCGCCTACTCGGCCCGTATCCATCTCGACTTCCCGCCGCGCGGCGCCGCCGTCGCGCTCAGCCCCGCGGCGGCCGCGTCGGTCGCACACTCCGCCCGCTCGGGCCATGCGGCGCCGCCGCCGGTCGTCAGCACCACCGATCTCAGCGGCATCCAGTGGGACCAGCTGTTCACTCAGATCGCAGGGCTGCCCGCACCGAAGGTTGCGAGCAAGCCCACCTCAGCAGCGATCCGCGACCCCAAGCACCGCTAGCTCGCCGGCCGGACGACCTTGCCCCCAGGGCCCCGCTGCTTGCGGTGGCCCTGGAGGACGCTCGGCGCCGGGTCGCGCTGCGGGCCGGGCTGGCTAGCCGGTTGCCTGCCCCGCCCCGCCGGCGGGGCTAGGCCTGCGGAAGGAGCTGCGCAGCGCGGCGCTGCACTTGCTCTCGGCCGCCCTGAACGTGGCGCTCCGCGTGTCTATGCCGGCCGAATTGAAGATCGGGCCTTTGCCGGAGGTGTTCGGAGCGGGCACGTTGACGCCGTTTTCTTTCATACACGCCGCGAACTTTGCGAGCTCCGCCTTGAACTGGGGGCTTCTGAAGCGAGCTGCTCCGCCGGAAAACACGCCGCCGCCGCACTTCTTGATCAGGACTTCATACTGTGCGCGTGTCGTGCCGGCCGGCAGCACCGGACGCTGGCCGGGGGTGTGTTTGGGCAAAACAATGCCGTTCTTCCGCAGGCATTCGCGCACGGCCGCGAAGCGACCGGCATTCGGTCCGCCGGGTACGGCCGCGCCGCCGGCGCCGCCGGTCGTGGGCGTCGTAGTCGTCGTAGTCGTCGTAGGGGTCGTCGCGGAGGCATTCGTGGTCGTGGTCGAGGTGCTCGACGAGCCGCCGCACGCGGCCAGCACGACGCTGGCGAGCACGAGTAGGAGCACCGCTGTCACAGGCTTGCTTCTGAGGGTGTTCATGTGAGGCATTTAGTTCCTTTGTCGATGATGGTGCTGTCGGACGCACGGCTCCGCCTGGCGGCGATCTCCGGTCCGCAGTTTATTGCCGCTACCCGCCCGAGCCGAACAGCGCGGCGCCGCCGCCGCTGCTCCCGCTGCTCCCGCTGCTCCCGCTCGATCCGCTGCCGGCGCCGGCGCCGAACAGCGCGCCGAGCCCGCTCGCGGCCCCGCTGGAGCCGACGCGGATCGATTCGGCGCTCACGACTCCGCTCGCGCCTTTGCTGCCGGTCACCAAGACCGTTTCGCCGGGATGGATGTCCTTGACGCTCGATTTGACCGTCTTGGTCACTGTAGAGGCCGCGGAGGTGCTCACCTTGACGGTGTTGCCTTCGGCGGTGCTCACATACAGACTCGCGCCCTGGATGAAGGTGACTTCGCCGCTCGTTGCAGCGCCGGCGCCGCCGAAGGCGCCGGCGGCCACGCCGCTC
>Ga0209040_10001445_pt1 | contig 18797 bp, 24 predicted proteins | sample BogFormECP12_OM3_FD_188240 | JGI IMG/M metagenome (GOLD analysis project Ga0209040, IMG submission 188240) | Bog forest soil microbial communities from Calvert Island, British Columbia, Canada - ECP12_OM3 (SPAdes) (version 2) | ecosystem: Environmental > Aquatic > Freshwater > Wetlands > Bog ...
CGGTGAGGCAGGGGAGGTGCTTGACGGCGACGCGGATGCGGCAGTGGTCGTGGCGGAAGCGGTCGGTGTGCCGGAACTGGTGGTCGTCTGGGAATGTGAGCAGCCGGCAAAGGCCACGACCGCCGCCGCGCCGACCAACGTGGCGGTCAGTTTCGAAGCGATGTTCATGTTGCCCTCCTGTATAATCTGCGGCTGCGACGACGCAGCGGCGTAAGCGTAGCCCTCTTTGAGGCATATCCCTATCGGTTCTGAAGGGAGAGCCGGATGACAGCAAACACCTCGATGGTGAAGCTCGGATGGGTGGTCGCCATCACCGCGACGGTGATTACGGTAGGTACGGCGGGGTGCTCGAAGACTACCTCCGGCGGTGGCACGTCCTCGACTACGGCCAGCTCGTCAACTACAGCGGCACCATCGACAACCAGCACGGCGACGGCCAGCGCCCGCTTCGTGGGCCACTGGCAGGTCCACGATGCGACCATGGACATCACCCCGACGACGGCCACCATCGTCTCGAGCCTGGGCATGGGCCCGTGCAGCGCAGGACCCCAGGCCGCCTGCTCCGAAACCGACACGCTGGGGGTCGTGTCCGGCGATGACACGCAGCTAACGCTGACGGTCACCGGCGTGAGCTACGGCCTACACAACGGCCAGGCAACCTCGGTTAACCCCAGCACGGGTCCGTCGACGGCCGTGGGCGACTCGATCCAGCTGGTATGGCAGGCGCCCGGCCTGCTCAAGGCCACGGTGTTGAAGGGCTTCCCAGGATGGCAGGGCGGCAATCCTTATTGGTGCGGTGCCGGTGTCAGCCAAAGCGATCAGGAACGGTGTGGCGCATAGCGGCCGAATCGACAGCGTGACCAGGTGATGAATCCTCAGACGTCCGTCGAACTATCAACTAGGTATCTCCAGAAACAGCGGTCCACCGACATGAACCGACTCGCCCGGATCGGCCGTGAATGGCGCCAGGACCGGTCGTGACGACAAACCTTACTGTCGGGTGAGAGCGGTGATCGCGGGCCGCACCGTCGCCAAGTGGCGCGAAATTTTGTCCGAGCCGTGAATTAGGGCATACTGTTCAGGTTGCCTTGCGCCAGGTTTACGCCTGGTCGGGCATACGACCAGCGCCCACACGGGCGCGTCCGGTCTCATCCTTGTCCGCGACTAATTTTGGCCGCGGAGAAGGCTGCGTGCGGGTGACATGCCCGAGCGCGGGGGCCGGTTGGACCACGACAGGTAAACAGCGGCGCAGTATCCGGCGCGACGCTAGACCGGCCCACGATTGGGCGGGCCGTCGGGCGCGCTGGGGGCACCAGGTCCGGACACGGGGCTCAAGTGGGAATGAGGTAGGAGAAGCGTGGCGGGACAGAAGATCCGCATCAGGCTCAAGGCCTACGACCATGAGGCTATCGATGCCTCGGCGCGAAAGATCGTCGAGACTGTTGTGCGCACCGGTGCCAGCGTCGTAGGTCCGGTGCCGCTGCCGACCGAAAAGAACGTGTACTGCGTCATCCGCTCTCCGCATAAGTACAAGGACTCGCGAGAGCACTTCGAAATGCGCACTCACAAGCGGCTGATCGACATCCTCGATCCGACGCCGAAGACCGTTGACGCCCTCATGCGCATCGATCTGCCGGCCAGCGTCGACGTCAACATCCAGTAGGAGATCCAGGGCAATGGTGAGAAAGGGCATTCTGGGCACCAAGCTGGGCATGACGCAGGTGTTCGACGAGAACAACAGGGTTGTGCCGGTCACCGTGGTCAAAGCGGGGCCGAACGTGGTGACCCGCATCCGCACCCAGGAGCGCGACGGCTACAGCGCTGTGCAGTTGGCGTACGGCGAGATCAGCCCACGCAAGGTCAACAAACCGCTCACCGGTCAGTACACCGCCGCTGGTGTCAACCCGCGTCGCCACGTGGCCGAACTGCGTCTGGACAACTCGGACGCGGCGGCCGAATACGAGGTCGGCCAGGAGTTGACCGCCGAGATGTTCTCCGACGGCAGCTACGTCGACGTGACCGGAACCTCCAAGGGCAAGGGCTATGCCGGCACCATGAAGCGGCATGGCTTCCGTGGGCAGGGCGCCAGCCACGGCGCCCAAGCGGTCCACCGCCGTCCCGGGTCCATTGGTGGCTGTTCCACCCCGGCGCGGGTTTTCAAGGGGACCCGGATGTCGGGCCGCATGGGCAACGACCGGGTGACCGTACAGAACCTGTTGGTGCACAAGGTCGATGCCGAGAACGGCGTGCTGCTGATCAAGGGTGCGGTTCCCGGCCGTACCGGTGGACTCGTCATGGTCCGCAGCGCGATCAAACGAGGTGAGAACTGATGGCAGCTAAGACCGAAAAGGGCTCGCAGGGCCAAAAGACCCTGAAAATAGACGTGAAGACGCCGGACGGCAAGGTCGACGGCACCATCGAGCTACCGGCCGAGTTGTTTGATGCCCCGGCCAATATCGCGTTGATGCACCAGGTGGTCACCGCACAGCGGGCGGCGGCCCGGCAGGGTACGCACTCGACCAAGACACGCGGCGACGTCAGCGGCGGCGGTCGGAAACCCTACCGGCAGAAGGGGACCGGTCGCGCCCGGCAAGGCTCGACGCGGGCCCCGCAGTTCACCGGCGGCGGCGTGGTGCACGGTCCCAAGCCACGCGACTACGCCCAGCGCACACCCAAGAAGATGATCGCCGCGGCGTTGCGCGGGGCACTGTCGGATCGGGCACGCAACGGGCGCATCCACGCGGTCACCGAGCTGGTGGCGGGTCAGACCCCGTCGACCAAGAGCGCCAGGGAATTTCTGGGCACCCTGACAGATCGCAAGCAGGTGCTGGTCGTCATCGGCCGCAGCGACGAGACCGGTGCTAAAAGCGTGCGCAACCTACCCGGTGTGCACGTCCTGGCGCCGGACCAGCTCAACACGTATGACGTGTTGCGCGCCGACGACGTGGTGTTCAGCGTTGAAGCACTCAACGCCTACATAGGGGCGAATACAGCCGCCAACACGGCTAGTCCTGAGGAGGTTTCGGCCTGATGGCGACCATCGTTGATCCCCGCGACATCATCCTGGCCCCGGTCATCTCGGAGAAGTCCTACGCGCTACTCGACGAGAACGTGTACACGTTCGTGGTGCACCCCGATTCGAACAAGACGCAGATCAAGATCGCTATCGAGAAGATCTTTTCCGTCAAGGTCGCATCGGTGAACACCGCCAATCGCCAGGGCAAGCGCAAGCGCACCAGGACCGGGTTCGGCAAGCGCAAGAACACCAAGCGCGCCATCGTCACCCTGGCGCCGGGCAGCAAGCCGATCGACTTGTTCGGGGCGCCGGCCTAGCCGGGCGTGAGAGAAAGGCCTTATTAGACATGGCAATTCGCAAGTACAAGCCGACGACCCCCGGTCGCCGCGGCGCCAGCGTGTCCGACTTCGCCGAGATCACCCGTTCGGATCCGGAGAAGTCGTTGGTGCGCCCGCTGCACGGTCGCGGTGGGCGCAACGCGCACGGCCGGATCACCACCCGCCACCAGGGTGGTGGGCACAAGCGCGCCTACCGGGTAGTCGACTTCCGCCGAAACGACAAAGACGGTGTCAACGCCAAGGTCGCGCACATCGAGTACGACCCGAACCGCACCGCGAACATCGCACTGCTCCACTACCTCGACGGCGATAAGCGCTACATCATTGCACCGCAGGGACTCTCGCAGGGTGATGTGGTGGAATCGGGCGCCAACGCCGACATCAAGCCGGGCAACAACCTGCCGTTGCGCAATATCCCGGCCGGTACCTTGGTCCACGCAGTAGAACTGCGGCCGGGCGGCGGCGCCAAGCTGGCGCGTTCCGCCGGGTCGAGCATCCAGCTGCTCGGCAAGGAAGGCAGCTACGCGTCGCTGCGTATGCCCAGTGGTGAGATTCGCCGCGTCGACGTGCGCTGCCGCGCGACCGTCGGCGAGGTGGGCAACGCCGAGCAGGCAAACATCAACTGGGGCAAGGCCGGTCGGATGCGGTGGAAGGGCAAGCGCCCGTCGGTCCGCGGTGTGGTCATGAACCCGGTGGACCACCCGCACGGCGGTGGTGAGGGCAAGACCTCCGGTGGCCGTCACCCGGTCAGCCCGTGGGGCAAGCCCGAGGGCCGCACCCGCCATCGGAACAAGCTAAGCAACAAGCTCATCGTTCGACGCCGGCGCACCGGCAAGAAGCACTCGCGCTAGGAAGTTTCAGGAGTAGCCAACTATGCCACGTAGCCTGAAGAAGGGCCCGTTCGTAGACGACCATCTGCTCAAGAAGGTCGACGTGCAGAACGAGAAGAACACCAAGCAGGTCATCAAGACCTGGTCGCGCCGGTCGACGATCATTCCGGACTTCATCGGCCACACCTTTGCCGTGCACGATGGCCGAAAGCATGTCCCGGTGTTCGTCACCGAGGCGATGGTGGGCCACAAGCTGGGTGAATTCGCGCCGACCCGCACCTTCAAAGGACACATCAAGGACGACCGGAAAGCGAAACGGCGATGACCACCACTGAATTCCCGTCGGCGACTGCCATAGCGCGGTTTGTCCGGGTGTCGCCGAGAAAGGCGCGCCGGGTGATCGACCTGGTGCGTGGCAGGTCGGTGGCCGACGCGCTGGAAATCCTGCGCTGGGCGCCGCAGGCCGCAAGCGAGCCGGTGGCCAAGGTGATCGCGAGTGCTGCCGCCAACGCGCAGAACAACGACGGACTGGACCCGGCGACGTTGGTGGTGGCTACGGTCTATGCCGACGGGGGCCCGACCGCCAAGCGCATCCGTCCACGCGCCCAGGGGCGCGCGTTCCGGATCCGCAGGCGAACCAGCCACATCACGGTGGTCGTTGAAAGCCGGCCCGCCAAGGATCAGCGGTCGGCGAAGTCGACGAGGGCTCGTCGCGCCGAGGCCAGCAAGGCCGCCGCGAAGGCTCCCGCGAAAAAGGCGGCTGCCAAATCCGAGGCCACCAAGGCGGCCGCGAAAGGTCCGGCAAAGAAGGCGCCCGCCAAGACATCTGAGACTTCTGAAGCGAAGGGAGGCTCAGACTAGTGGGCCAGAAGATCAATCCGCACGGCTTCCGGCTTGGTATAACCACCGACTGGAAGTCTCGGTGGTACGCCGACAAGCAGTACTCCGAGTACGTCAAGGAAGATGTCGCGATCCGTCGGTTGCTGTCCAGCGGCCTGGAGCGCGCGGGGATCGCCGACGTGGAGATCGAGCGCACCCGCGACCGTGTCCGGGTGGACATCCACACGGCCCGTCCCGGTATCGTCATCGGCCGCCGTGGCACCGAGGCCGACCGGATCCGTGCAGACTTGGAGAAGCTGACCGGCAAGCAGGTCCAGCTCAACATCCTCGAAGTCAAAAACCCGGAATCGCAAGCACAATTGGTGGCCCAGGGGGTCGCCGAACAGTTGAGCAACCGGGTGGCGTTCCGCCGTGCGATGCGCAAGGCCATCCAGTCGGCGATGCGTCAGCCCAACGTCAAGGGCATCCGGGTTCAGTGCTCGGGCCGTCTCGGCGGCGCCGAGATGAGCCGCTCGGAGTTCTACCGCGAAGGCCGCGTGCCGTTGCACACGCTGCGCGCCGATATCGACTACGGCCTGTACGAGGCCAAGACCACCTTCGGCCGGATCGGCGTCAAGGTGTGGATTTACAAGGGCGACATCGTCGGTGGCAAACGCGAATTGGCAGCCGCCGCGCCGGCGGGCGCCGACCGGCCGCGCCGCGAGCGGCCGTCGGGCACGCGTCCGCGCCGCAGCGGCGCGTCGGGCACTACGGCGACCAGCACCGAAGCTGGACGCGCCGCGGGCGGCGAAGAAAGCGGTACGTCCGCTTCCACGTCTTCGGACGACGCGCCGGCCCTCGAACCGCAGAGCACGGAGAGCTGAATCATGTTGATTCCCCGCAGAGTCAAACACCGCAAGCAGCACCATCCACGCCAGCGCGGCATCGCCAGTGGTGGCACGGAGGTGAACTTCGGCGACTACGGCATCCAGGCTCTCGAGCATGCCTACGTCACCAACAGGCAGATCGAGGCGGCTCGTATCGCCATCAACCGCCACATCAAGCGTGGCGGCAAGGTGTGGATCAACGTCTTCCCCGACCGCCCGCTGACCAAGAAGCCGGCGGAGACCAGGATGGGGTCGGGCAAGGGCTCGCCGGAGTGGTGGGTGGTCAACGTCAAACCCGGCCGGGTGCTGTTCGAGCTCAGCTACCCCAATGAGCAGACCGCCCGGGCGGCGCTCACCCGCGCAATCCACAAGCTGCCGATCAAGGCACGCATCGTGACGCGAGAGGAGCAGTTCTGATGGCAGTGGGAGTATCCCCGGGCGAACTGCGTGAGCTCACCGACGAGGAGCTGGCCGAGCGCCTGCGCGAATCCAAGGAAGAGCTGTTCAACCTGCGCTTCCAGATGGCGACCGGCCAGCTGAACAACAACCGCCGGCTCCGCATCGTGCGTCAGGAAATTGCACGCATCTATACGGTGCTGCGGGAACGAGAACTGGGCCTGGCGTCTGGTCCCGGTGGCTCCGATGAGAAGGAATCGTGATGGCAGAGGCTAACACCGGCGAGAAAGCCGCCACCAAAACGACGAAGGCAGCCCCTAAGAACGCTGCATCGAAGGCCGCTGCGCCCAACACCACTGCGCCGAAAGACGCTGCGCCGAAAGACAAGGGTCCCAAGCACACTCCGGCCACCCCGAAGCCGCGCGGCCGGCGCAAGACACGCATCGGCTACGTGGTGAGCGACAAGATGCAGAAGACCATCGTCGTCGAGTTGGAAGACCGCATGCGGCACCCGCTGTACGGCAAGATCATCCGGACCACCAAGAAGGTCAAGGCGCACGACGAGAACAGCGCCGCTGGCATCGGCGACCGCGTCTCGCTGATGGAAACGCGTCCTATGTCGGCCACCAAGCGCTGGCGGCTCGTCGATATCCTCGAGAAGGCCAAGTAGCCTTTCGGCGAGCAGACGGAAAAGGCCCCCGCGACCCGCGTGTCGCGGGGGGTTTGCGTTCTCCCTTGTGGGGGCGTGCCCCCAGCTCGCCGGGTGGGGTTTTTGTTCCCGGGTGTAGTCTTCACGCCGTGTTCGGCAAGTAGGTCCACCACGAGAGTGAGGCTGACGATGGCGGAATTTAACGGCAAGATCGAGCTGGATATCCGCGATTCGGAGCCGGACTGGGGTCCATACGCAGCGCCGACCGCACCAGAGAACTCACCAAACATCCTGTACTTAGTTTGGGATGACACCGGCATCGCGACCTGGGACTGCTTCGGCGGCGTGGTCGAGATGCCCGCCATGACGCGGATTGCCGAGCGCGGTGTGCGCCTGTCCCAATTTCACACCACCGCGCTGTGCTCACCGACGCGGGCGTCGCTGCTGACCGGTCGCAACGCCACCACCGTGGGCATGGCCACCATCGAAGAATTCACCGATGGTTTCCCGAACTGCAACGGTCGAATCCCGGCCGACACCGCGCTGCTCTCGGAGGTGCTTAACGAACGCGGTTACAACACCTACTGCATCGGCAAGTGGCATCTGACGCCGCTGGAAGAGTCCAACCTGGCGTCGACGAAACGGCACTGGCCGACGTCGCGCGGCTTCGAACGGTTTTACGGGTTCATGGGCGGGGAGACCGACCAGTGGTATCCCGACTTGGTCTACGACAACCACCCGGTAACACCGGCGGCCACACCCGAGGACGGCTATCACCTGTCGAAGGACCTGGCTGACAAGACCATCGAATTCATCCGCGATGCGAAGGTGATCGCGCCCGATAAGCCGTGGTTCAGCTACGTGTGCCCCGGCGCCGGGCATGCGCCGCACCACGTCTTCAAAGAGTGGGCGGACAAGTATGCCGGCCGGTTCGACATGGGCTATGAAAAGTACCGCGAGATCGTGCTGGAAAAGCAGAAGTCGATGGGGATCGTGCCGCCGGACACCGAACTGTCGCCGATCAACCCGTACATCGATGTGAAGGGCCCGCAAGGCGAGCCGTGGCCGCTGCAGGACACCGTGCGGCCCTGGGACTCGCTCGACGATGACGAGAAGAAGCTGTTCAGCCGGATGGCCGAGGTGTTTGCGGGCTTCCTGAGCTACACCGATGCCCAGATCGGCCGAATCCTGGACTATCTCGAACAATCCGGTCAGGTGGACAACACCATCATCGTGGTGATCTCCGACAACGGGGCCAGCGGTGAGGGTGGGCCCAACGGATCGGTGAACGAGGGCAAGTTCTTCAACGGCTACATCGACACCGTCGAAGAGAGCATGAAGTTCTTCGACCGGTTGGGTGGGCCCGAGACCTACAACCACTACCCGATCGGCTGGGCGATGGCATTCAACACGCCCTACAAGCTGTACAAGCGGTACGCCTCGCATGAGGGTGGTATCGCCGACACGGCAATCATCTCCTGGCCCAACGGTATTGCGGCGCACGGGGAGGTCCGCGACAACTACGTCAACGTCTGCGACATCACTCCCACCGTCTACGACCTGCTTGGCATCATGCCGCCGGAGACGGTCAACGGCATCCGGCAGAAACCACTGGACGGCATGAGTTTCAAAGCGGCCCTTGCCGATCCGAACGCCGACACCGGCAAAACAACCCAGTTCTACACCATGCTGGGAACCCGTGGGATCTGGCACAACGGCTGGTTCGCCAACACCATCCACGCGGCCACACCCGCGGGCTGGTCGAATTTCGAAAAAGACCGCTGGGAACTGTTCCACATCGAGGCCGACCGCAGCCAGTGCCATGACCTGGCTGCCGAGCAACCCGAAAAGCTGGAAGAGCTTAAGGCGCTGTGGTTTTCCGAGGCCACAAAGTACAACGGTCTACCACTGGCGGATTTGAACATCTTCGAAACGCTGATGCGGTTCCGACCGTACCTGAGCGTCAACCGGCAGTCTTTCACCTACTATCCCGACGCCGCCGAGGTCGGCATCGGCGCCGCCGTCGAACCTCGCGGTCAGTCCTACTCTGTGGTGGCCGACGTGACCGTCGACACCACCGGTGCCGAAGGGGTGCTTTACAAGCAGGGCTGCGCCCACGGCGGGCACGTGCTGTTCATCGAGGACGGGCGACTGCACTACGTGTACAACTTCCTCGGTGAGCGCGAACAACTGATTTCGTCGTCCGGTGCGGTGCCGCTGGGCAGACATCTGCTCGGCATTCGCTTTTCGCGGACGGGGACTGTGGAAAACAGCCACACACCGCTGGGCGAGGCCACGCTGTTTATCGACGAAACCGCGGTCGCGTCATTGCCGGATATGACGGCGCAACCGGGACCGTTCGGCTTGGCCGGCGCCAGCGTAATGGTCGGGCGCAACACCGGCTCGGAAGTTTCCAGGCGCTACAAGGCACCGTTCAGATTCACCGGCGGGGCGATCGCACAGGTCACCGTCGACATCTCGGGCAGGCCGTATGAAGACCTGGAAAGAGAACTCGCGCTGGCCTTTTCGCGCGACTGAGCTGCCGAGGAGATCGCTGTGCGCGGTTCTCGGCACGGCTTTTCTGGTCTGCGCGGCAGGGGCTGTGGGCTGCGAGGAGACCCCCGCCGGAGCCGCAATCCGGGGCGGTGGGACGGCGACGAGACCGTCTTTTGACCCGGCAGAGCCGGTGCCCGGCGTCGAGACGACGTTGCCCAACCACATCTCACCCGAAGCCGTTACGTGCCTTCCGCCGCCCGCCGGTGGCGGCCGTTTGACCAGGGCCAGGGTGTCTGACCCGGCGGCGCCCAAGGTTATGGTCATCCTGCCGGATGGCTGGAGCTCACCTGCCGGCACCGGTGATACGGCGTTGACGTTGACCGGTCCCGACGGCATGTCCGGCGCCGTTAGCATCGCTGAGACCGACCTCGATCCTGGTGGGGCGTTGTTGAAATATGCGGTCGACATGCGTGATTCGCGGCCGGGCGTCAAATTCACGGTGGCGGCGGCTCAGTTCTGCGGCTATATCAGCCAGCAGCTGACCGGAACATTTCAAAGTCCGACAGGCACTTTCGGTTTCGCCGACCGCATCACCCACATCTGGACCAACACGAAAAAGTACATTGGTCGCGATCCAACTGCAGGGGCCGGCAGGCGCGGCCGGATTCGATGCCGCGAAATCCACGTTGATGCGGGAGTTCGCTGTCGTCATACCGTGAAAAGCCGTGTTCTGACCACACCGGCTGCTAGCATCGGACCCCGTGCTAGTGCTCGCAGTGCTGCGAACGTCCGATAAGCCTTGGCTTCCAACGGTTCGAGCCGGTGGCGACCAATGACCGCGGCGCCTCCTGAGACTCCTCAGTCGCCCCCGCCGCCGACGGCGCCGACGGCGCCGACGAAACCCGAGTCGCGGGGAAGGCGTGTTGCGATCGGTGTCGGCATTCTCCTGGCTGTCGTCGGTGTCTATGCCCTATCGCTGGTTGGGGTCCACCTGCTAGCCAAATCATCGCCCCCGCTGCCTGAAGTGGACCTGAGCCAATTCCAAAAAGACGACACCGTTGTGAAGCTGCGCGTTGAGGAGCTGAAGCCCGTCGCAAATCGCCTCATTGTGAATGTGCTCGTTTATCCCGCGTATTCAATTTACGACGAAAAGTTCGGTGTGCTGACCACCGACGCTGCTGTGCGCCTGTATCCAGACAACGACCTGGGGGACCTGCAATACGCGAAACGAAAAGCGCCGGCGCAAGTCGCCACCACGATCGAGGCGCACGGCGATCCCGGTAACTGGCCATTCGACACCTACAGGACCGACGAAATCTCAGCCTTGGTCTTCACCGGGGATTATCACGACATAGTGTGGTGCCGTATGGAAGTAACCGGATCGTTGGACGGCTGGGATGTGAGCGTCAAACGCGTCCACGACGCCCAGGACACCAACAACCCAAATAGCCTTGACAACGTCATCATCACCTTGCAGCGGGCCAAGGGCTCGCTGATATTCGACCTGGGAATCGCCCTGATCCTCATCAGCCTGCCCACGATGGCACTGGTCGTGGCCGTTCCGATGGCATTGGGAAGGACGACGTTCTTGCCGCCGCTCGCAGCGTGGTTCGCCGCGATGCTGTTCGCCATCGTCCCCCTGCGCAACATCCTTCCGGGCTCCCCGCCGCCCGGGTCGTGGGTCGACCAGGCCGTCGTGCTGTGGGTGCTGATTGCGCTGATCGCTGCCATGGCCCTGTTCATCGTCGCCTGGGCCCGGCAACGAGATCGAAAGCAGCCGAGATCGAACTGATACCGCCACAAGCTGACTCAGCTGATGGCGTCGACCGCGCTTGAGACCCTTGCTTGGAATTCGGGCGACAGCGGGATGTAACCGCTTTTGTTCAGGTCGACCTGGCCGGGGCCAACCGCCGTCTGCAGGAACGACTTGATCGCCTGGGAGTCTTCGGGGTTGGGGTATTTGGAGCAGACGATCTCATAGGTGGCCAAGACGATCGGGTAGACGTCGGGTTGGGCGGGGTTGTAGAACGACGAAATATCGAGCACGAGGTCGTTGCCGTTGCCGATGATCTTGGCGCCCTTGATGGTCTTCCCGACCGTGTCGGTGCCTATCCGTACCGGGCGCAGCGACCTGCGGCTTGCCGGGGTTTTGATCTCGGCGGCGAAAAGCCCTTGCTCGAGCGCGAATGACAATTCGTTGTAGCTGATCGCGCCCTCGGTGGTTTTCACAAGCGCCGAGGTGCCTTTGTTGCCTGCGGCGCCGGTGCCGACGCCGCCGTTGAACATCTTGCCCACGCCCTGTTTCCAGGCTCCGCCAGACGCGCCCTGTAGATAGGACTGGAAGTTGTCGGTGGTGCCCGATGCGTCGCTGCGGTAGATCACACGGATGTCCTCTGACGGCATGGACGCGTTGAACGCGGTGAGGGCCGGGTCGTCCCAGCGGGTGATGGTGCCGTTGAAGATCTTGGCCAGCGTGGGTGCGTCGAGCACCAAGGCGTCGACGGCGCCGAGGTTGTAGGTGATGGCCAGCGGACCGAATACCACGGGCAGGTTCCAGGCGTCGGCACCACCGCATCGCTGCTTGGCGGCCGCGTATTGGTCACCGGACAGTGGTGTGTCCGATCCGCCGAAATCGGTCTTGCCGGCGAGGAATTCGCTGATTCCGGCACCGGAGCCGTTGGCGGTGTAGTTGAGTGTCTGGCCGGAACAGACCTTGTGGTAGGCGTCGATGAATTTGGTCATCGCGTGGGCTTGCGCGGTCGAGCCGCTGGCGACTAAATCCTTCTTGCCGCCGCACTCCACTTTGACCCCGCTGGCATAGGAGAGGGTCGCGTGGTAATTGGTACATGCCGAAAGCACCATGGCGCCCGTAGCCAGCAAGCTTATGACGACACTTGGGCGTGTGTACTTCACGTTGATTGCCTCCTTGAGAGCAACAAACGGACGGGCCCGAGTTGGTTGAGCGGGTTCGTGTGTATGGCCGCGTCGACCACGGTGGCCCCCGGCGTCGGCGGCGAGCTCGGTGTCGCGGCGCACGCCCTCGTCACCCCGATTTCGACACATGTCGACATTTACAGCTATCGAACCAACCCGCAAACAAACATCAGGTGAACGGGTCATGGCACGTCGACAGGGTTGGCTAAGTCCCGAGTGGCCACGGAAATCCCAATGTCGCCGCCCGGTCGGCACCGGTTGGTTAACATCTGACCTCGTGTTGTCTCCGACAAGCCGGATTTCGCCAGCGAATGCGAGTCCGGCCCCAGCAAGCGGGCTAAGCCGCGGTTTCCCACTGAGCGCGGGGGTGGCCAGCGATGCACGCTGAGGCTCCTGCGCCGCCGCCGCCGCCACCTCCGACGCCGCCGCCGTCGACGCCGACTGAGACGCCGCCGCCGTCGACGCCGACTGAGACGCCGCCGAAGTCGCGAGGACGGCGCGTCGCGGTCGGTATCGGCATTCTCGTGGCTTTCATTGCTGTATACGCGCTATCGCTGTTTGGCTTCCACTTGCTCGCAAGATCCGCGGCTCCAATCAAGCCGCCGGATCTGAATGCGACCGACGACACCGTTGTGCTGATACGCCTCGAGGAGCTGAAGACCGTCGCAAATCGCCTCACGGTGAAGGTGCCTGTGATCCCCCAGGACAAGATGTTCGACAAACGCCTCGATGTGCTGACCACCGACACCGCCGTGCGCATGGATCCCCCGAATGATCTGGGAGACCTGGTCTACCCGGCAGGAAAGTCGCCAGCGCAGGTCGCCACCACGATCGAGGCACATGGCAATCCCAATAACTGGCCATTCGACTCCTACACCACCGACACCCTTTCAGCTGAAGTCCTCGTCGGGACCGGCGATGCTCGCCAATACATACCTGCGCGTGTGGAAGTAACCGGAGCGCTGGACGGCTGGGACGTTAGCGTGCAGCACGTCGGCGAGGCCAGCCAAGAGTCGGAGCGCCCTGACAATGTGATCATCACGTTGCACCGGGCCAAGGGCCCGCTGATCTTCGACCTGGGTATCTGCCTGGTCCTTTTCGCCTTGCCTACCCTGGCATTTGCGGTGGCCATTCAGATTGCCTTGGGCAGAAGGAAATTCGTGCCGCCGTTCGTGACGTGGTTCGCGGCGATGCTGTTCGCCGTCATCCCGATACGCAACTTCCTTCCGGGCGCGCCACCGCCGGGTGCGTGGATCGACCAAGCCCTCGTGATCTGGGTGCTGATAGCGCTAGTCGGGGCCATGGTTCTGTACATGGTCACGTGGTACCGACAATCGGACTAGATCGCGCCGCATAATTTCAGTGAGGTGCCGCGGGCAATTCGCGGTCGTCATACCCTGAAGTGGTGCTCACCGAGCTGGTCGAACTGCCGGGCGGATCATTCCGCATGGGCTCGACGAGCTTTTACCCGGAAGAAGCGCCGATCCACACCGTGGCCGTGGGGTCCTTTGCGGTGGAGCGGCACCCGGTGACCAACGCTCAGTTCGCCGAATTCGTCGAAGCCACAGGCTATGTGACGGTCGCCGAGCAACCGATCGACCCGGCGCTTTACCCCGGGGCAGATCCCAATGATCTGTGTCCGGGCGCCATGGTGTTCCGCCCCGCGCCGGGCCCGGTCGACCTGCGTGACTGGCGGCAGTGGTGGGACTGGGCACCGGGTGCGAACTGGCGTCATCCGTTCGGGCCCGACACCACGGTCGCGGACAAAGCCGATCACCCGGTCGTGCAGGTGGCGTATCCGGACGCCGCGGCGTACGCGCGGTGGGCCGGGCGGCGGCTGCCGACCGAGGCCGAGTGGGAGTATGCGGCCCGCGGCGGAAGCGTCGGGGATTTCTCGACCTACTCGTGGGGCGACGAGGAGAAGCCCGGGGGCCAACTGATGGCCAACACCTGGCAGGGCAGGTTCCCGTACCGCAACGACGGCGCGCTGGGTTGGGTGGGGACTTCGCCAGTGGGGACGTTTCCGCCCAACGGGTTCGGGCTGGTCGATATGATCGGCAACGTCTGGGAGTGGACCGTCACCGAGTTTTCCGCACACCACCGGCTCGAACAGCCGCCGACGGCCTGTTGCGCACCATCTGGCCCCGCAATGGCCCCAGACCCGAGCGTCAGTCAGACGTTGAAGGGCGGTTCGCACCTGTGCGCGCCGGAGTACTGCCACCGCTACCGTCCGGCGGCGCGGTCACCGCAATCGCAGGACACCGCGACCACCCACATCGGGTTTCGCTGCGTGGTAAGCGCTCTCGGGCCTCTGGAGGGTTAACGGAAGTTTGCCAGCAGGTGACGAAAGTTCCGAATCATATGAGTAAAGCCTCATGTCGCGCGCGGTCGGCGCGGCTTCGCTACCATCTGACCAGTGTTGCTCGAACAAGATCGGCTGTGCACACCGGCGGTGACCAATGACCGCTGAGGCTCCGACCACTTCGCCATCGGCGCAGGTGGAGGAGCACGCGAAGTCGGAGCCGGCCCCCCCGGAGCCGCCGCCTCCACCGAAATGGCAGAAACCACGCATCGCGATCGGCGTGGGAGTTTTGGTGGTCGTCATCGCCGCCTACGCGTTGTCGTTGCTTGGCGTCCACTTCCTGGAAAAATCGGAGGGCCCGCTCCCTCCGCTGGACCTGAGCCAGGGCGGCGGTGATGCAACGATCGTGCAGCTACGCCTCGAGGAGCTGAAGCCCGTCGCAAATCGCCTTTTGGTGAATGTGCTGGTCTACCCCGGGATTTCGGCGTATGACAATCGCTTCGATGTGCTGGCCACCGACGTCGCCGTGCGCCTGTATCCAACGAGTGACCTGGGGGACCTGCACTATCCGAAAGGAAAAGCTCCGGCCCAACTCAGCACCACCGTCGAGGCGCACGGCGATCCCGGTAACTGGCCGTTCGATTCCTACGTCACAGAGCCGATCGCGGCTGATGCGTTCGTCGGGTCAGGCGACAACCTCAAAAAGGTGCCGGCCCGTGTCGAAGTAACCGGATCGTTGGACGGTTGGGACATCAGCGTCAACCGCCTCAAGGACCCCGCCGCCCTCCCAACCTCACGCGGCACCGACACCGGGAACGTGGTCATCACCTTGAAGAGGGCCAAGGGCCCGCTAATCTTCGACCTGGGCATCATCCTGGTCCTCATCAGCCTGCCCACCTTGGCGCTCATGGTGGCCGTTCCAATGGCATTGGGCAGGAGGAAGTTCCTGCCGCCGTTCGCAACGTGGTACGCCGCGAACCTGTTCGCCATCGTCCCGCTGCGAAATATCCTTCCCGGCGCCCCGCCGCCGGGCTCGTGGATCGACCAAGCCATCGTGCAATGGGTGCTGATCGCGCTGGTGACGGCGATGAGCTTGTACATCTTCGCCTGGATCCGGCAAGGGGACTGATTCCTGATTCCCGGCACCGCTCGTACCGGCGCTGTTAAATGCTTGTAAGGGTGCTGTTTTATGCGGAGCCAGCAAACACGCCCATTGATAGAGTCTTACTTCGTGTCGGTTCTCAGGGGTTTTGCTGCGACTGCCGGTAATCGCCCCGCTGAGGCGAGGCCCGAGCTGCACCTGGCCGGAACCGTGGCGGTGCCCGCGAATGGCAAGGAAGCTCCGCCGCCCCCGCAGCCCGCTGCGCCACCCGAGCAGCCGGTGCGTAAGTCGCGACGACGACATCTCGCGCTCGATGTCAGCATCATCGCTGGCGTCGTGGTCGTGTACGTTCTATCGCTGCTCGGCTACCACTGGCTGGCCACCGCACCGGGTCCGCTCCCCGAACCGGTTCTAAACACCACCGACGGCACGGTGGTTTTGGTGCGCTTCGAGCAGCTGCACACCGTGGCGAATCGCCTCGATGTGAAGGTGCTGGTCATGCCCGACAATTCGATGATCAACAAACACCTCAACGTGTTGAACACCGACACCTCCGTGCGGTTCTTTCCGCAGAATGACTTGGGAGACTTGCAGTACCCGGTGGGGAAGTTGCCGGCGCAGGTAGCCACCACCATCGAGGCCCACGGTGACCCCGGCGACTGGCCGTTCGACTCGTACAGAACCGACACCATCCAGGCGGACGTCCTCGTAGGTTCCGGCGAAAATCGTCAATACAAACCCGGCCGGGTCGAAGTGACGGGATCGCTGGAAGGCTGGGACATCGCCGCCACGCGAGTTGTGCGCGACAAGGACGACCCCGATCGCCCGGACAACGTCATCATCACCCTGCATCGGGCCAAGGGGCCGCTGGTCTTCGACCTGGGAATCTGTCTGGTCCTCATCACCCTGCCGACGCTGGCACTGTTCGTGGCCATTCAGATGCTCACCGCTCGGAGACAATTCCTGCCGCCGTTTTCCACCTGGTACGCCGCGATGCTGTTCGCCGTCGTGCCCTTACGAAACATCCTCCCCGGCAGCCCACCGGCGGGTTCGTGGGTCGACCAAGCCGTCGTGATCTGGGTACTGATCGCGCTGGCCACAGCGCTGGTCCTGTACATCGCCGCGTGGTACCGGCACTCCAGCTAGGGGGAGCCGGTTTAGCCCGGCAGAAATTTGGCGCTGAGCAGCTCTTCCCCTAAACTCTAGGGGTTGCCTTGGGCAGACCTCGGCTGGTGCGCGCAAGCGTTGGCGGCCCCGCGTGTCCTTCGGCGACAAAAACCGCGCACGAACCGCGCACGTCAGGTTTTTTGGTGGCCTTGCTCGCTGGGGCTCACTGAGCTGTTTTCTCCTGCCGTGCACACGTGAACCAGGTCAGGAGATCGAGTGATTCAGCAGGAATCGCGGCTCAAGGTTGCCGACAACACCGGCGCCAGGGAGATCTTGTGCATCCGGGTGCTCGGCGGTTCGTCGCGACGCTACGCCGGCATCGGTGACGTCATCGTCGCCACCGTCAAGGAGGCCATTCCCGGCGGAAATGTCAAGCGTGGTGAGATCGTCAAGGCTGTGGTGGTCCGCACCGTCAAGGAGCGCAGGCGCCCGGACGGCAGTTACATCAAGTTCGACGAGAACGCCGCGGTGATCATCAAGCCCGACAACGACCCGCGCGGGACCCGTATCTTCGGGCCGGTCGGTCGCGAACTGCGTGAGAAGCGATTCATGAAGATCATCTCGCTGGCCCCGGAGGTGTTGTAGATGAAGGTTCATAAGGGCGACACCGTTCTGGTTATCGCGGGCAAGGACAAAGGGGCCAAAGGCAAGGTGCTGCAGTCCTATCCGGCTCGTAACCGGGTGCTAGTGGAGGGCGTCAACCGGATCAAGAAGCACACCCCGGTGTCGACCACCCAGCGCGGAGCCCGCTCGGGCGGCATCGTTACCCAGGAAGCCCCGATCCACGTCTCCAACGTGATGGTGGTCGACTCCGACGGCAAGCCCACCCGAATCGGCTACCGGGTAGACGAGGAGACCGGCAAGCGGATCCGTGTCTCCAAGCGCAACGGCAAGGACATCTGATGAGCACCGCAGAAAAGGTTGTGCCGCGCCTCAAGGAGCGCTACCGCAACGAGATTCGCGACTCGCTGAATAAGGAATTCGGCTACGCCAACGTCATGCAGATCCCGACGGTGGTGAAAGTCGTCGTCAACATGGGGGTCGGCGAAGCGGCCCGGGACGCCAAGCTAGTCAACGGCGCGGTCAACGACCTGGCGCTGATCACCGGGCAACGGCCTGATATCCGCAAGGCGCGGAGGTCTATCGCGCAGTTCAAATTGCGCGAGGGCATGCCGATCGGCGTCCGGGTTACCTTGCGCGGAGACCGGATGTGGGAGTTCCTCGACCGCCTCACGTCGATCGCGCTGCCACGTATTCGTGACTTCCGCGGGCTTTCGCCCAAGCAATTCGACGGTGTCGGCAACTACACCTTCGGGCTGGCCGAGCAGTCGGTGTTCCACGAGATCGACGTGGACAAGATCGACCGGGTCCGCGGCATGGACATCAACGTCGTCACCTCGGCGACGACCGACGACGAAGGACGAGCGCTGTTGCGGGCCCTCGGCTTTCCGTTCAAGGAAGAACCTCAAAGGGGAGTTTGAGCGATGGCTAAGAAGGCACTGGTTAACAAGGCGGCGCGCAAACCACGTTTCGCGGTGCGGGCCTACACCCGCTGCAACAGGTGCGGCCGCCCGCGGGCGGTATACCGCAAGTTCGGGCTGTGCAGGATCTGCCTGCGCGAGATGGCGCACGCGGGTGAGCTGCCCGGTGTGCAAAAGAGCAGCTGGTAACAGGACACAGGACTAAACACCATGACGATGACGGACCCGATCGCAGACTTCTTGACACGTCTGCGCAACGCCAATTCGGCGTATCACGACGAGGTGACTCTGCCTCATTCGAAGATCAAGGCCAACATCGCCCAGATCCTCAAGAGCGAGGGGTACATCAGCGACTACCGGACCGAAGACGCTCGGGTCGG